>Ga0185299_10001940_pt1 | contig 35045 bp, 32 predicted proteins | sample PaiPotPPA55metaG_FD_128002 | JGI IMG/M metagenome (GOLD analysis project Ga0185299, IMG submission 128002) | Iron sulfur acid spring bacterial and archeal communities from Banff, Canada, to study Microbial Dark Matter (Phase II) - Paint Pots PPA... ...
AATGTTCTCGCAATCCGATCGGGACCTCGACAGTGGCCGCGCGGACCAGCAGGCCCGGGAGGCCGCCCAGTCCGGCGTCACGCAGGACGTGATCGCCGAGATTCAGCGGCGACGCGTCCGGATGGACCTGGACGAGTACGAGGCACGGGTACGGACCGGGCCCTGTTTTATTTGCGAGTTCCTGTCCGGGACAGAGGGTTTCGAGCATGAGGTCGTGTTCGATGACGGTGAGCACGTCGGTTTTCTCAACCGGTATCCGACGCTGCCCGGTTCTGTGCTCGTGGTGCCACGCTGCCATGTCGAGGATGTGGTAGGCGAGCTGACCTCGCAGCAGTACCTTCGTCTGCAATCGGCGGTCCACACAGTCGCCCGCGCTGTGGCTGCAGTCATGAATCCTGAACGGACATACCTGTTTTCGATGGGCTCAGCACAAGGCATTGCCCATGTGCACTGGCACATCACCCCGTTGCCGGCCGGTGTGCCGTACCGTGATCAGCAATTCCGTGCAGTCACCGCCGAGAACGGTGTCCTGACCTACACTCCGGCCGAGTTCGCGGACCTGGCCGGGCGTGTCCGGGCCGCCCTCACCCAGGATCGCCACCCGGACACCGATCCCGGGCCCGCACCAATTCGGTTGCCCGACCGCGCAGGTGGCGTAGTTCGCTTACCGGGGCGGCTGGTGGTGATTCGCGGGAATTCCGGATCTGGGAAAACGACGGTGGCCAAGCAACTGCAGCGGCGGTTCGAGCGTGGGGACTGTGTGGTTATCCCGCAGGATGTGGTGCGGCGAGAGTTCCTGCGCGAGTCCGATATTCCCGACGGACACAACATCGATCTCATCCGCGATATCGCTGTGCTGGGCCTGACGCGGGGCGCGACGGTCGTGGTGGAGGGCATCCTCACCGCCCGCCGCTACGGCCCCATGCTCGAGCAGCTCGCCTCTCGCGCCGAGCGGGCCTACTTCTACGCGTTCGATCTGACTTTTGAGCAGACCCTGCAACGCCATTCGAGCCGACCCCAAGCCGCAGAGTTCGGCCGGGACGATATGCGCACCTGGTACGGGGGCTGGGACCCCCTCGGATTCGTCGAGGAAGTCCGGCTCGACGCCACCCTCGCCGTCACCGACGTCGTGGAGACCATCCACACCGACATCACCACCGACCCCCAATCCCCCACCGCCACAACACCGCCCACCACGACCGGCGACACCAGTCCACAACCCCGGCCACACACCGCACCGGGAACCCCGATCGTTGTCCGGAGTTGGGGCACCAGCCACACCGAACACCCGATCGCCACCGTCTCCCGGCTGACCGATCCCGCCGACCTGCCCGACATCGGCGCCACGGTCACCGTGGACGGGCACGCTCACGGCGGATTCCTGCAACGCCTCGAAATCAGCCTGGCCGCACTGCGCCCCGATGTCGCGGTCACGATCCACAACCACGGCCAGGGCGGGGCCACCAGCCGCGACCTCGTCGCGGCAATCGAGCACACCGACCTCGAGCAAGATCTTGCCCTGATCGAGGTCGGTACCAACGATGTGCTGCGCAGATACCAGCGCGGCCGCGAACACGACGCCGTCGATATCGACGAGTTCACCCGCAACTACCGGACAATCCTGGACACCCTGGCCCCCCGATCACGGCGGGTGCTCTGCCTTGCCGCGCCTCCCGTCCACCCGGCGATCCTGGCGAATGCCGAACAGATCAACCGGGACCTGTTTGCCTGCAACCTCGCTGCCCGAGCCGTCGCCCGCGACACCGGGGCGGTATTCGTCGACTGCTGGGGCCAGTTCACCGCCACCGCCGCGCTGCTACGCGAGCACAACACCAGCAGCGCCAGCGCATCAGGTCCGTGGGTCGGCGATGGAATCCACCTCTCTGCCATCGGAATCGAGTTGATCCTGCGGAGCATCGAGAACACGCTGCTGGACAAGAACCTGATCGCCACCCTGCTGCTGCTACCGAGCCCGGCCCGCACCACGAACACCACAAATGTCGTCATCCGCGGTGCCCGCCTCGAAGACATCCCCGACGCCGTCCGGCTCCACGCCGAGGTCGCCCAGGAGCAACGGTGGATCGGTTCGGAACCGCCGGTGGACGACGCGGATACAGCCGCCGGGCTGGAGAACCGTATGACCGCGACCGACGCTGCGGTGTTCGTCGGCGATGTCCCCGGCGCTGGCGTCGTGGCGACGGCGACCGTCAGTTTCATTACCTCTGGGGTCGCCGAGTTCAGCATGATGATTGCCGCTGATCACCGACGCCGTGGCATTGGCACGGCCCTGCTCGACCGGCTTGTCGACTGGTGCAGGACCAATCAGGCGCACAAACTCACCCTGCAGGTGTGGCCGCACAACCTTCCCGCGATCGACCTCTACCACCGCGCCGGCTTCCACACCGAGGGAACGCTCCACGCGCATTACCGGCGCCGCAACGGCGAACTCTGGGACACGATCGTCATGAGCCGCCTCCTGTAAGAACCGACAGGCCAACCCGACATCCGCGGACCGGGCTCCGTGGGCCACCGAGAATCCGCCCGTTCGCCGCCGATCCCCCGACTCTTCGCGTCGAACCGACCTACGGCAGGGCGACATGCACGACACCAGTAGCGATCGACAACTAGACGCCGGCTGTGAACGGAGGCACCTCATTTACTGGTGCAGGCTCGTTTCCCTGGGGAAGGATTCGAAGTCGGACGGTGTTGGGGTGCAGACTGTATGCCCGTGGAAGGTTATCCCGGCGAACTCGACGCCCTGCGTGCGGAGAACACTCGGCTACGGAATCTGCTGGCGCTCACCGAGACCCAGGCACGCGCGGCGCGACCCGACCAGACGGCCGCTGAAGCTGCGATCCATAGGCATGCGAGCCCGGAGTCCAAGGTGCGGTTCTATCTCGATCTGTTCGGCTGCCGTTCCGATGTCTACGCGGTGCGCTGGGAAAACCGTCACGACGGCCGATCGGGATGGGCTCCGGCGATCCGCGGTCACTGGCGTAAGGGCATGTCCGCGGCGGACGCGTCATACCTGCCGCTGACCGACGACGTCGTCGATCGGCATCTGCGAGGCAAGCACCATATCGGGGTGTATCCATTGGCCGATAACGACACCTGCTGGTGGGTCGCGGCGGACTTCGACAAGGACACCGCCATGCTCGATGCGTTGGCCTATCTGAAAGCCGCTCGCGCCACCGATATTCCGGCTGCCCTCGAGGTGTCCCAGTCCGGTCGAGGTGCGCACGTGTGGATCTTCTTCGCCGCCGCCACGCCCGCGGTATCGGCGCGCCGGATCGCGACCGGCCTGCTGGCCGAGGCGATCGGGTTGCGCGGCCGGATGAGTCTGTCCAGCTACGACCGGCTGTTCCCGTCGCAGGACACCCACACCGGACGCGGGGTCGGTAACCTCATCGCCGCACCATTGGCTGGAGCCCGCCGCCAGCACGGCACGACCGTGTTCCTGGACCCGGCCACCCTCGAACCCTACGACGACCAGTGGGCCTATCTGTCCAGCATCGCGCGACTATCGCCGAAACAGGTTGGTGCGCTGGCTAACTCGCTGCCACAGCCCAAGACTGGGCACGACGTTCACCGCCTGCGGCTGCCGACGGCATCGAAGATCGTGCCCCGGCCCGCGACGCTCGTGCGGGCATCGTTCGCCGCCCGCATCCAGTTGACGGCAACCGATCTGGGGCCAGCGATGATCTCCGCGGTCAAGCACGCCGCCTCTATCCCGAACCCGGAGTTCTTCGCCCGCCAACGTGCACGCCGCAGCACCTGGGACACACCACGATTCCTGCGCAGCTACGACGAAACACTCGACGGCGACCTGCTCCTGCCCCGCGGGCTGGTGCCACTGCTGACAACACTGATCGAATCCGCCGGCAGTAATCTGCACATCGACGACGCCCGCATCGAGGGCACCACCCACACCTTCACCTGCACAGCGGAACTCCACCCGGAACAACAGCAGGCGCTGCGCGCCATCGAGAGTCCGGACGCGTCGCTCATTGTGGCGCCACCGGGAACCGGCAAGACCGTCATCGCCTGCGCCGCGATCGCCGCCCGGGCCACCTCGACGCTGGTCATCGTCGACCGCAAAGCACTCGCCGATCAGTGGCGCGCGCGGATCACCGAGTACCTCGGCATGAAATGCGGGCAGATCGGCGGCGGCCGCTCCAAGACCACCGGCATCATCGACGTCGCTCTGCTGCCCACACTGGCCCGCCGAGCCAACATCGAGGAATTGACCAGCGGTTATGGGTTCGTCGTCGTGGACGAATGCCATCACGTGGCGTCCAGCGCCTTCACCGACGTCCTGAACCAGATCCCGGCCAAGTATTGGCTCGGCTTGACCGCCACACCATATCGGCGTGACCGTCTCGATGACCTCATCTACCACCAGCTCGGCGCACACACCCACACCATCGAAGCCCCGAAAGCAGGCCACCTGCCCTCGCACGGTGTCACCCCGGCACCGCACCCGGTGCTGCACGTGCATCCCACCCGCTTCACCTCCAACCCGGACATCGACCCCACACAGCCGGGCGCGATGGCGAAGATCTACCGCGCTCTGGTCGCCGACGAGGACCGCCTGGCCCAGATCGTCACCGACGTCACCACCGCCCACCGGGACGGCGCGAACATCCTGGTGCTGACCACATGGGTCAACCACCTCACCGCCATCACCGACCGGCTCACCACCGCCGGAGTCGGCGAGGTCCTTGTTCTGCGCGGCGGAATGCCTGCCCGCGAACGTCAATCGGTGACCGCCGCCATCGCAGCACGCCGCGCGAGCGGGACACCACTGCTGATCGTCGGCACCGGCCCCTACATCGGCGAAGGGTTCGACTGCCCCGCCCTGGACACCCTGTTCCTCGCTGCCCCGGTGAAGTTCAAAGGCCGCCTGGTCCAGTACGTCGGCCGCGTCACCCGAGCACACCCCGGAAAAATCACAGCCACCGTGCACGACTACCACGACACCCTCACACCCGTCATCGCCAGAACACTGCACGAACGAGCACCCGGATACACCGAGCTCGGTTTTCCCGATCCACGAAAATGCCTCGACAACTGACTCCTCGACCGACGACACATATCGACTGTCCAGTCGACATGATGACTGTCCGCCGCGGTCCGCGAGGAGTAATGCCGCGACGCGGGGGAAATGTCATTGCAACGCCCTGAGCTGAACGGCTATGGTCGCGATCAACGCGTTGACGGAGACGAGTAGCCACGGATTTCGCAAGCCGAGAGAGTCGCCAGTTGCTGTGAAGGCGGCCTTGCGATCCGAGGTGAAGACACTCCCGAGTGCGGGGAGGAAATGCCCCGCCGGCTCACCCCCGTTATCGGGTCATCGAGGCCGCCCGTCCGGGCGGTGAAAGTGCGGTGGTACCGCGAGTTCCCTTCTCGCCCGCACTCCCAAGGGGTCATGACGATGTCCTTGGAGGACAGTGATGATCCGTTCTACGACCCGCGTCCTGGTGTCCGATTTACGAGAGCATGTCGGGCACACCGTCACCGTCTGTGGCTGGGTGCATGCGTTACGGCTACAGCGGGCAATGCAGTTCGTCCTGGTCCGAGACCATACAGGCATCTGTCAGGTGACTCATCGCCGTGCCGACGGTCAGGAGTTGGCGACACACCTGGATGGCATGACCCGTGAATCCGCGATTCGCGTCACCGGTCGGGTGGTCGAGAACCCCATGGTCAAGCTCGGCGGTGTGGAGGTCGTGCCGGACCACATCGAGGTGCTGAACCTGGCCGAGTCGCCGTTGCCCATCGACGAACACACAGGTCCGGAGCAGCGCTTGAACTGGCGGTTCCTGGACGTGCGCCGACGTCCGGCGGCGGCGCTCGTGTTCGCCGTACAGACGACCCTCGAGCAAGGTCTGCGGGAGTATGCCTATCGGCAGGGTTGTACCGAGTTACACACACCGAAGCTGATGGGGACTGCATCGGAGTCCGGTGCCGAGGTGTTCCGGCTCGACTACTTCGGGCGCAGCGCCTATTTGGCGCAATCACCGCAGCTGTTCAAGCAGATGGCGATCGCCTCGGGCCTGGACCGGGTATTCGAAATAGGGCCGGTGTTCCGCGCCGAGCCCTCGTTCACCTCTCGGCACAGCACCGAATTCACCGGCGTCGACATCGAACTCGCGTGGATCGACGACGTCGACGACGTCATGACGTTCGAGGAGCAAATGCTCGCGCACGCGCTGACGAAGGTGACCCAGACTCACCGCGACGAGATTCGGGAGCGCTTCGGCACGGAACTGACGGTACCTACGCTGCCATTCCCGCGGGTCACGATGACAGAGGCTCAGCGGCTACTGCGAAACGTCGGGAGCGCCGGTGGCCATGACCTCACCTCGGAGGGGGAGCGAGCCGTTGCCGCACACGTCCAGAAGGAAACTGGGCACGATTTCGTGTTCATTACCGAGTATCCGGCCGATGTTCGTCCCTTCTATCACATGCGCTCGAGTGACCAGCCGGACACAACGCGCAGCTTCGACCTGCTATGGAAAGGGCTGGAGATCACCACGGGTGCACAACGCGAACACCGATATGCGGTGTTGCTCGAACAGGCTGCGGACAAGCATGTAACAGCCGGGCCGATCCAGGACTACCTCGACTGTTTCCGCTACGGCTGCCCACCGCACGGCGGATTCGGCATGGGCTTGGGTCGGGTGCTCATGGTCATGCTCGGGTTGGACTCACTGCGGGAGGCAACGTTCCTGTTCCGCGGTCCCCACCGCCTAACGCCATGAGCCCAGGGGTGCCCGTCTTCCGCGAGCCGCAAGCGGGTTCCCCTGCCGCGCGGACGTCGATTGCCGCAAAGCACGGCGATCGTGATCACCGGTCCCGTTGAGGTTCCGGACTTATATCTCTGATAGCGGTTCGTGGTCGGGTTAGCTACCCGTAGCGCGCCGTTCTGCAACAGCCGACGGTCCCCGATGCCGATGCCGATGCCGATGGGCGTGCTACCGGGTGGCATCGGGGCCTGGCCATGTATCCCAGCCCGGTCGAGCGCTGTTGGTGAAAAGTTGCAGGTAAGGGCCGGAAGAGAGGCGCTCGATTACTGCATATTCTTCGTTGGATCGTTGTCGGTGTTCGTGGATTGGGGCGAACATCCAGGTGGGTTGTCCGTAGTTGTTGATCTCTGCGTTGCCGCGTGTGCCGAGGATGAGATGTTCGGTTCGGCTGCGTAGATGCGTGTCGAGGCCGGGGCACGGTTTGATCCATGTCAAGGGTGCCCTGGGAGTGAATTCCCATGACTCCAGGACCGTGTAGGCCGCTTTGAGTGTGACGTTGGTACACCACATCCACAGGTACGCGTCGGGTTCGGCGAGCGGGCTGACGGGGAGGGCCGTGAGTTCTTGCAGGTTCGTCGGACTGCGAAAGCGCGCCTGATCGAGCTGTTCGGTGGCTGGGAGCTTCCACTGGGGATCGGCAAGGATGGTGCGGTACCGTCGGGGCCGTTCATGGTGGGACAGTCGCGCCGATGTCATGGATCTGGTGCCCTTTCTCGTCAGCTGAAGTGTCTGAGCCGCAGATGGTGTGGACGGCTCCGGGTAGTCACGCGCCGCCATGATCGTGCCCGGCGTGTACGGAACGAAGCTACGAGTGGCTAGTACTGAAAAGCACGTGGCAATTTCGGGGGCAGCGACACGAAACATGGTGGGAAGTCGGGGGACTCGCCGGATCGAGGGTGTTGCTGGCGCTGCGCTGCACGATGATGGTGGCCATGCAGACAAAGGTTTCCGTTGCGCGGCTTACGAAGGCGCTGCGGCTATGTGGCCGTGACTTGCGGGAGTTCACGCCGGTCGCGCTGTCCAGGGACTCGCTGGCCGCGCTTGCCCTTCTGAACGAGTTGGGTGATCCGGCAAGGCTTTCCGATGAACGCTATCGCCTGGAGTTGGCCGGGGATGTAGCGACAGTGGTGAGACTGATCATCGATCGGATCAAGGACGATACGTGCCGACGGGTGGGCGAAGCGGCATTGGCGGTACATCCGGACTTCTATGGGATGGGAGTGGGCGAGCGCATGCTGGTGCTGCGAGGAGAGGGGATCTCGGAGGATGTGTTCAAAGACAGGCGGCTCGATGTTCTACCGGATGTCGCGGTTTCGGTTATCCGAGCCTTTCCGGGAGGGGTCAGGCGTCGTCTGGTGGTGGGCATCTGCGGCGACTATGACGAGCCGGCCTTGGATGGTAGTGCTGAGGTATTCGGTCGGGGGCTGGCTGAGCGGGGCGTCGGGGTTGTGTCGGGGTACGCCCGCGCGGGTCTGCAGGTGAGCCTTGCCATGGTGAATGCGCTGGAGGAGAGGGGAATTGTTGTCGATGACGAGCGCGTTATCCAGTATGCGCGAGAGACGAAGGACAGGTTGCATCCGAAGGGGTTGGTCGGGCGCCTCATCGCGTATGGGCAGACCCAGGAGCAGAAGCGTCACCGGATGTTGTCCGCGTGCGATGTGGTGGTGCTGTTCGCGGGGGGCGACGGTACGGCAGCCGAAGCGAGGATTGCCGCTAGTTATCGTATTCCGGTGATTCCGTTGGGGTTCACTGGCGGTACGGCGCAACAATATTGGGAATCTGAACTGGCTTCGGCCGCACCGATCATGCTGGGCGGTTATGAGGTGGATCGGGTGCTGTACACGCAGCTGGGCCACGGTCATCGCGATGTTGCAATTCACGCTGGGCTCGCGTTGATCACGCAGCTGATGACAGCCTCGCCCGTGGATTCGTGCGATTTGCCACGTTGAGGTCATGAGGGTGGGGTGTGGGCGCCGCGATCTGGCGTCGGCACCCTGCCGAACTGCTGGGTCCAGGGTCGGGTTACCAGGTGAGTTGATTGGTGAGCCAGGTCAGGAACGCGGGGTAGTCGGCGGCGGTCGCTGTCCAGGTGTCGTGTCCGTTGGCGTCGAGGAACATTCGGGCGTCGGGTTCGATACGGAACCGGTGCCGGCGGGTGAAGGTGACGAAAGGCAGCCGGAGCGCCGCGGTGAGGGTGAGCGAGTCGTGCTGATGGGTGAACGGATGGAAGCTGGCGTACCAGTGGTCCAGGTGCTGCCGCAGAACGGTGGCCCAGGGGGGTGCGTCCGGTTTGGTGAGGCGGACGTAGAAGTCGTCACCGGGCCGGATCGCGATAGCGTCGTTGGTTGTGACATCGGAGATCACCAGATGCAGGTCTGTGGCCTCGTTGATGACGGTGATCGCTGCGGCCGGGTCGAGCCGGAAGTTATGACTGGCTCGACTGGGGTCGCGGTAGTTGATCGCCCCACCGGTTTGTGTGATGGCCAGTCGGTCGGTGAGCCGGGGACTCTGTGTGAGTACGTGTGCCAGGTTGGTCAGCGGTCCCATCCCCACCCATCGGACAGGACCGTCGGTGCCCGTGCACACGGCGTTCACTGCCTGCGAGACGTCATCGGGTTGTGCGGGGATGTCGCTGGGGATGAGGTCTTCGACCACCCAGTAGCGCGTATGGCTGAGTTGTGCACCGCTGACTACCGGCACGTCGCTGCGGTCGAGCAGGTCGAGCAGGTATCGGGCGAACCGGGCGCGGGCGCCGTCGTGTTCGTCGCTGGTGATCACCAGCGACAGTTCCGGAACGGTAATCGCTGCGCAGATCACCGCTACGGCATCGTCGGGATCCCCGCCGATATCGGTGTCGATGATGACGGGGGTCCCTTGCAGCGATCGTGGTGGTGGGCCGCCCGCGTGCAGCTTGTCGGCGATGAGCCCGAACCCGTACTTACGGAACCGGTCGGCGTGATCGGTGATGGCGGCCCAGGCGTGGGCTGCGGACTCGGCCTGGTGCTTGTCGTCTATGTCGCTCACTGCTGTTTCTCCTGTCACGACCGTGCCATGCGTTGGGTGAATTCGGCGACATATGTTTCCTTTTCTTCGAGCGAGCCTGCTTGCTGGTAGCCGTGCCACTCGGCGTCGGTTTCGGCTGCGTCGAGGCCGTGGTCGGCGATGGCGTTGCGCAGCGCGGCGATGTGGCCTCGATCGATGCGTCGGGCGAAGGACCCCAGAACCTCGGCTAGATCGGTGTCGGTCTCCTCGCCTGATATCCGCGATCGCACCTGGTCAACGAACTCCTCTGCGTTCTCGCCCAGTTCTGCGCGCCAGTCCGCGCCGCGGTCGCGGCGCTGGGCTGCTTCGAAGGCACGGTCCCTGGCAGCGAGCACCATGGCGTCAGCAGCCGCGAGCCGGGTGGCGGGATCGCCGAACGCGGGAGAGATGTCCAGTGGGTTGAGTTCGTCGACCGGTGGTGGCTCGAGTTCCTGGATCGGCTGACCGTCCTCGCCGAAGCCTTTGGCTGTCGACCATGGGCCGTGCAGCAGGTCCTCCACAGCGAAAATCGCCTCGGGATGGGCGAATGTCTTGCTGCGATCCTCCGGGAGAGATTCGACGGTCGGGTTACTGCCGTCTTCGGGGGCCAGCATGTGCAGAGCCAAACCCGTCTTGGAATCGGGATGCGGGTCGGCAGGCGATTGGGCGAAGAACAAGAGGCGACTGTCGAAGTTGACGGCAGGGTAGAGCGCGGATAATCCTTCCTGCGCTGAGCCTTTGAGGCTGGTATCGATGAGGGTGATGTTGCGGCCTGGCTCGGTCACCGGAACCTCGTGGTTTTCCAGATGTTCGGTGAGGTCGGCCTTGGCGCCCTGGGTTTCCTCGGCGGTCACGATTGATTTGTATTTGCGGAATGTGTCGTCGACGTCAAATGTCTTGCCGCCATTGATTTCCTCGTCCTGCAAGCCGGCCTCGACCATCCGCCGCGTCAGGAGCAAATAACTGCAGTGGTCACGGAGAAAATCGGGGTCGAGTGCGCCGGCGATCGCAGCCAGGCAGTATCCGTCGCGACCGACGAACACGTACCGGTGGTCGGGATCTGTGGCGAGTTCGGTCTTACTGCGCTCGATCAGCCCAGCCATGTGATGGACCAGGAACGGCGCAACCTTGTCGTGCACAACGTCGTAGGAGCGTTGCACGGCTTCGAGTCCCTCGCGGGTGTCGACCTGCCGTGTCCGGCATATCTCCGGCAGGACATGGCGTGAGGTGACATCGCGCGGCCGAAGTGCTTCGACCTCGCGACTGCCAAGCGCCACAACAGCAGCGGGTGCGTGCACATCGGGTGCTGCGACGTCATCGCTTCGAGTGTGGTCGGGTCCGCGGGGTAACTCGCCGATCGGCTTGTCATTGGCCCGGTCGCTCGTGTCGGTGGCCGGGGGCAGCGACGAGGGAGATGCGTCTCCCTTTTCCACTGCCAGCATGCGTTCCGAGGCGGTCGGCCCGGCACGGTCACCGGATTCGATCCCGGGCGGAGAACCGTTGGCGACGGCGAAGGGAGTGGTGTTGGTGATCAACGCCATTCGCTCGCTGTCACGCATCTGATCCAGGCCTGGTTCTGCTGTGGCTGGCGTGTCGGTCCGATCGTGGACACGGTCGGGTTCGTGGGAATCGATGCTCATGATCTGTCCCCGGGCGATGGAGTTGCGGCTTGGAAGAACGACGCGCGCAGTCACGTCGGTGACCCCGGCAGGGGTCTGGTGATTTCGCGCGGCCCACCCGCACGGCCGAGCCGTCCGAGCGGTGTCGCACCTCGGACTGTGAATTCCCCTGAGCTGGTTACTATCTGGTGGGTATAGCGGTATATGCCGCGGTGGGTGTGTCGTTGCGCGATACAGTCCGTGGCCGCTCGATGTTGCGGTGGACCACGTGGTCGTGAAAGGTTTCCATCGGCTGGTCGGCTGGTTGGCTCTGCGGATTCCCGCTCGGGTGTCGATACTCATGGGTGGCCTCGCACGGGTGGGTTGTCGGGCGGTTCGAGCAAGGCCAGTGGCCATCGTGTGAGCCCGTGCAGGTGGGTGGTGGCGTGGCGGAGCCGCTGCTCGATCGAAGTGGCGCGGCTGAGGCGGTTGATGCTGGTGGACAGCAGGCTCGGGTCGGGCCCGGTCACGATGCGCGGGTCGGCCCAACTGTCGGGGTGAGCGTGCAGGAGATCACGTTGCTCGGCCAGCGACATGCCAGGCAGCTGGAGTCCGCGCTGTGCCCACACTGTGGTGGCGGGGTGGGCGCGGTCGGGGGCAACGGTCGAGTCGAGCAGGGCCTGTTCGACATCGGCCCACCGGTATCGACCTGCCTGCCACTGGGTTTCGCTGTCAGCGCACGGCAGTGGTGTGCGGTGGAGTTCGGCTGCGGCGAGGGCGTTGAGGTGTTCGGTGAGCTGTTCGGGCAGAAAGTATGTGGCCAGACCGGTGTAGCGGCAGTCGATCGTGGAGCGGATGCGATGGTTGAGGGCTTCGGTCAGGATCGCCGGCGCAGCGTGAGCGATCCAGGTGGTGAGCCAGTCGGGGGTCGGGTGCGGGCTGGGGCGCCCCACCAGATGAGCGATGAGCATCAGCTCGATCCACAGGATCAGCTCTGGGTCCTCGGCCAGGACGTGTGCGTGGTGCAGATCTCGCAGGACCAGTGGTGTTTGGTGTTGATCGGGGGAAAGCGCCGGTGGCGGGTGTGGGCGCCGGGATTCGCGGGATTCACCGAGGGGCACGTCGATACGGATGGGGCGGTCCATGCCGTCGGTGAACACGACCGCGCGCCCGGGTGGGAGGGAGACGAGGTGGCGCGATTGCGCCGGCGACAGGTTCATGGTGGCGCCGACGAGGTCGCGGTCCTCGGCAGCTGGGAGCCGGTGCACCACTTTGAGCGCGGTGTTCTTGAGCACGTCCGGGGTGATTTTGCTGGGTATCTGTTCGGCGACGATGATGCCTTCGCCGTAGGCGCGGATCTCGGCCAGTAGCGCGGTGAACAGCTCGACCGCGTGCGCGCCCGGACTTCCCGGTTCGCTGCGGCGCAGCAACCGGTGGGCCTCCTCGATCACCGTCACATGCGCCAGCGGCGCCGTGGAGTTGCGGTGGTTGTTGCGGTGCACGCGCAGGTATTCGCAGAGGCGGATCAACACGACGCCGATGAGGAAGGCTTTGTCGGTGTCGGTGCCGATGTCCTCGATCTCGATGACGGTGTTGGTGCGGTGCCGATGTCCTCGATCTCGATGACGGTGTTGGTGGCCAGCAGCGCAGCGGTGTCGAGGCGGTAGCGGCCCTCGAAGAACCGGCCGGGGGTGCCCAGGCGTAACGCACCGAGCCGCACGTCGATGAAGCCGCGCACATTGTCGGTCACTTCGCGGCCGTACCCGACGGCCTCGACCACCTCTAAGGCGGTCTGCTGCAGATCACCCAGGCTCGGATAGCGCGGCGGTGGGCCCGGACGGCAAGGCTCGCCCAGCACGATGTCCCAGCCCCGATCGGTGTAGCAGCGGATCACCGCGCGCGCCAGTACCTGGGGAAACGGTTCGACAGCGTCGAAGGCCGCCAAGAACAGGGCGCGAACCAGATCGATGTGGGTTTGCAGCGGGAATCCCGGTTCGGGTTCGAGGGGGTTGATTCCGGCTGGGACCGCGGCCGGGTCGCCGGGCCGGAGCACCGAAACCGGCGCGTTGATGCGCCCCGCCATCGCGGCGTATTCGGCTTTGGCCGGTTCGATCACCAGCCACGGCACCCCCGCGGTGTGCAGATGCTCGAGCAGGTGCCGGACGGTTTGTGATTTGCCCGATCCGGTCGCGCCGGTGACGAAGCCGTGCCGGTTCAGGGTGTCGCGGGTGAGTGTGAATCGCTGCACCGGCTGGTTCGTATCGTCGAGCACCGCGCCGAGGTCGATCTCTCCCTCGTGCTCGGGTGTCAGGTCGAACCCGGCAGTTTCCACCATCCGGACACCGGGGAGCTCGCGGCGCGGCGGGCGCGCCAGCGCTGCCAGCAGTTCGGTATCGGCCATGAATGGCGAGCGGGCCTGTCCATCGGCGGTGGTGACCGGAGTCGACCAGACCTCCTCGGCATCAGCGGTCACCGAGTGCGGGGTCAGAACGTAGGGGAGATCGGCGAGATCGGCGGCGCTGCACAGTAATCGGGCCGCACTGTGGGTATCGGCACGGTCCTCACCGCCGACGAGCACGTGCACGCACCACAGCCCGGACGCACGTGCCCGCGACAGCTCGCGATACCGGAACTCGCCGCGCTGCACTGCGATTCGGGCCGGTTCGGAGTCTTCGTGTGCCCGCAGCTGCGGAAGCTGCACCTCGAGCCCTGCCAATGTGTCGTCGATCTCGGCGGCCGGGACCGGAGCGGCTACAACCAGCCACACGAAGCGGTGGGGAAGGTGCGTGATGTAGTCTTCGAACCCGCCCCGGCGCACGCGGGCGCCGGTCCCGGGCGTCTGCAGCCACAGCGAGTCGGCGCGCCCCGTACACCGCACCCATACCGGTAGCTGTTTCCATTGCGCGACAACAGATTCTGTGTCCACACTGCGCGACGCAGCGCCGGGCGGAAACATCACTGCCCCTCGCCCGGATCCGGTTATCGCCGCAGACTCAGGGGTGCTACCCACCAGCACCCGCACCCGGCGGTCGTGGCCGATCCGGTCCCACACCACTGCCACCGCGGCATCGGCACCCGCGTCGGATAAGTCGGCGTGTGCCGCGGTCAACGCCGCGAATACCGCCGCTACAGTGTGTTGATCCTGTGTCTCCGATAATCGTTCACCGGTGACCGAGGGCGGCGACGGGATCGCCAGCAGTTGGTGAAAACATAAGTCGCTCAACATCTCACTGCCGCCGTCCCATCCCGCGGGTGCGATGCCACACGGTCCAGTAATGCGATCCCCGGATTGCAGTCCCCCGCCACGACCCGGCGGCCGTGTGCGCGGGTTTCCACCCACACGAATGCGGTCGCGGGCAGCGCCTGGAACGTCGTCGGCTCCACCGCGTACTCGTATGCCCGGGCCCGGGTGTGTGTCGTCGAGGTGTTCTGCGCACGCGACCAGTTGCTGGTCTGGGACCAGGATCTGGCCCGGGATCGTGAATCGGAGGTACCGGCCGAGGTCGGGGAATAGTTGTCGGTGAAGGTCGTGGTGTCCGAGTCCCCGGTGGTGTCGGAGATTCCGTCGGTGAAACTGTGGCCGATTTGTTCGGTCAGCTGCGACAGAACGAACCGGTGCCCGCGACCGACGAAATCGGCGGCAGTCGCGGCCTCGGCCGCGGGCCCGAGCCGCATCAGCAACGCCGCACTGCCTGCCGCGCCCAGGAGTTGAGCCTGCTCGCCTCGCAGATGCTCGCACATCACGATCAACCGCATCCCCACCCGCCCGGTATGGCGGGCAAGTGCTTCCAGGTCGCCGGCGTTCAACTGATCAGCACCTGCGATCACCACCGCACCGGCCCTGGGCTGGTCGGCAGCGCGGACTTCGTGCAGCATCTGGAAGAACATGAACTGATCGAGCAGTTCTTTGCGGCGCACGTTCACATCGGCGGTCGCGATCACCCGCAGTCCCGCACGCGGCCAGATCGGCTCGAGGGGTGAGCGAGCCGCTGGAAGCTCGCTCAGGAGCCTCATTGTCGCGGCCAGAAATCGCAGCTCCTCACCAACAGCGGCGGAGGACCCGACGATCTCGGTGACCCGGGTCAACTGCCGGATCTCGTCGGTCGACAAGCACGATCGCCGCTCGAGGTCGAACGTCCGGCGCACCACCGCCAAGGCGGCCGCGACCCTCTCGAAGGTGCGCGGGGGGTCCAGACACGCACACACGGCTTCGATCAACTCCGCGTGCAATGCCTGCACGCGCCCCGCATCCGGCTGCGGCCCGCGCGGCCCGGCCAGGACCTCGGCCACGATTTCACCGGCCTGGGCCGCCGGTAGATCGTCCACACCGACCACTCCATCGGCGGGTACCCGATCCGCCCGGACCGCGTACCCCACGGTGTCTGCCATGGCCGCCAGGTCGACTGCGACGTCGCGCTCGGTGAAGTCCAGCACCAGCAGTCCCGATCCCGCCGACAGGAGCGAAAGCCCCAGTGTGGCGAGCAGGCTCGACCATCCGTCGGCGGTGCCGCCGAACACGTGCACCTGCGCCCACTGCTTGTCGGGTTGTACCGGGTACCACAGCATCTCCGATGCCATCCGCGTCTGCTCCCGCTGGTCGTGCTGAGCGACGCCGGTTTTCCAGTGAGTCAGAGCCTGTTCGTAGCGAGACCATTCCTGCGCGACGTGGGACTCGTGCCTGCGGCGAGCCGCGCTATAACGTCTCACCCTCAGCGTGCACCATGCCGTGGCGATCATCAGCACTCCAGCGCCCACCGCCGGCCAGAGCGCCAACCCCCAGGACGCCGCCAGTACGCTCCCCCATGCCGAGATCAACACTGCGCCCCCCAACAGCCCTGGTGCGCTGTGGGCGCGCGCTCGATCACGCTGCAGTGATTCGGGCTCGGTGACGCCCATCCAGCGAGGGGCCTGCTCGCCCAGCGGGCTCGGCGTGGCCGGGGCGGGAACCACGTACTCCCATCCCCACCGCTCCCGCGGCACCAACAATCGGACGGCCAGATTACGATTGTCGATCATGAGCAAACGGTCCATGGCATCCCCCAGCGAAATTGCGATGCAACAACGGCCCGCAAAGTCAGAGTAATAGCCGCGCGCGCTTACATCAGACAATCGTTACCGAACAGTAGCATTTGCGTGCCTTGCATATGCGTGTAACACCTAGAAGCTGACGTCGAAATATTAACGAGAAGATTGCCTGTTTTCTTGCATGTCGCCCCGTATGTGCTATCTTCTCGGCACATACGAATTTTGACCGATTAGCCACCTATGGAATGATGTGCAGAGAATTCATCCGTAGTCGCGTTGCAGGCGCATATGCGGTTGAGCGCGCATTCGTTTCAGACATTTGCAAGAGCGCAATTCTAGAGCCCTTTACGTCACAGTAAAGATCAACCGGTTGGTTTTTCTGGTGAAGTCGGCGCTGCGCTGCTGGGGCAACGCCGCGACCGCGGGCACGGCTTCAATCCGAACATCTGCGGGCGGTGCGGGACTCAGGAATCCTGGTATTCCCTGGAAGGTGTCGTCATCGAGGGATTCCACCGGCCGCGCATCATCATCGCCAGTGCACCTCACCCGGTTGCCCAGTGGCGCGAGCTCACCGGCGCGCTGCACGACGGCTACTGGTTCGTCGGACGCTGAATCCTCTACGAGGGCATGAACGCACCGGCCGGCGCCGACACCGAACTCACACCGACATAGTCGATGCGTGGACGCGGTACCAGTGGGCTTGCTTCTACCCTGGAAACCCTGACGAAAGGCACGATGATGGGCCGGATCGAGTACTACCACGACCAGGCAGCACCCACGCCGAATTCGCTTGTGGTGGCCTGCAATCTGCTAGTCACCGACGACGCTGGCGCTGTCCTGCTGCAGCGCCGCCGCGACACCGGCCAATGGGCTCTGCCCGGCGGGGCAATGGACCTCGGTGAAACCGCCGCCGAATGCGCCATACGCGAATGCGAGGAGGAAACCGGGATCACCGCCCAGATCACCGGATTCCTCGGGGTCTACAGCGACCCGCACCACATTGTCGCCTACACCGACGGCGAAATCCGCCAGCAATACGAGAACACCTACATCGGGCGACCGGTCTCCGGGGAACCGACGATCAACGACGAAGCTGACGGCGTCGCGTTCGTCGCACCAGAAGACCTGGGCCGCTACGATATCCACCCGAGCATGCGCCAACAGATCGGGGACTTCCTGTCCGGAAACTATCCCTACCTCGGCTGAGCGGCCCACAGCCTGCTCGACCCCACCGCAGCAAGAATCTGCAGCTCCGGGCCCTGAATGAACCTTCCCACCACAGTATTCGGGCCGTGGCGGCTCACAATCTCTGCAATACGAGCACCGTTCATCTGCGCGCCATTCGGTCACGAGCAGGTTCGGTAACGGCGATCATGGAGCGAGGTGGAACACGAACGGGAGGAGACGGTGCCCGATGCCGGATCTGGTGGTGCTGATGATCGACATGCAGAACGGGTACCTCATGGACGATGGCCTGCGTGATGCCCTCGGGTGGCCACCGATCTGGCGCCTGGACGAGGTCATCACCGAATGCGCCTCTCTGCTGGATGCAGCCAGAGGCGCAGGGTCCCCATCGTGTACTCACAGCAGGTGAGCAGCCCGGCCGGGATGCTCGCATCCAACCCTCGCGCAGCCCGGCACTTGCGCTCCCGCCGGGACCGCCTGCCGGTGCTGTCCCGCGAGCAGTACCGGTGGCGGGCAGAGTTGATGGACGCGGTCGCGCCGCAACCCGGCGAGATCGTGCTGGAGAAGACCCGCGACAGCTTTTTCGCCTACACCGAACTCGACCCCGTCCTGCGGAGCATGGGCACCCAACGGCTCGTGATCGCCGGACTGCAAACCAATGTGTGTATCGAGGCCACGGTCCGTGCCGGCCTGGAACGGAACTATGACGTTGCAGTCGCCCAGGACGCTGTCTCCACCGACGGCCCCGACCTGCACCACGGCTCGCTCAACTCGATGCGTGTGCTCTACACCGAGGTAGCCCCGTGGCGAGAACTGCTCGCAGACAACGCATCCTGGGACCGCGCCTACTCCACCCCGAACTACGGCCGCAATCCAGACTACTGGAGCGAGCCCGCCGAAACAGACTGAGCACCACACCATCTCGACCCCGCACACCCGCGATCAGCACGACACGCGCACAGCCGCCGCACCGGCATCAGAGAGTTGGGCTCGCACCGGCCGCCCCGCAATCCGGGCAGCTTCCGCACCGTGTCGTCGACCGGGGTGATGCTCGAGAACCGCACCCTCCTGCACAACCGACGCTCGCAACGAAGCCGAATCTGTCGTACCCCGCGCGTACCGTACACCGGCATGCGTCCTGCCACTGCTGTTGTAGCCGGCATCGTCACCGCGATCGACCCGTGGGACGATCTGGAACGCGAGCATATTGATCGGACTCTCGCCTGGCTCCACTCGACCGATGACATTTTCCGCCGGGCACCGATGACGCCGTCACCGCACCTTGTCGCGTACACAGTGCTGGTCGATCCAGACGGCCGCGGCATATACCTTGGGCGACACCGCAAGTCAGCACTACATCTCCCCATGGGAGGTCACCTGGAAAAAGACGAAACTCCTCTGAGCGCGGCCCGCCGCGAAGCCAGAGAGGAACTCGGATTCGATCCCGTCTTCGATGTCGTTGGTGAAGCCCCGGTACTGCTCACGATGACGACCGTCGGCCGGACTGAACACCATGTCGACATTTCCCTGTGGCACGTTATCCGTGGTAGCCGAGACCGGGCCTATCTGTTGGATCCAGCGGAGTTCGACGGCGGCCGATGGTGGGATCTGGACCCCTGCGGGCTGCCCGACACCGATCCCCACCTCCCCAGATTCATTCGCAAGCTGGACACTGTATTGACCAGCACCCCGCGCTGATGATCACACCCCGTTCCTGATTCGGCTGCCCAGGCTGATAGCGGCCCGACATGGTGTCGGTCATGCTGATTCGATGACCGTGCAGCCGATGCTCGTGGCGGTGGATATCGATGGAACTGTGTGCGCGGAAGACATCGACAACCCGCTGGCGCACACGAGGGTGAGTACGCCGGTACGCCGGGCGATCACCACAGTAGTGACCTCGCCCGCGCACCTGGTGTTGTGCACCGGACGGTTGGCGCCGGCGACACTCCCGTTTCTGCAGGAACTCGGCATCACCACGGGGTTCGCTGTCTGTTCGAACGGGGCCGTCGTCATCGACGCCATGACCGCCCGGGTGGTGGATCACACCAGCTTCGATCCCGCCGACGCAGTGACGGTTCTGCACGCGCGTCTGCCGGGAGCGGTCTTCGTCGCGGAGGATATCGGGGTGGGTGTTCGCGCGACCGCGCACACGGGCGACGTCGTCACATGCTCTTCGGCTCGGTGCACTTGGTCGACATCAACGACATTGCCTCTACACCGACTACCCGGCTCGCAGTGCATTGGCCGGGGCGGTCTCCGCGTGAGCTTGCCGCTCGCCTGGCCGGCCTCGCAGCGCGCGGAGTGCACTGCTGGATCTATCCCGGCGAGTCGTACGCAGATCTGACCGCAACTGGAGTCAGCAAAGCCGCCGCACTGGAACGGCTACGGTGCAGGCTGGGAGTCGCGCCGGCGGCCACGCTAGCCGTTGGCGACGGCACCAACGACATCGCCATGCTCGCCTGGGCCGGACACGGTATCGCGATGGGACAAGCATCCGCCCACGTGCGTGCCGCCGCCGACGAGGTCTGCCCACCAGTCACCGCCGACGGCTTGGCAACAGCCCTGAGCCAATGGTTTCGGTGAGGCTCGCCGCTGACGAAGTTCAGTCAGTACCCGTCCGGCGCGGATCGGGTTCCACCCGCTGGGGCGCGATCGAGGTGCTCAGCCCACACACAGCCGCTCCCCGCGTGATTCACGGTCACGGCGAGAACATACGGTCCCCACCACAACGGGTGTATCGACGGCGCGTCATTCGAAAGGATCGAAGCCGAGGGCTTGCACGCGGTCCGCGTGAATCGGTGTCCGCCATGGCTTGCCGCGTCTGGGGTAGGTCAGTTCGAGTCGTGCCGCGGGTGGGTCGTTGAGGTAGTCCGCCCAGGGGCACCCACGCAGGTGCGGACAGCCGTCCACCCGGTTGTTGCACCATCGGCACAGCAATCCGCGCACCGCACCGGTGAAGTGATCATGGTCGATGCCCGTGCCCGGCGCGTATCCACAGGCGTGGCATTCTGGGCCGAAGGTGCCGGCCAGCAGAGCTCGCATCCGGCCGTCACGAGTTTTCGGATTGTGGTGCGCGGGCCACCATATCAATGACTGCTGGGCCGGACACCGATCACTTTTGGGGACGGCCGAGGGGTCGGCCTCGCTATCGGTCAGATGTACGGACCACCGGAACGTCACGGTGTGCGTTACCCCGTCCCAGGCGCCGTTCGGCGGGTGAATGCGATAATTCGTCCCGTCGGTCGACCAGATCAGGTAGCTCTCGTGGTCGATGATCGGATCCGGATTCGGCGCGCGGAGGCGCTCGCGGCGTGTGCGTTCGCACACCGCCCTGCCATCGCGGCTACGGAGATGGAAGCGTCCATCGGTACCCAGCACCGCTACCAAGCCGGTCAGATCCAACGAGCCCCGATTGGCGTCCCATGCGCACGGGGTACGCGCGCGATCGCGAACAAGCTGCTCGACCCCGTCGTAGTCCAGCTCGAGGACATGCTTCCACAGCCAGGCGATTCTGCGTGGTTCGGGCAGGTCCTCCAGCCGCTCGGGCGCGACCGGGTCATACTCGCACGACATACCCGCATTATGAGCACACCCACCGACATCCTCGGGGTCACCTCGCCGGTCGCACCGATCGACTGCCGCGCTCGACGGCCTCATCGCGACCGCGGTCTGCCACGACGTTCCGCGTACTCAGCAATCGGCAACTGCGGTAGTGCATTTCGCCCGTGCGCACGGGCGGTGCTGCCCGCCAGTAGCCTCGCAAAGGGCAGTTGCTGGGCGGACTTTGTTACCGGTCAGACCGCGGCCCTGGTGTGGGCTGGTGCGTGAGCTCGCCGTGGAGGCGGTCCACAATGTCCAACAGTGGGATGCCGATATCACCGGTCTGCGCCTGGCGGACACGATCGATCAGATGGTCGATGATGTCGACACGGGCAGGGATATCGAGCGTCGGGCATACCAGTAGTGCGTAACTGATCACGAGCTCGGCGTAGGCCTGCACCAGCTGGCGGGTGTCGTCGTGACCGACGGCCCGAATCCGGTTGTTCTCCTCGGCGAGTGCAGCACAGGCGTCGGCGACGAAGGCCAGCGGATCCTCGGGCCGCAGAATGACGATGGTCACGACCACCATCGTGCCCGACAAGCCCGAACTCCGGGGATGGACCCCGCAGATCCACCCGCACAGACGCGGATGAAGCACGACCGGCGTTCACCGATGAGACCTCGCCACCACCCCTACCTGACCCTGCCGAGCACTCCGGCAGCCCCGCCGGCCGGGTACGGTAAGTGTCTGTGTCTGCGGCGCTCGTGGCAAGCGCGAGCATGCGACCATCGGCAGTATGGAGGTCGGGCAGCGTGGACCTCGAACCGGCCGAACGCACCGAACCGGCCTCCCCTGCACCGGCCGACTCGTGCCCGCCCCGTCGGATGCGCACCCCGACGACCGATTTCGCAGTCCTGCAGGCTCTCGGCGGTGATCCTGATGCCTACTACCGGCAGGCGAACGCCCAGTCCCGGGCCGCAGCGGGGTTCTACAACCGCAATATCCGCGTGCTTACTCCATCCGCGCAGTCACTCAACGTCCGAATACCGGTCACTGGCGCGGACATGATGGACTATCGCCAATGGCCCGAGGCAGCGGTGCTGCAGGTGATAGCCCCTTACGTCACCGCAGCCCCTCGCTTGTACTGGGAATCGGCGCAGCCGGCCTACCAGATCCACGAGTTCATCGATGGCGACCTGCTCGACCAGCTCGCCCCGCGGGGCGTGGCCGTCCCAGAGCACGTACCGACCGATGTCGCGCACTTGTGCGCACGGCTGCATGCAATTCCGCGCGCGGCGCTTCCGCCGGTACCGGGCGGGCTCGATGACGACTCGCGCCGGTTCGCCCGCCGACTGTGGGACACCACACGCCGAATATACCGCGATCTGCGCGGCCCGTTCGGGCGCTTGTATCGGGAACTGGGAGTACCCGATGATCCGTTCGAACCTCTGAACGGTGCCTGGCAATCCTTTCAGCCCAAAGCATTTCGGCTCATTCATGCCGATCTGCACCGAAAAAACATGATTATCCGCAACCGGGAGACCGTGTTCCTGGACTGGGAACTTGCCCTCTACGGTGATCCGTTGTGTGAAGTGGCCATCCATCTGCACAAAATGACCTACCTCCCCGCCGAACAGCACCGGTTCCTCACCGCATGGGCTGCTGCCGAACCAGACGCGGCCACCGGAAGTTGGGAACACGACGTGCGCTTGTACCTCGTCCACGAGCAGATCAAATCCGCGGTCCTCGAAGCTGTCCGCTACGCCAAGATCATCGCCGAAGGAAACCGCACTCCCATCGAGCAACACCTGCTGGTGACGAAGCTGGTAACCAAACTCGAAGTAGCAGCACCACTCTGGGGCCTGAACACCGCGGTCGACGCATCACGGGTCGAAGCTGCCCTCCGCGGGCCATACTGAACGACGCCTCCGCCCGCAACCGTAGTGGCCGGAACCGCATGGTAAGTCACGTAACCCGCTGCGGCGAAATCGTTTATCGGGTATGCGTCAGTCACTCAGGCGGCCGAGGAGAGCGCCCTGCCCCGATTGCAGAACATGGGCGGCGTGCAGCGGAATCCAGAAGCATTCGAACCGTGTCGGCTCCCCCTGGCCGTCGTGGTCTTCCTGGCTCGCCCACCGGTCCGGAGCGTCCCCGCACAGCTCCAGCTCAAAGAAGTGCCGGTGCTGGATCTCGAGCCGGTACGGGCTGATGTCGTATTCAGCCTCCCCCAGCTTGCGCACGACCTTGAAGTCCGAGAGACCGGTCTCCTCCCGCGCTTCGCGCAGCGCCGCATCCTGCGGCGCCTCTCCGGGGCGAATGCTGCCGGCGGGCACCTGGATCCCGACTTCCTCCCACGAGTAATCGGTGTGGCGGAACACCAGCAGTTTCCCGTCGCGAACGACGTAGACTAGAACCTTCTGCTTGACGACCTTCTCGCGCATCAGGGGCAGTCCTTCCAGTGAACCGAGGGGCGGAATGAACGAGCTACCAGACCGAGCGCAACCCGCCGACGGCGAGCACAGCCGTCTCGAGCTAGGCAGTCTAGGCAGCACAATCCATTCAGCGGTCGAGCAGAAGGGGCGCCGGGTTGCCGACGACATCCTCGACGTATCCCGTGGCAGTCGAATCAGCCTTCTAGGCAACAACTCCCGGCGATCCGATCTGCAAGCGCCGGGCCGGAGTCGGCTGCGACAGTGATCGCCTCGCGCTGATGTACATCCAGCTCAGCGCTGGTCCGCCGGTCCGGAGATCAGCAGTCTGGTTGCATGGGGTAGCAGGTCTTCGGCTGCGGTGGCGTCGGGATCTGAGCGGACAGAGTTATCGGCGGTTGCGGTGGGGGTGGCGCGGTAGTGGTCGCCCCGGTGTGGATGGCCGTGCCCGTGCCTCGGGGGCTGGAATGGACGGTAGGGCGTAGGACCAGCCAGAAGCCACCAGCGACAACGAGGGCTAGCACGACCACGGCGACGGACCCGAAGCTCGGACGCCATCGGCGCCGAGGCGCTCGTTCCGGAAACGGCGGCGCTGACACCGGGGCAGATATCGGATATCTGAGATTCGCGTAGACGGTGTTGTCGACATCGTCGGCGATGCGCTCGAACTCGGCGGCGTCGACAAGGCGTTCGTTGTCCACCTCGTCCGCGAGACGTTCGCTGTTGAGGTTGCCCGCAAGACGGCGACGTGCCTCCGAACGTTGTTTCGCGCGAGCCGCGATCCCAGCCCATGCAGGCGGGAGCGAGGGCATCTGCCGCGCGGCTGGTCTGAACGGAGTGCGCGGCGGCGGCGCGCTCCCGGTGGAAACCTCTATTCCGGCGAGCCACGCCCGCAGTGCTGCTCCGGACGTGGGGCCGGCAGGTCTCGGCGTCGGCGTGGCGGGATGTTCGGAGGTGAATCCCTGGGCGGCGAGGTCGGCGATGGTCACGGCATGGCCGTAGTTCAGTGCGGCGAGCACTGCGTGAGCCTGCTCGGCAGTCCAGAACGCCTTGCGGCGGGCCAGGCCCTGGAACCAGGTGCGCAACTCCGGCAGGCTGCCAACGAGTACGTCCATACCCGTGGGCAGATCCCTCTTGGCCAGAGTTATCGAGCACCGTGGGTGCGGCATTACCAGTACGAGCCCGGATATGAACGCGTCCATTCCGGCCCGACTGGTCAGGTGCTTGAGGTTGAACACCCCTCCGATGACCTGATTCACGGGATTGACGTCGTTCTGTCGGATATGGACCGGGCTACCAGGAACTCCCGGAATCGACCACGGCCCGTTGGCCGGACACCACAGCACGCCACTTACCGGGCTAATTGTCAACTGACACTAATGGTGCCCTTGACCTCGATAACCACGCAGGCGTGCGGAGTAATCACCACTAGGTCGGCCTCGGTGGCGCGGCGACCGCGGCGACGATCAGGCAGGTAACACCCGGAGATCGCGACACCGCCGATCGTGTACGCGCCGTTCCAGGTACGTAGCCAGTCCAGAACGATCCGCTCGGTCGGCGGAATCCCGCTGCGATCACCGTTGACAACCAGCATGACCGACACCCCCTTGTTCGAGCAGACTCACCGAAATCAGCGCGCTCTCAACCATATCCCCGGTCGCAAACCCTGAGCACGGCATTCGCAATGGCCCTCGATCAGCCACGCCAGCAGGTGTTTGTGTCACGTACGGGCCGTATCAGTCGCCCGGCCTACAGCCGACCGCGGCGGCCGGTGAGAAAGACGACGAACAGCGGCACCTCAAGGTCGCGGGGCCAGTCGATCTCGGTGTGGTCGGGATCAGCGGTCAACAGCAGCATCGAGTCGACCTCACCCGTCTCGGCATAACGCACGAGTTGCTCCTGCACCTGCTCGTAGGACCACCAACCGGCAGCCTTGACCTCGACTCCGACCCTGTGCGCATCGTCGTAGCACGCCAGGAAGTCGATCTGACTGCCTCGCGCAGCGGAGGTTCCTTCTGAGAGCTTGAACTCGTGCTCGATGGTGATGTCGTTGTCGACGCCTGCGTCGAACCATACAGCCCGGATGAGTTCATGGAACTCGTTCTCATCGACGTATCGAAAGTCGTTGTGGTCGTCCGCGAACGGGTCCACGAGCGGCTTGATGTAGGTGTTCCAGATCGGCGAGTCGTTCGCCTCCCCCGGCCTCATACAGACCTGATGCACGAAGTGCTTGTCGACGTAGTCCACCCTGCCGTCGTCCGCGTGGTTCCGCATAGCAATCTCCTGTTGTCGATGTCGTAGAACACCAGGATGACGTGGAGCACCGACAAGTACGGATCCGCGCGGTATCAGCAAAGGCCGACCATGCCGGACTTCGTGCCACATCACCGGGCTCATTCCATGCTCGCTACGGCGGTCGCGGACGCCGTTGTTCTCGAACGGGATAATGAGGGCGAAGTCCCGCTGGTCGATCACCGAGCAGAGCCCGTGCGACCCATCGCGACACTCGAACGGAGTCGGGACTGCAAACCGTCCTTCGAGTAAATGCGACGATCGCCGACTCGACCGGCTCGCGTCTGGCCCGAAGCGCCCGCAGTGGCGTGGTCAGCGGGCCGGGGTGCTGATCGCTCGCGCGATGCGGGGTCCCACAAGGCATTCGGCTACGTCAAGCGGGTGCCACGCCGCGCCGGTCACCTCCGATGCCTGGACGCCACGCCCCGAGGATGGACCAACCTCCGAACTGATGGACTGTGTCGGCGGATGCCGGGAAGTACCGAATAGCGCCGCCTCGGAAATCGCCCCTCCACCAGTTTGGGTAGTGGTCGATCCGCGAGGCGAGGTCATCGGCGATGCGGCACGTTCACCCTGGCTCCCTGTTCGTGGTTCAAGTATTGATCGGCCGGACCATGACCAGTGAGGTTACGCCCAGCGCGGGATGAGAACGGCGCGCGGCGTTCTGGAAGTTTTGTCGTTGGTAGAACCGGATTGCCGGTGTGTTGGAGTCGCGTACATCGAGCCCGATCCAGTTCACGCGCGCCTCGTCGGCGGCCCACGTGTATATCTCGGCGCACAGCTGGTCGGCCAGGCCCTGGCTTCTGTGGCTTGGGGTTACGAACGCGCCCCAGAGCATGGCCCATCGGTCTGTTGGGCCTAGCGGCGGGCGTGGGAGATCCAGGTCCGGGCTGTCGTGTTCGTGGTCGATGAAGGCTCCCAGCATCCCGATCCAGGTTCTGCGGGTCTCTGCGATGACGAGCACCTGGCGGCCCGGCCGGTTGTATCGTTCGATGCGCGATTCCCACTCGGCGTCGTTTAAACCGGCGGCCTGGCTGTGGGTTTCGAGGAATGCCTGTGGTGTGTCGCGTAGTGCGTGTAGCCGTAGCTCACGGAGCCGGGGTCCGTCACCGGGCGCTGGCCTGCGGATGGTCCATGTCATGTGTGGTGCTCCAGGCGGAGGTAGGTTCCGCTAGGCCGAAACCCGAGCAGCTGGTAGAAGCTGGCGACGGCGGGTTCGGCGACCAATCCGGCATGCGGAATGTGTTGGGAGTCAACCCATGCGATGATGTGTTCCATGATTGCGGTTCCGACTCCGCGCCCCTGAAAGTCCGGGAATACGATGACATCGACAACGACGTTGTACAAGCCATCACCGATCACCCTGGCCATCCCGACCGCCGCCCCCTCACACTCGGCCACCACGCTGTACAGCGATGCCTCCAACGCGTTCTCGCACTCACTCATCGTGGGCGTGCGCCAGCCCACCGCCGTCCTCAACCGCTGATACTCGATCCCCGAGGGGATACGTTCGGCGATCCGAATATCGTGCGTCACGAGGGTATGCTCGTCGTCGGCGCACGGCGCCGGGTCGGGCGCGACGTCTGCGAAGGCCATGGCGTTTTCGGTGTGTATGTGGTCGCGCGGCAGCCACTTTCGGTCGTCGTCAGCAGGTGGCGAGTCGTCGGCCGGCGAGCCGATGACCGGCAACCATGAGACTGCGTTGTCCCGGAAGGATTGGTGTTCGGGGACGAAGGCGCCGGGGTTGTCCAGGGACATGATGGTCACGCCGACCATGTGCGTCAGGTCGCCTTCGGTATCGATCGCGGCGAGGGTCGTTCCGCAGGCCGGGCAGAATCCGCGTTTGGTTGTAGGGAAGGTGGCCCACCACTGGGGTTCGCCGCCGGGACCGGTCCATTCGAATCCTGCGGCAGGGAAATCTACCCAGGCCATGACCGGGCCTCCGCCGAGTTTCTGGCAGTGGGGGCACGAACAAAGGTGCGGGAAGTCGGGGTTCCCGGTTGCTCGATAGCGGATGCGCTCGCACTGGCAACCACCTTCATACATGAGATGTCCTCCCTCAGTAGGGTATTCGAATCATAGGAGTCCTCGTTCGCGGAGCGCGCGACTGCGGCGCGACCAGGTAGGGGCGGCCCTCAGGGCACCGTGTAGTTCGACTCGGTCGAAAATTCGGTCCGCGGAGCGGGCTTTCGGCATCATGGTTGCGACAGGGTGCCGCCCCCAGTCTCACAGGTGGGCTCGCGCGACGGCACCCCACGCTGTACTCGAAACCCTAGCGTCAGCCCCGGGTGGACTGCGCTCGAACTGCAGGGAGGCCATTGTGGTGATGCGGTACCGGACGATCGTGGACGTGCATTTAGTCCTGGTGCGGGGAGAGCAGTTGCTGTGGTCCCGGCGCGCGAACACCGGGTATGCCGATGGCTTACTGGCACTCGTCTCGGGCCATCTCGAAGAAGGCGAGGACGTCGTAGACGCAGTGATCCGGGAGGCCTGCGAGGAAGTCGGGATACGTCTCGAACGCCACGACCTGTCATGCGTGCATGTGATGCACCACCGCAACGGATCATCGGACCAACCGCGGATCGGGTTTTTCTTTCGCGCCGATCGGTGGGCGGGTGAGCTGGTCAATCAGGAGCCGCAGAAGTGCTCGGAGCTGGTGTGGCGCAGCATGATCGACATTCCCCTCGACGCGGTCCCATACCCTGCCGCAGCGATCCGCCGGATTCTGCGCAATGAGTCGTTCAGCGTCCACGGCTGGGGCGACCCCTCTGTCCAGATTGTCGAATACGGTGCAGATCAGTAGTTTTCACACTGTCAGCACTTCTGGCGTCCCACCTTCACTATAACTTCGGCGCCGGTGTGTCGCGCCGGAAGGCCCGCAAACCCGTCATCGCGCGGGCAGCGGGTGTTTCGCCCCCCCCCGGCGGCGAACGGGGTGGCTGCGGTTGACGGCATGGCGGGCCGGCTGATGCAACGACGATCGGCCATTGACTGGAAGTCATTGCGCGGCTGCGGGAGAGTGACCTGCGGATGTGCGTGCCACAAGATCGTCGTCTACCCGCGTCGCCGTACCTTCGATAGTTCGTAGAGGTGTCGGCATGGGTTTGATTCGGAGGTGGACCGAATGGGAGGACGGTGCCCGCCGCGTGATCGCCGGCCTGCGCCAGGACGCGAACCCGCTCCGCAAGGTCGCCGCCGAGCTCGCCGACACGGACAGCAGCCACGCCTCCGGCATCAGCTCGCTGGATCCGGGGGTGGTGTAGGTGAGCGACTACCGCGCGGATCTGCCCGGCATGCAAGCACTCGTACATCGGACATGTGCGCAGCAGCGTCGCATTCGGCGTGCTGCGGCGCTGGCTCCAGGCCAACGAGGCCGGCCGCCCCGGCGGGAATGGGCAGACCTCTACCAGCGCCCTAATCAGCTGGCTGATTGTTCGATTGCGGCGAAAATGTCGATATCTGTCAGTTGCTGCCATTGAGGAAGGTCGCCCCAGTCAGCGACGTAGCCCGGTTTGGGATCCGGTATGTGCCGGTAGATCTGCGCTGTCCAGCACACTGCGACGAAACGCCCCCGCTGCTCGGAAGTCAGCTTCGCAGTACTCCCCTGACTTGCCTCGACAAACGCGCGCACCTGATCGAAAACAGCTGCGGCACTGTCTCTTTCCCATTGGGGCGTGTCTTCCCAGGGAGTGATGTAACCGGGTTTGGGCTCACCCGGAAAGTACTTGTTCACACCGTCGATCCAGGCTTGACGGAAGATTCGGCCTCGTTCGTCGTTCACGGCGCTCCTGGTGTCGGTCGGTCACTGCAATCTGGTTGAGAGGGTAACTATTTGACTGTCAAGGTGTTGGACGTGCCGGTCACGGTTGAGTGGCGGTAAGTAGGGTTGGAGTTGTTGGAGGCGGTGGGTCAGGTAGCCCGATCGGGTGCGGCGGGCAATGTCGGCGGCGGCGTTGCCGTACATGACGAGTTGGACGGTGTCACGTCGCTGCGCACCTGAGGCCGCGAGGTCGACCAGGACCCCGGCCCGGCGGCGGGCGGACAGGGGCCGCTCCAGTAACGGGGTCAGGAGTTGTTCGGCGTGTTCGGGTCGCCCAAGCTTGATGTAGCACGAGGCGTGTTCCTCATCCAGGCGGGTGCCATCGAATCGGAGCCACCCGCTGTTGGGTACGGGGCTGGGCAAATTCTGCACTGCGGCGGAGTTGTCGAAGGCGCGTTCGCACCCGGTGAGGTCGCCGGTGGCGGCGCAGGCCTGCGCTAAGACGGTGTCAACCCAGAATCGGGTTGCCAGGCCGTTGTCGCCGCGACGCGCTAGGGGAGCCGCGGCGTGCAGCAGCGCGGCTGCGTCGGTGGGGCGTTGGTCGTAGAGTTCGATCAGTGCGTGGCGGGTGAGTGCGCAGGCCCATAGGTCGTTGTCCGCTGCGTCGTCGGCGAGTTCGCTGGCGGTGCGGTAGCAGTGGGCGGCCGCGAGGTATTTGTCGTTGTCGAACAGTAACTCGCCGGCGAGTTGCAGGGCGTTGGCTGCGTGTCGCGCCAGAACGCGGCGGACTCGATCGGTGGAGTGTTGCCGGAGGCTGGCGTCCAGCATCCCCAGGTGTTCGAAGACGGCCGGGAATATGGTGGCTTTCGTTGTCGCCTGGGCATATTCGACCCATAAGGCCTGGTTTATTGTGGCGTATTGAGCGGCACCGGCCGCGTCGATGGTCCCGGTGCGTTCGGCGTGAGCGATGCGGTCCCAGTCGACGGGTGCGACGGCTGCGACGGCAAGTGTCGAGCTGAAGCTGCTCAGCAGGCGCAGCATCTGACGGCGCTTCATCTCGTCGATCTCCGTGAGTTCATTTGGCCGGAGCGGGTGCATCCGGGCAGACCGGTCATCGTCGAGCTTAGGCGTTGAGACAGGGTGTTCGAGGTCCCTGTCCCGTTGCCCCAGTTCGCGGCACCTGATCGAGAAGATCGTGAGCTGGCGGTCGTTGGCACGGGACAGGACGGTGTCCATGACCGCGGCGTGCTCGGGGCGCAGGGTGACCGCCGCGCCGCGGCGTTCCCATCGACGGATCGTGGATTCCTTCAGGCCGGTGAGTTCGGCGAATGAACGACGTGTTTCCCGTAACGCGTCGCGGACCGCACGTACTTCCAGACCTGACCATCGTGGCTGCACAACCATTTTCGGCACCACCTGTACCAGTTAAGTGCCCGTAGCGTACCCCCGGAGGACCCCTACGGGGACTCCTTTCACACCGCGACGGCTGCGATCGTAGATCGTGCGGCAGCGTGAACACGTAAGGCACTCAACGAGATTAACCGCGAATATCGCTGGGTGCTGTGTATCAGCGTGGCTGGCGCGCGAGGTGCGCGATGCGGCTGGGCCGCGGCGCTGGGCGATACGGAGCAGATCATGACGATTCATCAGCTGGTGATTATCGGGTTCGACGAGATCGTGGCGAACAAGTACATGCCGGTGATCCGGGAGGCGATCCGGGACGGCCATCTGGACTCGTACTCGGTGATCGACCTCGAGTCCGAACGCAGCTCGGTGGAAGCACGCCTCGCTACCGCGGACCCCAAGCCCCGCAGGTGCGTGTTCCTGCCCTCGGGGCTGCGTGAGCAGGTATTGGCGGATGAGACGGTGCGGTCGGCACTGGCCTGTGCGCGGGTGCGGGGTGTGCCGGCCAAGGCGTATATCGCGACCGAGGTCAGTGCACATGAGCCGTATCTGCGGCGGTGTGTGAGTGATGGGGTCGATTCGCTGGTAGAGAAACCGGTGCTCGCGCCGATGGTCGGCGACCGGTTCGAGCCCTCGCGGATTTCCGCGACGATGGCCGAGTTGATCACCACCGCCGAACACAACCAGGGTAAGCATTCGGTGATGACGTTGAGCCGCTATCACCGCATCTATAACGACAAGGTGATCGCGCCGTTGCGGGCACGGATGCTCGAGTGGGGTACGCCGGTGACGTCGTTCCATCTGCGGGCCGCGGGCGGAGTGTGGAACCTGGCGCACGAGTACGTCACGCGGGACGATCACCCATACCGGTGGGGCTACGGGATGCTCATGCACGGCGCGTACCACTACATCGATCTGGCTGTGCAGGTGCTGGCGTTGAACCGGCTGGTGGTGCCCGGGGCGCATCTGCGATTACAGGTGGTCTCGTTCGGGGCGTATCCAGGTGATCAGGAACATCGGGTATCCGGGCGCGCCACGGCGATGATCGGCGGGGACGTTCCGTGCCGGATGTTCGCGCGCGGACCGGCGCGGTACGGCGAAACCGATATCACCTCCACGTTCCGGCTCGTGGATGCCGACAGCGGCGCCACCATCACCCTGGGCACACTGGCGTTCGAACAGACCACCCCATCGATCCGCAACTGGTCCGCGTTCCCCGCCGGGGTTTACAACAAGAACGGGCGTACCTCGAGCGTGGACCTCGAAGCGCAGCTCTCGACCCTGTACTCGGTGCACGTGCACTGCTACGACGTGCCAGAAGGCCCCGACGCGGACAAGATCGGTGCGACCGCCGAGGTGGTCACCCGCGCGAACGCCTCGCTCATGCCGGATGAGCAATACGTGGCACACGAGAGTTTCGAGGGACTGTTCCACAGCGACAGCAACCGTGCCCTGATGCGAGCGTGGCTGCAGGGCACCGAAACACGCAGCATGCTGCGAGACCACTACGCCACGATGCGCGTCACCGAAGCCTTGGCGCTCTCGCTGCGTCTGCCGGGCCAAACCGTCGAAGTCGACCAATTCTAGAAAGACACAGGTGTTCCCGTGATCATCATTCGCTCCCGGCGATCGGTCGAGGACTTCTACCGCGCCGCCCTGCGCGCTGGGACCGGTACCGCCGAACGTCTCGACGCACCCGTGGCCGACCGGTTCGCCGCATTCCTCAACGCCCTGCATCCCGACACGCCCCGCACCGCACTCGAGCTGGGCTACGGCATGGGAATCTACGCAACTACACTGGCACGACTGGGGTTTCGTGTCACCGCGGTGGATCAGATCCCCCCTGAGATCCTGCGGGACCGGCTCGCCGGCTCCCCCGGGTTGTCCGGTCGAATAACGATCGTGCAGCAACGTCTGGAAAGCTATTGCACGTCAGGTGATTTCGGAGTTCTTGTCGCGAAAGATGTTCTGCACTATATCGAACAGGATCGTGTGTATGAGCTGCTGAGCGGCTGTGCGCACCAGGCGCCGGGCGGGGCCGGTCACTATCTGGAAGTGTTCACTGACATCGAACGGACCGACCGCAGCGGCCACAACGTCCTCATCGATGGTGAGGCCGCCTACACCGCCGGCTCCTTCCAGGCCGCGGTCTGCGACATCTACCGCGACTGGAACGTGCACTGGATTCAGTCCCCGCATTCGGAAACCAATACCGGACACCCCGCCGGGGCAACGGCATCACGAAAATACTTCCAGGCCAACAAAATCACCGTCATCGCCACCCGATCGACAAACCGGGGAGGGAACCGGTGAGCACCACTCCACGGCACGGGATCAGCTTCATCATCCCCTGCTTCAACTGCGGCAGCTACATCCTCGAGGCCGTGGAATCGGTGACAGCCCAGCCGCTGACGATCCGTTTCGAGATCATCGTCATCGACGACGGCTCCGATGAGGAGAACACGCTGGCCGCACTGCACGAATGTTCACAACGCGACGCGGTGCGAATGGTGCGGCTCCCGGCCAACTCCGGAGCCCAACGAGCCCGCACTACCGGGTTGCGTGCGGCGCGGTACGAGCACGTCATGGTCCTGGATTGTGACGACCTGCTGTGCACCGACCCCGCGCAGTTAGCGGCTGGCACCTACCCGCAACAGGCCGTGCAGATCCTCACCGACGACCCCGAGGTCGCGTTCGTGCACACCTTCTCGCGCATGTTCGGCGACTTTCACGGCCTCACCATCTCCGCGTACCCCACCGATGAGGCATCGATCGTGCGCAAACATCACGTGCCGATGCCGATCGTGTACCGCCGCCGGGACGGACTCGCGGCCGGCGGCTACGACCCGGCCATCGGAAAATGGCAGGACTGGGCATTCGCGATCGACCTACTCGCCACCCGATACCGGCGGGGCGCCGGAAACCATGTCCGCTGTGTCCCCGGCCCGCACCACCAATATCGCATCCATACCCGATGGGAACGCCTCTCGACCGCGCAGACCAGCGAGCTGGACATGACCACACTGGTGATCGAGCGCAACCTCGACTATTTCCAGGCCGCTCTCCATGACCGTCGCCCCGTCGAGGATCTCGCGCGCCGGGTATGCGAGAGCAAACCCGATCGCCTCACCGAGTTGCTGCACATGGCCGCGTTCGACCTCGACCAAGCCCTGACGGTCGCGACGCAGCGGGAGTTCACCCTGTCCAGCCCGTATGAACCGCTCGGTATCCCGTGACCAGCGGTGATAAGCCACCAACATCAGCTGGTTGCCTGCAGCCGGGCGGGCGGCGGCGAATATGCTTGGCGGCTGTGACCGATTCCCCCCAGCGCGATACTGACCCTGCGATGTTGCCGACGACTTTCGTACCGGCAGACCTCGAAGGTGTATACGTACGCTGGGTAGAGGCCGGATATTTCCGCGCCGATCCCGCCAGCGGCAAACCCCCGTACTCGATCGTCATCCCCCCGCCGAACGTCACCGGCCGCCTGCACATGGGCCACGCCTTCGAGCACACCCAAATCGACGCACTGACCCGCCGCAAACGCATGCAAGGCTTCGAGACACTGTGGCAGCCCGGCATGGACCACGCCGGGATCGCCACCCAGAACGTCGTGGAACGCGAACTCGCCAAAGAAGGCTTGTCCCGCCACGACCTGGGCCGCGAGGCATTCATCGAGCGGGTATGGGAGTGGAAGAACTCCTCCGGCGGCCAGATCTCCGCGCAGATGCGGCGCCTGAGCGACGGTGTGGATTGGGACCGTGAACGGTTCACCATGGACCAGGGCCTATCGCGGTCGGTGCAGACGATCTTCAAACGCCTCTACGACGACGGGCTGATCTACCGGGCCGAACGCATCATCAACTGGTGCCCCCGCTGCATGACCGCCCTGTCCGACATCGAAGTCGAATATCAGGACGACGACGGCGAGCTGGTCTCGATCCGCTACGGCGACAACGACACTGCGATCGTGGTCGC
>Ga0185299_10001941_pt1 | contig 35045 bp, 21 predicted proteins | sample PaiPotPPA55metaG_FD_128002 | JGI IMG/M metagenome (GOLD analysis project Ga0185299, IMG submission 128002) | Iron sulfur acid spring bacterial and archeal communities from Banff, Canada, to study Microbial Dark Matter (Phase II) - Paint Pots PPA... ...
GCAAGAAGCTCGGCTGCCTCAGATCGCGAGAGAAGCGTTGTGCGTCGAGCGTTGGCATAAGGAGCGGAGCGGCCAGGGGGATGGGTTTGTCGATGCGTTCGTGGAGTTCCAGGAATTTCGGAAGGATGATCCGGAAGCTGCTTGCGAATGGCTGGCAAGTTATTCGGAAAGCGAGATTGCCACATACATCGAGAACCCCACGAGCGACGCCCTTTTAGGGAACATGGTGTTTGCTCACTTTAGGCCAGAAGAGTTTCCGACCTTGTACGAAGTACAGGATGAGATTCAGACTCTGGGTCGGAAGCGGCCCGCGACACCGGAGAGCGAGGAGTACGCGCTCCTTGGTAAACTACTAGAGATCTGGCTACGCGATGGTCCGTACGGCCCGATTGTGGACGGAGTGACAAACATTGATCTGGAAAAGAAGATCGTCCATTTCGAGCTAGGCAAGATCAAGGAGAGCGAACGAGAACTGCTGGCGGTTGCGGGGTTCTTGATAATGAATGACGTCCGCAACCACATCATGACGATGCCGCGGAGCCTGAGGAAACGGCTGATTCTCGAAGAGCTCTCTGCAGTCATGGATATGGACAATGGCCCGAAGATCGCTCGTGATTATTGGGAGCGCGCGAGAAAATATAACTGCTGGGTATTGGGCATCCTGCAGAACTTTGCTCGTCTGTACGAACAGAACCCCGGTGTTACAGGCGCGATCCTATCTAATAGCGATCAGGTGATCTTGCTGAAGTCTAACAATAAGAAAGACCTGAATCTGGTCAGTCAGTCTTATCCGATTCCAGAGATTACCAAGGACGCAGTGATGAGGTTTCCAATCCCGGGAGGAAGCCGCACGGATGTCTTTTCTGGGTTTGGATTGATCCAAATCCACGATGGGCGGCCAAAGGTGACGCTGGGGCGGAACTATGCGCATGACGAGATGCTGTATGTCTCCTCTAGCACCGGCTCGGTTTTCGAGGCGCGATCCAAGCAATTAAAAAACGAACCGGACATCGTGGAAGCAATTATCGAAAACGCGAATCGGATGTTCGGTAACAACCAAAAATGAAAAATACAACGAGAGCTAGAGTACTGGCGGCAAGTACTATTGCGTGGTGCTGTTGGACATCGGGTTGCTCGACGTCGCTGAGCAATAATCGGGCGTTGTTTAAGCCAACGGAGAAACCGGGCTACGTAGAAGGGCGTTCGGACGAAATTAAGAGTCTGTATTGGGCTCAGCGAAACATGGTGAACAAGGATGATGACTCGCGTCTCAAACGCAAACTTGCCGAGGTTGTGGTGCCTGCACATTACGACTCTGATGGACAATTGATCGAGACGCACCGGGAAGTGATTGAGGTGGTACAGTGAGTTTTTTTTGTAGTCGAAAGTATCCTATAGAGACTTATTGCGCATGATAAACCCGAAATAACAGCATTCAATATATCGAAATGATACCAGTAAGAGACCTATGAAAAGATTTTTTCTTCTAGCGCTTTACATCAGCTTAGCCCTCCGGGCCGGAGCTTATGTACTGCCGGTTATCGACGCGGCGAACCTTCAACAGCAGGTTCAAAATGAGTATCAAAACCTGACGCAATACCTGTCTACCGTATCCAATACGCTCAAGAGCGCACAGCAATTGGAGCAGCAGGTCCTGCAGCTTGGTCAGTACGCCAATATTAACAATCTGCCAGGGGTCAGCACGATTGGGCAAATTGTGCGTGAGAGCGAGAGCATCTACGGCCAAGGAACTGGAATTTACGGTCAGATTCAGGGATTCACTAATCCAGGTCAGTTTACAGGTCAGTTCCAAGCGCTGCTTTCGCGCTACGGTAACTATCAAAATCTTCTGACCACCGCGACGCTTTCCGGGCCGGTATTCAATCAGTATACGATCCCGATGACGACGGCGACCGCCCAGGCGGTGAATGGCTACCAGAATGCGCTTGCGACGCTAAACAACCAGCGTAACCAGCTCCAGCAGCAGATTTCCAACACGGTTAGTCAGTTGCAGGGCGCGACGACGCAGGCCGAGGTAGAAAAGCTGAACGGTGAGATCGGCGCGCTATCGGGTCAGCTTGATTCAGTGAATCAGCAGATACAACAGGCTGCGGCGACCAGTGCGCAGATAGCGCAACAGAATCAGGCGGCTGCAGACGCGGCAAATCAGGCACAAGCAGCGATCGAAGGTGATGACCTAGCGCAAGGCGCCAGCGGCTACGCGAAATTGCTGCAGTTCAACTCTCAACCGGGAGACTATTGACTATCCAGTTATTTGTTGCAGACGGAGCATGGGATATAGCGCAAGTGGTGAGCGCTACCAGGGCGGGCAGCAATGTGGTGTACGAAGCTCTGATCCCGTGGGTGTTTTTGGCGGGGTTCGGAATGCTGGTTTATGAGGCGTTCAAGGTCTATCAAGGGAGTACGGCGAGCATAACCGGGGCACTCTTGCGGATCGGCGTTGCGGTCGGGCTACTGACGAATTTTCACACGTGGACCGGTGAACTCGGCGGCGCCATTAACGGGATGGTGCAGGAGATAGGCGGAGGCAACGGCCAGGATCAGCTTATGGCCGACTACGCGGCTATTTTGCAGAATCCTGGCAAAAATGACCAGAGCACCACAACACCGTGGTGGAATTTCATTGCTCAAGCTGGCGCATCGGTCGGAGACCAAATGATGCGAGTAATGCTTTGGCTCCTGGGGGCGATCGCATATGCGCTCTACTGGCTGATGCAACTATTGCAGCAGTTCCTGTTGTTGATGACGATTGCTGCAGCGCCGGTTTTCATCGGCCTCTGGATGCTCACCGGAACGAGAAGCATCGGGATGCGGTATTTTCTGACTTTGATGAGCCTGGAGTTGTGGCCTCTGGGTTGGGCGTTAGGAAATATTGTTACGAAGCAGATGCTGTCCGCGGTGAACAGCACGGGAGGTGCGTGGCTCATGATAGAAAGCACCGTGTTCGTCGTCGTTGGTTTGTGGATCGTGATCAACGCGGTTTTTTGGCCGCTAGTGATCTCCAAAGCACTTATCGGAGGCGGGAGCCATGCATTGAGCTGGATGTCTCAGTCCCTATCGCCTGTTATGACCGCAGGACAACAAACAACGAGTGTCGCGACAACGATGGCGAGCGGAGGCAGCGCTGCGGCGGTGCAGGCCGGCAGCCAGAGCTTGGCATCGAGGCCGTCAGGTTCGCCTAGGCCTTAAAGGAAGGAGTTATGTCAGCAACTAGTGGTAGCTCGAAGCGTGTAGGGGTCGATCTGTTCATCTCTAAGGAGCGCCAAGCGCGGTTCTGGATGTTGGTGGCGTTTGTGGCGGTGATCGGGTTCGCGTGGGATCGCCAGAATCTGGTAACTAAGCTGGCAAACAAACCGCTGTTTTTCGCTATGGACGCCAACACCTTCTACGTATCGCGGTTAGGCACATTCGAGGAAGCGAAGCTCTTCCACGCAGAGGCCTCGCGGATGGCGGCGTCCTGTTTGTTTGATCGCAATCCTGTGGAGCCCGATTATACCGACAGGCTCAAGCTGCTATTTGACCGGGACGCCTATCAGGATGCACAGCATTTATTCAGTGCGGACGGCCAAACATTTAAAGAGCAGCAGATCCATCAGAAGATCGAGATTGGCAAGATCGAGATGCTGAAGCAGAACGCGGACACGGTGTTGACCGCTGTGCATGGCCAGATCATTGAGGCCGGAGTATTTGATGGGCGAGCGTTCAGCAAATCTAAGCCGGTGACGGTGTACTTCCAGCTCGGACTGAACCGGGAAATGGCATCCAACTCACGGTATCCGGAGTTCGTAATGAAGTTCGATGTTCACGAGGGTGAGCAATAAAAAAATTTTGGCCAAACAGTCACATATAGAGACTGACTATGTTAAGGATCAGGATAACTTACTTAGGAGTTTTGTTATTTGGTGGTGTATCGATAGGATACTGCAGTGGTGACGCCCGCGTAGCAACGGTTGTAATGGACCCTAACGGCGTAACACAGATTCCTGTGTGCTCTGGATACGTGACGACGGTGCTCTTTCCCCGTCCGGTATCTGGGATCGTTGGCTACGGGCTGACAAGCGATCCAGCTAGTGAAGAAGGTTCCATTCAATATGCGCACCCCGGGGATTCTGGGTTGGTCACACTGCGCGTTCTAAAACCTGACTTGAGAGTTGCCTATATGACAGTCTTGACCGGCGACGATCTGTATAATTTTGCGCTCGTGAACAGCCCCGGCCAGGCGGCGCTCAGCGTGAAGCTAACCGAAGGGAATCGGCAGGCCGGCCAGCCAGAGCCCGGATCCATACAGCTGGCTGCAGCAGCGCAACCAGTTGCTTCGCCTCCACATCAGATGACAAAGGAGGACGTCGTAGATGCGCGCCCTGTTTATCATCCTGAAAAGCTGCGCACGCTACTAGAGCTGGCCAAGGAAGCGCCCTTGCTTCAAGAGAGTTCACCAGAGCTGTACAAGGGCTATGAACAGCGCAAGGTATCTAATGTCAGCGACTACGGCGACGTGATCGCTACGGTCCAGGAGGTGCACCGATTTCCAGCCGATGATGCAATTGTGCTTTTCGGCGAGATACAGAATAAGAGCGTCAGGCCAATCACATTTGATCCGGCGGCAATTACTATCGGGATTGGTGATCGCCAATATCCGAGCGCTTTCGTGGATTGCGCGGCAAAGGTTGACGCGGAAACAGCGATTAGATTCGCAGTCGTCGGTCAAGGGGGCCTGGATGGAAGTCGAGCACATCTAGCGCTTCGTAACGCGTTCAGGATTCAACTGCCGAACTTCCAAGCGGCTGCAGCGCCTTCTCCGACTCCGCCTGAGCCGACCAACCGGCCGATAGCACGCAGGAGCTTGATCCAGAGGCGATTGCTTGCGGTGTCGGGCCAACGGAAACGTGCTGCCAAACCGAACCCATCTCCCGTGAGGGATAACAAGTGGTTCCTGTGGCCCTGGTCGCACGCGCAAGCGTCCCCGTCCCCGACTCCAAGACCCAGTCCGAGAAAAGGATAGCAGAATGGATCGAGATCAAAGAAAAGCGTTCGTTTTAATCGGCGGTTTCGCGCTCGTGTTACTAGGAGCGTTTGTGTTCTTCGGTTGGCGTGGGCTATTCGGGGACGCTGCGACCCCGGGGAGGCGCCAAGCATTCGCGGAAGCAAGCCCTACGCCAAAAGCTAATGCGCGCCAAGCTTCTGAAAGTGAAGGTGAAATTACGACGGTGTCAGGGGCCAAGCTCGAAGGGATTAAGCCCGTCTTCTCACCGTTCCCGTCCGCTACTCCCCGCCAACAATCAGTGCAGAAAAAGGAGAACTATCAGATGGTGGCATTTTACACAGCAGCACGACCTGCGAGCTCTCCCACTCCGGTACCAGATCCTAGCTTGTTCTTACCTCGGGCGACCCTAATCCCGTGCGCGCTAATCTTGACCGTTGATTCGTCCAGCCGGGATACGCCGGTCTTAGGGGAGGTGACCCGGGACGTAAAAGCGTTCGGCACAGGAAAGGTAGTTATCCCGGCGGGCACCTTGGTCGCTGCCTTTGCGAGCCCGAATCGGGTACGTGACCGGATCGAGGTAAAGGGGTCCTGGGTTCTGATCTTTGTTAAGACCGGCAAGGAATACGAGTTCCGCGGTATTGCCTGCGACCATATTTATGATGAGGACTCGGGGCACTACGGGCTGACCGATGGCTCGGCAGGCCTGCATGGCCAGATTTTTTATACCGACCGGTACGCGGAATTGAAGGCGTTCGGCGCAGCTGCCTTGGCCGGTGTCGCGCAGGGTTTCCAGTCCGTCCAAGGTAACTATTACGGCGGCAATAATCTGCAGCACACGCCGGAAAACGCGGGCCTACAAGGTCTGTCGAACGTGATGGAGCTAATGGTTCAAAAGTACATGAACGCCAATGACGGCGACGAGACCTATGTGCGTGTTCCTGCGAGCAAAGAGTTCTATGTATTCAGTACTTCGGTAATAGAGCCTGACCGAGCTAGCGTCGGCGGTTATGGGCAAGATGCAAAGGCACAGACATTGTGGGAGCAAGTCAAAGCAAGGAAAGCTGGATCGCAGCAGGAAGGGATAAGCACAGAACTAAAGCAGATGCTCAACGATATGGCGCAGCGCCAATCGCAGCTTGAACAGCTAAAGTCTCAGGCCGCTGCGTCGCCGTCAGCTCCGAATTGGTAGCTCTTCAGAGATACTTTATGAGAAGCGTAATGATTGCCGTTTTGGCAGGTGTGTTGATTGGCTGCTGCCGCGGTCAGCAGCGAATAACGTCAGTGAAAGCAAAAGCACAGGCGAGGCCTGCGCATTCGGGCACAGTACACCGATTCAGTTATCGCGAAAGCGAGTTAGTGCGCGTGCCGGATCAACTTCATGTGTATCGGGTAGGCCGGTTGCCCGATGGAGATTCGATGCGGGACGCGGGGAATTACTATCATGTTGAACAGAGCGCCTACTGGAACCGATTTAACCCAGCCGAACGCCGGGCGGCGGTAAGCAGGGCGTCGCTTGCCAGCGGACCGAACTCAGTCATCGCGGCGAAGGCATGCCGAGTTGTGCCTGATGATGAGGAGCTGACCGAGCTACGAAACGAAGCGCGGGATGACAAGGACAAAGTAGTCCAGGAGCTACAGAGGGCTAAGTTCGCACGGGAAAAGCTTGAAGGACTGACTCAAGGTCTTGCGCAAACTGATCAGGTGATCAAGGAAGCGCGAACTGAGATTTCGGAGCTCAAGGCCCAAAATGATGATTTGCGGCGCAAAGCCGCAATGAAGGATGCTGAGAAGTTAGATAGAGACTTTGGAAAGATTGAGGGCATGAGCAAAGGAGCGAAAACCGACGGCTTGCAGCCTGGTCCGGTAAGCGATGATTGATCCGAAGCAGCGCGAGAAACTGAAAGGTCTCGAGGCCTTCATCAATGGGAACATTCTCGGCCAGCCAGAAGTGGTTCGAGAGATGGCTCCGATTCTGATCAACGGCGAATTGGGGCTTAACTCTCAAGGAAAACCAAAAGCAAACCTTCTTTTGTTAGGGCCGCCAGGAGTTGGAAAAACGGAGATCTGCAATGCTTTCACGGATTATCTGCTCGGCTGTGACAAGCTTGCCCGATTCGACATGAGCGAATATCAGACGCTGGAATCGATCTATCGCCTGCTTGGCCAAAATGGGGAGGAAGGATTATTCGGACTTAACTATGATCGGGTCGCTGGTTCTGGGACACTTCTTTTTGATGAGATCGAGAAAGCTCATGAGCGTGTACTGGATTTGTTCTTGCAGCTTTTGAGCGCCGCTAGGCTAACCCTCGGTTCCGGGCGAGTTCTTAATCTCGAAAAGTTCTATGTTGTCGCAACTTCGAACATAGGCTCGCCTCTGTTGGTCGGCTCAAAGACGAACGTCCGGGAAACATTAGTGCGTCGGGTTATTGGGGAAGCTCGAGACCAAATGCGCCCTGAAATCTTCGATCGGTTCGACCGCGTATTGGTTTTTAACCGGCTGTCTTATGACGTGCAAATCGAAGTTGGGCGGTTGCATTTGCAGTGGGAGATCGAGGCGCAAGAGCGTCGGGGGCATAAGGTTACTGAGTGCGATACTGAAGCCTTGAAAGCGATCGTGCGGAACGGCTACAGCGAGAAGCAGGGAGCGCGCCGAATACGCAACGCGGCGCGTGAAGCTGTGCAGGAAGCCGTCCGTGAGGCACTGCTTGGCGGCCGAGAGACTAGCGGACGGCTAGAATATAACGGTCACAGCAAATCGTTCTTTATTAATGGCCAGACGTGATTGGTTGGTCGTCCTAGGTAGTGCGGCTCTTGTCGCCATCCCCGCTCCGGTGCGTTCTGAAGGGCTGACCAAAGGAGACCGTGCGGTCTTTGCGATTAAGCCCGTGGGAATCTGCGGCGACGTGAAGACGCAACTCTGGAGCGGGGTCGATGTGGCTGCGCTAACGCCAGACCTGTCCATTAAATGCGAAGTGTTTTCTTCGTGTTATCCCTGGAAGATAGGGATTGTCTCAACCGTGTTTTGGATAGGCGAAGCCGGTAGCGGCCCGACAAACACACGCAGCGCCTGGGACAGATACTGGGTGAGTAGTTACGGTGGCATTGATGATCCTGCGCACAGACGCGCATACGAGCCGGCCGGGTTCAGACCCCTCGAGAACCCTTTCTATGTGGCGTTGCCGTACTGCGACATGCGGGCAGGGCGTCTGAAATCGGAAGCTGCCAGAGTGGTTCCTTGGTTCTTTGTGGGGTTTCGCGGAATTGAGTGCAGCGTGTGTAAAGGACGCTGGCTTGAGATCCGCCACGGAGTCAGAACCTGTTATGCGCAGTGGGAGGATGTAGGGCCGTTCTACACTGATGCAGCGGCATATGTTTTCGGCAATGAGCGGCCGTTGCCGAACGTTAATCGCAATGCCGGAATTGATGTTTCGCCGGCCGTTCGTGATTATCTGGGACTCGGCCCATTGGATATGGTTGACTGGAGGTTTGTGGAGGAAGCTGAGGTGTCGGCGGGGCCCTGGTCATTGTACTGCGGCTTCGAAAAAATAGAGGCGGCCCGCTAACTTCGGCGGGTTAGAAAGCGAGGGATCCTGCGGTCTCGTCGCCTCTCAGCGGCCAGGTTTGTTATTTGTTGATCGACATGATGTAAGCTGAGGAGAACGCCTAACCCCGATTTGGGTTTTAATCAGAATAGTGCCGTACATCCGGGTTGAAAGAAGAAAAGACTCTTTTGTCCGTAGAGTGGCCAGGGAAGAATAGCTCCGATCACCTAGATTCGAAATCAGCGGGCGAATTTTATACTTTGCGTCACAAGAAACGGAGGCGAAGAAATTCGATCCGGCCAAAAATCTCTTTAATTTGGATCGGCAGGATTGCCAAGAATGAACTCAGCGAAACTTCCGCGTAGTGTGTCATACCCGGTGACAATTCGCCGCGGGGACACTTGTCAGTCGGCGATGTTGGTCATCGCATCCCACGACTTTTCTTGTTCTTTTTGGAGTGAAACTGCTAGCGAAATTCTCGGTAGGAATGAAACCGCCTATTTTTCAACACTGCGCTTTGCACGGCGGCAAGAGAGCTATCTCCTCGGGCGGTATGCGGCGAAAGTTGCGCTGGGCAAGATCCTTGCTGAGCCAGACTTGAAAGCGATCGAAATCGAGCGCGGCGTTTTCGAACAGCCCATTGTTCGATGTGACGGTAACGGGAGATGGGATGTCACGATTAGCCATGCTGGGTCTCTAGCAGTCGTCTTGGCATATCCCACTGGCCATCCCATGGGTATCGATATCGAACGAATCGATCCGGCTAGCCGGGAAACCATTTTATCCCAGCTTTCAAAACAAGAAAACGAATGGCTCCAGGTCTTCGTAAGACAAAAACTAGAAATCGCTACTGGCCTCTGGGCGGCCAAGGAAGCCCTATCGAAGGCTCTCCGTAGCGGCCTGATGAGCCCCGTCGAAATCTACAACCTCGCCGAAATCCGTGCGATCGACTCAGGAGTACTGGAAGGCTTCTTTGAGAATTTTGCGCAATACAAAGCCAGGATTTGGGTTGGCGCATCTCATGCACTATCGATCGTTTTGCCTAAGCGATCGGTGCTTAGTTTAGAGGGGAATCCTTTAGCGGCGTTGTGATTACTCTGACTCTTTGAGACGAGACTGGGTCCTTCTGACGGACCAAGAGGTGATGCCCTGCACACATGTCGAAGACCGTTCACCGCTCGCCGTGACCGTTCACGCATCTCTGTGAAATCGTAAGCCCTTCCGTGCTACCTCCGCGCGCATCCGGGAAATGTTAAGCCTTCCGCGTTTCTGCGCACTCGATTTAGAAAAAGCGACTCCGGATGAAACTCGTTGTCGAAAAAAGATTATATATTTGTTACGGCCTTCGATACCACGCTCAATCTCGACCGTCCCCGATAGCAGAAAGAAGAATCGAGACCCAGTCGTGAAGCATCAGTTACTTGCGAAGCCAGGTTTTCTCGCTTTTTGTGAATTTTTCTCACGAATTGTTATAGGATGATGTCATATGTTGCTATCATTGACGAGCACAGCCTCGGACGGAATCGAAGCGTGTGGGAAAGCGTTCAGCAGTGATTCTTGAGTTAATCGATGGTCGTGGAACCGTCTCCTACAAAGACCTGGCCACGTCGCTCGATGTTTCCACGATGACAGTTCGTCGCGAATGCGAAGAGCTATTTCGGGCAGGTAAAATCATTAGAACTACCGGAGGCATCCGCCGGGCGAACGAGGAACTCGGATTCTACGAAAGTACCACGGACGAAAGGATCTACGCGAACAGCCTTGAGAAACTGGCCATTGCAAAGTCGGCCCTGGAACTGATCAAAGATTCTAGCACCATTTTTATCGACGGAAGCACAACCGGTCTCGCGCTTGCAAAGCTGATCGACGCACGGCACAAGGGGCTTACTGTTGTAACCCACTCAACTATGATATGCCTGGCGCTGAGATCAGGACATAATACCGTGATCTGCGCGGGCGGTGAATTTGACCCTCGAAGTCTTTGTTTGGTAGGGCCCCAGGCCGAAGAGTTTGTCAAGTCGGTGTTTATTGATACGGCTTTCGTCTCCGCGACCGGATTCATCCCCAAGATCGGCACGTTTGAGTCTGACCCTGCAACATTTCGCGTCAAACAAGCGATTGCAGGCCAAGCGTCGGAAGTCGTACTGCTAGCCGACCACACGAAGTTTGGCCGACGTGCGCTGAGTAAGGTGCTAGACTTGTCGCAGATTAATCACGTCGTCACGGACGTTCAGGTGGCCAAGGAACATATCGCGACGCTTCGCGACTCTGGAGTAAAGCTGAGCATTGCACCGATCTAAGACACCGATCTAAGAGTGTTCGGGCGGATGCCTAGTCGAACCGCTTGGTAATGAATCCTGGATTTAAGAAGGTCCGCGTGCTGTGATAATTTAACGCGATTTGTGATATAGTTCATAGTGAATGTTAATAATTCTCAGCAGGCCACTGCTTTTGTTACAATTTGAGTAGTTAAACTTTCTCGGGTAGCAGGGTTGGAGAGCGCTAACGGGATCTATCGAGACCCTCTGTGAAGATAGCCGCGAAGGCCCGACTACGAATTGTGTCCAAAGGGGAAAATTATAGATGTTCCAAAAAAAATACTTGCTCGATAGATAGAACACATTTAACACCTAGAGACGTTAGCACTCGGTTGCGTTCAGAAAGAGTAACCGGATCCCCCCCAGCGATCTTTTATTACGATCGTACTAGCCGATTTTATAACCGAGCAGAGCTCGGCTGTGGCGGACGCTTCTCTTTAAGACGAAGAGCAATTGTCGATCTAACCTGACTCGATAGCGAGTTGTGCCTACGTGGCGCTGGTCTGCATCTATAGCAGGTATTGTTAGAATAGAGGCAGACGGAATGCTGTGACGCGCTCCTTACTTTTGCGAGGCTATCTCCATGGATGTGGCGGGCGAATTTTGGTATTGCGTGGCTTGTCAGAGCGGGGCGGAAGAAGCCGTTGCGCAACAGCTGGGCAGGAAGCAGGATATAGTTGTGTTCGTAGCGAAGATGCGTACGAAAGTGGGAAGCGGCGGTCGCAGTGCGCTGGTCCGAATGTTTCCGGGTTATGTCTTCGTGAGGATGCGTTTAACGGTTTCTTTGAGTACGGTTCGGTATACCCCCGGGGTGCGGCGATCTCGTTCGATTTGGGCATCGAATCCCGATCGTGCCTACCGAAGTAATTCGGGATCTAAAGGAATCCGCTTTGGATCGAGTTGGATGGACGCCCGCGCGAACATTAGAAGAGGGCATGGTGGTTTCGATCGAGAAAGGTCCATTTAAAGGATTCAGCGGAACCGTGCTGAGACTTAATTCAGCAGCCCAGCGGGTACAACTCCTTATCGAGTTGCTTGGCCAATCGAGGGTCCTTGAAGTCAGCGGGAAGGACGTTCGCGTCTGATCGTTGACTGTTACGTGGTGGAGATCAGCGATTGTGTTCGAGTAGCCTATCAGCGAAACACCCCTTTCGGCTTCCTCTAAAGGGTTTGTGCCAAAACGAGTGACCGAAGTTCAAATACTACGTGCACGATGAGGACGGCACGACTATTTCGGCTCCCGAGGCGCGAGGCAGGTTAGTAAATGCGATAATAAATCCTGTCGATGATGAAAACGGAGCGTTTCTTATTTGTTGCCCGTTGTTGTGGCTCGAGATTACCGACATTCCGTTTAGATAGATATAGTTTCGGTCCGGAACGCGCAAAGGGTGCATCGTGGAAGTTCTATTGCTCAAATGCTGTAGTACAATAGTGAGTTATGTAAATAGATATGACAGAGGAAATAGACAGAATGCAATTTAAGAGGGACGGCATTTGTTGTCTCAGTGATGTCTTTTCAGACAACGATGTGGATTGTGTGTCGCATGAGATTGACAAAGTAGTTTCAACGCGACCGGCCGGCCTAGTTTTCGAAGCAACTTCGAGTGCCCCTCGTGCTCTGCAGGGCCCCCATCTCACGAGTACGATCCTAACGCGCTTAGCAAGTGATCGGCGACTGCTAGTCCCTGCAATGGCTTTGTTGAACGGCCCGGTGTACGTCCACCAGTACAAAGTAAACTTCAAGCAGGCCTTTGTCGGTGATCTTTGGCCATGGCACCAGGATTTCGCCTACTGGCACAGGTTAGACGGATTGCCCAGACCAGATCTTGTTACTGCGATGATTGCATTAGATGAGGTGACAGAATTCAATGGCCCGCTGTTCTTTATTCTTGGATCTCATCGCTACGGCTTAATCCAAGATGAGAGAGGGAGCGATCGAGATGCCGTCGAGGATGTCAACCGAAGTTTTTCTTCGCGGCTCCCATTTCAACTTGATATTTCACAGATCGGCAAAATGTTGGTTGGTTCAAACCTAGTGGCACCAAAGGGTGGACGAGGGTTGCTCGTCTTCTTCGCGGCCAATGTCGCACATGCGTCGCTACCCAACCTTACGCCATATTGCAGGCGGTTACTGTTGATTACCTATAATCGGACTGATAATCGGCCCATTGGCGAGCGATCGCCGCGGCCGGGTTACGTTGCCGGTGACTCCTATGAGGCGCTGGAAGAAATCAGAGATTTTGCGACGTCGGCCGGCGAGTAAAGATTTCTTTGCTTTCTAGCGTTTCAGTAGGTGATCACAATGTTTGTACGAATAACTCGATGTGGGACGTTCGAGGGCTTGTACGCGCGCAACGGCGAATATGGCGGTTCATCGTTTTGAAGCCTACGGATACCACAGGGTTTTCGCTGCGCTTGAACCAGCGCTTCGGATACGCAATGACGACACCGTGGTCCCGGTACCTTGCTATTGGGTCAATGTGTTGAGTACGATGTTGGGAACGTATTCGATCCTGCTTACACCATCGCTTGCAAGGTGCGAAAAAGACTGTTGCCAACCTGAACGAACCGTATCGTTTGGCTGGCGAATCGCGAGTTCACTAGCGGCTAAGCATGGGCTGCTAGGACGGAACTGGTAGGTATTCTTGGTCCAGCAAATGACTACTCGCGAGACAAGACCACGACCGACCCGGAATTTTTGGAGTTAAACCGATTCGTCTCAGCAGAGAATGTTGCAAAGCAACGGCAAGGCCTTCGGCGATTTCGCGGCTGGCGCTTTTGGAGCAGCTAAAAGGAAAAAGATTTAGCTTCTAAGGTAAGAATTAATTGCAAAAATCGATGCTATGAAAAATGCATTTGATGAAGAAAACCGTATATTTTGGATTCTTATAAATTGTTGGCGGTATATCAACTAACGCTAGGCCGTTGCAGCAATCAGGACGACGTGTTAGTGGGTTCACCAATTGCCAACCGGGGTGAAATCGGTACGACAAATATAATAGGCTCCTTTGTCGACATCATTGTAACTTCGAGCGACGCTTAATTTAAAGGGAACGTTTTTCTGAATCATTTAAAAGTAACCGGACTCAATTATGACAAATCCGTTTGAAGACGAGAATGGAACGTATTTCGTTTTGGTAAATAGCGAAAACCAGCACTCCTTGTGGCCAGATTATATTGCAATTCCTCTGGGTTGGTCAGCGGTGTTTGGACCTGGAACGCGGAGCGATTGCCTGACGTATGTAAATGAACATTGGGTTGATATGCGACCGCAGAGTTTGATAGACGCTATGGATAGTCGCGATAAGTAGCACGGAAGGGGCACTTCAAGCGGATACGTGAAATAACGGCGAGTCATCTTCTTTGTGAGGGACGAGGCTGACTGTGAACCACATCGCCTGCAGGTGGACGTCGGTCGAGGTACTTAAGTTTTGGTCGAGTCTACCTTGTTAGAGGAGCGTTCAGAAAAAAGCCTCGTCGTGCGTTCTGTTCTGCGCCTTTGAAGATGCCTGTAAATAAGGGGATAGCTTTTTCGAGCATTCTCAGGCTGGCACTCGGTTTCGGAAGGCCGAGTCGTATCAGAAAGTGAGCGGAGCGACACAATGGCAGTATTAAGCTCGCTACGTAGTCGGCGATTCGTACTGTTTTGGCTTGCGCAGGCAGTATCAAGCTTAGGTGAAGGTGTTTACCGCGTTGCGCTACCGGTTTGGCTCCTGCAGAAATGCGAATCGGCCAGCGTGATGGGGGCTTCGATGCTGTCGTATATGACGGGAATGCTTTTTCTGCTGCCGTTCGGAGGCGTTGTTGCTGACAAATTTCCAAAGCTGCGCGTCGTCTTCGCTTCAGATGTGATTAAAGCTACCGTGGTCGGGTTTCTTTTTTTGCTGAGTTGCTCGGACCACTTCAATCTCTTGGCGATTCTATGTTTGATTTTTACTATGGGACTTGGTGACGCCCTCTTCCGACCAGCATGGATGTCGGTGGTACCTGAATTGGTATCCGATGACAGCGTCATTGATGCGAGCGCGTTACTAACGATTACAATGCAAGTCTCCGCGATTTGTAGTCCGATGTTGGGAGCGGTTATTGTGGCTACGACTTCGCCTGCAGCTGGTTTTCTCGTGGACGCGGCATCATTCGGATTGGCCCTGATCGTTTCTCTGCCGCTCCTTTCGCTGAGCCCTCGTCACGGAAACTCTGAGACGATTAAGAAAGTTCCAACGAGAATCAAAGAGGGTGTGGACATGGTGCTCCGATTTCCATGGCTGTATATTAGTATATTGACAGGTTCGATTTGCGGCATCACGCTACTCGGACCCTTGTTCGTGGCACTACCAGTTCTAATCGGTGCGGACAGTAAAGGGAGTATCAGCGTTCTTGGGTTACTAGACTCACTTGAGGCACTAGGAGCGATTGCCTGCGCGGTTGTAGTCGGCGGACAGGTGAAGCTCCGGCATCGGGGCCGTTCAGTATATATCGGCCTGCTGCTTCAGGGAGCAATGGTTATGATAATGGGATTGCCGATCCCACTGACATATTTAATGTTGGCGATGTTCGTGACGGGCGCCGCTGGGTCACTTTGCAATTTGATGTGGTATAACTGGCTCTACGAATTTGTTAGCTTGGATCATTTAGGGCGAATAGCTAGTATCGAGTTTTTTGGCTCTCACTTATTTTTGCCACTTGGCGTGGTAGTGAGTGGCGTGCTGACGGATAAATTCTCCGCACATTCCGTCCTGACGTGGGGGGGATCGCTACTGTAATCATAGCTTCGACGGGGCTGTGTCATCCGAAAGTATGGACGCTCGATTAGGTGTCGGGGCAAACAACCCGCTTGTTGCTCATGCCCGTCGTTTGCGTATGTAGTGGAACAAGAGCGTGTCTATCGCGAATCAGAGCGTGTCACGACCGATAAGGAATTTTGGTTGAAGGAGTTTATCCATCGTCAAACGCCTGCAAGTTTGTCTGTTGCAGGAAGCAAAGCGATATGAAAGTCTTGTCCACAAGTTTCAGCCTTAAGGACGCCGAGAGACAGGAGGTTCGGCACGCCGCAGAACGGTTTCGCGCGACAACGCCGCAGCTGTTTACCGCAGTGGCCGCTGCCTACGCATATCGTATGAGTGGTGAACAGAACTGGCGATATGCTTTTCAGTCAACGGCCGAGTGGCAGAAACTGCTCGGTTAGCGACTGAGATCGCTGCGGATGTATTACCATTGTGTTCGACGGCTAGCAGCAAAGCGCCGAGTAATCGACGCGTGCTTCATCCGTGATGGTCGAAAATGTGCCGCGCGAACAGCGGACTACAGTTCAGCGAAGGTCGTCATCTGGCAGGCGGCTCCTTGGCGACCAACGGTTAACGGCCGGACTAACTTCGAAGAATTCAACGTTTTGTGGGACGAAGCCCAGGGGTTGACATTCGGTGAGAATCCTCAGACGGGTCCGGTCTAAAAAGAGGGTTCGGAGCCAGGGGACAGGTACGTCTCCGATCCAGTGTGGAGGATAGTATTTAAGGCGCCCAGAGCCGTGCTGAGCGTCCGCTACCGCTTACGCCAGAATGCTTATGCAAAACGAAATGCCAGCAATGAAAGCTGATAGTGCTACAAAAGCACCGCACGCTAATGAGCCGCAACCACCTGTAATTGATGACGGCGAGGTACGTGCGGTTGGTATTGTGTGCAATAAGAACGGATTTCCACTCATAATCCAGCCTGCAAGGGGTGACATTAGTTTAGTAAATTGGTCTCAGATCAATCGCCAACTGCTGGAACAAACTGTTGATTACTTTGGCGGGTTACTCTTTAGAGGATTTGGGATAGATTCAGCGGAAGTTCTTGAAGAGATAGCTAGCGTTCTTACATCGGAACTTATAACTGAGAATGGAGAGCATGTTCCGGCGTCTCCGACCAATCGAATTCAGACTCCCGTACCCTATTCGTCTCAGAAGAAATTGCTGTGGCACAACGAGAACACCTTCAACTCAAGTTGGCCGACGCGCATTTTTTTTGCGTGTGCGATTCCGGCCAGATCAGGGGGTGAAACTCCTTTGGTGGACAGTCGGCGCTTGTTTAGTGCATTACCGTTGGAAGTAAAGAGTCCGTTCATAGAGAAAGGGATAATGTATGTGCGGAACTATAGTGAAGTCCTGGGTCTGTCTTGGCAAAAAGTCTTTGGAACGGATAACCGTGTTGAGGCCGAGGGGAAGGCAAAACTAGAGGGTATGCGCTTCGAGTGGAATCAAGACGGCAGTCTAAAAACGACCTGTGTGCGCCCCGCAACCTATCAGCATCCTCGGACTAACGAATGGTGCTGGTGTAATCAGGCCCAGCATTGGCATCCCTCTTGTCTTGATGAAATCACACGGGCGTACCTGTTGGAACGGATGGGTGAAGCGCAACTACCGCGGAATTGCTACTATGGTGATGGCACGGCAATTCCAGCGGAGATCATGAACACTATTTTGGATGTTCTTCAAGAAATGGAAGTCTGTTTCCCTTGGCAAAAGGGAGACCTGCTAATGATTGATAATCTGATGGTTGCGCACGGCCGAAACCCGTACGCCGGGAAGCGAAAAATTTTCGTGGCGCTCGGCGATCCAATAGAAGTCTAGGCACAGAGGGTTTCTGTCAGTCTGTGCCTCTGAATGTCCTTCGGTGCACGCTTAAATCGTAGTCACCGTGTTGGGAAAGAGAGCAGGAATTAGCAGCTTTCATAGAGAGCCGCCGAGCGATTTCCACCCACAACGCGGCAATTCTCTGAAAGACCAATTCACTCAGTGAAAAATTGCCCTGATTGTCGTCGCGCTCGGAACGAGCGCCCCGCTTAAGTACTAGAAGTAAAAATGAAAGACGAAATCGGACATCCGTTGTCATGTGCGCAGGAGCACATATATCTTGCGCAACAACTGGAGCCGACCAGTTCGGCGTATAAGATCGCTTACCTCGTTGAAATCCGCGGGGGTATCGACGCTCGTATCTTTCAAGAAGCCCTAAGACGGACAGCTTTCGACGTAGATGCGCTCAGGCTCAGGATTACGGCGGGGACAGATGGACCGCGGCAGGTAATAGATCCTGTCCCGACGTGGGGTATTTCCTTTGTGGACCTAAGGGGCGAAGAGGATTTTGCAAATGCGATCGAAGCTTGGATCCGGCCCGAGATGGCGGAGACAACAAGCATAATAGATTCAGCGCTGTTCAAGCACGCGTTATTCGAGATTTCTTCTAACTGTGCCTTTTGGTATTCGCAAAGTCATCATATTGCGTTGGACGGGTTTGGGGGATCGCTTGCACTCGGCCGTGTGGCGGAAATTTATTCGGCCCTCGTCAAGGGCGAGATGCCAAAATCAAGTGAGTTCAGATCATCTATATTTCTTCAAGAGCAGGAGGCCAACTACCGTACTTCAGAACGTTTCGCAATTGATGAACGCTTTTGGCGCGACGAACTGGCTGGAGGGCCGAATGTGGCCCGCCTAGCGAGTCCGCTTGCCAAATCACCGGAGATGGATCGGCACAAGGAAATGAGTTTGTCGACAGCGGAAATGGGCAGAGTGGTTCAACAGGCTTCGAGGGTTGGTGTTACCGTTCCGCAGTTCATAACGGGAGTAATGGCTGCATATGTCCATCGATTGAGCGGTCAGCAGGATTTTGTCCTGGGCTTTCCGGTCACCGGACGAATCGGAGCGCTCTCTCGCTTAACACCAGGCATGGCGTCCAACATTCTGCCTCTCCGTCTGACATCTACAGCGAGGACAAGCCTAGGCGAGCTAATGCAACGGACAGGGACGCAGATACGGCGAGGCCTAAGGCACCAAGGATATCGAGGCGAACACCTATGGCGAGGCCTTGGCAGTTTCCGGCCTGCGATCTGCGTGAATTGCATGCCCCAGCCACAGAATCTTAAGTTCGGGAATTCCATCGCGTTGCCGCGGGTAATTTCGTACGGCTCAAGAGAGGATTTTTCTATCGCTTTTGCCGAGACGTGCGGGGGTGACTTGCAAATCGATTTCCTGAGCTGTTACCCCGCGGAACAACTTGACGGTCACTCAAAAGCCTTCGTGGGTCTTTTGAAAGTGATGTCAGAGGCTGATCCCAAGGAACTGATCAGCGGCATTGAGCTACTCTCGGCATCGGAGCGTGAGCAGATTCTGGTAGAATGGAATAACACGGCGCAGAAGGCACCGGAAGGTACCCTGCCGATGTTGTTTGAAGCACAGGTGGAACGAAGCCCGGATGCGACTGCATTGATTTTGGGGAGGAGCTCGATCAGTTATCAGGAGCTCAATGTCAGGGCGAACCGGTTGGCGCATCAACTGATTGCCCAAGGTGTGGGTGCCGAAGACCGGGTGGCGATTGCATTGCCCCGTTCTTTGGAGATGATCAGCAGTCTGTTAGGAATACTGAAGGCGGGTGCTGCTTATGTTCCATTGGATCCTGATTATCCGGCCGAGCGATTGGCTTTGATGCTCGAAGATGCACATCCTAAGTGCGTAATGACGACGGCTGCTATAGGTAGTCAATTGCCGGGAACGGTTCCGCAGTTTTATTTGGACCAGGCAGAGAGTATTGCGAGATTGGAGAGTTTGCCCGGTGTCAACCCCGATGATGCAATTCGGTTAAGGCCGTTGGTTCCAAAAGGTGCTGCCTATGTGATATACACCTCCGGCTCGACAGGAAAGCCCAAAGGGGTCGTTATTACGCATGAGAACGTGCTTGGGCTCTTTTGTTCAACGATGGATCGGTTTGATTTTGGTCCAGAGGACGTATGGACGCTCTTTCATTCCTATGCCTTTGATTTTTCGGTCTGGGAGCTTTGGGGCCCCTTGCTCAAAGGAGGTCGATTGGTCGTCGTGCCGTATTTAACTAGCCGATCGCCGGCAGAGTTTCTGGAATTGCTAGTACATCAGCAAGTGACAGTTCTAAATCAAACTCCATCCGCTTTCTACCAATTGATGAATGCGGATGAGGAAAATGAAGAACTGTCAAAAGGCTTGAAACTACGTTACGTCATTTTTGGTGGTGAGGCGCTTCAACTGCAACGCCTGAAGGCGTGGTATGAACGGCACAATGATGAGAAACCTTTATTGGTCAACATGTACGGCATCACTGAGACGACAGTGCACGCGAGCTACATGTCGTTGGACGAGGGGAATGCTGCAAAGGAAGTAGGGAGTCTAATAGGGAGTAGTATTCCTGGTCTGCAGCTCTACGTATTGGATGGAGCGTTACAGCCGATGCCGATCGGGGTGAGTGGGGAACTTTATATTGGCGGAGTTCAGCTGGCCCGAGGATACTTGAATCGGCCTGGTTTAACCGCAGAGCGATTTGTGCCTAATCCCGTCGGCGAGCGTGGAAGTCGACTATACCGAACTGGGGACTTGGGGCGATGGCGAACAGACGGGGTGTTCGAATTTCTTGGACGAGTAGACGATCAAGTTAAGATTCGCGGTTTTCGAATAGAGTTAGGTGAGATCGAGGCCGCCCTGAGCGAACATCCGGCGATAGCTCAGGTAGCCGTCGTTGTGAGGGAAGACAAGCGGGAACCAGAGCAATTGGTCGGTTATGTTGTTTCTCGGCAAGGTGAAACCGTGAACGGGTGGCAGCTCCGTCGTTATCTCACTGAGAAGCTGCCTGAGTATATGGTGCCGAGAGCGTTTGTGACTCTAGGGAGATTGCCAATGACGCCCAGTGGCAAGCTTGACCGCAAGGCATTGCCGAACCCCGAGGGCGAGAACAGCTCGGGGAATAAAGCTCCGCGGAGTGCGACGGAATACATTCTTTGCAATTTGTTTAGTGAAGTTCTAGCGGTCGAACAGATAGGGATCGAGGATAGTTTCTTTGATTTAGGCGGGCACTCTCTTCTAGCGACTCAATTGGTGACGCGAATCCGAAAAACGTTGGGGGTAGAGCTGCCGCTGCGAGCTATTTTTGAGACGCCGCAGGTCAGCGAACTCTCCAGGTGTGTCGAAGCACTAAAACGTGAGGATAGTGGCTTAAAATTGCCGCCGTTAATGATTCAGCCTCGACCGAAGGGGATACCGCTTTCATTTGCACAGGAGAGGCTGTGGATCATTGAACAGTCGGACTCGTTGGGTGGGACTTATAACATACCTGTTGCGCTACGGCTGGAAGGGGAGATGAATGTTGAGGCCACGCGATTGGCGCTTAATGAGATAGTCAGGCGACACGAGAGTTTGCGTACACGGTTTGAGAGCTGTGAGGGACGGCCGGTGCAGGTCATTGAGCAAAAGTTAGAGATTCAAATGAAGCTAGAGGATCTGTCCGGGCTTACGGAGACGGAACAAAGAAAAGCTGTTGAAGCCGCGCTGAAGGTATCATCTGGTAGGCCCTTCGACCTAAATAAGGCGCCGCTTTTGCGGGTAGAATTCTTACGGCTGGGGCCGAGCAATCATATTGCGCTTCTGACGATGCACCACATTGTCTCGGACGGGTGGTCGATGGGGGTGTTAGTCGAGGAACTCTCCAGTCTTTATGCCAGTTATGCTAATGGGCAAGGGCCGAAGTTAGCGGAGTTGACATTACAGTATGCTGACTATGCGCTTTGGCAGCGCAGTTGGCTGAACAATAACGTGCTGGAACAGCTGAAGTACTGGACCAAGCAGTTGAAGGGTGCATCGACAGCTCTCGAATTGCCTACGGATCGCCTCAGGCCCCGAGTCCGCAGCTTTCGTGGGGCGGGACATTCCTTTGCGATATCACAGGAGTTGAGTGCGAAGTTGAATTGTCTAGCTCGCTCTGAAAACGTCACGCCGTTCATGTTGTTCTTGGCAGCGTACCAACTGCTACTGGGCCGATGGGGCAATCAGGATGACGTGTTGGTAGGGTCGCCGATTGCCGGGCGCACGGAACGAGACAGCGAGCAATTGATAGGTTTCTTTGTCAATCTGTTGGTGTTGCGGACCAAGCTCTGGTCGAACCAAAGCTTCCGCCAATTGCTAGCGCAAGTCCGCGAAACAACATTGGAAGCTTACACACATCAAGATCTGCCATTTGAACGCTTGGTTGAGGCCATACAGGCAAAACCTGATTCGAGTCGCCAGCCTCTTTTCCAAGCCGAGTTCGGTTTGCAAAACGCGCCGATTGGTAAGTTGGAGTTGCCCGGCCTCCATATAACTCGTGTGGATGTGGAGGATACAAGGGCAAAATTCGACATCAGCTTATTTATAACCCAGACGAAAGATGGCTTTGAAGGGCAGTTAGTATATGCCACGGACCTTTTCGAACGCGCAACTATACAACGTCTTGCTTCGAGCTTCGAAGAGGTGCTAAAGGCGGTGGCGCAAGACCCGGATCGGTTGGTAGGACTGATCGAGGTCGTGCCGCCGGATCAACGGCGGCAAATCTTGGTCGAATGGAATGGCGTAGGATCGGAATATCGCAACAACACATGCGTGCACGAACTCTTTACAGAGCAGGCGCGGCGGACTCCGGAAGCTGTCGCGTTGACCTACGGCCGCCAGGAATTGAGTTACCGAGAACTTGACGAGCGTTCGGATCAACTTGCCAGGTACCTATCCGGGGTGGGGGTGAAGCCAGATGTTGTAGTTGGGATCTGCGTCGGACGATCACCGTTGCTTGTCATCGGCTTACTAGGCATCCTTAAGGCTGGAGGAGCTTACTTGCCTCTCGATCCGATAAGTCCATCGGATCGTCTGGCATTTATGCTTGATGACGCCAAGATTCCCATTGTTCTTTGCGACGCCGCATCGAGTACCGGATTGCCGGACCGTCAAGGGCAGAATAACATTTTGTTGGATACTGGCTGGCACAAAATCGTGTCGCAGGGTTTGCACTCGGTCGTCCGCAATATCGTGACTGACCGAAATGTTGCGTATGTAATCTACACGTCAGGTTCTACAGGGAAACCGAAAGGTGTGCTTGTTGAACATCGCTCAATTGTAAACTATTTAAACTGGGCCATAAGGCACTACGTGTCCAGGGAAGCGCGGTCGACTTTTCCATTTTTCACAGGAATCGATTTTGATCTGAGCGTCACGGCGATTTATCTGCCCCTTATTGGTGGTGCGGAGATGAAGATTTATTCACAGGACGCCAGCGTGGCCCTAGAGAGGCTGGTGGCCGACGAAGCCATTGATACTGTTAAACTGACTCCGGCTCATTTAGCTATTCTGTCAAATGTCCGTCTTGAAAACGCCAAAATCACCAAGTTAGTCGTTGGTGGGGAGATGCTCAAGACCGGTTTGGCCAACTCTACGTTGGAGCGTCTCAGGACAGAAGCAACGATCTACAATGAGTATGGCCCAACTGAAGCGACTGTTGGATGCATTGTTTACAGGTATGAAAAGCAATCGAATCTTGACGATTCGCAGGTTTCAATCCCGATCGGTCGACCAATATCAAACACTGAGGCATACGTATTAGATGGCAATCTTAATGTAGCCCCAGCAGGTGTGACGGGAGAGCTGTATCTCTCCGGAAGGGACCTCGCTCGCGGATACCTGAAGCAGCCGGGCCTAACGGCCGAGAAATTCATCGCAAATCCATTCTGTCCTGGACATAGAATGTATAGAAGCGGGGACCTGGCGCGGTGGCGTGCCGACGGGAATCTGGAGTTTCTCGGAAGGATGGATCAGCAAATTAAAATTCGCGGTTTCCGCGTCGAGCCGGGCGAGGTGGAGGCCACTCTTACCTCGCATTCGGCTGTCACTCAGGCAGCCGTTATGCTTCGTCAGGACCAGCTTGGGCAGAATCACTTAGTCGGCTATTTCGTTCCGATTGGAGGCGACGGCATCGGAGCTACGGAGTTGCGGGAGTATTTAAGCCAGAAGCTGCCATACTACATGTTGCCGTCAGCTCTCGTGAGACTCAGCGCTATGCCGTTGACTGCGAACGGAAAGCTTGATCGACGCGCTTTGCCAGATCCGTATGTTAAGGATTCAGGTTTTGTCGAGCACGCATTTTGCTCGGAACACGAACAGATTCTGTGTTCCCTTTGTGCCGAAACTCTCGGTATAGAGAAAGTTTGTCTAGATGATAATTTTATAGAGCTCGGCGGAGATAGTATCAGCTTGATCCGGTTGGTGGCCAGCGTACGGAAAGTCTTTGGCGTGGAATTGCCTTTGGCAACGGCTTTTGAAGCGCCGAGCGTCCGCCAATTGGCCGATCACATTGCGACCCTAAAACGCGAGGGTTTCGGCTTCGACTTACCTCCTTTGCGATGGCAGTCGAGACCCGAGAAGTTACCCTTATCATTTGCGCAAGAGCGCCTATGGATTCTGGAGCAATTGGAACCTTTGGGCGCCACGTATAACGGGCCGGCCGCTGTCCGCTTGGATGGTGAACTTGATGTGGCAGCTTTACGGGCAGCAGTCAACGAAATAGTGGCTCGGCACGAGAGCCTGCGTACGCGATTTGAAAGCCGGCTTGGAGAGCCAGTGCAGGTGATTGAACCAGGCTTTGAGATTGATGTACCGCTGGAAGACGTATCGGCACTCCCGGAGCGAGAGCAGACACGTCTTCTGGATGAAGTACTCAATCGGTCCGCGAGCGAGCCGTTCGATCTTGGGCAACTGCCCCTGATGCGGGCGCGGCTCATACGCGTCCGAGCTGATCGGCACGTGTTACTGTTTAACATGCATCACATCGTTTCGGATGGGTGGTCAATTAGCATCCTGATCGATGAGCTATCTACCTTTTATACAGCTTATCGGAGGCAGCAAGTCCCGCAGTTAGAGCGACTGGCCGTGCAATATGCCGATTTCGCCCTCTGGCAGAGAAGTTGGCTTAAGGGCGATTATCTTCAGAAACAACTCGACTATTGGATACAGCAATTAGCCGGTGCGCCAGCCGTACTGGAACTGCCAACGGATAGAGCCCGACCGGCGATGCGAAGTTTTCGGGGTCTAAAGTATCCGGTGAGTTTGCCAAGAGAACTGAGTGATGGACTTAAGACACTAGCCAAACGGCAAAGCGTAACACCCTTCATGGTGCTGCTAGCTAGTTTTCAGCTGTCACTAAGTCAATGGGGGAATCAAGATGATGTATTGGTAGGATGTCCGATCGCAAACCGAAGGGACGACCAGACGCAGAAACTGATCGGATTCTTCGCCAACACATTGGTGCTGCGCGCAAAAATAACCCCGCGCCTTAAGTTCCGAGAGTTCCTAGCTGAGGTGCGGAAAACAACGCTGGATGCTTATACGCACCAGGATTTACCGTTTGAGCGTCTGGTCGAAGCTCTGCGCCCCAATCGGGAGTCCAGTCATCAACCTATATTCCAGGCAATGTTTGTGCTTCAAAACGTGCCGCGTACAGAACCTCAGCTGCCCGGATTGCGCCTGCAATGGCTCGAAACAGAGAGTTACACAGCGAAGTTCGACCTTAACTTATCGCTGAGTGATACGGATGCCGGATTTTGCGGTTTCCTCGAGTACGCGAACGACCTGTTTGACTCGACTAGTATCGAGCGATTTGCCCAGAGATTCTTGCGAATAGTGGAACAAGCAGTTGATGATCCCGACCGGCCGCTTGCCCAACTGGACGTGTTGTCGAGGGAAGAGCAGGAACTGATCTTGTTAGAAGGTAGTCAGACGACGGCGTCTGTCGAAGCGATGGCTTTGGAGTTGATGCGTTTCGATGATGAAGAGATAAGGACTGGAGAAACGTAGAATTGAAATGCTAGTGATGAACACAGATATCCGTACAAAAGAATGTTTGGACAGACGTTTCTGCGGATCGGTAGATCGATTCTGAGGATTCGAAGTGGCGAAAACAACCGAAGAGATGGATAGGATTGTGTCTTTACAGCCGGCAGGCTTGGTTAGAGAGAGTAAATAGGGGTTTGCGGAGGCCACAGCTGCTTGGCCCGTTTTTGATGGGCCTTGCTCGCGATCATCGATTATTCGGGTCGGTGAAGTCCTTGCTCCGGGGAATCCGTATACATCCACCAATTTAGAGTTAACTTTAAAGCAGGCCCTCGTCGGAGATGCATGGCCGTGGCACCGGGATTTCGCCACGGGTTGATGCTATAGGAAATCGTCATCTTGTGACAGCGATGATCGCGTTGTATGAAGTTTTATACTGTAACGGACCCCTCTTTTCTATATCGGGATCGCAACGACAGGGACTTGATGATTATTGCGTGCGTGATAGTAACGCTGCGCAGCTCGAGGCTGAGCGGAGCTTCTGTGGTTATGTGCCTTTTCAACTAGAGAGAGCGGGGGGTAGAAGCAATGCTCCAAAACTACGAGATTGTGGTACTAAAGGGCCCGGCCGGGTGGGTGTTTTTCTTCGCGGCGAACGTCGCGCATGCGTCTCTACCCAAATTAATCCGTACCCCAGACGGATGGTGTTGAGTGCCTAGAATCGGACAGAGAATAAGCGGGGTTCGATGCAACGCCCTTGACTGGAATACATCCCAGTAGGTCTTTTCTACTGCTGAAAGAGGTCTCTGGATTCAGTTACTTAGTGGATAAGTGAGAGCCGAGGCTACTTTTACCCAGGGGGTAGCATTTCGTCTAGCATCGCTTGGATTAGTCGATCGAGGACAGCTTTCGCAATTTTATGCCTAAGATCACACTTTGTGACCTCATTGGAGCGCGTTTCAGGGGTAATTCGGAGCGCGTTGCGGTGGTCGACGAGAGGGTTGTGCTGACATACGGGGAGCTCAATGGACTAGCTAATCAGCTAGCGCACTATTTAATGCGACAGGGGATCGGCGCCGAGGATGTCGTTGCGGTTGCTTTGCCGAAGTCAGTGGAGTTGATCGTGTCTTTACTGGCGGTTATTAAGGCTGGCGCAGCATATCTCCCCCTAGAGCCGGAGTATCCACGGCAGCGGTTGGATTACATGCTTGAGGATGCGAAACCGAAATGCGTTGTAACGTCGACTACGGTCGCCTCAAGGCTGCCGAGTGGGGTAACCACTGTCGCGTTGGATAGTGCGGGCATCGCGTTGGCCGTGAGGGAATATAGTACAGCCGATCCGGACGACTCCGTTCGGGTTCGGAAGCAGGACCCAAGGAATCCAGTCTATGTAATGTACACCTCCGGTTCAACAGGCTCTCCGAAAGGAGTAGTCATGCATACGGAAGGGTTAATGAACCTTTTGGTTTGGCACCTTAAGGAAGTATCCGACAATCGGGACGAAAAGGTCGCTCAATTTGCTTCTGTCTGCTTTGATCTTTCTGCACACGAAATCTTCTCTACACTGATCGCCGGGAAGACCCTCGCCCTGCCTTCTGATGAGTTGCGCCGTGATATGGCGCTTTTCGTGGATTGGCTGGATGGTCTACAGGTTACGGAACTGTTCGGACCGGACGCTATGCTTCAGGTAATGAGCGATGCGGCGTTAGAGAAGGGCAAGACGCTAAGCAGCCTACATAGAATTTATCAAGCGGGAGAGGCCGTGAGGCTCTCTCCACGTTTCGTCGAATTCTTGGGTTCGGCACCGAGCAGGCGGCTTTATAATTTGTACGGGCCGACGGAGTGCCAGGCCGTTACACTCTATTCATTACCAGAGGACACGGTTGGTTTAGGGAGCACCGTCCCAATCGGGCGAGCCGTTTGGAACACGCGACTATACGTATTAGACGCATCGCTAAAGCCCGTGACGATAGGCGCAGCTGGTGAACTTTACATTAGTGGAGCGCAAATGGCCCGCGGCTACTTAAATAAACCAGCCTTAACGGCCGAGCGATTTGTCGCGAATCCGTTCGAGGCTGGTGGCATGCGAATGTATCGTACGGGCGATCTATGCAGATGGCGAACCGACGGCAATCTTGAGTATTTAGGGCGCACCGACGAGCAGGTTAAGATACGAGGCTTTAGAATTGAGTTGGGAGAGATTGAAGCAGCCTTATGTGCTCATGCAGCGGTGGCGCAAACCGCCGTCGTCTTGCGAGAAGATCGCCCTGGTAAGAGGCAGTTGGTTGCGTACGTCGTGGTGGGAATGACGGACGTACCAGACGTGTCTCGCTCTGAAAGTAGGCGGGTCTTGTCCGATCTTCGAGCTTGGCTCCTCACAAAGCTTCCAGACTACATGGTTCCGGCGGCTTTTGTCAGGTTGGAGCAATTGCCAATAACTCAAAACGGCAAATTGGACCGTAAGGCGTTACCAGCGCCGGAGTCGGAGAGCCTGTTAGAGTATCTAGCGCCTGTGACCGTTACAGAGGAATTGATTGCCGCTCTATTCGGTCAGGTAATGTCTATGGAAAGAGTTGGTGCCGGAGATAACTTTTTTGAATTAGGCGGACACTCGCTTCTGGCGACTCAATTGATGAGTCGAATTCGTGAAACGTTTGGAGTGGAACTGCCGCTGCGAACAATTTTTGAGGCGCCGGAGGTTCGTCAGCTGGCAACGCGTGTCGAAGCACTGAAGCGTGAGGGCAGAGGGTCAGAATTGCCGCCGCTGGAGGTTCAAACTCGACCCAAGGAGTTACCGCTTTCATTTGCACAGGAGCGGCTTTGGATCATTGAACAGTTTGAGCCTTTGGGCGGGACTTACAACATGCCTGTTGCGTTACGGCTAGAAGGGGAGCTGAATGTGGAGGCTGTGCGATTGGCACTCAATGAGATAGTGAGGCGCCACGAGAGTTTGCGTACACGGTTTGAGAGCTACGAGGAACGACCGGTGCAAATCATTGAGCAAGGCTTAGAGATTGAATTGCTGGTGGAGGATCTGTCGGCGCTTAGAGAGACGGAGCAGAAAGAAAAAATTGAAGAAGCGCTAAAGGCGTCCGCCAGCGCATCCTTCGATTTAAAAAAGGCGCCGCTGTTCCGGGCGGAGCTCCTACGATTAGGACCCAAAGACCATATTGCGCTTTTGACGATGCACCACATTATTTCGGATGGTTGGTCGATGGGGGTATTGGTCGAGGAATTCTCCAGTCTTTATGCTAGCTATGTTAATCGACAAGAGTCGAAGCTAGCGGAACTGCCATTACAGTATGCAGACTTTACGCTGTGGCAGCGGAGCTGGCTCAAAGATAATATCTTAAAGCGGCAGCTGGATTACTGGACGCAGCAATTAGCCGGGGCCCCCTTAGCCCTGGAGGTAGCGACAGATAAACCGCGACCTGCGATGCAAACTTTTCGCGGTGGGCGTGAATCGGTTGTGTTTTCACCTCAATTGAGTGCCGGGGTAAATGGCCTAGCGCGCTCTGAGGCGGTGACTCCTTTTATGGTACTGCTAGCGGCCTATCAAATAGTATTGAGTCGTTGGAGCAATCAGGACGATGTGGTAGTGGGTTCGCCGATAGCCAATCGGACGCAGGCCGCGACTGAGAAGTTGATTGGCTTTTTTGTTAATACGTTGGTGCTACGAACCAGAGTGAGTCTGCAGCAGAGCTTTCGTGAGCTGCTAGGCCAAGTCCGGAAAGTGACTTTGGGTGGTTATGCGCACCAGGATCTCCCATTTGAGCGGCTAGTGGAAGCTTTACAACCGGAGCGAGATCTGAGTCGTCAGCCGATTTTTCAGGCGATGTTCGTGTTGCAGAATGCGCCTATGGATGAGCTCCGGCTACCAGGGCTGCAACTGATGCCTCTCATTAGTGAGACGTATACTGCCAAGTTCGACTTGAATTTGTCGCTCAATGAAACTGAATCCGGTTACGAAGGTCATTTGGAGTACGCCAGCGATTTATTCGAACCCGACACAATTAGGCGTTTGGTAACGCACCTTGAGCGAGTCTTAAGAGCAGTGGTAGCGGATCCGGAAGAGAAGATAGGTCAAATTGGGTCGCCGTCCGCGGAGGAACGAGAGCGAGTGTTGGTGGAGTGGAATGGGATAGCACAGGAGGTACGTGAGACGACGTTGCCGGCATTGTTTGAGGTGCAGGTGGAGCGCAGTGCCGATAAGGTGGCGGTAGTATGCGAGCACAGCTGTCTTACCTACCGTGAGCTAAATGAGCGGGCTAATAAAGTGGCGCATTACCTGGTCAATCAAGGGATCGGACCGGAAGATATAGTAGCTATAGCGCTGCCGAGATCCGTGGAAATGCTTATCTGCATGTTGGGGACGCTCAAGGCTGGCGCCGCTTATTTACCTTTGGATCCGGACCATCCTGAAGACCGCCTCGTTCTCGTGTTAGGTGATAGTCGACCAAAATGTGTATTGACGAATACCGAAGTTGGTGGACGGCTGGGCGACACACCGGGGCAGGTGAGATTGGATGAGCGTGAGAGTCTCGTTAAACTGGAAAGCTCATCGACGGTAAACCCCCGCGACTTCGAGCGTGTCCGGTCTCTCCGATCTAAACACGCTGCTTATATTATCTATACCTCTGGTTCCAGAGGCAAACCGAAGGGCGTGGTGGTTAGCCACGATTCGGTCGTCAACCAGCTTTTTTGGATGGGGGCGGAATATCCCGTGTGTGGAGACGATAAAGTCTTGGCGAGGACCTCGGTATGTTTCGACGCCTCAATCTGGGAGTTGTACCTGCCATTGCTGTCCGGTGCTTCAACACACGTTGCATGTGATAAAATCACTAAACATGTGGACCGCATTGTAGAATATATAGAAGAGCAGCGGCTAACGATAGCTCAATTCGTCCCATCGATGTTAGCAGGAGCCGATTTAAAACTTCTCAAGGCGCTCAAGGGTCTACGGGGGCTATTTCTGGGCGGAGAGCAGCTCAGCGGAACATTAGCTAGTAAATTGATTTCGGTATGCCGATCGGGACCCATAAATTTGTATGGCCCGACAGAGACTACTGTGCAAGTGACCTCTTATGCGTGCCGCTCCGATCTAAAGGCCACGTCATACAGCGTTATCGGTCGACCAGTGTGGAACACACAGTTATACGTGTTGGACTCTTTTCTGCAACTTGCCCCCATTGGCGTGCCAGGCGAGCTGTACGTGGGTGGTGTGCAGGTAACACGTGGATATCTAAATCGGCCAGGACTAACGGCAGAGCGTTTTATCGCTAATCCTTTTGGAGGGACTGGCGGCCGGCTGTATCGGACCGGAGACTTGGCACGATGGCGGGCCGATGGAGTACTGGAGTTCTTGGGTCGGATGGATGATCAAGTCAAGATTCGTGGCTTCCGTGTCGAGTTAGGCGAGATCGAAGCGGTGGTGAGTGAACACCCCGCAATAGCCGGCGCAGCGGTGGTAGCGCGAGAAGACAAGCGGGACCAAAAGAGGTTGGTTGGTTATGTTGTTTTTCGGAATGGTGAAAACGTCGATGGGTCGGGGCTCCGGCGTTATCTGAATGAGAAGCTCCCTGACTATATGGTACCGACGGCTTTTGTCGCTATGGATAGGCTGCCACTGAGCCCAAACGGAAAGCTTGACCGGAAGGCGCTACCGGTACCAGAGCCTGTTGTTCAGAGGGAGTATTTATGTCCGCGTAATCCCACGGAGTTGCGATTAGTAGAGATCTGGGCGGCAGTTCTTGGAATCGAGAAAGTGGGAGTAAATGATAATTTCTTTGAGCTTGGAGGACACTCTCTTTTAGCGACACAGGTAATAAGTCGAGTGCGAATAGTTTTTGGTATCGATGTCCCGCTTCGGGCTGTATTTGAAGCGCCGACTATCATGGGACTTGCAGCAGAAGTAGAAAAGTTGAGGACCGGGGATCAGACTAGTGAGTATGATGAGGATTCTCTGTTTATCGGCAGGTAAGGGAGTAAGACGCCAGGGATTGGCCCGTTGTGGCGCTGTGAGCGATTGCAACTTGTAGTTAGGACCGTGGGTTTGTAGACGCTTTTACCGGAGAGTGATATGACGATCGCCGAGATTCTCGAATTGTTAGAGCGGAGACGGGTGACATTGCGTGTTGAGAACAGACGCCTTTATTATCGCGGGCCTAAAGGCGGCCTGACGAGTGAGATTGCCGAGCTAATACGGGCGAATAAGGACGAGCTGATTAAGGAGATTCTCGGAGCCGAGATAGAGACTAATGGGGGAAACACTGCCGGTTTGCTAGAGCTTTCCTTCGCCCAGGAGAGGCTGTGGTTTCTCAACCAGTTGGTACCTGAAAATCCGTTCTACAATATGCCGATGGCGTTGAGGATCAAAGGCGAGTTGAAGGTTAAGTTTCTCGAGGCCTCTCTAAAAGAGATTGTACGGCGACACGAAGTGTTGCGAACAACCTTCGTTACGGTAGACGGTGTGGTTTGGCAGAATGTCGGTGCTTTGGACTCCTGGTCTATGCTAAGGAGCGATCTCACGGGCTTGGCGGTGGAGGATAGGGAGAAGGAGGTCAAGCGTTTATCATCAGAGGAGGCCCAACAGCGATTTGATCTCAGTCGGGGACCAATGATTCGGGCGCGGCTCGTGTACTTGCGAGATAGCGAGTGGCTCTTGCTAGTTACGCTACACCATATTGCTGCAGACGGTTGGTCGTTAGGTATATTGGAACGAGAGTTAATCCAGCTGTACAATGCATTCGTTAAAGGAGGGAAGTCACCGCTACAAGAGCTGAAGTTGCAGTATGTTGACTTTGCGATATGGCAACGCAGTTGGCTCAAAGGAGAGAGATTGAGCGAACTCCTTGCGTACTGGAGAGAACAGTTGGTGGGAGCGAGAGGGACGGAACTACCAAGCGATCACGGCCGTCCACTAATGTTGAGCTACAAAGCGGGGACGCATGTGTTCAAGCTCTCCGCGTCGCTTGCCGGGAAGTTACAAGCGTTGAGTCGTGCGACTGGAGCCACGCTATTTATGATATTGCTGGCGGCATTCCAAGCGTTACTCCAGCGGTACACGGACGAGGACGATATCACTGTGGGCGCAGCGATCGCTAATCGGAATCGGCTGGAGACCGAAGGCCTTATCGGGATGTTTGTTAACACCCTAGTGTTGCGGGTGAATGCCGGTGGAAACCCTACCTTTCTCGAATTCATAAAGAGAGTTCGAGAGGTATGTCTGGCAGGATATCGTTATCAAGATTTGCCGTTTGAGAAATTAGTGACGGAGTTGCAGCCGCAGCGGGACCTGAGCCGTAATCCAGTGGTTCAGCTGTTTATTGAATTGCAGAACACGCCAAGGAGCGAAGTTGAGCTGAGTGGCGTCACAATTACGGCGGAAGAAGCGCGTGAGCAGTTTACGCGAGCCGATCTGGAGCTTCATTTTGTGGAAGATCGAAATAAGGGACTGACTGGGCGCCTGATATATAGCGAAGATCTTTTCGAAGAAAGCGGCATTATTCGGTTCGCGCGACATCTTGGACGCATTTTAGAGACGATTGCGCACGAACCAGAACAACGCATATCGGAAGTAGACCTGTTAGAGGCGTCAGAACGACGGATTTTATTGGAGAAGTCGAATGCGCCGAAGTGTGATTATCCGCCGGGAAAATGTATCCACGAATTATTTACTGAGCAGGCCGATCAAACCCCGGAAGCTGTAGCTACGGTTTGCGCGGGACAAGAGCTCAGGTATCGACAGCTTGAAGAGCGTTCGAATCAGTTTGCGCGGTATTTGCTCAGACTAGGAGCGGGCCCAGAGTGCCTTGTAGGCCTTTGCATGGAGCGATCGTCGGAAATGGTCGTGGCAATCCTAGGTATTTTGAAAGTCGGAGCAGCGTATGTCCCATTGGATCCGAGTTATCCTGAAGAGCGACTTCAGCGGATATCTGATGATGCAGAGTTGCACCTGCTGGTGACGAATCAACAGTTCGTGCCGATGCTTTCTGACACGACAGCGAAGACTATCTGTTTCGACAACGAATGGCAGACCATAGCAAAAGAGAGCGCTGCTGGGTTCGGTAATATGTCGCATCCGCTCAATCTCGCGTATGTAATCTATACGTCAGGTACTACTGGCGAACCAAAAGGTGTGTTAGCCAGCCATGCCGCGACGGTTGCTCGCCTGAATTGGGATGTTCCCGGAATTGTTTCGCAATATGAGGTGTATGGTCAAAAGACGGCAATTAGTTTTATCGATCATACCTGGGAGATTTTCATGCCTCTTATTCGCGGTCAGCGGACCGTTTTGATTCCTGAACACGTCGCAAGAAATCCGATAGCCCTTGCAGAAGCGTTGGGCGCAGGTGGGGTGACTCGTCTCGTGGTGGTTCCCTCCTTGCTTGAGGCGATGCTCGAGGCGATGCCTGGCGCCGCACGAGACTTAAAATACCTGGTGAGTACAGGTGAGGCATTGTCATGGGCTCTGGCGAGTCGAGTTTGTGACGTTATGCCGGAGGTTTTGTTGCTGAACTTATATGGCGCGTCGGAGTGTTCGGACGCGACGTGGTCGGATGTAAGACGCAGCGGCGGTCACTGCATTGTCGTGGGACGAGCGATTCGTAACATGGGCGTTTATGTTCTCGACAAGCGGTTGCGCTTGGTGCCAGTTGGCTTTGTTGGCGAGGTTTACGTCGCTGGGGCGCAATTGGCCCGAGGATATTTGAATCGGGCTGGTTTAACGGCGGGTCGATTTGTGGCTAATCCTTTCGGCGAGAGAGGCGGCCGGCTGTACCGGATGGGGGACTTGGCGCGCTGGCGGGCTGATGGCAACTTGGAATATCTCGGGCGAGCGGATGACCAAGTTAAGATTCGCGGATTTCGTGTAGAGCTGGGCGAGATAGAGGCAGCACTGAGTGAGCATCCTGGAGTAGCCCAAGCAGCGGTGGTGACGCGGGAGGACAAGCGAGAACAAAAACAGTTGGTTGGTTACGTTGTTGCAAAGAGCGGCGAAAGCGTGCATGGGCGGGAGCTCCGACGTTATCTAAGAGAGAGGCTCCCTGACTATATGGTGCCAGGAGCGTTTGTTAGTTTAGAGAACTTCCCACTGACACCGAGTGGCAAACTTGACCGCAAGGCGTTGCCGATTCCTGAGTTAGAGAGCGGCCTAGGGGGCAAAGCTCCGCAGAGCGCGACGGAACAGATTCTTTGTAGCTTGTTTGGTGCGGTATTATCGGTCGAAGGAATAGGGATTGAGGCCAGTTTCTTTGAGTTAGGCGGACACTCGCTGCTGGCGACTCAATTGATGAGTCGAATGCGAAGAACGTTTGGGATTGAGCTGCCATTGAGAGCGATTTTTGAGACGCCAACGGTGGGCGAGCTGGCTCGGCGTGTGGAAGCACTGCAGCGCGAGGGCAGAGGGTTAGAATTACCGGCGCTGGAGGTTCGGTTTCGTCCGAAGGAGATACCACTGTCATTTGCGCAGGAGCGACTCTGGATCATCGAGCAGTTTGAGTCTGTGGGAGGGGCTTATAACATACCTCTCGCGTTGAGACTAGAGGGGGAGCTGAATGTGAGA
>Ga0185299_10001942_pt1 | contig 35019 bp, 1 predicted proteins | sample PaiPotPPA55metaG_FD_128002 | JGI IMG/M metagenome (GOLD analysis project Ga0185299, IMG submission 128002) | Iron sulfur acid spring bacterial and archeal communities from Banff, Canada, to study Microbial Dark Matter (Phase II) - Paint Pots PPA... ...
TCGGCCTGCCCGGACAATCCTGCGGCCGTGCGCCCGGACACCAGCCAGGCCACGCCGTCCGACAAGACCGACGGCTCAGACGGCCGCCCGGACAGCTCAACCGGAGGCGCCTCCTCAAGGATCACGTGGGCATTGGTGCCGCTGATCCCGAACGAGGACACTCCGGCCCGGCGCACCTGTCCGTTCGCCGACCACGGCTGGGCCTCGGCGAGTAGTCGGACGTCTCCGGCCGACCAGTCAATATGGGTTGCGGGCTGATCGGCGTACAGGCTGCGGGGCAGTTCTCCGTGCTCAAGGGCCAGCACCATCTTCATCACGCCCGCCGCGCCCGCCGCGCTCTGCGTGTGTCCGAGGTTGGACTTCACCGATCCGAGCCACAGCGGACGGTCCTCGGGACGGTCCTTCCCGTACGTCGCCAGGAGTGCCTGCGCCTCGATCGGGTCGCCGAGGGTCGTGCCAGTACCGTGCGCCTCGACCACGTCGATGTCGCTGGACTTGAGCTGGGCGTTCGCCAGTGCCGCCCGGATCACTCGCTGCTGCGACGGGCCGTTCGGCGCGGTCAGACCGTTTGACGCACCGTCCTGATTCACCGCGCTGCCCCGCATGACGGCGAGGACCCGGTGCCCGTTGCGGCGCGCGTCCGAGAGCCGCTCCAGCAAAAGCATCCCGGCGCCTTCGGCCATCCCCATGCCGTCCGCCGAAGCCGAGAACGCCTTGCAGCGACCGTCCTCAGCCAGGCCGCGCTGGCGGGAGAAGCCGACCAGCGCGCCCGGCGTCGCCATGATCGTCACGCCGCCAGCTAGAGCCAGCGAGCACTCCCCCGCACGTAGCGCCTGAGCGGCTAGGTGCATGGCGACCAGGGACGAAGAACACGCCGTGTCGATGGTGACAGCCGGACCCTCAAGTCCGAGCGTGTAGGAGACGCGGCCGGAGATGACGCTGGTTGAGGCCCCGGTCATCAGGTGCCCCTCGGAGCCGCCTCCGCCGGACGCTCCGTAGCCCCACGACGATCCACCGGCGAAGACTCCCGTGCGTGACCCGCGCAGGCTGACGGGGTCGATTCCGGCGCGTTCCAGCGCCTCCCACGAGATCTCCAGCAGCAGCCGCTGCTGCGGGTCCATCGCGTGTGCCTCGCGCGGGCTGATGCCGAAGAAGCCGGGGTCGAACTCGGCGGCGTCGTGCACGAATCCGCCGGAGCGCGCGTAGGACGTGCCGGCCTTGTCCGGGTCGGGGTCGTAGAGGGCTTCGAGGTTCCAGCCGCGGTCCTCGGGCAGGTGGGTGATCGCGTCTCTGCCGCCGGCGAGCAGCTCCCACAGGCCTTCGGGATCGTGGATGCCGCCGGGGAACCGGCAACCCATCCCCACGATGGCGATCGGCTCCCCCGCCGCGGACGCGCTGATCATCGCGGGCACGGACTCGTCCTCGACAAGCGTCCCGAGCAGTTCGGACGCGAGGTGTCCGGCCAGCACGGTCGTGCTCGGGTAGTCGAAGACGAGGGTGGCCGGCAGCCGCAGCCCGGTCGCCTCGTTCAGCCGGTTACGCAGTTCGACCGCGGTAAGCGAGTCGAAGCCCAGGTCGTTGAATGCCCGGCCGGGCTCGACCCCGTCCGGCGACGCGTGTCCCAGCACGGCCGCGACGTGCGTCCGGACCAGCTGAATCAGTATCCTGCCACGCTCGGCGACCGGCACCCGGGCCAACTGCTGGCGCAGGGCGCTCGACCCCGCACCGGCGGCGTTCACCGCCGACGCGACTCCGCTGCGGATCGGGCCGGCCAGTGCGTGCAGCAGCGGCGGCAGCGCCCCGCCGCGCGCGGCCACCGCTCGGAGCCCGGCGACATCCAGCCGGAAGGGCACGAGCAGGGCCTCGTCGCGGGCCAGGGCCACATCGAGTACGGCCAACCCCTCATCAATTCCCAGCTCGGCGCTGCCGCTACCGGTGGCGCGGGCGAGCAGGCCCGCGCTCAGATTGCGTCCGATGCCCTCTCCGGCGACCCACGCTCCCCAGGCCAGCGACAGACCCTTGAGTCCGGCCGCGCGGCGGTGGGCGGCGAGCGCGTCGAGGAACGCGTTGCCGGCCACGTAGTTGCCCTGGCCCGCGCTGCCGAACGTGGCGGCCGCCGAGGAGAACATGACGAACAGGTCGAGGTCGAGGCCTGCGGTCAGTTCGTGCAGGATCCAGGCCGCGTCGGTCTTGGGCCGGAGTACGGCGTCGACCTTGGCCGGGGTCAGGGAGCTGATCAGGCCGTCGTCGACGATTCCGGCGGTGTGCACGATGCCGGTCAGTGGGCTGGTTTCGGGCAGGGCGGTCAGGAGCGCGCTCATTGCCGCGCGGTCGGTGACGTCGGCGGCCACGACGTGGACAGCAGCGCCAGCCTCGGCGACGGCTGCGACCACGGCCGGGACGCTGCGGGCCGCCGGGCCGGAGCGGCTGACCAGCAGCAGGCGCCGCGCGCGGTCTGTGGCGGCGAGATGCCGGGCGGTCAGCGCGGCCAGGGTGCCGGTGCCTCCGGTGATCAGGACCGTGCCGGGGATCCGTTCGGCCGCCGTGTCGGGCTCGGCGGAGGACGGGTCCACGGAGTTGAGGAGACCGGCCGGGCGGACGAGGCGGTGGCCGTAGACGAGCGTGCCTCGAACCGCGACTTCCGGCTCTCCGGAGGTCAGCGCGGCAGTCAGTGCGCTGACGAGGTCCGGGGCGTCCTCGGCGTCGTGTGGGTCGGGGAGATCCATCAGGACGATGCGGCCCGGGTTCTCCGACTGGGCCGAGCGGAGCAGGCCTCGGGCCGCTGCGGCAGCCAGGTCGACCACGCCTTCGCCTGGTAGCGCCGCGACAGCACCGCGCGTGATGACGACGAGGCGACTGTCGGCAGCCGACTCGAGCGCGAGCCACTGATGAAGCAGCACCAGAACATCAGAGGTTAGATGCCTTGCTGCCTGGCCGTGGTCGAGATCGCCGAACGCGCCGAGTCCGGTGATGCCTACGGCGGTCAGCAGCAACTCGGGGAGCGCGTCGGCCGGGGTCGACAGGTCCGGGTATGCGACCGCGTCCATACCGGCTGCAGCCAGGTTCTCGGTCAGGCCGAGCCAGTCGGTGCCGACGACGGCGCAGCGGCCGGTCTCGACGGCGGATTTCGCGGTCGGCAGCGGAATCGGGATCCACTCCACGCCGAACAGCGCGTCGCGCAGGGCGTGGCCGGCGCTCGCCGGCGCCGCCGCGACCGATCGCAAAACCAGCGATCCGACGGAGACCACCGGCGTTCCGGCACCGTCCACAGCCAGCAGCGATACCTTGCCGTTCTCGTCCTTGCGCAGCCGGGCGCGCAGCATGGTCGCGCCCGCCGCGTACAGGGACACGTCCGACCAGAGGAACGGCATGCGCGGACCCGTGTCAGCATCAGCGGTCTGCGTAAGCCAGGCCGCCTGCAACGCCGAGTCCAGAACCGCCGGGTGCAAGCCGTAGGCCGCACCGCCCTGCGCGTCCTGCAGTGCGACCTCGGCGAAGACGTCCTCATTGCCTCGCTGCCAGGCGGCGCCGAGTCCCCGGAACGCGGGGCCGAAGCCCTGGCCAGCCGCGGCCAGCGCGTCGTAGAAGCCGTCCACCGCGAGCGGTTCCGCGCCCTCCGGCGGCCAGACCTCGAAGTCGGTCGTGTCTACATCAGCGCTCGACTCCGCCGCGCCGACCCTGCCGGATGCGTGTCGGGTCCACGCGTCTCCGGAGTCCTGCAGACGGGCGAAGATCTCCACATCTCGCAGCCCATCCTGATCCGGGCTGCTCACGGTGACCTGGACCTGGATCTCCTGCTCCGGGGGCAGGATCAGCGGCGCGGCCATCGTCAGCTCGTCGATCCGGGCACAGCCGACGAGGTGACCGGCTACCACGGCGAGCTCCACGTAGCCCGTGCCGGGGAAGAACGCCGTCCCGCCGAGGACGTGGTCGCCCAGCCACGGCTGACTGCGGATCGAGAGCCGTCCAGTGATCACCAGGCCATCGCCGTCCGCGAGCTCGACCGCCGCGCCGAGCAGCGGGTGGCCGATCGAGTCCAGACCGGCCGAGCGCAGATCCCCGGCGCCAGCGGCCGAGGGGAGGGGCCAGAACCGCTCGTGCTGGAACGCGTAGGTGGGCAGGTCGACGCGGGTTCCGCCGACCAGCAGCCCGGGCCAGTCGACGTCGACCCCGCGTACGTACACCTCGGCCAGCGACGCCAGCATCCGGTCGGCGCCGCCGTCGTCCCGGCGCAGGGTTCCGGCAACGACAGTGGGCTGCGACTCCTCGAGGGTGGCACCTATCGCAGTGGTCAACACCGGGTGTGCCGAGACCTCGATGAAGACCCCGTACCCGCCCTCGCTCAGCACCCTGATCGCGCGGTCGAAGCGGACGGAGGCGCGCAGGCTCGCGTACCAGTACTCTGCATCGGCCTCGGGACCGGCGAGCTGCTCGCCGGTCATCGCCGACACCATCGGCAGCGAGGCCTGGCGCGGGCTGATCTCGGCGAGCAGGCTCAGCACTTCGTCCCGGATCTCGTCCACCTGCGGGCCGTGCGAGGCGTAGTCGACCGGCAGAATGCGTGCTCTGACACCGTCCCGCTCGCACTCGGCGGTCAAGGTCTGAAGCGCGTCGGGGTCGCCGGAGACGACGGTCGCGGTCGGGCCGTTGACGGCGGCGATCGCGACGCGGTCGGCGCGGGACATCAGCCGGGCCTCGACTCGCTCGACGTGTTCGGAGACCGCCAGCATGCCGCCGCGACCGGAGAGCGCGATCAGAGCCTTGCTACGCAGCGCCACGACCTTCGCGGCGTCCTCCAGTGACAAGATCTCCGCGACGACTGCCGCCGCGATCTCGCCCTGGCTGTGTCCGACGACCGCGTCCGGGCGCACACCTGCTGCCTGCCAGACTGCGGCGAGGGACACCATGACCGCCCAGAGCGCAGGCTGGACGACGTCGACTCGGTCGAAGTCGGGCGCACCCTCGGCACCGGCCAGCACGTCCGTCAGCGACCAGTCGACGTAGGGGGCCAGCGCCTGCTCGCACTCGGCCAGTCGCGCGGCGAAGACCGGGCTGGTGCGGGCCAGGTCGCGGCCCATGCCAGCCCACTGCGATCCCTGGCCGGGGAAGACGAACACGACCGGCTGCGGATCCACGGCCACGCCAGTGATCAGCCCGGCAGCGGGTTGTCCGGCAGCGAGCGCGGACAGGCCGCCGAGCAGCTCGTCGCGTGTGCCTCCGACGGCCATGGCCCGATGCCCGAATGCGGTTCGCGTGGCGGCGAGAGACCAGGCGACGTCAGCCGGCTGGAGTTCCGGGTTCTCGCCGACGTGGTCGGCCAGACGCTCGGCCTGCGCTGCCAGGGCGGCCGGGGTGCGGGCGGAGACAAGCCAGGCGGCACCAGCGTCCTCGGTGAAGACCGCGGGCTTGGGCGACGACAGGGTCTGCGCGGGAGCGGCCGGCGCGTCCTGAATGATCAGGTGGGCGTTCGTGCCGCTGATGCCGAAGGACGAGATACCGGCCCGGCGGGGGCGGTCGCCCACCGGCCAGGGCACCGGCTCCGTCAGCAGCCTGACGTCGCCCATGCTCCAGTCGATGTGCGTCGACGGCTCCGCGGCGTGCAGCGTGACCGGCAGTTCGCCGTGCTGCAGGGCTAGGACCATCTTCATCACGCCTGCGACGCCGGCGGCCTGCTGCGCGTGGCCGATGTTCGACTTCACCGAACCCAGCCACAGCGGACGATCCTGCGGACGGTCCTGGCCGTACGTGGCCAATAGTGCCTGCGCCTCGATCGGGTCGCCGAGCGTGGTTCCGGTGCCGTGGGCTTCGACGGCGTCGATGTCGGTGGCTGACAAGCCCGCCCCGGCGAGGGCGGCCCGGATCACCCGCTGCTGGGAGGGGCCGTTCGGCGCGGTCAGCCCGTTGGAGGCGCCGTCCTGGTTGATCGCGCTGCCGGCGATCACGGCGAGTACCGGGTGTCCGTTGCGGCGCGCGTCGGAGAGGCGTTCCAGGACGACCATTCCGGTGCCCTCGCCGAGCCCCATCCCGTCGGCGTCAGCGGAGAACGCCTTGGACCGGCCGTCGACGGCCAGCGCGCCCTGCTGCGAGAAGCTGAGGAACTCGGCCGGGTCGACCATGACCATCACGCCGCCGGCCAGCGCCAGCGAGCACTCGCCGGTCCGCAGCGCGGCGGCGGCCAGGTGCATGGCGACCAGGGACGAGGAGCACGCGGTGTCGACCGTCACGGCCGGGCCCTCAAGGCCGAGCGTGTAGGAGACGCGGCCGGAGATGACGCTGGGGATGTTGCCGGTGAGCAGGTGGCCCTCGGCGCCGTCACCGGTCGCGCCCAGTGCCGTGTATCCGGACGCTGCGGCGCCGACGTAGATGCCGGTCATCGAGCCGCGCAGCGAGGTCGGGTCGATGCCGGCGTATTCGAGCGCCTCCCAGGACGTCTCCAGCAGCAGCCGCTGCTGCGGGTCCATGGCGACGGCCTCGCGCGGGCTGATCCGAAAGAACGCCGGGTCGAATTCGGCGATCCCGTCGAGGAATCCGCCTTCCGCGGTGTACGAGGTGCCGAGGCTGTCCCGGTCCGGGTCGTAGAGAGCTGCGATGTCCCAGCCCCGGTCGGCGGGGAATCGCGAGATCGTGTCCGTACCGTCGCTCAGCATCCGCCACAGGCCGGCCGGGGACTCGACTCCGCCGGGGAAGCGGCAGCCCATACCGACGATGGCAATCGGATCGCCGGTGACCGCGGCGACCGTGGTCTGGGCTACCGTCGATCCGATGCCGGACAGCTGCTCCCCAAGGTGCCGGGCGAGCGCACGCGGCGCGGGGTAGTCGAAGACGAGCGTGGTGGCCAGGCGCAGCCCGGTGGCCGAGTTCAGCCGGTTACGCAGTTCGACGGCGGTGAGAGAGTCGAATCCGAGTTCTGCGAAGGCCCGGTCCGGCTCGATCTCGTCGGCTGAGGCGTGCCCGAGTACGGCGGCGACGTGCGTGCGGACCAGCTGGGTCAGGACTCTGCCACGCTCGGCCTGCGACATTCGCGCCAACTGCTGGTGCAGCGCGCTCGATCCGGCGCCGGTGTTGACGGCCGAGGCGACGCCCGGGCGGATCGGTCCGGCCAGCGCGTGCAGCAGCGGCGGGAGTGCCCTGCCACGAGCGGCCGCCGTCCGGAGCCCGGCGACGTCCAGGCGGAACGGGACCAGCAGCGCGTCGTCCCGGTTGAGGGACGCTTCGAGTAGGGCGAGGCCTTCCTCGGCCCCGAGTTCGGTCGCGCCGCCGCCGGTGGCCCTGGCCAGGTGACCCTTGCTCAGGGTACGCCCGATACCGGCTCCGGCGATCCAAGAGCCCCAGGCCAGCGACAGGCCGGCGAGGCCGTGGGCCCGGCGGTGGGCGGCCAGCGCGTCGAGGAACGCGTTACCGGCCGTGTAGTTGCCCTGGCCGGGGCCGCCGAAGGTTGCGGCGGCCGAGGAGAAGAGGAGGAACAGGTCGAGGTCGTGGTCGGCGGTCAGCTGGTGCAGGATCCAGGCCGGGTCGGTCTTCGGCAACATCACGGCGTTGACGCGCTCGGGGGTGAGCGAGCCGATGACGCCGTCGTCGATGATGCCTGCGGTGTGCACGACGCCGGTCAGCGGGTGGTACTCGGGGATGGTGGCTAGGAGGCTGGCGACGGCCGCGCGGTCGGTGACGTCGGCTGCGGTGATCTGTACGTCGGCTCCGGCGGCGGCGAGGTCGGCGGCTGTTGCGGCGGCTCCGGCGGCGGACGGGCCGGAGCGGCTGACCAGGAGCAGGGCGCGGGCGCGGTTGGTGGTTACGAGGTGACGCGCGGTCAGGCCAGCCAGGGTGCCGGTGCCGCCGGTGATCAGGACTGTGCCGGGGACGCGTTCGGCGGAGGTTTCCGTGCCTGGGGCGGGGACGGCCGGGCGGACCAGGCGGCGTCCGTATGCGCGCTGCTCACGGATCGCGAGTTCCGGTTCGGCGGAGCCGAGGGCGCCGGCCAGCACGCCGACTGGAACCTCGTCGACGGGAAGGTCGACCAGGACGATGCGACCGGGGTTCTCCGATTGCGCCGAGCGCAGCAGACCCCAGATGGCCGACGCCGCGAGATCAGCCACGTCCTCGTCAGGTAGGGCGGAGACTGCGTTGCGGGTGACGACGACTAGACGGCTGTCGATCAGCTGATCCGCCGCGAGCCAGTGCTGAACGGCCTCCAGCGCCTCGACGGCGAGCCGCCGGGCCCCTAAAGCTGGGTCCGCATCAGCGCTCTCAAGGACGAGCAGCACCACCTCGGGCACGACGTCGCCGGACTCGGCCGCCGCAGAGAGCTCGGCCAATCCGGGGTAGATGCTGAGCTCCACACCGGCGTCGGCCAGACCAAGCGTGTCGGCGCCGATGACGCCCCAGCGTCCGACCGGGGCCGCCGACACCGGGACCGGAACCCACTGCACAGCAAATAGCGCGTCACGCAGGGCGTTGTCGGTTGCCTGCATCGACGACGTGTCGACCGTGCGCAGAGTGAGCGAACCGATGGAGACGACGGGCGTACCAGCGCCGTCGACAGCGAGCAGGGATACGTTGCCGTTCGGCGACTGCCGCAGTCGGGCGCGGAGCATCGTCGCGCCTGCCGCGTACAGCGACACGTCCGACCACAGGAACGGAATACGCGGTTCCGCATCAGTGGGCTGTGTCGTTAATTGAACCGCCTGGAGCGCCGCGTCCAGGACGGCGGGGTGCAGACCGAAGACGGCCGCACCGGCAACGCTCTGCTCCGGCAGCGCCACCTCGGCGAAGACATCGTCGCCGCGCTGCCAGACCGCATTCAGACCCCTGAATGTCGGGCCGACGTCCGGCGATGCATCGTAAAGGCCGTCCAGGTCGAGTGCGGTGGCGGCCTCGGGGGGCCAGATCGCGAAATCGCGGTCGTCACCGTCAGCCGGGGCAACTGCGCTGAGCCGGCCGACCGCGTGCCGGGTCCACTCGCCGCCGACGTCTGCGGGCCGGGCGAAGATCTCGACGTCGCGCAGGCCGCCCTCATCCGGGCCGCTCAACGTGACCTGGATCTGCACGTCCTCGTCAGGCGGGAGCAGCAGCGGGGCGGCAAGGGCCAACTCGTCGATGCGGGTGCAGCCGACCAGGTGGCCGGCGACGACCGCCAACTCCACAAAGCCGGTTCCGGGGAAGATCGCCGTCCCGCCTAGGACCATGTGCTCGCCCAGCCAGGGCTGAGACCGCGTGGAAAGCTGTCCGGTGAGAACGAGGGCTTCGCCGTCGGCCAGCTCAACCGCGGCTCCGAGCAGCGGATGACCGATCGAGTTCAGGCCGATCGAGCGCAGATCCCCCACGCCTCCGGCCAGCGACGACGGCCAGAAGCGCTGGCGCTGGAAGGCGTAGGTCGGCAGGTCGACGCGCTGTCCGGCGGGCAGGATCGCGGACCAGTCGACCGGGACGCCGTGCACGTGGACCTCGGCGAACGACGCCAGCAGCCGAGCCGGGCCGCCATCATCGCGACGCAGCGTGCCGGTCACGACAGTGGGCTGAGATTCTTCGAGGGTCGCGCCGATCGCAGAGGTCAGCACCGGATGCGGCGAGACCTCGATGAACACCCCGTACCCGTCAGCACGAAGACGCTCGATCCCGGCGCTGAATTGGACCGTGGCACGCAGGCTCGCGTACCAGTACTCCGCATCGGCCGACGCGCCGTCGAGATAATCCGCGGTCATCCCCGAGACCATCGGAATCACCGCCGAACTGGGAGTCACACCGTCGAGCGAGGTTAGAACCTCGTCCCGGATCGCCTCAACCTGCGGACCATGCGGCGCATAATCCATCGGCACGAACCGCGAACGCACACCATCACGCTCACACTCGGCAGCAAGCTCCTTCAGCGTCTCGACCGGACCAGACACCGTGATCGCCTCGGGGCCGTTGATCGTCGCGACTGCCAGACCGTCCCGCAGCCGCGCCTCAACCGCGTCCAACGGAGCGATGATCGACAGGACACCGCCACGACCGGCCATCCCAGCAGCCATCGCCTGACCACGACGCGCCACCACCCGCGCGCCATCCTCAAGAGTCAGAATCCCGGCCACAACCGCAGCCGCAATCTCACCCTGCGAATGACCAATCACAGCATCCGGACGAACCCCCGCCGCCTCCCACACCGCCGCAAGCGACACCATGATCGCCCACAGGGTCGGATGCAACACATCCAGCCGCGACTCGTCCTCACCGCTAGACAGAACCTCACCGAGGTTCCAATCCACGAACGGAGCCAGAGCCTCGCCACACTCAGCCAACCGCGCCGCAAACACCGGAGACGAAGCCGCAAGCTCACGACCCATCCCCACCCACTGACCACCCTGACCAGGGAACACGAACACCTTGCGACCCGCGCTGCCCCCGACCGGGACGGCGCCACTAACCACGCCAGCCGCCGGCTCACCCGCTGCGAGCGCGGTCAGTCCGGCGGTCAGTTCGTCGCGGCCCGAGCCGATGACGATCGCGCGGTGTTCGAAGACTGATCGGGTGGTGGTCAGCGACCAGCCGACGTCGACCGGGTCGAGATCCGTAGCCCCAACAGCAAATCCAGCGAGTCGCGTCGCCTGCGCAGCGAGTCCGGCGGACGTCCGAGCGGAGATCGGCCAGGCCGCGCACGAGCCGACAGTCAGCACCTTCGGCTTCGGAACCTCGGCCTCAGGAGCGTCCGGACCGCTCGTTTCGTCGACCTCTTCGACCGGAAGCTCGGCGGCCGGGGCTTCCTCGACAATCAGGTGGGCGTTCGTACCGCTGATGCCGAACGCTGAGATACCGGCTCTGCGCACGGCATCGCCGGACTCGCGCTTCCAGGGGCGCGGTTCAGTGAGCAGCCGGACGTCGCCGACCGTCCAGTCGACGCGAGGCGTGGGCTCGTCCACGTGCAGGGTGCGCGGCAGGTGCTGGTGCCGGAGGGCCTGCACCATCTTGATCAGGCCGGCGGCCCCGGCGGCGGCTCCGGTGTGGCCGAGGTTGGACTTGACCGAGCCGAGCCACAGCGGACGGTCCGGGCCACGGTCGCGTCCGTACGTGGCGAGGATGGCCTGGGCCTCGATCGGGTCGCCGAGCACGGTGCCGGTGCCGTGCGCCTCGACCACATCCACCTCGGCCGGGGACAGCCGGGCGTTCGACAGGGCACTGCGAATCACCCGCTGCTGCGCAGGCCCGTTGGGAGCGGACAAACCATTGCTCGCCCCATCCTGGTTGACCGCGCTGCCCCGGATCACGGCAAGCACAGGGTGCCCCGCGCGGCGAGCGTCGGACAGCCGCTCCAGCAGGAACATTCCGGCGCCCTCGCTCCAGCCGACGCCGTCGGCGGAACCGGCGAAGGCCTTGCAGCGGCCGTCCGCGGCCAGACCGCCCTGCTCGGCGAAGTCCGCGAAGGAGTCGGGGTTGGCCAGCACGGTCACCGCGCCGGCCAGCGCCATCGAGCACTCGTCCGAGCGCAGCGACTGGCAGGCCAGGTGCAGTGCGACGAGCGCGGAGGAGCACGCCGTGTCCACCGTCACGGCCGGCCCCTCTAGCCCCAGCGTGTAGGAGATCCGACCGGAGATCACGGCGGTCAGGCCGCCGGTGAGCATGTATCCGTCGGTGCCTTCGATGCCTGCGACGCTCACGCCGTAGCCGGAGTTGGTGCCTCCGGCGAAGACACCGGTCTTCGATCCGCGCAAAGCCGCCGGATCGATGCCGGCGTGCTCGAGCGTCTCCCACGCGACCTCCAGGAGCATCCGCTGCTGCGGGTCCATGGCCAGCGCCTCGCGAGGCGAAATGCCGAAGAAGGCCGAGTCGAAGCGTGGGGCGTCCTTGACGAAGCCGCCGGACTGGACGTAGCCGACCTCGGTACCCGCGACGACGGCCTCCCAGCCGCGATCGTCGGGGAACTCGCTGATCGCGTCGCCGCCGGACGAAACCACATCCCAGAGTTCATCCGGGGTGTTCACCCCGCCCGGGTACCGGCAGGCCATGCCGACGATCGCGATCGGCGCCCAGGACGCGGCGGTCAACTGGCGGTTGCGGCGACGCAGCCGCTCCGTCTCCTTGAGGGAGGCCCGCAGGGCGTCGAGAACCTTGTCCGGCGGCATGGCCATTACGACAACCTCCAGGTAGTGAGCGGGGCGTGCGGCAGCGTCGTCATCAGTACTCGGCGCCTTCGGGATCGAGCGCGAGCCGGACCAGGCTCTCGGCGTCGAGCTCGTCGATCTCCTCGGCCCGGCGCCCGCCCTCGGCTTCGGCAGACCCGCCGTCGGGATCGGCCAGCCGGAGCAGGGCTTCGAGGATTCCGGCGTCGCGGAACCGGGAGAACGCGGTGGTCGCCAGGACCCGCCGCAGCGCCTCTTCCTCGGCATCGAGACCACCGCCGCCTGCTCCGTCGAGCACGAGGCTCTCGCGCAGGTACTCGGCGACGGCCGCCGTGGTCGGGTAATCGAAGACGACCGTGGCGGGCAGTTTCAGGCCTGTCGCCGTGTTCAACCGGTTTCGCAGCTCGACCGCGATCATCGAGTCGAAACCGAGGTCGCTGAACGCTCGGCGCGGCTCGATCGACTCGGGCGAGCCCTGACCGAGGACGGCCGCCACGTGTGCCCGGACCAGGGTCAGCAGCATCCGCTCCTGGTCTTCGGCGGCGAGTTCCGCCAACTGTCGGCGCAGCGCCTCGGCAACCTCGGAGTGGTCCTCCTCCGACTCCGCTGCGGCTACGGACCCTGCGAGTCCGCGCCATATGGGGGCTGGTTCGCCGCCTTGCGCGCGCAGGCGGCTCACGTTCAACCGGGCCGGGACCAGGAAGTCCTCGTCGCGTTCGAGTACGAGGTCGAGTAGGGCGAGCGCGTCGTCCTCGGTCAGGTCGCCGATCGCGGCCGGGCCATCGCTGGACGTCGGACCCCAAGCGAGCGCGAGTGCGGGGAGACCGGCCGCGTGGCGTTGGGCGGCGAGAGCATGCTGGAATCCGGCCTGAGCGCTCGCCTGGCCGCCGAGGACGGCGGTGAGACTTGAGAAGAGGACAAACGCGTCCAGGTCGAGATCCGCAGTCAGCTGGTGCAGGTTCCAGGCCGCATCGAGCGCGGTCGGGTCGTCGGCGTCCTCGGCTTCGTGGATCACGATGGAGGGGATGACGACCGGCAGGCCTCCGAGGCTGTCCCAGGCGGTGATTCGGACGTCGGCCCCGGCGGTTGCCAGGTCGGCGGCGAGCTCCGCAGTTCCCAGGGCTATCGGGCCCAGCTTGGTGGCCACGGTCACGACTGCGGCTCGGCCGGTTCGGGCCAGGTGGCGGGCCGCGCGGGCCGCCGCCGTCCCGGGGCCGCCGGTGACGAGGACCGTCCCCGGTACGCGGTCGGCGGGCGGGTTCGCTGGCAGGACGCCTCCGGCCGGACGGACTAGGCGCCGCCCGTACACCGCGTCGCCGCGCAGGGCGAGTTCCGGCTCGTCCGAGGTCAGGGACGCGGCCAGCATGCTCAGCCGGTCGGGAGCTCCGCCATCGGTGCTCTCGGCAGGAAGGTCGGCAAGGATCAGGCGGTTCGGGTGCTGCGCCTGCAACGAGCGAATCAGGCCCCAGACGGTGGAGCCGGTCAGTTCCGGCGCGGGCTGATCCGGGCCGGTCGCGACCGCGCCTCGGGTCAACAGGACCAGACGGGCGTCGGCCAACTGGTCGAGCGTCAGCCACTGACGTACCAGGGCCTCGACTTCGGCGGTCACTCGTCGGACGGCCGTCCCCGGCTCTTCATCGGCTTTCGCAGACGTCTGCAGGCACCCGACGGCGAACTGCGGGACGGATTCGCCAGCGCCAACGGCGACAACCAGCTCGTCCAAGCCCGCATGCTCGGCCACGGTGGCGCCGACTGCGCGCAGTCCGCCGACGAGTCCGACGAGGTCGGGGCCGACTACCGCCCACGGGCCGGTGACCGCAACGATGGGGTCGGGGATGGCTGCCCAGCCCACGTTGAACAGGGCATCACGCAGGGTGTTTCCGGCGATCCGGAGCTGACCGGGCGTCACCGGCCGCAGCACGAGTGAGCCGACGGAGGCCACGGGTGCGCCGGTGCCGTCCGCTGCGGTCAGCGACCAATCGCCGTCATGCTGGCGAAGCCGGACACGCAGCCGGGACGCGCCCGGTGCGTACACGGAGAAGTCGGTCCAGGAGAACGGGATCGGGGTCCCCTCCCCCGCCGTCTCGGAGTTCGCGGCGAGTGCGGTGGCCTGGTACGCGGCTTCGAGCAGGGCCGGGTGAAGCCCGTAGACGCCAGCCCCGGCGGCGGCCGGCTCGGGCAGCGCGACCTCGGCGAGGATGTCGTCGCCCTGTCGCCAGGCGGCGCGGAGGCCGCGGAAGGCCGGGCCGTATCCGTGTCCTGCGGCGCGCTGGGTGTCATCGAGGCCTGCGAGGTCGATCGGTTCGGCGTCGGCGGGGGGCCAGCTGAGGAATTCGCGGGCCAGGGCGGGATCGGCCGGGCAAGGCTTCGTCAGCACGCCGCTCGCGTGCCAGGTCCAGCTCGGGACTTCGCCGGCCGACTCGTTCGCGGCAATGGCGGGGGTCTCGGCACGCGCGTAGATCTGGACGGTGCGCTGGTCGTCCACTGCGGCGTCGAGAGTGATCTGGACCTGGGTCGGGGCATCGGCGGACAGGACCAGCGGGGCGGTCAGCGTGAGCTTCTCGATGCGGGGACAGCCGACCTGGTGTCCGGCCACGATCGCGAGTTCGGCGAGCGCCGTACCTGGCAGGATCGTGACTCCCGCAACCGTGTAGTCGGCCAGCCAGGACTGGGCCCTCGGCCACAGTCGGCCGGTGACGACCAGTCCGTCACCCTCGGCCAGTTCGACGCTCGCGCCAAGCAGCGGGTGGCCGACTGAGGAGAGGCCGGCCGAGCCGACGTCCGCAGTCCCGGATCCGCTCGACGCCGGCCAGAACCGCTCGGTCGCGAACGCGTAGGTCGGCAGGTCCACGCGCTCGGCTTCGGCCAGAACGGCGGTCCAGTCGACGGCGACGCCGCGCACGTGCGCCTCGGCGAGGGAGGCGAGGATTCGGGCCGGGCCGCCGTCGTCCCTGCGCAGAGTGCCGGTAACGACGGGTTCCGCGACGTCCAGGCCCTCGAGGGTGGCGGCGATCGGGGCGGTCAGCACCGGGTGCGGGGAGGACTCGATGAAGACCCCGTAGCCGGCCCGGCCGAGCACCTCGATCGCCCGGGAGAACTGGACGCTCGCACGGAGGCTGGCGTACCAGTACCCTGCGTCCAGCTCGGGACCCTGAAGGAACTCGCCGGTCATCGCCGAGACCATCGGGATCTTGCTCTGCTGCGGCGCGAGGCCGCCGAGCAGCTTGAGGATCTCCTCGCGCAGCTCGTCCACCTGCGGACCATGCGAGGCGTAGTCGACCGGCAGGATTCGTGCCCTGACACCGTCGTTCTCGCAGTCGGCGAGCAGCGCCTTGAGGGCATCGACGTCACCTGAGACGACGGTGGCGGCGGGTCCGTTCACGGCCGCGATCGCGACTTGGTCATCCGCGATCCGGCTCGCCACGGCGTCGGCGGACTCTGCGATCGAGAGCATTCCGCCGCGACCCGAGAGGGCGGTCAGCGAGCGGCTGCGCAAGGCCACGATCCGCGCCGCGTCCTCCAGGCTGAGAATGCCCGCCACCACCGCTGCGGCGATCTCGCCCTGGCTGTGGCCCACGACGGCGTCAGGGGTTACGCCGGCCGCTTGCCAGAACGCTGCCAGTGACACCATTACGGCCCACAGCACGGGCTGGACCACGTCCACGCGATCCAGGCCCGCTGCACCCGCGCGACCGCTCAGCACGTCATCGAGGGACCAGTCCACATGCGGCGCCAGAGCCAACTGGCACTCGGCCAGGCGCGCGGCGAAGACCGGTGAGGAGGCCGCGAGCTCACGACCCATGCCAGCCCACTGCGATCCCTGGCCCGGGAAGACGAACACCACCCGACCGGCGCCACCGCCGACGGGTACCGCGCCGGTGACGGCGTGGGCCGAGGGCTGACCGCCCGTGACGGCCGTCAGGCCGGTGAGCAGTTCGTCCCGGCTACGTCCGAGGACCACGGCCCGGTGTTCGAACACGGACCGGGTCGTGGCCAGGGACCAGGCCACGTCCTCGACGTCCACTTCAGGTCGCGTCGAGACGAGCTCGGCCAGTCGATCGGCCTGGCGGGCCAAGGCGGCGGCGCCCCGAGCCGACACCGGCCACGCGGTGGTGGATCCCGAGAGCAACGGGAGGGGCGCGGTCTCGGCCCGGTTCGGCGTGGCCTCGGCGGGGGCCTCTTCGATCAGCAGGTGCACGTTCGTGCCGCTGATTCCGAAGGAGGACACGCCGGCTCGGCGCACCCGTCCGTTCACCGGCCAGGGCTGCGCGTCGGCCAGCAGCCGGACCTCGCCCTCGGTCCAGTCCACGTGAGCGGACGGGCTTTCGGCGTACAGGCTGCGGGGCATCTCAGCGTTCTGCAGCGCGAGCACTACCTTCATCACGCTGGCCGCGCCGGCGGCGCACTGTGTGTGCCCGATGTTGGACTTCACCGAGCCCAGCCACAGCGGCCGACCCTCGGGCCGCTCCTGGCCGTAGGTGGCCAGCAGCGCCTGGGCTTCGATCGGGTCGCCGAGTTCGGTGCCGGTGCCGTGGGCCTCGATCACGTCCACGTCGGCCGGGGACAGTCGGGCGTTCGCGAGCGCGGCCCGGATCACCCGCTGCTGCGACGTGCCGTTCGGTGCGGTCAGTCCGTTGGAGGCGCCGTCCTGGTTCACCGCGCTGCCTCGGATCACGGCCAGCACCTGGTGTCCGTTGCGCCGGGCGTCGGAGAGCCGCTCGACGACCAGCATGCCGACCCCTTCGGCCATGCCCATGCCGTCGGCCGAGGTGGAGAAGGCCTTGCATCGGCCGTCGGCGGCCAGCGCCCCTTGCTGGGAGAAGCTGACCAGGCCGCCCGGCGAGGCCATGATCGTCGCGCCGCCGGCCAGCGCCATCGTGCACTCCCCCGCCCGCAGCGCGGACACCGCGAGGTGCAGGGCCACCAGTGAGGACGAGCACGCGGTGTCGATCGTGACCGCGGGTCCTTCGAAGCCGAGTGTGTACGAGATGCGTCCGGACATCACGCTGGCCGCGGTGCCGGTCATCATGTGGCCAGCCAGTTCGGTCGGCAGGCCCGCGCCGTACCCGGAGAACGCCGCGCCGACGTAGACGCCGGTCAGCGACCCGCGCAGGTCGGCCGGGTCGAGGCCGGCCCGCTCCAGCGCTTCCCACGAGGTCTGCAGCAGCAGCCGCTGCTGCGGGTCCATGGCCAGGGCCTCGCGCGGGGAGATGCCGAAGAATCCGGGGTCGAAGTCGGCGGCGCCGCTGATGAATCCGCCCTGTCCGGTGCTTACCGCGCCGCCAGAGCCGAGGTCGGCGTCGGAGGCGGTTACGTCGACGTCCCAGCCACGGTCGCCTGGCAGCGGGGAGATCGCGTCGGTGCCGGTGGCCAGCAGGTCCCAGAAGCTCTCGGGATCCCGCACCCCGCCAGGGAACCGGCAGCTCATGGCGACGATCGCGATGGGCTCTCCAGCCGCAGTGGCCACTGTCGGAACTGCTGTGACCGGCGTGCCTTCGCCGAGCAGCCGGTCCCGCAGGTGCTCGGCGAGCGCGGCGGACGAGGGGTGGTCGAACACGACCGTGGCCGGCAGCCGCAGTCCGGCGGCGGCGGACAGCCGGTTACGCAGTTCGACCGAGGTCAGCGAGTCGAAGCCGAGGTCGCGGAAGGCCCGGCGGGCTTCGACGGCCTCGGGTGAGGCGTGTCCGAGGACTGCGGCGACGTGGCCGCGGACCAGGTCCAGCAGCAGGCGGTCCCGGTCGGCGGGCGCGAGGTTCGCCAACTGCTGGCGCAGTGCCTCGGCGGCGGATCCGCCGGGCATTCCGGCGGCGGAGGCCATCGGGGGTCGGGCCGGGCCGCTGCCGGTGAGCGCGCGCCAGAGCGGGGCGAGTACGGCGCCCTGCGCGGCTTGGGCCCGGATCCCGGCTACGTCGAGCTTGGCCGGGACCAGCAGCGCGTCGTCCCTGGTGAGCGCCAGATCCAGCAGGCCAAGCCCTTGCTCGGCGCTCAGGGCACTGACGCCGCCCTGGGAGATTCGGCTCAGTTCCTGGGCGCTGAGCTGTTCCGTCATCGTGCTGGCCTCGGCCCACAGACCCCAGGCCAATGAGACGGCGGGCAGTCCGGCCGCGCGGCGCTGAGCGGCGAGCGCGTCGAGGAACGCGTTTGCGGCGGCATAGTTGCCCTGGCCGGGGGCGCCGAAGGTCGCGGCGCCGGCCGAGAAGAGCACGAAGACGTCCAGGTCCAGGTGCTTGGTGAGCTCGTGCAGATTGATCGCGGCGTCAGCCTTGGGACGCATCACCGCGTCGATCCGGGCGGGGGTCAGGGAGCTGATGATGCCGTCGTCTAGGACACCGGCGGCGTGCACGACGCCGGTGAGGTCCACGTTGGCGAGCATCGAGGCGAGTGCGTCGCGGTCGGCGGCGTCACCGGCGATGATGCGGGCCGCGAGGCCGGCTTCGGCGAGGTCGGCGGCCAGGGTCGCGGCGCCGCGTGCGGACGGGCCCGACCGGCTGGTCAGGATCACCTGCTCGGCGCGGCCGGTGCTGGCAGCGGCCAGGTGCCGGGCGACCAGCCCGCCGAGCGTGCCGGTTCCGCCGGTGATCAGGACGGTTCCAGGGCGGCGGACGGCGGCCGGGTCAGGCGGGATGGTCAGCACGATCTTGCCGACGTGCCGGGCCTGGCTCATGAAGCGGAAGGCCTCGGGCGCGCGGCGCACGTCCCAGACTCGCATCGGGAGAAGCGGCAGAGTGCCCGCTTCTATGAGTTCAGTAGCGGCGCCGAGGATTTCGGTCAGTCGCTCCGGGGCGGCCTCGCCGGTGACGAAGGCTCGGTAGTCAACACCCGGGTGCTCGCGGGCGACGTCGGCCGGGTCGCGCTCGTCGGTCTTGCCCATCTCGAGGAACATCCCGCCGCGCGGGAGCAGGCGCAGCGACGCGTCGGTCAGCGGGCCTGCCAGGGCATTGAGGACGATGTCCACGCCCTCGCCGTCGGTGGCGGCCAGGAAGGCTTCTTCGAACTCCGCGGTTCGGGACGAGGCGATGTGCGCGTCGTCCAGGCCCATCGCCCGCAGCGCGTCCCACTTGCCAGGGCTCGCGGTGGCGTAGACCTCGAGGCCGAGGTGCTGGGCCACGGAGACCGCCGCCGTGCCGACGCCACCGGCCGCCGCGTGCACGAGCAGCCGCTGGCCGGGACGTGCGGCGGCGAGGTCGACGAGGGCGTACCAGGCGGTCGAGTAGGCGATCGGCACGGTGGCGGCCGCCGCGAAGGACCAATGCGCGGGCATCCGGGTCAACGTCCGGGAATCGGCGACGGTCAGCGGTCCGGCTGAGCCGGTCGCGATCCCGAGCACGCGGTCCCCGACCTGAAGCCGCGTCACGTCGGGGCCGGTCTCGGTGACGACGCCCGCGATCTCGCTGCCGACGAGCGCGTCCACGGGGTACATGCCGAGCGCGATCAGCACGTCGCGGAAGTTCAGGCCGACCGCGCGAACGGCGACCCGGACCTCTCCGGCCCGCAGCGGCGCGGCGGCCTCCGGGGACGGCACGAGGGCCAGGCCGGTGAGCGTGCCCTTTTCGAGGGCGTCCAGGCGCCACGGACCATCGACGGCCGGGGTCAGCGGCGGGGCGCTGGCGCGCACCAGGCGTCGTCCGCGCACACCGTGGTCACGGATGGCGAGTTCGGGTTCGCCGGTGCCCAGCGCGGCGGCGAGAGCGGCGAAGGTCTCGGGGTCGACGCCGGTCGCGGGGAGGTCGGCGAGGATGATGCGGTCCGGGTTCTCCGCCTGCGCGGAGCGGGCCAGGCCCCAGGCGGCAGCGGCGGCCACGTCGGCTACGGGAACTCCGGGCCCTTCTGCGATGGCCCCTCGGCTGACGAGCACCAGCCGGGCCGAGGCCAGCGCGTCGAGGGTCGACCACTGCTGGAGGAGCTCGAGCGTCTCTGAGGTCAGTCGCCGGGCGGACTCGGCGGGCTCGGCGACCGCTCCGTTGAGGCTGGTGAAGACGAAGTCGGGTACTGGTTCGCCCGCCTCGACGGCCTGGACCAGGGCGGCCAGATCGGAGTGCGTACGCATCGTGGCTGCCGACGCGGTGAGGCCTGCGGCCAAGCCGAAGGGGTCGGCGCCGATCACTGCCGCTGCGGCCGTGCTACTCGGGGCCTCGGCGCTGATCGGCGTCCAGTCGATGGCGAAGAGGGAGTCGTTGTGCGCGGTGCTGGCGGTCTGGAGTGAGCCTGCAGTGACCGGGCGCAGGACGAGCGAGTCGGCGTGGACGACGAGCGTGCCGGCGGGGTCGGTCGCGACGAGCGAGATGCCGCCGGTGTCAGAGTCCTGGCGGAGTCTGACGCGCAGTCGGGCCGCGCCGGCCGCGTACAGGGACAGGCCGGTCCAGGCGAAGGGCAGCAGGACCTCGTGTCCTGCGGCGGCGAGGGGGCCGGTCCATGCGTCACCCGCCAGGCCAGCAGCGTGCAGACACGCGTCGAGCAGGGCGGGGTGGATGCCGAAGCCGGCCGCGTCCTCGGTCGCCTCGTCGGGCAGGGCGACCTCGGCGAAGATGTCGCCGCCGCGTCGCCAGGCCGCCTGCAGCCCGCGGAACGTCGGGCCGAATCCGTACCCGCCGGCGGCCTGAGCCTCGTAGCGGCCGGTGAGGTCGACGACCTCGGTGAGTTCAGGGGGCCAGATCCGGAAGTCGGCCGACTCGGAGTCACTTGGTGCGGTGGCCGGGGCGAGCAGGCCGGTGGCGTGCCGGGTCCACGTTCCGTCGCCGGCCGCGTCCTCGACCTGGCCGTACACCTCGATCGCACGTTGGCCACGCTCGTCGGGTGCGCCCACGGCGACCTGCAGCCGGACTGCGCCGTCGGGCGGCAGGACCAGCGGCGCGGCCAGGGTCAGCTCCTCGATCCGAGGGCAGCCGGCCTGGAAACCCGCTCGGACTGCGAGTTCCACAAAAGCCGTACCAGGCAGCAGGACATTTCCGGCAATCGCGTGATCGGCCAGCCACGGCTGAGTGCGCGTGGAGAGGCGTCCGGTGAACAGCAGCCCTTGCCCGTCGGCCAGGTCCACGGCCGCGCCGAGCAACGGGTGGTCGGCAGCCGCGAGTCCGAGGGCGCTCGCCCCGGCCCCGGTGGCCGACTTAGCTTTTGGCCAGTAGCGCTGACGCTGGAAGGCGTAGGTCGGCAGGTCGACGCGCTGTCCGGCGGGCAGGATCGCGGACCAGTCGACCGGAACGCCGTGCACGTGGACCTCGGCCAGCGAAGCCAGCAGTCGGGCCGGGCCACCGTCGTCACGACGCAGTGTGCCGGTGACGACAGCGTCCTGAGACTCCTCGAGGGTCGCGCCGATCGCAGAGGTCAGTACGGGATGCGGCGAGACTTCGATGAAGACGCCGTAGCCGTCGCCGTGCAGACGCTCGATCCCGTCGCTGAACTGCACCGTGGCACGCAGGCTCGCGTACCAGTACTCCGCATCGGCCGACGTGCCGTCGAGATAATCCGCGGTCATCCCCGAGACCATCGGAATCTCGCCGGGGCCGGGCACCAACCCGTTCAGCGTGGTGAGGATCTCATCCTGGATTGCTTCGGCCTGCGGGCCGTGCGGGGCGTAGTCCATCGGCACGAAGCGGGAGCGCACCCCATCGCGCTCACACTCGGCGGCGAGCTCCTGAAGCGTCTCCACCGGGCCGGACACGGTGATCGCTTCGGGGCCGTTGACCGTCGCGATCGCCAGACCGTCCCGCAGCCGGGCTTCAACGGCCTTCAGGGGGGCGATGATCGAGAGCACACCGCCACGACCGGCCATCCCGGCAGCCATCGCCTGACCGCGACGCGCGACGACTCGGGCGCCATCCTCGAGAGTCAGAATCCCGGCCACCACCGCAGCCGCGATCTCGCCCTGCGAATGACCGATCACAGCATCCGGACGAACTCCCGCCGCTTCCCAGACCGCCGAGAGCGAGACCATGATCGCCCACAGGGTCGGGTGCAGCACATCCAGACGCGACTCTTCCTGGCCGCTATTGAGAACCTCAGCGAGGTTCCAATCCACGAACGGGGCCAGAGCCTCGCCGCACTCAGCCAGACGCGCCGCAAACACCGGAGATGAAGCCGCCAACTCCCGACCCATCCCCACCCACTGACCACCCTGACCCGGGAACACGAACACCACAGGCGCGGCAGTTCCGGCAGCACCTGTGATGACCCCGGCTGACGGCTCGCCAGACACGAGCGCGGACAGCGCGGCCATGAGCTCGTCGCGGGTCTCGCCGCACAGCACGGCGCGGTGTTCGAGCGCAGTGCGGGTGGCGGCCAGGGACCAGGCGACGTCGGCCGGGTCGAGGTCCGGGTTGGCATTCAAGTGCGCGGCGAGTCGCTCGGCCTGGTCGTGCAGGCCGACCGGGGTGTGGCCGGAGACGAGCCAGGTTGCGGGGGCGGAGGTGAGCAGCTCGGGCTCGAGCGGCTCCGCGTCGGCGGTCGCGTCCGCATCGTCGGACGGCGCGGGCTCGACCGGGGGCTCTTCGAGGATGACGTGCGCGTTGGTGCCGCTGATTCCGAAGGACGACACGCCTGCGCGGCGGGGTCGAGCGTCGGCCGTCGTCCACTCCGCCGCTTCGTGCAGCAGTCGAACATCGCCCGCAGTCCAGTCGACGTGAGGTGACGGCACGTCCGCGTACAAGGTCGCGGGTACGAGGTCGTGCTGCAGGGCGAGGACCATCTTCATGATCCCGGCCGCGCCTGCCGCCTGTTGGACGTGGCCGATATTCGACTTCACCGAGCCCAGAAGCAGCGGACGGTCCTCGGGGCGGTTTTGCCCGTAGGTGGCGAGGATGGCCTGGGCCTCGATCGGGTCGCCGAGCGCGGTTCCGGTGCCGTGCGCCTCGATCACATCGATGTCGGACGCGGACAGACCGGCGTTGGCCAGCGCCGCCCGGATCACCCGCTGCTGGGACGGACCATTCGGCGCGGACAGGCCGTTCGACGCACCGTCCTGATTCACCGCGCTGCCGGCCACCACGGCGAGGACTGGGTGTCCATTGCGTCGCGCGTCCGAGAGTCGTTCGAGGACGAGGACTCCGACGCCTTCGCTGAGGCTCATTCCGTCCGCGTCGGCTGAGAAGGGCTTGCAGCGGGCGTCGGCCGCGAGCGCGCCCTGCTGGGAGAAGCCGATGAACTCGGCCGGGTCGGTGATCACCATGACGCCGCCGGCCAGGGCCAGGTCGCACTCACCGCCGCGCAGCGCCTGCGCGGCGAGATGCAGCGCGACCAGAGCCGAGGAGCAAGCGGTGTCGACTGTCACTGCCGGGCCCTCGAGGCCGAGAGTGTAGGAGACGCGGCCAGAGATGACGCTGGTGAGGTTGCCGATCATCAGGTGGCCTTCGGAGCCCGCCACTCCGGCTCCGAAACCGGCCTGGCCGGCGTAACCCGAGGACGAGGCGCCGGTGAACACGCCGGTCAGCGAGCCCCTCAGCGCCGCCGGATCGATGCCGCCACGCTCCAGCGCCTCCCACGACGTCTCAAGGAGGATTCGCTGCTGCGGGTCCATACCGAGCGCCTCGCGCGGGCTGATCCGGAAGAACGCCGGATCGAAGTCCGCCATGCCCGTGATGAAGCCGCCCTCGGCGGTGTACGACGCCCCGTCAGCCGAGCCCCACGCGGAGTCCCAGCCACGATCGGCCGGGAAGCCGGATATCGCGTCGGCACCGTTCGCGAGCAGCTTCCAGAACGCTTCGGGGCTGTCCGCACCGCCCGGGAACCGGCAGCCCATGCCGACGATCACGACCGGGTCGGCCGAGGATGCCGCCGGAAGCGCCCTCGGCGCGTCGGCGGTCAGCGCAGCGGCATTGCCTATCAGCCGGGTGAGGACCTGCTGGGCGAGCGCGAGCGGGGACGGGTAGTCGAACACGACCGTGGAGGGCAACTGCAGACCGGTCGCCTGGTTCAGTCGGCCGCGCAACTCAACCGCTGTCAGCGAGTCGAAGCCCATGTCACGGAACGCTCGCGAGGCCTGGACGGCGGCCGGCGAGCTGTGTCCGAGGACGGCTGCCGCGTGCCCGCGCACCAGATCGGTCACGATCCGCTCGCGCTGCACCGTCGACACGCCGAGCAGACGGGCGAGCAGTTCGGCGGCCTCGCCCGAGACCGCGACAGAGTTCTGCCCAGGGTCATCGTCAGCCTGGCGGGCTTCGGGGATCCCGTCCAGCAGGCGCCAGGACCGGGCGGCATTGAACACGGCGGAGAACTGGGGCCAGTCGACGTCGGCCACGGCCAGCACGGTCTCGTCGGCGGCCAGCACGTGGCCCAACGCATTAAGGGCCTTTGTCGGATCCAGCAGCCGCAAGCCCTGGCGCCGCAGCCGGTTCGGGACCAGGCTCTGCGGAAGCCACTGCTCGGTGTGCACTGCCGGCTCGTCCGCTGCGGGGAGCTCGTCGAAACGGCCGCCGGAATCCCACACGCCCCAGGCCACCGACGTCGCGGGCAGACCGCGCCCGCGCCGGTTCTCGGCCAGCGCGTCCAGGTAGGCATTCGCGGCGGCGTACGAACCGTGGTCACCGACGCCCCAGGTGGCCGTGATCGAGGAGAAGAGAACGAAGGCTTCGAGGTCGAGGTCTGCGGTGAGCTCGTCCAGGTGGGCCGCGCCGGCGACCTTGGCGCTGGAGGCCATGGCGAGCTCGGCGACGTCCACGCGCGTCAGCGGGGTCAGTTCGACGGCCACCGCCGCATGGATCACGACCGAGAGCGGACCTGCTACACCTGGGATCCAGTCCAGCAGCCCGGCGACCTGCTCGCGCTCGGATACGTCACACGCGGCCATGGTCACGGCGGTGCCGTTCTCGGCCATGCTCGCGGCCAGCAGCGCGGCGCCGGGGGTCTGCGGGCCACGACGGCTGGCGAGTATCGCGTGCGGGACGTGTGATTTGGCGAGCCACGCGGCCAGGTCGGGGCCGATCGCGCCGCTGGCTCCGGTCAGCAGGACGCTGCCATGGGTCGTCCACGGCTGCTCGGGCTCGGTCTGTCGCCGGTTGGCGGACGCCCTGACGAGTCGTCGGGCCCTGATGCCGCCGGGCCGGATCGCGACCTGGTCTTCGCCGCAGCCGGCCAGCACGTTGCCGAGGCGTTCGGCGGAACTGGTATCGAGCGCGGTCGGCAGGTCGATCAGGCCGCCCCAGCGGTCCGGGTGCTCGAGGCCTGCGACCCGGCCGAGGCCCCACACCTGGGCCTGGATCGGGTTGGTCAGCGCCTCGTCCGGGCCGGCGGAGACAGCCCCCTGCGTCAGCAGCCAGAGCGGGGCAGCAATCCCGGCGTCGCCGAGCGCCTGGACCAGGCCGAGCGTGCCGGCCAATCCTGCGGTCACGAAGGGCGATTCGGGCAGCGGCGCCTCGTCGAGGGCCAGCAGGGAGATGACACCGGCTGACTCGGTTGAGTCGGTGGCTGCTGCGATGCGGTCGGCCAGCGTCGCGCGGTCGAACTCATCGGGGGTGATGTGCAAGGTGGCGACGTCGGCGCCACGGGCGGCCAGGGCCAGCGCGACTGCGGAGGTCAGACCGTCGTCGGAGTCCTCGGGTCCGGCCAGCAGGAGCCAGGTTCCGTGCAGCATTGCCGGGGCGGGATCGGCGACCGGGACCCAGGTGACGCGGTAGCGCCAGTCGGCGACTGCCGACTGCTCGTTCTCGCGGCGGCGCCACGAGGCCATCGCCGGGACGACGTCGCTGAACGGCCACTGGCCGTCCACCGAAAGCGCGCCGGCCAGGCCGGTCACGTCGTTGGCCTCGACCGCCGCCCAGAACCGGGCCTCGCCCTCGGACAGCGGGTTCAGTCGGCCCACGGGGCTCGCACCGAGCTCGGGTGGCCTCGGCCAGTAGTACGTGCGCTGGAACGCGTACGTCGGCAGTTCGACGCGCTCGCCCTCGGTTAGCACCGACCGCCAGTCCACTGCGACGCCGCGCACGTACACCTCGGCCAGGGACGTCAGCATCCTGGCAGCGCCGCCGTCGTCGCGGCGCAGAGTGCCGGACACCACGGGCACGATCGGGACGTAGTTCTCGAGCGTGGCGGTGATCGACGTGGTCAGGACCGGGTGCGCGGAGACCTCGATGAAGGCCCCGTACTCGTCCCGGCCGAGCACCTCGACGGCCCGGGAGAACTGCACGGTGTTGCGCAGGCTCGCGTACCAGTACTCGGCGTCGAGGACGGGGCCCTGTACGTAGTCACCGGTCATCGCCGAGACCATCGGCAGACGCGCCGGCTGTGGGGTGATGCCTAGTAGAACGCTGAGGACCTCGTCGCGGATGGCGTCGACCTGCGGGCCGTGCGAGGCGTAGTCCACCGGCAGCAGTCGGGTCCGTACGCCGTCGCGCTCGTACTCGGCGGCCAATTCGGCGAGCGCGGCGGGCTCGCCGGAGACGACGGTAGCGCTCGGTCCGTTGACGGCTGCCAGTGCAAGGCGGTCGTCGTACGCGGCGAGTCGGCCGGTCACGTCGTCGACGGGGGCGGCGAGGGAAAGCATGCCGCCAGCCCCGGAGAGCGAAATCAGGGCCCTGCTCCGCAGCGCGACCACCTTCGCCGCGTCCTCCAGGGACAGGATCCCCGCGACGACAGCGGCAGCTATCTCACCCTGCGAATGTCCGACCACTGCATCGGGGCGCACTCCGGCGGCTCGCCACAGCTCGGCGAGCGAGACCATCACGGCCCACAGCACAGGCTGGACGACGTCGACTCGGTCGAAGCCCGGCGCGCCTTCGCGACCAGCGAGGACATCGTCGAGCGACCAGTCCACATACGGGGCCAGCGCCTCAGCGCACTCGGCGAGCCGGGCCGCGAAGACCGGGCTGGACTCGGCCAGTTCGCGGCCCATGCCGAGCCACTGGGAGCCCTGGCCGGGGAAGACGAACACGACGCGGCGGGAAGCCTCGGCGACGCCGGTCACGACTGCGGCTGACGGCGTCGCGGCTGACAGTGCGTTGACAGCCGAGAGAAGTTCGTCGCGCGAGTCGCCGAGCACGACGGCCCGGTGCTCAAGCGCGGGCCGCGTGGTGGCGAGGGACCAGGCCACGTCCGTTGGGGTCGCCTCGGGGCGCACGTTCAGGTGCGCGGTCAGTCGCGAGGCCTGAGCACGAAGGCCCTCGGCGCTGCGGCCGGAGACGGGCCAGGCCGCCGTGTCGGTCAGCAGGACACGGGGCTTCTCGGGCTCGGCGTCGAGTGCCGGCTCGTCAGGGTCCTCAGACGCAGTCTCGGCGGCGGGGGCCGGAGCGGTCGGCTCTTCGAGGATGACGTGCGCGTTGGTACCGCTGATTCCGAAGGCTGAGACACCGGCCCGGCGCGGCCGTCCGTTTTCCGGCCACGGGACCGGCTCGTTCAGCAACTGGACCTGCCCGGTCGACCAGTCCACGTACGGGGACGGGTCCTCGGCGTGCAGGGTGCGCGGCAGCAAGCCGTGCTGCATGGCCAGGATCATCTTGATGGCGCCGGCCACGCCCGCTGCGGCCTGGGTGTGGCCGATGTTCGACTTCACCGAACCCAGCCACAGCGGCTCGTCCTCGACCCGTTCTTGGCCGTAGGTCGCGAGCAGCGCCTGGGCCTCGATCGGGTCGCCGAGCACGGTGCCGGTGCCGTGCGCCTCGACGGCGTCGACCTCGGTGGCCGAGAGCCGGGCGCTGTCGAGCGCGGCGCGGATGACGCGCTGCTGTGACGGACCGTTCGGCGCCGTGAGTCCGTTCGACGCACCATCCTGATTCACCGCGCTGCCGCGCACCACGGCCAGCACCTTGTGGCCGTTGCGGTGCGCGTCGGACAGGCGCTCGACGACGAGCATGCCGACGCCTTCGCCCCAGCCGGTGCCGTCGGCGGCGGACGAGAAGGGCTTGCAGCGTCCGTCGAAGGCGAGGCCGCCCTGCCGGGAGAATTCGGCGAACGTTCCCGGCTCCGCCATCACGGTCACGCCGCCGGCCAGCGCCAGCGAGCACTCGCCGGACCGCACCGCCTGCGCGGCCAGGTGCAGCGCGACCAGGGACGAGGAGCACGCAGTGTCCACGGTCACGGCCGGGCCCTCGAGCCCGAGGCAGTAGGCGACGCGTCCCGAGATCACGCTGGTGGCGTTGCCGGTGACGACGTAGCCCTCCGCGTCCGTGGCCGGCACCGCCGCCCCGTACGCCGAGAACCCGGCGCCCGCGAACACGCCGGTTGAGGTGCCGCGCAGGCCGGAGGGGTCGATTCCGGCCTGCTCCAGAGCCTCCCAGGACGCTTCGAGCAGCACCCGCTGCTGCGGATCCATGGCCAGCGCCTCGCGTGGCGAGATGCCGAAGAAGTCGGCGTCGAAGCCCGTCGCGTCGTAGACGAAGCCGCCCTGACGCGTCGTGGAAGCCTCGGAGCCGGCCGCGTCGCCGTAGACCCCCTGGACGTCCCAGCCACGGTCGGCCGGAAACCCCGAAACGGCGTCCACACCGGCGGACAGCAGCCGCCAGAACCCGTCGGGGTCCGCGACCCCGCCCGGGAAGCGGCAGCTCATGCCGACGATCGCCACCGGTTCCTGGTGGCGGTCCTCGAGTTCCCGAACCCGGCGGCGGGCCTTGCGCAGATCGGCCGTCGCCCGCTTCAGATATTCGAGAAACTTTTCTTCGTTGTCCATGTGGAACTGCTCCTCGCGCGTAGTTCCGCCGTCAGCCTCGGCACTCGTTATTCAGCGAGCTCGTTGTCGAGAAGATCGAAGATGCTCTCGGCAGTCGCCGCCTTGAGGTCGTCGTTCTCGGCCGTGTTACCGGCCGTCGCGCCGTTCTCGCCCTCCAAAGTCAGAAGCAGGGCCCTGACTCGTGCGGCGAGAGCGGTGCGGGCGCCGTCGCCGGCCGTGAGTCCGGTGACCAGCTTTTCCAGCTTGGCGACCTCGTCCAGGGCGGCTCTGCCCGAATCGGCCTTGTCGGAGCCGACTTCCCGCTTGAGGTATTCGGCGAGAACGGCTGGTGTCGGATAGTCGAATGCGAGAGTCGCGGGCAGTTTCAGCCCGGTGGCGGCGTTCAACCGATTCCGTAGCTCCAGAGCGGTCAGCGAGTCGAAACCCAGATCCTTGAATGCCCGCACGGCACCCACGGCTTCCGCCGAGGAATGTCCGAGGACGGCGGCCGCGTGTGTGCGAACAAGGTTAAGCAATATCCGATCACGGTCTGTCTCTGCCACAGCGTTCAACTGCTGCCTCAATTGACGCCCGGCTCCCGCAGCGTCGGTGGCGGACGCCATGCGCGGCGCGTCACCGGCCAGAGCGCGCCAGACGGCGGCCGGCCGCTCGCCCCGAGCGACCCGGGCACGCAGTGCGGCGACGTTCAACCGCACCGGCACGAGCAGCGCCTCGTCCCGGGTCAGCGCGAGGTCCAGCAGGGCAAGGCCGTCCTCGGCGGTGAGTTCGGTCATCCCGCCGCGACCGGCCCGCTGCCGGTCGGCGGCGCTCAGGTGGCCCGTCATCGCGCTGCCCTCGGCCCACAGGCCCCAGGCGAGCGAGACGGCGGGCAGGCCTTCCCCCTGCCGGTGCGCGGCGAGGGAGTCGAGGAAGGCGTTTCCGGCCGCGTAGTTGCCCTGCCCGGCGGCGCCGAAGGTCGCGGCGCCGGCCGAGAACAGGACGAAGGCGTCGAGATCGGCGTCCCGGGTCAGCTCGTGCAGGTTCCACGCGGCGTCGGCCTTGGGCCGCATCACCGCGTCGATCCGTTCGGGTGTCAGGGAGCTGATCACGCCGTCGTCCAGGACGCCGGCGGTGTGCACGAGCATGGTGAGCGGCTGCTCGTTGCGGGCCAGCACTGCGGCCAGGGCGGGGCGGTCTGCCGCGTCGGCGGCCGTGATGTGGATCCCGGAGCCCAGCTGGGCGCAGTCGGCGGCCAGGGCGGCGGCTCCGGGCGCGGACGGGCCCGAGCGGCTCAGCAGGAGGAGCTGCTTGGCCCGTCCGGTCGCCGCCAGGTGCCGGGAGACGAGTGCTCCAAGCATTCCAGTGCCGCCGGTGATCAGGACCGTGCCTGCGGGGCGGTTGTCGCTCTGCGAGTCGTCCGGTTCCGGCTGGCTCGTCGGGCGGGTCAGTCGGCGGCCGTATGCAGCTCCCTCGCGGATGGCGAGTTCGGGTTCTGCGGACGCGATGGCTGCGGGCAGCAGTTCGATCGTCTGCGAGGCGTCCTCGTCGGCTGGCAGGTCGACCAGGATCAGGCGCTCGGGCTCCTCCGACTGTGCGGAGCGGACGAGGCCCCAGACGGAGGCTGCGGCCGGATCGGTCACCTGCTCGCCGGGCCGTGCCGCGATCGCGCCTCGGGTAACGAGGACAAGTCGGGACTCGGCCAGAGCGGTGCGTGAGAGCCAGCGCTGGACCAGGGCCAGGGCCTGGGTGGCGAGCTGGCGGGAGGTTTCGGCGACGCTCGGGCCGGTTTTGGGGTCGCCGCTGAATTCGACGAGCACCAGTTCCGGCGCGGGCTCTCCGGCCTCGATCGCCTCGGTCAGCGCGGTCAGGTCCGGATAGGTCTCCGCCGCGCCGGCCGCGATCCCGAACGGGTCGTCACCGATCAACGCCCAGCTGTCGGCGGACGACGTCTCCGCGCCGCCGACCGGGATCCATTCGACGCTGAACATGGCGTCGCGCAAGGGGTTCGCGGCGGCCTGGAGGGCGTCTGCAGCGATCGGCCGCAGAGCGAGTGCGTGCACTGAGACGACCGGCTGGCCGGTGGGGTCGGCCGCGTCCAGGACAAGGTTTCCAGCTTCATCTTTGGACAGCCGGACCCGCAGCGTGGACGCGCCTGCCGCCTGGAGCGATACCCCGGACCAGGCGAAGGGCAGTTGTACACCTGCGGATGCGTCGGACTCATCGGGAATCAGGCCGGCCGCGTGCAGGGACGAGTCCAGCAGGGCCGGGTGGATGCCGAAGCGGGCTGCGTCGGACGTGGAGGACTCCGGCAAACGAATCTCGGCGAAGACCTCGCTGCCGCGCCGCCAGGCCGCCTTCAGGCCCTGGAAGACCGGGCCGTAGCCGTAGCCGCCTGCGGCCTGGATCTCGTACAGGTTCGACACGTCGACCGATTCGGCCTCCATCGGCGGCCAGACGAGGAAGTCAGCGGGCTGCATCAGTTCGACGGGCTGGTCCGGGGCGAGGCGTCCGCCGGCGTGCCGGGTCCACCCGGCGCCGTCGGCGTCGTCGGGGCGGGAGTAGATCTCGACGGTCCGCTGCTCGTCCAGGTCCGCTGCGCCGACGACGACTTGGACCTGGACCGCGCCGACGGCCGGGAGGATCAGCGGCGCCGCGAGGGTCAGTTCGACGATCCGCGGGTAGCCGACCTCGTACCCGGCCCGCACCGCGAACTCCACGAACGCCGTGCCCGGCAGCAGCACCGTGCCGCCGACCGCGTGATCGCCGAGCCAAGGCTGCGAGCGCAGGGACAGCCGACCGGTCAGCACCACGCCTTCCCCGCCAGCCAGTTCGACCGCCGCGCCGAGCAGCGGATGCCCGACCGCGCCGAGACCGGCCGAGCGGACATCGCCACTCGCGGCCAGGGACAGTGGCGACCAGTAGCGCGCGTGTTCAAAGGCGTACGTCGGCAGGTCGATCCGCTCGGCGGCCGGCAGCACCGCCGACCAGTCCACGCCGACTCCCTGGACGTAGACCTCGGCGAGCGAGCGCAGGATGCGGGACGCGCCGCCGTCTTCCCGGCGCAGCGTCCCAGCGACGACCGGCGTCTGACCGGCCTGGTCGAGGGTTGCGGTGATCGGCGCGATCAGCACCGGGTGCGGCGAGGACTCGATGAAGACGCGGTATCCGGCCCGGCCGAGCGTCTCGATCGCCGTCGAGAACCGCACGGGGGCTCGCAGGCTCGAGTACCAATAGTCGGCGCCGGCCTGCGAGCCATCAATGAACTCTCCGGTCATCGCCGACACCATCGGCAGCTGCGCGGGCTGCGGCGTGACACCGGCGAGCGCGGTGAGTATCTGGTTGCGGATGACGTCCACGTGCGGGCCGTGCGAGGCGTAGTCCACCGGCAGGATCCGGGCCCGCAGGCCGTCGCGCTCGCACTCGGCGGCCAACTGCTCGATTGCCGCCGGGTCGCCGGAGACGACGGTGGCGTCCGGCCCGTTGACGGCCGCGAGCGTCAGTCGGCCGTCCCAAGCCGTCAGTCGGGCCTCCACGGCTTCGGGCCCTGCCGCGATGGACAGCATGCCTCCGAGCCCTGACAAAGCCGTCAGGGCCTGGCTGCGCAGGGCCACGATCTTGGCGCCGTCGTCCAGCGAGAGGATTCCGGCGACGACCGCCGCCGCGATCTCGCCCTGAGAGTGTCCGACCACTGCGTCGGGCGTGACGCCGGCGGCCTGCCAGACTGCGGCAAGCGAGACCATGACGGCCCAGAGCGCGGGCTGGACCACGTCGACCCGGTCGAGACTCGGGGCGTCCTCGGCGCCGGCCAGGACCGCGTCAAGCGACCAGTCCACGTACGCGGACAGAGCCTCCGCGCACTCGGCAAGTCGGGCCGCGAAGACCGGCGACGTGGCCGCAAGCTCACGACCCATGCCAATCCACTGCGAACCCTGCCCCGGGAAGACGAAGACCGCACGCTTATCGCCGGCCACGGCCGTGCCGGTCACGATCCCGGCAGCGGGCTCACCGGCCGCGACTGCGGTCAAGCCGGAGATCAGCTCGTCGCGCTCCATGCCGACGGCCACGGCCCGGTGATCGAACGCCGCTCGGGTGGTGGCCAGGGACCAGCCGACGTCGAGCGCGTTCAAGCCCGAATCAGCTTCCGCATACGCGGTCAGCCGAGCCGCCTGACCCGCGAGGCTCTCAGCGGTCTTGCCGGAGACCAGCCACGCGGTCGGGCCACCGGTCAGGACCGGCAGAGCCGCCGACGGCGCCTCGGGCTCCGGCCCGAATCCGTCCTCGACCTCCGGCTCCTCGGGCGCGGGCGGCTCCTCCAGGATGATGTGCGCGTTCGTGCCGCTGACTCCGAAGGAGGACACACCGGCCCGGCGCGGACGACCGTTCGCGGGCCACGGCACCGGCTCGCTGAGCAGCCGCACCTCGCCCGAGGTCCAGTCGACGTGCGGGGAAGGTTCGTCCGCGTGCAGGGAGGCCGGGAGGACCTCGTGCCGCATCGCCAGGACCATCTTGATGATTCCGGCCACGCCGGCGGCCGCCTGGGTGTGGCCGATGTTCGACTTCACCGAGCCGAGCCAGAGCGGCTGGTCGTCGACCCGTCCTTGGCCGTAGGTCGCGAGCAGCGCCTGCGCCTCGATCGGGTCGCCGAGAACCGTGCCGGTGCCGTGTGCCTCGACTGCGTCGACATCGGCGGGCGTCAGCCGGGCGTCGGCCAGCGCGGTGCGGATCACGCGCTGCTGTGACGGACCGTTAGGCGCGGTCAGCCCGTTCGACGTGCCGTCCTGGTTCACCGCGCTTCCCGCCACCAGTGCGAGCACGCGGTGCCCGTTGCGGCGCGCATCTGCCAGTCGCTCCACGACCAGCACGCCCGCGCCCTCGCCCCAGCCGGTGCCGTCGGCGCCGGCCCCGAAGGACTTGCAGCGGCCGTCTCCGGCGAGGCCCTGCTGCAGGGCGAACTCGGCGAACGCTCCGGGCGTCGCCATCACGGTCACGCCGCCGGCGATGGCCAGCGAGGACTCGCCCGAGCGCAGCGACTGGCAGGCCAGGTGCAGCGCGACCAGGGACGACGAGCATGCCGTGTCGACGGTCACCGCCGGGCCCTCCAGGCCGAGCGTGTAGGCCACGCGGCCGGAGATGACGCTCGTGGCACTGCCGGTGAGGAAGTAGCCCTCGGTGCCCGCCGCGTCGGCGGTCGGCTGCAGGCTCATCCCGTAGCCGGAGGACCAGGCGCCCGCGAACACGCCGGCCGGGGTGCCCCGCAGCGAGCCGGGGTCGATGCCGGCCTGCTCCAGGGCCTCCCACGAGGTCTCGAGGAGCACTCGCTGCTGCGGGTCCATCGCGAGCGCCTCGCGGGGGCTGATCCCGAAGAACGCGGGGTCGAAGTTCCCTGCGTCGTAGACGAATCCGCCGACCGGGGCGAACCCGTCCCAGTTGCCGTCGGCGGGGCCGAAAGCGTCCCAGCCGCGGTCGGTCGGGAAGGCGGAGACCGCATCAGTACCGCTCGACAGCAGGTTCCAGAAGTCCTCGAGGGTGCCGGACCCGCCGGGGAGGCGGCAGCTCATGCCGACGATGGCGATCGGCTCGTCGGACGACGCGCCCGCGTGGACCTGGATCGGCGTCCCGGACTGCTCGTCGACCAGGTCGGCCCGCAGGTGCTCGGCGAGCGAAACGGGGGTCGGGTAGTCGAAGACGAGCGTGGCCGGGAGCTTGAGGCCGGTGGCCTCGTTCAGCCGGTTACGCAACTCGACGGCGGTCAGCGAGTCGAAGCCGACGTCCTTGAACGCCCGCCCAGCCTCCACCGCGTCCGGCGCGGAGTGCCCGAGGACGAGCGCCGCCTCGGCCCGGACGAGGTCTGTCAGGATCCGGGTCTGCTCGGCCCGGTCGAGGCCCTCCAGCTGACGTCCCAACTCGGTCGCGGCGCCTGTACCGCGACCACCGGCGTCGGACGTCGGTTCGGCGAGCGCGAGCTTGACCTGTGGCAGTTCACTGATCAGCGCGCTCGGCCGGTGCAGGGTGAAGACCGGGGCGAACCGTGCCCAGTCCAGGTCGGCCACGGTGACCAGGCTTTCGCCGTGGTCGAGGACGGTGGCCAGCGCTCCGATGGCGAGCTCGGGATCCATGGCGTTCAGGCCGAGTCGTTGCAGCTGGGCGCCGCCTTCGCTGTCGCCCATCCCGCCGCCGCCCCACAGGCCCCAGGACACTGACGTCGCGGGCAGACCCCGGCCGAGCCGTTGCTCAGTAAGCGCGTCCAGGTAGGCGTTCGAGGCGGCGTAGGACGACTGCAGGCTGCTGCCCCAGATCGCGGCGCCGGACGAGAAGACCACGAAGGCGTCGAGCTCCCGGTGCGTGGTGAGCTCGTCGAGGTGC
>Ga0185299_10001944_pt1 | contig 34963 bp, 25 predicted proteins | sample PaiPotPPA55metaG_FD_128002 | JGI IMG/M metagenome (GOLD analysis project Ga0185299, IMG submission 128002) | Iron sulfur acid spring bacterial and archeal communities from Banff, Canada, to study Microbial Dark Matter (Phase II) - Paint Pots PPA... ...
CTTAGGAAGGTCAAAAGAACAACAGCGCAAACCTCTTTGAGAGTCGACCACGGCCGCCATCCTTTCCTTCATTACTAATCCGTTTTCTGCGCTACGACTCTCGCCTCTCATGAATTAACCAGGCTAGGGCTTCGCGTTTCATGGCCACTAGAGGTTATTGGGCGGGCGACTCACTAAACGAGGCGGAACGCCATCCGTCGTAGGCACTGAGAGCCAGCCGTAAGCGCTCGGCCCGGGTTCGATCGGCGTGCCTTGCGATCATAGTGTCGACGATGGGATCGACAAAGCGGCCATATTTTCGCAGGGTTTCGTGATCGCCGGAAAGAAGAGCGGCTTCTACCGTATTTTCGGTGGCTGGAGTGACGAGCTCGATACGGCCGACGAATACGCGAATAAATCGCGTGGGTGCCGGACGGATCGAGACGGGCAAAACCGTATCGACGAATAGGCGTGAAACGATGTAGAAGAGGCGGCTGCCTTCCCCGAACCAGGAGTCACGCCAGGTTTCCAGCATCGCGTGAGCCTCGTCTCGGTACAAGCCTTGCGCGATGAGTGTGTCTTCAAAGTCAGAGTAAAGTGAATCAAGCGTGCCACTAGTCGAGGGCGTGTTCATTATGGCGCCGCTGTCGAATGATGAGATGCGATACCCGAGCTTATCGCCTCGCCGTTCAAAGAGAATGATCGTGGTGCTCCCTCCGGCATTGCTCTTGAGTTGCAGCTGACCGCTCGCTAGTACCTTCGCCGATAGCGGCGGATCAAACAGCGAAACTCCGCGGTAGAAAAGAAATTTCTCCAGTTGATTGCCGGCTGGACTCTGGACGGAGACAGTGCTGGCCGACGTTTCGCGTGCGGCGTAGTAGTGGCTGGGGGTGGTCTCGTGAGAGAAATTCGCGTTTGTTGCGGGCGAGACGGTGACCGCATCCCAACCGATACTGCCAGCACGTTGTGGGTCCAACATGATCGGATTAGAATTCGCAGGTCGGACCTGGCTCGCGTGTGGAAACCACTCGGTGATAAGGCCCGCGGCAAGACTCACGCTGGCTGCAACTGTGACTTGCCGGGGAGAGTAGAAATAGATGACCGGCGTTTCCATTCGCACTGTACCGCGCAGGCCGCCCTTCACATCAGTGTTGCGAAAATGCTCTACAAAGGTCGGCAGGTCCGATTTTGTTGCGAAGGGGAGCCACGGGAGAGCGTTTCCATCGGCCCCTGCAATCGATGTGAACGTACCCCATTCGTGCACAATCAAAGGCGAATCCGGAGACTGCTGTGCCCACCCGGTTTGCGGCAATACGAGACCGAACAATGCAAACAGCAACGCGGCCGCCAGCACACCAAATCGCATCGTTGAGGCCAAAAGTTTATAACGTCCGAGCGAATTCATTGCCGTTGCTCCGCAACCGTGGTCTTCGTCAACATCTCGGCCATGGTCGGGCCCTGGTTACCGTTGAAACGGCTGGCGAGATTGCGAGCGAGGAGCGCATCATTTTTTGCGCCCGCAATCGCCTTGCGCGTATGCACCTCATGTTCAGCAGTCGGGCCAGATAGCGTAATCAAAGCGGCTGCAAACTCCATTTCCGGATCGCTGCCGCGAAGCTGAATAGCTTCCTTAATGAGTGCGTGACCGTCGAGGCCAGTAGCGGGATTCTGTGAACCGTCGCCGAGCCACTGCTTGTAGACTTCAGCAAGGTAGCCGCTATCAAAGTACGTGAGCCCTCGCGTTTCGTCGGAGTTTGCGGATTTTGTGCCCATGGTGATTTTGGTGAGCAGTTCCTTCGCGGCAGCCGGATTCTTGCGCGCGTAAAGCGTCGCGCGCCGCAGCGTTTCCATATGAACGATGACGCTGTGGTCTGCTGCAAGAATGGCCAGAGTATCGGAGGCGAGCTTGGACGTGTCGTAGGTCTCGGCGCCAGACAAATTCCAGTTGTGGCTGACCCACGGCAGGGATTTTGCCGAACCGATAGCAAAGCTGTGACAGACGAGCGGCGGGCCGGCGAGTAATCCTTTGGCGATGAACATGAGCACCGTTGAGATGGCGAGTAATCGCAACAATGTCGAACGATGAACTTTCATGGAGAGCTCCTCTCGCGATAAATTGCAGAACACTTGGGAAGACGCTCAAACGCGAAGAGGTGTTAACAACTATTTCTGTTGCGCCTCGTGACCGGTCCACGACCGCTCCCAGTGGCGCCAGAGCCCTATATCGCCAAAGTCGAGAGCGTTCCACCAGGAGTCAAGCATCGTGCGGTCCAAGCGAAGAATGCCTTCGCGCGTCGTACCCGCGGGAGGTGGGATCAGTGCCGATAGCCGCTCGTACACAGCCTGGCGATCGACTGGACTTACGCGCGAAAGCAGATGCCAGAGTGTCAGCCCGTCACGCGGTCGAGCTAGGCGCAGGATGACTTGCTGTGCCGCCGTCCGTTGCGCGGAACCTTCTTTGGCGGAATCGAACCGAGAGATCGCCGAGCGGAACAGGCCTGAAGCATCCTCAAAAAACGGCAAGCCAGGTCCGGACTCTGCGTAAGTTGCAGCGGCAGCGCCAGCGGGAATAAAGGATTCGTGTCCATTGCTCTGGAACCCGACCCACCCGAGTGTGGTACGCAGGAGGCCGTTGCCGTTTTCTTCGATACTCAACGTGTACATGCAACCGAGGTCGACGGCGACGGCGGAGGGGGTATCCACCACAAATTCTCCTGGCGGAGCCCAAATGGCCACATGAATCGTTCCACGATCAAGGGCGATCCGTTTGCGTCCTGCGGCGGATTGCAGTAAACGCAACCGCGTCATGGGCTCAAGTTCGAGGCGGCCGATATCGGCCACAGCGATATTGGCCTTGGAAATACGATCCGTCTCAAATGCTTCGCCGACTTGCATCTGCATTTTTCTTTTCGGCTTGCCAGCCGTGAGCGAGCTGTCCGCTTGTGCTTCCGTGAGTTCAACACTCCAACCGTTGCCGCCTGGAGACGGTGATTCGCTCAACGAAAGCACAAGCGCAATGGTAAAAGCGGCCAAGGTCAGGATCGCGGCCGCGAACCTTGGGACCCAGATATTTGAAGTGATCGCCAGCCACCATGCGGAACGTCCAGGCGCGTAATCGATCACCGGGAACGCCGGGGGCACAAGACTAGTAGCGCGAAACTCCTCTAGAGCCTGCTCCAAACGCTGAATTTCAGCGTCTGGTTTGCCGCTGCCCTGCCACAGGTATTCATCGTGCCCGGCCTGTTGTTTATGTTGCTCGCTCATATCAGACCATTGTTCGGTTTTTGCTAACACTCGCATTCCGCAATTCGCCGTGCGCGAGTTTCTGCCGCAATTGATTCATGCCGCGATGAAGGTTAACGCGCACGGAACCCGGTGAGAGACCTGTCTTCGCGGCAATTTCCGGGCCCGTCATACCTTCCACCAGCCGCAAAATCAGAGTTTCGCGGTACGCTTCGGGCAAGCTCCGGATGCACTCGAGAATCTCCGCGGCTTCTCCGTTCGAGGATACGTTGAACTTCGCGGGTTGTTCGTCCGGGTCGCAGGCTTCATCGGGTCTTTCGGGCCTTGTTTGCGAACGGCGGTAGTAATCGACAGCGAGATTTCGCGCAATGGTCGCAAGCCACGAGCCAAACCGCGAAGTATCCCGCAACTCACGAACGCGAGGAAGCGCCCGCAGGAAAACCTCTTGTACCAAGTCCTCGACTTCAACATGACGTACCCGGCCGAGCAAGATGCCATGCACCATGCGGGCGTAACGCCTGTAGAGTTGCCCAAAGGCTTCCGTATCACCCTGCTGAGCGGCCCTCACGAAGGTGGCATCGGAGTCGTGTAGCCCAGCCTGCGCTTCCGTGACCAAAAGATGCTCCAGGACTCGGGGACCGAAATCGAGTGTACTCTGCATGGCCGCATTCCGCAGCGACACGGCTCGCTATCAAGTGAGACGTTTGCGACATGCCAAGTGTTAACACAGGAAGGTCCACATGGGACTGGTATTGACTGGTATACAGGATGTGACTTGCACGCGCGTCAGCAAAACACCGGCGATGTTGGACACCACAATGCCTCCTCGATCACCTTCTCAGCGAGAGGCGCCATCACGGCATACCAGCTTTATTTGCACCCCACAGACCCTTTCGCTTCCGCCAAGATGTCATTGCCTTAAGGCCAAAAGTGGTGGTGAACTGGGTCACGCTTCGAGTCCTTATTTTTGAAAGATGAGAGGGTGCGATGTCGCTTTCGATGAACCGTAGGCGATTTATGGATTTGAGTTTGCGAACCGCGGTCGCCACAGCCACAGTCCCGTTCTTTGTCCTCGAGAACCACGCACAAGAAACAAGAAGCCCATATGCGGCTAGTTTTGCACCGCTAGATGCCTTTGTGGAGCAATACATGCGCGAGATGAATTCGCCGGGGATGAGTTTGGTTTTGACAGACCGAGATGGTCCCCAGCGCGTTGCATCCTACGGTTTTGGAGACCCTGAGGCGAAGATCGCGATAAAACCCGAGGAGCTTTTTGAGATTGGCTCGATTAGCAAATCCTTCGTCGCGAATTGTCTGTTGCAGCTACACCAGGAAGGAAAAGTTGACTTCAATAAACCAATTGTCGAATACCTGCCCTGGTTTCGAATCGATTCTACTTTTGAACCCATCACGGTTCATCATCTGCTCACCCACTCTTCTGGGTTGCCAAGTGACGCTCCGCTTTTTCTTTCCGACTTTTCCGCGAGCCATCGTCCTGGGTTTCCTCCAGGGCGGCACTTCCACTACTGCAACACTGCATATGTTGCGCTGGGACACCTGGCGTCGATTCTGGATGGTCGGCCCTTGAGCGAGGTGTTCCGCAAACGAATACTGGAACCACTTGGGATGAGAAAAACAGAGCCAGTCATCTCGCTCGATATGCGCGGTGAGCTTGCAAAAAATTACATGGTCTTTCAGAACGATCGTCCGTATCCACGCAGGGGTCGGCTGAGCGAAGCCCCGGCAATCATCATCACCGATGGTTCGGGCTGCATCGCTTCGACTCCGCAAGATATGGGTTTCTACATACAAATGATCGCCAACGGGGGAAAAAACGACAAGGGTGATTTGCTCTCAAAAGAAAGCTTTGCGCTCTTCTCGCAAGCACACATTAAAGCGGAAGAATTCGGTCCTACGGCAAGCTACGGCTATGGTATAGCCGTTGACCTGCTTGATGGACATAAAATCCTGCGTCATACCGGTGGAATGGTTTCTTTTGCCTCAGCGATGCAAATCGACATTGATGAGGGTGTTGGAGCTTTCGCATCGATAAATGCAATGCAAGGATACCGGCCAAACCCTGTGGCGCAATATGCAATTCAATTGATGCGAGCTCATCGTCAAAGCAAATCTCTCCCGCCCCGACCTCCCGCTAACCTCCCAACAGAGGTGAAGAACGCGCGTGAGTATACAGGGGTCTACAAGAGCGTCGGCGGGCGGGAGTTCGAGATACTCTCAGAGGGCGACAAACTGCTGCTGGAGTATGGAAGTGTCCGCATTCCGTTGGAAAGTGCGAAAGCAGATGCCTTCACCGTGCCTGGCCCGAACTTCGAGCGTTTTGCACTCGTGTTCGGCCGAGCGGATTTAAAAGATCCAAAAAGTGTCGTGGTGGAAGCTGGATGGGGCGGTGAGTGGTTCACCAATTCGAATTACAATGGACCAAAAACCTTTGAATACCCCAAGGATTGGAATGCATACGTTGGACATTACCGTAACGAGAGTCCCTGGATCGGCAGTATCCGGATTGTTTTGCGCAAGGGCAAATTATTCGTCGATGGAATCGTACCGCTGGAACCCGGGGAAGGCGGCATCTTCTTATTACGAGATACGGAGTACAGCCCAGAGTGGATTCGTTTCGGTCACGTAGTTAATTCTCAGGCTATGCATCTTAAATTTTCTGGGGAAGACCTCTGGCGCGTTATGACGAGTTAAACGTTTAAGCCGGAACTTATTCGTCAGGAATTCCCCGAACCGGAATTCCCTCATCCAGCGGTCTAAGGCCGACAATCGCGGATGAATTCGAAATCAGCAATCGGACGAGTACTATTCACTTCCAAAAAAATGTGAAGGGCGAAGCCACGGGATTCCGTCTTGACGAGGGAGAAACGCGGTATCGCATTCTTGCGCACGACGGAATTCGGAAACCAATCGAACAGCGTCTTATGACGGTTGGTTATTGAGACCCGCGACGACAGGGAACCGAAGCGTGCAGCATCACAATGGGGAACGACTCGCGATCGGCGCGTTGCTCACGAACCACTGAAAATTCTATTCTCCAATGGCAAAGATCGCATGTTTTCAGCAATCAGCAATCGAAGAAAACGGTTTCGTCCACGCCTTGCAACACCACGTTCCATTCCAGCCGGCCCGGGCGCAATTTTTTCGCGATCAGCGTGTGCCGGCGCGCCGCCTCAACTAATTTGAGCGCGAAGTCTTCGGCATTGCTTGGTTCGTCCGGAAAATAAATGCGTGTCACCAGGCGGCGCAATAATCCACGCGTGAATATAGAAATGGCAATGTGCGGAGCTTGCAACGTTCCATCGGGAGCGGACACCCGGCCAGGCTTGATGGTCTTGAAGCGAAACGATCCATCGGCCTGCGTGGGCACACGCCCGAAACCACGGAATTCGGCTCGCACTTGCTGCGCCTGCGCGTGTCCCTTCGGCTTCAAGTCATTCTTCTGGATACTTTTCGGCTCCTCGGAAAATTCCGGATGCGCGTATTTCCCTTGCGCATCTGCTTGCCAGATTTCGATCACGCCATCCGGGACCGGCTGACCATCGCCGTCGAAAACTCGCCCTTCGATTTCAATCGTTTCTCCAGAGAACCCGAGGCCAGTTAAGTCGTCGATATAAAATCGAGCCAGGCCAATCTGAAAAAATGGGCCTACTGTTTGTGAAGTCGTAGCCTGCAAGCTCATTATTTTTCCCAAGGCGTCGAGTCGCGCCCGCTAAGAATAATGTCGAACCGGTAGCCCAACGATTGCTCACACACGGTGGTCTCCCAATCAAAGAGTGAAATCAACCGATTGCGAGCCCTCTCGTCCGCAGTGCAATTAAAAATGGGATCAAATGGCAGCAGCGCGTCTCCAGGAAAATACATCTGGGTAATTAATCGCGTGGCAAAGGCCGGACCGAATACCGAGAAATGAATGTGTGCCGGTCGCCAGGCATTGTAGTGATTTCTCCACGGATAAGCACCCGGCCGAATCGTAATAAATCTGAAGTTGCCCTGCTCGTCAGTGAGTGTGTGGCCGCTGCCTTCGAAATTTGGATCCAGCGGAGCATTGTGTTGATCCACATTGTGCCGGTAGCGGCCCGCGGCATTTGCTTGCCAGACTTCGATCAGTGTGTGCGCGGCCGGTCGTCCATCTTCATCCAGCACCCGCCCGCTGACGATAATGCGCTCGCCAAGCGGTTCGCCATGATGCTGGCGAGTGAGATCGCTAGCCTTCACGTCGATTGCGGATGAGTCGAAACTCGGCCCTGTTACTTCCGAAAGAGTGTGCGGCAGATATACGAGCGGTCTTGACGGTGCACGCTTGATGGACGAAACGTAAGGAGGATGCAGATGATCCGGTTGCGTGCCAGGATCAGCACGGCGATACCCGTGGAATTTCGCCATACCTTGCATCATAGCGCGGCGGGGAAATCACTGCGCATTGCTCACGGCGCCGCTGCTCCGGCGCCGGCAATCACGGGAAGCAAAAGCGCCGAAGGATGCTCGGCGTCATGCAGGAGGGTGTTTGTGGCTGAGATAAAATCGCGGCTCGTGGCCTGCTCCGCCCCGGTGTTCAGGTTGCGGTCGAAGCGCGGGAAATTGCTGCTGGAAACTTCCAGCCGCAGCACGTGACCCTTCTTAAAAACGTTGCTGGTAGCCCACAGGTCCACCGAAATTTTGTAAACCTGCCCCGGATTCATCAGCGCAGGCTTCTCCTGCGAATCGCGATATCGCATTCGCAGGATTCCATCGGTGAGATTCATAGCGAACCCCTCCGGCGAGACGTCCACAAGTTTTGCGGTGAAATCGGTGTCCACCGCCGAAGACTTAACCCACACTTCCAGCGTGACCGGCCCGGTAACTTCCATATCTTCCCCTACCGGCTTGGTGGAATACACCAGCACGTCGTTGCGATTTTCATCCGCTCGCTGGTCCCGTGGCCCGGGTTCGTAGTGCACAGCGTCACAGCACAGCGACCCGCCTATGGTCGTCACCGGATTTGCCGGATCGTACGTGAATTTATCTGGCAGTTCTTTTTTTGGTGGCGCAGTGGAAAGTCCGCCATCACCACCTAGCGAATTAGCCGAACCTCCCGAGTGCAGGAAATAGCGAGTGGTTTTAGCTTGCGGCGGAGGCCAATCCGACTCCTGCTGATACTTGTTGGCACCCATCGTAAAAATGTGTACCGGCTTGCCTGCCTCGGTAGGCTTGCCGGCGCCCGCTCCTTCGGTGGCAAATTCGTTCTGAACACCCTTGAAAAGATAGTCGTACCAGTCCAGCACAACCTGCGTCGAAGAAAACTTTAGCGCTTCGTCGCCAAATTCGACATCGCCGATGCGGCGTCCAAAACCCGCGTGCCCACCGATTTGTATCAGAAGCCGCTGGCCGGTACGCGCCTCTTCCGATCCGCCATGCGCCTTGATGCCCATGTAATTCCTCAGCGTGCCAGTCAAAAAAATGTCATACCACCCGCCGATGTGCAGCGCCGGCACTCGAACGTCTGAAAAATGCTCCTCAATCGACCATTGCTTCCAATACTCGTCATAAGACGGGTGCGCCAGCCAATCCAGATAATACGGTGCGATCTCGGCCGTGGCATCCGCACCCGCGGGAAGCGCCGCGTAATTGAACGCCGGATACTTCGTAAGTGGAAGCACCGTCGCGCCCAGCAGCGCATTCGTATTTTTCGCAATCAATCGCCACATTGTGTTGGTGGCCAACTGCGTGGCCCAATTTTGATCGAACCATTGTTCCAGCGCTCCGCTCTGATATGTCCAGCCGTCGTGATAGTTGCTGGCCGTGACCACCGGGCAGATTCCTGCAAGATGCGGAGGATGTGCAATGGCAGAAAGCATCTGCGTTGCGCCTACGTAAGATCCACCTGTCATGCCCACTTTGCCATTCGAAAACGGCAGCGCAGCAGCCCACTCAATCGTGTCGTAGCCGTCTTCCGACTCATGTCGAAACGGGTACCACTCACCTTCGGACGTGTACCGCCCGCGAACATCTTGCACGATCACCACGTAACCATGCGTGGCCATCTCGTATGCCGGCCCTACCGCCCAGCCCGTGCTCTTGTCGTACGGAGTGCGCATCAGGATGACCGGAAATTTCCCGTCAGCTTTCGGCCGGTAAATGTCCGCGTAGAGTTTCACCCCGTCACGTGTCTTCATCCCCACGCCATCCTGCGTGACTACCGCATAATTTTGCTGTGCGCGAACTCCACGCGGCGCCGATAAAGCTACCGCACAGATCGCGAACATTACCGGCAAGATTTTCCACTGGAACAAGACCGCCTCCTCGCTCGAAATTGAACTGGGGCACCGCTTCGTGAATTTAGTCGCCAATACTTTGCCATTAACGTGAGTCAGAAAGATAGGGAACAAAGTTGGCTTCTGATTAGAAGCCGATACGCATGTTGGCCACGTTGGATTAGCGATCGTAGCCGTTCAATGTGCTATTGGAATCCGCCGACACCTTGCTTCTTCCCCGGATTTGCTGCAGCCTCATTTCTCCTCGGCCTTCCTCTATCAAATAGAATTGATTCGCTTTTATTTCATGGAATACCTGCCGCCCTCCGCTCGGCCAAGTCACTTCCACCGTAGATGCAACCGTCGCATCACCCAACCCAAAATTAGCCCGCAGATCGCTCTGCGAAAGATAACTCCCCCCTCCGGCGATCTCTCGTATCTGCGACATTTTTCCAGAGGTCACCCGGATCCTGGCTCCTAAAGCGTCTCGATTGCTTTTCGTCCCAACAAGTTTGAAATTTACAAAGTGATTGTCGTGCTTTCCCGAATTCCGCAGCAGCGTCGGCGGATCACCATTATTTGCGACAATCACGTCCACGTACCCGTCGTTGTCAAAGTCCGCAAATGCAACACCTCGACCGGCCCGCGGAGCTAGTCCAGCCAAACCGCCCGCTTCCGTAGTCTCCTTGAATTTTCCGTTGTGCTCGTTATGAAACAGCGTGTTGTGTTGTTTGTAGTGTGTCTCCGGAGAAATTTGCTCAATTTCCGGATACACATGCCCATTGGCGATAAACAGATCCAGCCAACCGTCGTTGTCATAATCAATAAATCCCCCGCCAAAGCTCAGCACGTCACGCGTCGGAACGGTTATCCCCGCCTCATCGCTCACTTCGTCAAAGTAGCCCTTACCCGAGTTATGCCAAAGATGATCCGAACTCTTCTGAAAATCAGAAATATACAAATCCAGCCAACCATCGTTATCGTAATCGCCTAATGAAATACACATGGCCGCCATGGTTTGACCGCGCGCGGTGTACGCCATTCCGGCCACCTGACCGGTCTCTTGAAATTTTCCGTTGTGCAGGTTCTGGTAGAGATACGCAGGCAGACCATCATTCGCAACGAACAGATCCGGCCACCCGTCATTGTCGTAGTCGGCTGCACCGACAGACAAATTCTTTCCCTCCGGTTGCAGGATATTTGCTTTGGCCGACACATTTGTAAATGTGCCGTCCCCATTGTTGTGATACAGCGCATTGGGACTTCCGCGATACGCACTCGGCGGGCAACTCGACAGCACCCCGCCGATATCGCAATAGCGCCTGCTTTTTGCACCGAAGGCCACATAACTTCCCACATAAAGGTCCAGCCGACCGTCGCGATCGTAATCCACAAAAACAGCGCCGGAATGAATCGGCCCGGACTCCAGACCAGCGACGCCCGCCTTCGCGGTTACATCCGTGAAAGTTCCGTCACCATTGTTGTGATAAAGCACATTGCTGCCGTATTGCGTCACAAAAAGATCCGGGAAGCCATCGTTGTCATAATCGCCCCAGGCGCACCCAAGCCCGTAGCCTGTTCCTGGTACGCCCGCGTGGTCAGTCACATCCGTAAAAGTGTTATCTCCGTTGTTTCGATATAACGCATTCTTGACCACGATGCCGCGCTCGTAGCGGTCGCGCCCGTTAACAAAGTAAATATCCTGCCAACCATCCTGGTCAAAATCAGACACACACACACCGGGTCCAAATTCCTCCAGGTTGATGGAAACGCCTTGGTTGCCCTTGAAGTGCACAAACTTGATCCCGGCGGATTTAGTAACGTCGGTAAATTCCGTGGAAGGCGCGCCATCAGTTTGCGCGCTCATTCGTACATCGCATGACACGAGAAAAGTTGTAACCACGGAAAGGATAATTCGCGTTGGAATTGACTTGTACGGCAAGCAAGCAGCAACTCTCAGGTTCTCTACTCCTGCGGGTCCCTCGATGTTTCCGACGGGCCCGCGATTTCGAACGCTTTCCTTCAGCGTAAAATCACTTCCACTTGTCCTCGCCTTCAACGAGCGTGATGTAGCGATCCACCGGAGGATTTACGAACCGCTGCGTGCGTCCGCTTGGCATTGGCCAAGTTACTTCCACCCAATCCATTTTGTCGCGGCTTCCCAAACCCAAAACCACGCGCGGATCGTGAGAGGAAAGATAACTTCCCCCAGCCACTTTCATGCGACTGCGCTTCAAATCACCGGCCTGGTACGTAATCTTGGTTCCCACCGCATCCGCATTGCACTTTTTTCCGACGAGATGAATTCCCAGCCAGTGATTATGCCGGCCGGCATTGTTACGCAGCAGCAGCGGAGCACCATTATTTACCGAGATCAGCACATCCACGGCCCCATCATTATTAAAATCCCCAAGCGCCAGTCCGCGCGATGACATCGGTGTCGCAAAAAGCGGACCACTTTGCGCGCTAACGTCTTCGAACGATTTCCCGTTTCCGTGAAACAACATAAGTGGTTCTTCATAAGCGCTCTCGCCGTGCAGCGCCTTAATCAAATCGTCGGGATTCCCATTGGCCAGCAACAGGTCCAAATTTCCGTCATTGTCATAATCAAAAAATTTCAAGCCCCAGCCGCTCATGGTGCGCGTAGCCTTGGCAATGCCCGTCGGGATTGCCAGGTCGTCAAACGTACCATCGTGATTGTTGCGGTAAATCGCAAAATCCTCGCGGTCGAGATTGGCCACAAACAAATCTTGCCACCCATCGTTATTGAAATCAGCCGCGTCCACACCCATTCCGGAGCGCGGTTTCCCATTGGCGCTGTAAGCCACCCCAGCCTCCGTTCCCGTCTCGGTAAACTTTCCTTTCCCATTATTCACAAACAAAAAGTTGGCAACCGTATCGTTAGTAACGAAAAGATCCATCCAGCCATCATTGTTAATGTCCGCAGCCACCACGCCCCAGCCTTTCCCCAGATGCGAAGCAATTCCCGACGCTTTGGAAACGTCAGTGAAGGTTCCGTCTCCATTGTTGCGAAACAACCAATTCGGCATCGGCTGATAAATCTGCGGGATGCAATAATGCCTTCTGCCATCCTCATGCACTCCGCAGGGCTTGTTCTTCTCCTTGCTGAAATCCACAAACTGGCACACGAACAAATCCAGCAGTCCATCATTATCGTAATCAAACCACACCGCGCTGGAAGCCCACCCAGGAGCGGCCACCCCGGCCTTTTCGGTTACATCGGTGAACGTGCCATCTCCATTGTTGTGAAACAAGATACTCCGCCCATACTGCGTGACATAAAGATCCGGGAATCCGTCGCCGTCGTAGTCCCCCACAGCCACACCTTGTCCAAATCCCCCGGCCCCCACGCCCGCTTTCTCCGTAACATCACTAAATGTTCCGTCACGGTTGTTGCGATACAGCGCATTGCGCAGCGGAGGGTCAGGCGTGTAGAAATCACACTTGCCACTGTTGACCAGATAAATATCCATCCAGCCGTCATTGTCATAATCCAGAAATGCGCAGCCCGCCCCGGTCGTCTCCGGCAAATATTTTTCCGCCGATTTACCGCTGGAATGCCGCCATGAAATGGCGCTGGCTGAAACAGGAACTGGTTCGAACGGGAATTCGCCCGCCGGAAACGCTCCTGCCATCCGCGGACAAGCCCCGGCCGCCGCCCACGCAGCAATTCCTCTCAGCAAATCGCGCCGCGTCGGATGCCGCGTCTCCAGTAATTTGGGAATTCTCGCCAAAAAATGCGCTCCGCAGTCCTATTCCTGCTTGGCTTCACCCGGCGCGGAGTTCTGTGTCAACTGGCGCTGAATCGCAAATTCCTTCTCTGCTTCTTCTTTTTTCCCGGTACGGCTCAACGCCACCGCCAGGTTGTAATGCGCCGAGGGATTGCCTTGTTGCATGCGCACAGCAACTTCCAGCGGCGGTATAGCTTCTTCGTAACGTTTTACGGAGACCAGGCAAAATCCCAGGCTCATGTAAGCGTCGCCAAAACCCGCATCCAGCTTCGTAGCTCGCGTAAAGTGCGCGATGGCATCGTCCCACTGTGATTCCTGTCGCGCCATTTCCCCAAGAATATATTCGGCCCCGGCATTCTGTGGATCGATCTGCAGCTCTTTCTGAAATTCCTGTTTCGCGCGCTCGGCGGACTGCGCATTACCATCCGGACGAGAAAGCAGCAACCTTCCCAGCAAGTAATGAACGCTCGGCGCATCGGGATGCTCTTCGAGGATCGTTTCGTATTCGCGCTGGGCGTCGTCCCACTTGCCCTGCATCTCCAGCGCTTCCGCATTGAGCTTGTGCGCAGGCACCGATCGTGGAGCATTGCGGCCCAGGTCCTGTGCGGTGCGCGAAGAAAGATCGGAGTACGCATGCACAAGGATAAAAAGAATCTCGGGATCCTGTGGGAACTGATGTGCCAGGGCTCGAGCAAAATCTAGAGCGGCGTCGCGACTGTCCATCGTCAACGAGCACCGCAATCCAAGCACCCCGGCTTTTTTTCGTTGTTCTGCGGGCCCTTGCGAATTTAAAGCGCGCTTCAGCCCCGGCACCGCTTCCTTACAGCGCCCCTGTTCAGCAAGGCTAATGGCCTTCTCCGTTGTCAGAGACGAGTCGCTTCCTGGCGCAGCAGGGTTTTTGGAAGTCTGCGCGATAAGTTGTGCAGCGATGAACCAGGGCCCTACGGCAAATGAAAGAATTGTGATTCTACAAAGGTTTCTGGACATTTCGTTTTGGCGCCGCTGCCCTGGAGCGAAGTTTTACCCAAAAAAGCCTCTACAAAACAAAAGTGAGGCAGGCGCTCTCACGCCTGCCTCATCATACGCGGTTCGTGTTTAGTAGTAGAGCTTCAACGCAAACTGGATATTCCTCGCAGGTTGCGAATTCTGAATCACTCCGGTCGTCGATACATTCACGGTCGTATTGGGAACGGCTAGGTTCACGCGGTTGAAAGCGTTTAGGAAGTCAGAGCGGAATTGCAGCCTGAATCGCTCGCTGATCGGGAAGTTCTTCAGCAAGCTGATATCCCAGTTGTAGTATCCGGGCCCGCGCAATCCACCGATTTGGGGAGCACATGTTCCGAACGTCGTCGTGGGGTCCGAATAGTTGCTGGGGTCAAACCACTGGAAACCGCCCCCCTGCTTTGCTGTCGCGTTTTGCCGCCCGAGGATCGTATTGGTGCCGTTGCAATCCGGGCGCAACCCTCGGGAGCCCGTCGCTGTTGGATCGCTGGCGTTGGTATAGAGGGACAGTGGGAATCCCGTGTGCAGAGAAAGAATGGGGCTCACCTCCCACCCGCCGATCACACTGTTGACCACCCCATTCGCATCATGTGCAAATTCCTTGCCCTTGCCGACCGGTAGCTCGTAAATGGCATAGCTCGTCAGCGTGTGCGTGGAATCGTAGTAGCACGGTGCCCACTCCGCCTTCGGATCATAAATGTTTTGCCAATACGGGGATGCCGTCGACGATGCTCTCGCAGTCGTCCAAGTGCCGTAATAGCCGGTGTTGTTGGACATGCACTTCGAATACGTATATGACACTTGGTATTGCAAGCCGTGACCCATGCTCTTCTTCAACACCGCCTGCAACGCGTTGTACGCCATCGTTCCATTCGACTGCGTGCCGGATACCGACGAGTCACCAATGGCGGCACCCAGAGCCGGGTTCTTGGCGAAAAATGGGCTTGGGGCGGGTGGACCATTGGGTTCCGCCACCAGTTGGCCGTAACTGAAGGGCACCATCAAATGCACTCCACGTTGCCACACATACCCTACTTGCAGCGTTGTTTTTTCCCCAAACTGGTGCTGGACCGTCAAGTTGGCCTGATCGGATATGGCCGGTTGCACATTCGGGTCCCACAGACGGAATATGACTCCCGCAAAGCAACTGAAGGCTGGACACGAGAGTCCGGTGTTGGGCGGCGCAATAATTCCCTGGTCCGCGGTCGTGCCCGGCAACGGTTGCAATAAATATTGCGTCTGGAATTCGGGACTGCCCGGTGATCCTCCGTCGAACGGCGCGTTAAGCGGTAAGCGCAAGTTCGTGCCGGTCCCTTCGAGATAAGAGGAGATGGTGAACGCGCCACGGAAAACCGTATGTCCGCCCGACCATCCAGGGGTATACGCGAAACCTAGCCGAGGCTCGAAATCCTTCCCGCCATACACTCCGTTGTATAGCGCGCGACTGGCGCCATTCTTGCCCGCGAAATCAATGTTGCCGGTCTGTGTGTTGTAGTTGTCCTGCAGATTGTTTTCTTCTACCCACGGCGTGTGCGCTTCGTACCTCAGGCCCGCATTGAGTGTCAGATGGTCCGACACTCGCCAGGTATCCTGCGCATATCCGGCAATAATGTTCGAGGTTTGTGCCCAGCTGCCGCCAGTAAGACCGCGGCCAAATGCCGTCGGTAAGCCGAGGAAGAAATCCCCCATTCCTTCGCCAGTGTTTTGCAGCGGGTTGGTGGCAGCGGAGGCGGTAAAATTGGGTCCAAAAGTTATGCCCCCTAACGAACCGCTATTCCCGGAATAAAACGCAGTGATCTTATCGAACCAATACTGTGCGCCAAATTTTAGTGTATGGCGCCCGCGCGTCCAGGTAACACCGTCATCAAATTGATACACCTTGCTGTCAAACTTCTGCGTGACCATGCTGTTTCCGATGTTGTTCAGCGTGCCGGTGCCGGGACTGGTCGGTGTACCTCCGCCAAAATCAAGCCCCAGAAGGCCGGCTATCCCTGCAGGGTTTGAATTTGCTATGCCGATGCTCTGGCCAAAGGCGCCCACCTTCGGATCCCACGCCGTCCCAGTATTAAGCGTGACGTGGTTCCAACCAAAGCGAGCGTCGTTCAGGATGTTCGTGGAAATGGAATGGGTCCAGTCGCCGACGACGCTCCAGATAGGCGCGACTGTCTGGCCATTCCCAAACAATAAAACCGAATTCGTGGATGGGTCAACTTGCAGTGCCCGCGTGAAACGTCCGAAAATCTGGTCCTTGCTCGATAATCTGTAATCGACTTTTGCGTCACCCTGGTCGCTGTTGTACGCAGTGCCGTTCAGATTGATAGCGTTATTGGTCAAAGCACTGTTAATAGCCTTCGGATACAGCGGCGACGCGAATAACGCGGCAGCTACCGGACTGATCATGCTGATTGGTATCTGGTTACCGGGAAACGGTGTGCGCACCGCTGCGGCCACACACGGTGAGCCGCTCACCCCCGTTCCCGCCTGGCACGGGTTGTAGAGTTGGACGGGCGTTGCCTGATTTAACAGCGCTGAAAAATCGCCTCCTTGCTCGGCAGGTGTAAACACCGATATGCGGTTGCCTGCCGGAGGATGGTCGAAGCGCTGCCCCTGGTAGTCCACGAAGAAAAACAGCTTGTTCTTTAGGACCGGACCACCCAAGGTACCGCCAAACATGTTCCATCGCAGAGGCGACACAGGAATTGCCGGCGAGTTCGGATTAATCTTGTTTTCCCACTGGTCGGCATTCAATTTGTCATTCCGGAAAAATTCCCACACATCTCCGTGAAAGCTGTTCGTCCCAGACTTGATGGTTGCGCTCACGATCCCGCCCTCGAAATTGCCGAATTCAGCGGGAGCGTTATTGGTAATGAGATTGAATTCCTGGATGGCATCCGGTGACGGTGTGTAACCCAACAGGTTATCCGATACCTCGTTGTTATCCGCCCCGTCTAGCAAAAAGTTGTTGGACTGCTCGCGGTTCCCATTGATAAAGGGGCGCGCTCCGGTAGCCACGTTGTCGCCGTTATTAAAACTGCTGGGGTCTGGATGGATGGCCCCGGGCGATAGCAGCGTCAATTCCACATAATTCCGCGTGGCCAGCGGCAGCGTATCGTTGGTGGCCGAATCGATGATGGTGTCGACCTGCGTTGACTCCGTCTTCAGAATAGGCGCCGCGCCGCTCACTTCAATCGTCTGGCTGACCTGCCCCACATTCATTTGCACAGGAATATTTCCGACCTGGTTCAGCTGCAGTTCAAACGCCGGATACACCGAGGTTTGAAATCCCTGCTTCTCAACGCGCAATTCGTAATGGCCAACCGGCAACTGCGAGAGGCGATAGAGTCCCGAGTCGCCTGTCGTGGTCGTGTAGGTTTCCCCGCGTTCGACCGACTTTGCGGTGACCGTGGCGCCCGCTATAGCCCCGCCACTTGTATCGGTAACCGTTCCGGTAATCGTCGCGGTGACATCTTGCGCCAGTGCGCTATGCGTCCCGCAAATCATCAGCATGAGCGCCATACTTCCAATTACCCAGCAAAGCAGCCGCAGTCTTTTCATAAAATCTCCCCAAGAGTTTGCGGCCATTGGCCGGCACACTCTCTTCCCAAAATTTGGTTGGATCGAAAGCAAAAAAGCTAAACACCCCCGAATTACCGTTAGCTATATAGCGGACCTTTCCTCTTGTCAATAAAAAAATATTACTTTATAAGAGAAACGGATTGTTTTATAAGGGGCCCATCGGGGTGCCCTATAGCATCAGCGCCATATAGCACTATCGGTGTGGGGATTTTTGCTGCGTTCGCCATCCATGAGCGTAGATCACGTCGGCGGAAGCTTCGCCTTGCCGGTTACAAGTTTGTGAATTTGGGTCCGACAGCAACTAACGGCTGAACTTTTCTAGCGTCTCTCTCGTTTGGGTTTGTGACGCTTGTAGCTCGGTTCTGGGATACGTCGAGGGCATTGAGAATGCTAGCCAAGAAAACAAATGGAATCCCTGCGTATAAAAGGATCCAGGAAGAGATTCGAACTGGCATTGACGGCGGCCAGCTGCGCGCTGGCAACGTGGTACCCTCCGAGAGAGAACTCGCAAGAATTCATGATGTCAGCCTGATGACCGCCCGGCACGCTCTCGCCTCACTCGAACGCGAAGGTTTGGTGGAGCGCCGCCGTGGCGTTGGCACCTTTGTCGCCGCTCCAAAAATTCATTTCAATAAATTGATGAGTTATACCGAACAAATGGGCAGCCGCGGCTTGACTCCCATTTCCAAGGTTCTGTTTACAAAAATCATCGACAATGAAGAGGAAGCCACCGCGCGATTAGCTCTACCACCCAGAAGCCGTATTTTTAAGTTGGAGCGCTTGAGGCATGCTGCTGGTGGCGAGCCTTTCGCCCTTGAGACTTGCTATCTTTCCGCTGAACAATTTTCCGGATTGCAGTCCGCCCCGTTGCAGAAAGAATCGTTATTCTCCACCTTGCAGCGTGATTATCACGTGGAGCTCAGCTATTCCGACGAAGAAGTCGACGCCACCGCTGCCGATCCGCGAACCGCTGAGCTTCTAGGCGTGCCAAAGCGAGCGCCGCTACTGCGCATCCGCCAAGTCATTTATTCGACCAAAGGCGTTGTCATTCTCTATGTTTTGGGGCTTTATCGTTCCGATCGGCACAATCTCGTGATCCGCAGATATCGTTAAGCCGGACGCCTCGGTTCCGTAACTTGCTATCAACTTTTCCCACTCTTCAGTTTGGCTTGGCACCAACCTCAACTTAAACTCCGCTGCAAATCCCGCCGCAGCGCATCCTTTATTTGCTCCGTCAATTTCTTTCCCCGCGATGTCAGGTAAAACACGTCAATCGCCTTTTGCCCTTCGGTATCGATGAGCGCCACTTCAATATTGCATTCTTGCTTGGCCATCGATGAACCCATCTCGTACAGCAATCCCGGCCTGTCCTGCGTCACAATTTCCAGCAATGTGCTGTGCAACGATGACGAATCGTCAAAAGTAATTCGCGTATCCACAGCGATCTTCGGAGCCTTGGCCCTCATCGCGCTGTCCCTGCTATGCAACAACGGCTCCAGCGCCGCTTTTCCATTTACCACATCCGCCAAATTTCTGCGGAATCGTTCGATCTCGCTCGGATTCAATTCCAGCGTGCGATGCAGGTCCACAAATTGAAAGGTGTCCAGCACCACGCCCGCCGCGTTCGCAAACGCATCCGCCTTCACAATGTTCATACCCCAACCCGCTAGCACTCCCGCAATCTTGGCAAAGAGCGCCGGCCGGTCCGCGGTAATCACCGAAAGCGAGAACCCGTGCCGCGTCCTCTTCACCTCCGTTTGCATCGGCTCGCCCTTCAATTTCTGGTACAGCGCAAAGTGTTCCGCAACTTCCGCCGCCGAGTGCACCGCCAGGTACCGCCGCGGGAAACCCTCCAGGAACCGCTCGATTTCGCCTTCCTTCGCACCGCGCGTTTGCGAACGCACCTGCGCCAGCAGCGACACTTCCGTGGAAGCGTGCAGCCGATCGCGGTCCAGCGTGCGACTGAAGTGATTGGAAGTCGCCGCGAACAATTGCCACAACATTTCCGCTTTCCAGGGAGTTAACGCCTCAGGATTCACCGCGTGAATGTCCGCATACGTAAGCAGCGTCAGCCGCTGCAATCGTTCCTGCGTTCCCACCGTCCTGGCGAACATTGTCACCGTGCCCGCATCGAAAATGTCCCGCCGTTGCATCGTCGCGGACATGTCCAGGTGGTGCGCAATCAAGAAGTACACCTCCGCCTTTTCTTCCTGCGTTAGCCCGAGCCGCGTTGCCGCGCTTTCTAACGCCTCCAGGCTCCCAGTCACGTGATTTTCCACCGCCATGCCCTTGCCCACATCATGCAGCAGCATCGCCAGTATCAACAGGTCCCGTCGCTCCAGTGTCTTCCATAACGGCGCAAAGTTTTTCCCCAGCGCGTCGCTGCCGTCCCCCAATTCCTGCAAGTGTTCAATCGTTCGCAGCGAATGCTCATCCACCGTGTAACGGTGATAGTAATCGCGCACCACCAGCGAATCGATGTGCCCAAATTCCGGCAACACTTCCGTCAACAATCCCAATCGCTGCATTGGCCGCAGCGCCACACCCGGATAATCCGCGTTCAGAATTTCGCGCAGCGTAGCCCACGATATCTCCGTATTCTGCGCCGGCACTTCCGGATGCGTTTGGATATACGCGATGGTGCGTTCCGCCTCCCGGCTTAGCGGCACGCCGGTACTCGCCGCCGCTGAAAAAAGCGAAAACGTAATCGCTCGATCCGATAGCGCTCCGGGCGCGACGATTTCAAGTAATCCGTCGCGCTCGATAAACGGCCTTACCGTGCTCGTCTCCAATTTTGGTACACGCGCCGCGTTAAAAATCCGTTCCCGCAGCGACAATGTGGTCAGCTGCGTTTTTTGTTCCATGTGTCGCAGCAATCGCCGGTTCAATGTTCGCGCATGCCGGAAATACATGCGCATCCATTCCGCTGCTTCATGTTCCGCGGCGCCTCTCTCAGCGAATTCGACATCCTTCTTTCTCGCCGGCGCCCCCGAAATTCCCAGCGAACGCGTCGCTGCTGCCGCTTGTAGCTCGTACGTCAGCGTGTTGTCGTTACGCCCATTGCTGTAATGCAAAAAACACCGAATCTCGCTCATGAAATCGACCGCTTTTCGCACCAGATCGTCTTCCGCGGTCATTGTCGGCCGCACATCTTTTTTCTCTCCGCTGATTTGTTGCATCCACATCGTGGCTTGATAATCGCGCAAGCCACCCGGCGACTCCTTCACATTAGGCTCGAGATGAAAAATCGTATTCCCATAACGCGTAAGCCTGTCCTTCGTCAATTTTTGCAGTTGCGCCAGCAAAAACGGCCGCGCCTGCTTTTCCGAACCGGGCAGCACCCTAGTGTCCAGCTTCTCAAATAGTGTCTTGTCCCCTGCCAGGAATCGCCGGTCCAGCAAAGCCAGGTGAAATTCTGCGTTATCTTCTTCTATGCGTTTGCACTCATCGATGGTTCGCCCCGCGGAGCTCACGCGAAACCCGATATCCCACAGCACCCGCGAAAATTCGCTGATCAACGGTCGAAATTCCGTCTCCGCTCTTTCGCTGCCAAATAAAAATAAAATATCCAGATCGGAGTAAGGAAAAAGCCACCGCCGCCCGAATCCCCCCAGCGCCACAAGACAAAGCCCCTGCGTGTCATCCCCATGGCCCCGCAGCACCTCGCCAAAAATGCGCTGTATATTCCGGTCCGCCAGCTCACACAAAGCCGCCAGCGTTTCTCGCGCACCCGCACCCGCTTCGAATTTCTCGCGTATTCGTTGCCGCTCGTCGTCCGCTTCCGGTCCGAGCGTGGAAAGAGGAGTTATAGATCCTTGCATCGATTTTTTGGCTTGGCCGATCAATTCTTGATAGAACTATAGCGGGCAATGTTGCATCTGTAGAGCTTCTTTTCTTCCCGCTTTTCGTTTCCTCACAAGGACGACGGCCTGGGCAGTCTTCGTCGGCGGATTTAAGGTTTTGTTATCAGGGCAGCACAACTACTTTCTAAATAAATTCATTGCATCACTTACAGCGCGTTCTCCCCGCGCTCATCATTCCGGATGCGAATCGCCTCGTCGATCTTTGACAAGAAAATTTTCCCGTCGCCGATCATCCCGGTTTTAGCGGTCTTCATAATTGCCGCCAGCGCTTTTTCCACCATCGCATCCGGCAACACCATTTCTACTTTCATTTTTGGCAACAGGTCCACGGTATATTCCCGCCCACGATAAATCTCCGTGTGCCCTTTTTGCCGCCCGTGACCACGAACTTCCGTCACCGTCATCCCTTCGATGCCAATTTCGTGCAGCGCTTCTTTCACGGAAACAAATCGCGACGGTTGAATGATGGCTTCAATTTTCATCATGGAGGTAATTTCCAATACTCCCCAATGCGTTCCCGGGCGCGCCCGCGACAATTAAAAATCGCGTATCACGCTTCCAGGTTATAGGCCTCTTCTCCGTGTTGCGTAATATCCAGCCCGGCCTCTTCCTCTTCCGCGCTCACTCGCAGCCCGGTGATCATATCAACGATCTTCAGCAGCACAATCGTTCCCCCCAACGCGATCCCCCACGCGATCAGCACGCCTACCAGTTGATTGCCAACTTGCCCCCAGTGCCCATCCAATCCGCCCACCGCTTTTCCCGCGCCGAAAATCGGATTGATTGCTTGCTGCGCAAACACTCCGGTAAGCAACGCCCCAATCGTTCCGCCTGCCCCGTGAACTCCAAACGCATCCAGCGCGTCATCATACTTAAAAATTGCCTTAACCTTCGTCACCATCCAGTAGCAAAACGCGCCCGCGCAAATACCTATGACCAGCGCCGGCATCGGCCCAACAAATCCCGCCGCCGGCGTGATCGCCACAAGTCCGGCCACCGCGCCCGAAATCGCACCCAACGCGCTCGCACGTCCATTCTTCAGCCACTCCGCCGTACTCCACGCCAACGCTGCGCTGGCGGCCGCGAAATGGGTAGCGACGAACGCGCTCGACGCCAGTCCGTTCGAAGCCAGCGCGCTCCCGGCATTAAATCCAAACCATCCCACCCACAACAAACAAGCCCCAATAAAGCTCAGCACCAAACTATGCGGCGGCATTGGCTGTTGCGGGTAGCCCGACCTCTTCCTTAAATAAAGCGCGCACACCAGTGCCGAGACTCCCGAAGAAATATGCACCACCGTCCCGCCCGCGAAGTCCAGCGTCGGAAATCTTCCTCCCAGCGATGCATTCAGAAAACCACCTTTACCCCACACCATGTGTGCCAGCGGCGCGTACACAAAAACAAACCACAGCACCATGAACAACACCGACCCACTGAATTTCATCCGCTCCGCCGTCGCTCCCGTAATTAACGCCGGCGTGATAATGGCAAACATCAACTGGTACACCATGAACGTAGTCTGCGGTATGGTCCCCGAATAATCGGGATTCGGATCCGCGCCGACGCCACGCAAAAATGCGTGCTCGAACCCGCCAATCAGCGGACCATTTCCGCCAAAGCACAAGCTGTAGCCCACCAGCGCCCACATCACCGTAATCAACGCCATCAGCGCGAAACTTTGCAGCATAATGGCCAGCGTATTTTTGCGTCGCACCAACCCGCCATAAAAAAGCGCCAGCCCCGGCCCGGTCATCATCAACACCAGCGCCGCACTTACCAGCATCCACGCGTTATCCGCGGAAGACTGCGCCGCTGTCACCCGCTGGTCCAGCTGCGTAAGCTTCTCGCTGGTACTCGCTTTGGAAAAATCTGTGGAAGCCGCTGCCTGTGCGAACGCACCCGAAGCACTCCACAAAATCGTCGCCAGCAGCAGACAATGTCGCCACGCCCTGGGTCTGCGGCGCGCCCTCTTACAATAAAGTTGAGAAAAATGTAGGAACTTCGGAATGATCATCAGTTAATCAAAAAAACAAAAAAATACCTCCGCCCAATCACAGCCCCTGGACAGGCACGGACAGGCTTTAGACGCGCCCGATTATAAGCACCAGCTTCCTCCTTGTCATATAAATAGAATTGATTCATCCCACAAAAAATTTAACTAGCCCCCCGCCAGCGCGTCACTAAACTCAACACACCTCGCAAGGTGTCCCGGGGGTGCCCCGGGTTCGCAGTTGAGTTATGAACCCGGGTCTTGGGGTTGACGTTATCTTTTGAAGTTAACGAAAAAATTGACTAGCACAATGTCCCACATCACTAAAACTCAACACGACACGGAGGGTGCCCCACCCTCGATTTTTAGGGTGGGTCTTTCTGTCGACGTTAAATTTTGAAGTTGACGTCGGGGTCCCAAGTCTAAGGATGAACCTTGATGCAGCCGCTAGCTCGAGCTTTGCAACTTAAGCGCGGAAACCAACCAAAAGCCTGCCATCCGAATTGGCCCGCACAAATTTACCCCACCAATCGCTTGTCATCTTCCTTCGTCGTATAATGCACGCCAATGGAAAGCCGCTCTAACCAGCGCCGCTTATCCACACGGACGGAGAATCACCAGATGGCCGACCACGCCCCCATGGAAATAAATGTACGCGCCAGTGGGCCGATCTCTGTACTCGACGTCCGCGGCCGCCTCACCATTGGTGAATCCAGCGAACAGCTTCACGAAGCGCTGCAATCCGTAATCGACCTTGGCGCCCGCAAAGTCGTGGTCATCCTCAACGGAGTCCCCCAGATCGACAGCTCCGGCATCTCCACCTTGGTGCGCATCTCCATCCAACTAGCTCGCGAAGGCGGCGTCCTTCGCCTGGTCTGCGGCCCCGGCCGCGTCCGCGACGCCCTCACCGTCACCCGTCTCATAGAAGCCATCCCCGCCTTCGAATCCGAATCCGCCGCCCTCGCCAATTTCGCGTGAGCACAAGCCGTAGCGTCTAAAGGTCGCCCCAATCTCACCGCGACGCTTACGGTGTCGATTCTTTGCTTCTGATTCTCGTGAACGTTTCCGAGTAGACCCTCCGCAAAGCCTTCACTGGGATCCCCACGTACGTGTCGATTCTGAGGCGCGGCAGAACGGGCGCGTGCAATTTGTAATGCTTCAACAATCGAACGGCGAAAGGCTTTCTCGTCTTCTCTGGCCATGGAGCAGTTGGAGCTTTTATGCCAAGGGTGAGCAAGGATTGATTCGGATTGACGAGCTAACTGCGAAAGCCAGAGTAGTGCAAAAGCCGCACCCTTAAACCCGAAGGGTGCGCCACCCGCCCGTCGAGTCTACCTTCGTAGTCTTCCCGTTGTAGTCGTAAGTGTCTGCACTAGCCAGTGCCTTCGATTTAGACGAAGCATTAGGTATATCCGCTGGTGTCACAGTGGACAGCCTCACCGTAGCTGGCTCGAAGCGCTTGTTTTCAATGTCCACTCGCCAAGCCAGCCGAGCCTTAACAAACCGCTTCTGTCCTGAGTGGTTGGTGGCTTAGCCAATGATGTGCCCCCACTTTCCCGCTGTTGTGCCGCCTTCGCGATTTGTATAACACTTAAATTTGATCGTCTCTCCCTTCCGTACTAGGGGTGTTAGGTTCAGGCTTGCGTCAATAATTCCGCAATGCGTCGTCGGCTTACTTAATAAGAAGACGCCGATAATCCCGTCGTGCTCCCGGAACTCAACAGCGTGCTGGTTCGCCGAGTCCAAATACACATCCTCCTGCTTCGGAAACTGTTCTCCAAAGGCTACAGATATCCTTTCCTGGTGAGGCTGCTATTTCCGCGGGCGAAAATGGAATGTATCTTGAGTCCCAAAAACCGATGGACAGCAAATGGCTAGGACTCCGATGAATATCACGTGATTACGACGGAACATTACTCCCTCCCGATGAATTGTCAGGGATTGTAAGGCTTAATCCCCTGGGGCGGGTGGCCCCGAGACTGATCGTGGAAGCGAGGTGCGGGTGCCGCACCCTTCGGGTTTAAGGATGCGGCTTTTTCCATACGGGCACAGTTTCTAAATTCCTTAGTGATTTTTCTATCCTGCAAAATGCTAGAGCCGAGCTAACCGTTCTTCTTTAACTCCGCCAAAACGAGCTTCGCCACTTCCTTCAAAGTCTCAAACACGCCTTGCCCATTCACCGCCACTCCCTCAATAACCGGCTCGCCTTTTTTCTGCAGTTGCTTAGTCAGGTCCGGCACGCTCATCACATTAGGCAGATCGCGCTTATTCAATTGCAGCACATACGGAATGGTATCGAATTTGAGGTTGTGCTCTTTCAAATGCTCCTGCAAATTGTCCATCGTCTCAAAATTCGCATCCAGCCGCTCTTCCTGAGAATCGGCCACAAACACCACGCCATCCGCGCCTTTCAAAATCAGCTTGCGGCTGGCCTCATAAAACACCTGCCCAGGCACGGTATATAGATGAAAACGCGTTTTAAATCCGCGCACCGTTCCCAGATCCAGCGGCAGAAAATCAAAGAACAGCGTGCGGTCCGTCTCCGTGGCCAGAGACACCATCTTGCCCTTCTGATTCTGCCCGGTATGGTCGTATACCCATTGCAGGTTGGCGGTTTTTCCGCCCAGACCTGGACCGTAATACACCAGCTTGCAGTTGATTTCGCGTGCAGGAAAATTAATAAACGGCACTAGTCGTAATTTCGAATCCGGCTAAAATCTCAACACACACTAAACCCAGCCGGTATTCGCCCCCATCTTTCTTTGGTCCTATTCCTTACCCTGTTTGATTCCTTACAGGCACGTTCATCTTAGCGATTTTTACGCAATGTTGTACCGCGTCTTCGAACCTCTTCGAACCTTCAGTCTCTCGTGCCTTGAATCGAACCTCGAATTTCGAACCTCAAACCTCTAATTACAGTGTCCGCGAATTTCCCTCGATTCTCATACTGTATTTTCTACCCATGCCTCCGGTAGGTAACGTCACCGATAAGAGTCACACCAAAATTAGTGCCCAATGCTGATAGCTCTTAGCAGCCCTTGCGGTATCCATTCAAAGGATTTCAACCATCTGTGTCAGAGGCTGGAATCTAAGTTTAGTTGTCTTTTAAGTATCTAAGTGGTAACATTGTAATGCTTATGCATCCCTCAAAACACTCTCCACGGCCCATGGAGTCCATGCTCCAGCCACCAGGCAGGCCAACCGAGTGCCGTTTTCGAGGCATCGTTATTATGTTGACTTCTTACTCCTTTGTTTTGATGATTTTGTGGACTCTTTGCACTCTTTACTCTTCTTTTGCAACCTCGGCCCTTTGTTTTCACCATTTTACAGACTCTTTCGCAAAAATACCGGGGGGGTGGGGTATACCACCTTCCAGAAACCCACTCGCCCATCGGCTCTCGGAGACCTTAGAACGCTGGACGGCAGCCATAAACCAGCAGGTTTCAGTGTCTACGTGTGGCACGAACATTGACGCGCCATATCACCTCTGTTAGCATGCGCTCCATGGCAAAAGTCCGTAAGCCAACTCGGGCATCTTCCTCTCGCGCCAAGAGTGCTCCCGCCTCTCGCGCCAAATTGCAGAAGAAAAAGAACTTACCTCCGGCGCCTCCTCACCAACGTGGTGGCGTCGAACTTGTCGATCCGCGTGTCCAGGCTCAGTTAAAAATCTACGACGAGGCCCTGTCACTATTTCGGCAGCAGAAATTTGCGCGCGCCAAACAGGAACTTGAAAAAGTTGTGGAAGGCCCCAGCAAAGAGCTCGCCGACCGCGCCCGTATGCACGTAAAAATTGCCGAGCAGCGCATGAAGCCGCTTCACGATCAAAATCCACGCACCGCCGACGAACATTATCAGCGCGGCGTGGCCATGATGAATGTGGGCCGTTGGGATGACGCGCGCGAAAGTCTGGATAAAGCCCGCCGCGCCGCACCCAAAGCCGATCATATTCATTACGCCCTGGCCGCGCTCGATTGCCTCACCGGCGAAGCGGACTCCGCGATGGCCAATCTGAAAGTTGCCATTCAGCTCAAATCCGAAAATCGCTATCACGCGCGCAACGATGAAGACTTCGCCTTCCTCCAGGAAGATCCGCGCTTCACCGAACTGCTGTATCCTGAGAAAGACGGCACCGCCGGCTGATAGTTTGAAAAAACTGCCGCTGCTCGATCACCCGCTATCGATCGAAAAATTAATTCGCCGCGTCCGCACTTGAAAAAAAACACTGCCAAACCAAAAAATTCCTCGCGCGGATTTCGCATCGTCGCTCTCGGCGGCGGCACCGGTTTATCCGCGCTTCTTCGCGGACTGAAACAACACGTCGTCCGCGGCGGCGACAAAAATCCCAACGCCGAGCGCCCCATCTCCGATCTTGCGGCTATTGTCACGGTGACCGACGACGGCGGCAGCTCCGGGCGGCTGCGGCGTGAAAATCGCATCCTGCCGCCAGGCGATATTCGCAACTGCATGGTCGCGCTTTCCAAGGACGAAGCACTGCTCGGCCGTCTTTTTCAGTACCGCTTTCATGCCGGACGCGGATTGATCGGTCACAATTTTGGTAATCTTTTCCTCGCCGCGCTCACCCACATCACCGGAGACTTCACCGAAGCCATTCGCGAAAGTAGCAAAGTCCTGGCCATCCGTGGCCGCATTTTTCCATCCACGCTGGCGAATGTGCATCTTGTCGCCACACTCACGAATGGCCGCCGCGTGCGCGGTGAAACGCGCATCACCGCCAGCCGCGTGCCCATAAAAAAATTAGAGCTCTCGCCGAAAAACGTGCGCCCTCTTCCTCTCGCCATCGAAGCCATTCGCAAAGCGGATCTGATTCTTCTCGGGCCCGGCTCGCTCTACACCAGCGTGTTGCCCAACCTCTTAATTCCTGAAGTCGCCTCCGCCATCGCGACCTCCAAGTCCCCGCGCGTATACATCGCCAATCTCATGACGCAGCCCGGCGAAACCGCCGGATACGCGCTGGCCGATCATCTTCGCGCCATTCAAATCCACGGCCCGCGCAAGTTGGTCGACTACGTAGTTGCCAATCGCCAACCGGTCTCCCCAAAAGTTGCCAGACGCTATCGTGCGCAGGGCGCTGAACCTGTGGTCATCGATTCGCCGGAACTTCAGAAATTGGGTTGTCGCGTTGTTCTGGATAATTTGCTGGATGAGCGCGACGTCATTCGCCACAATCACAAACGGCTGGCCAAGCTGCTGCTCGACAAATTTTGCTGCCCGACCCGCAAGCATTCCACGCGCATCGTTTCTAGCCGCGCCATTTCCGACCGTGCCGCTTCCAGGCGTGCCGTTTCTAAGTTTCAAATTGCGTAGCGATCCTGCTAACGTTTTACTCTCTCATTTGTTGAATATTTTCTGGAGAAATTATGGCCACCTTCGCACTCATTGAATACAAAGATGCCACCCCGGAAGTTCGCGCCATCTACGACGACATCATGGCCACGAGAAAAATCGACTGGATCAATAATTTCTGGAAAGCCATCGCCCACGACCCCGCGACCCTAAAGCGCACCTGGGAATCGCTAAAACAAATTATGGCGCCAGGCGCTTTGGACCCATTGACAAAAGAATTGCTTTACGTCGCAGTGAGCGTCACCAATGGCTGCAATTACTGCATCGCCTCGCACACTGCATCGGCGAGCAAAAAAGGTATGACCGACCAGATGTTCCATGAATTGCAGGCGGTGATCGGCATGGCCAACGAAACCAACAAAATGGTGACCGGCTATCAAGTGGAACTCGACGAACAATTCAAAGGCCCCCTGCCGCCACCTGTCCAGTAGTACAGGTCGTTTTCTCCCTGTGATCGGGGTGTCTATCTGTACAAATTTTTTCCACATAGTACCTCAGTACTATAGCTAGTCCCCCACGCGGCCTAGACCATAGGGTGATTCCGCGCGAACACTCTGTCTGTGTGTGCCGGAGAAATTTGTTCTCGCGAGTGTGCCCATGTCCCCTACTGCAAAGGAAAACGAAATATTAACGTCCATTCCGGAAAACGCCACGGCCCGCCCGGTCGCCGGTTCCATAGCGACCTCGCCTGCGGAATTATCATCGCGGACGCAACCTGTGGCGCTGGAAGTTCCGGTCAGCGTGAATGGCGCCCGAGCGGTTGCCGGTAGTCCCAAGCGCGAGCCTTTTTCTGAATCCACAAAGACAGTTTTAATATTTGGGCACGGTGCGGTGGTGCGTTTGTCTTCTTCGGTCGCTCCTGGCCAATTGCTATTCCTCACCAACGAGAAAACAAAAAAAGAAGTTGTATGCCAGGTGGTGAATTCAAAAAGTTACAGCGGCATGAGCGGCTATGTGGAGTTGGAGTTCACCGAGCCGGTCTCGGGTTTCTGGGGCATGCGCTTCCCTGCAGCGCCGCAGGCTCACAGTTCAGAAGCCGCACCGGCATCTTCTCCAGCGGCACGGAATTTCACCGGTGGTTCGAGCGTTGAATCCAAGACTCCGGTAACGACGGCAGCGATTCAGCCGGAAACGAAATCTACGGTTCCAAGTTCCCCGCGCGTCTCCCAAACTGTTGTCTCCAGTTCGACTATTTCTCCAAATCAGGCGTCAGCGCCGCAATCCGGTTCAACAAATTCCTCACCGGCTTCGCTGAGCGCCACGCCATCATCTCCATCGAGCGTTGCAAGTCCGGACATTCTTGAAATCTCAAAGACAATAAAGACGGCAGCGTCCTCAGGAACACCGACGACTTCTGCATCTCCGTCGAAATCCATGCTGGATTCAGACGAAATCAAAATACCTTCCTGGCTGGAGCCTTTGGCGCGCAACGCGGCTGCCGCTTCCGCGGCATTGCCTGAAATCCGCGGACATGAAGCGGTCGAAGACTTCGGAGATATTCCAGTAGTGGACGATTTATCGGTTACCGAAATTACAGATACGCCCGAAAGCGCCGCTCGAGCCATACCAGCTTCGTCTTTTGGCACTCACTTCCTGGCGGAAGAGCACGATGGCCTGTCAGACGCAGCTGCCGCGACAGGCAAGTCCAGCAAGAAATTCTTGATCGGCGCGATCGCAGCCGGTGGCCTGTTGCTGATCGGTGCTGGCGGCTGGTACGCGCGCCAATCCTCGGAAACGGCAAGCAATGCGGCAAGCAATAAGGCGACGGTGAGCACACCAGCTGTCAATAACAGCGGCAACAGTAGCGGTAACAGTAGCGGCAACAACATCGAGCGTACGCAGTCACAGCCACAGGTACGGCCTTCGGCTCCGGAGAGAACTTCCCCCAAGTTTACGGCCGTTTCCACGCCTGCGGCGGTGGCGCCTGAGGCATCTTCCGCAGCGAAGTCGACTAAATTTGTGGATGCTAACAGAGCCAGCCTGAACGCCAACAAAAACATTGCCACCGTGGATTCCGCGGCAGATCTGGCAGCGACCGCCGATGTGGCCGCGCCTGCGCAGCCCAAAAAACAAAACCTCGGATCCGTTAAGCTGTCGGCTCCGATCGTGAACAAAACCTCCGGCCCGGTTGGCACTGAAGAAGCTTTGAATCTAGAGCCAAGTCAGCCGGCAGCGAGTTTGGCATCCGGTCTCGTAGGCTCTGCTTCTAGACAGCCGGTTGCTCCTAGCAGCGGGCCAGACATAAAATCCGCGACCTTAATTTCTTCCGTCGCGCCAATATATCCGCAGATGGCAAAAACCCAGCGAATAACCGGTGCGGTGACGATTGACGCCCTGATTGATGTCACTGGACACGTTGCTAGCATGGCCATTATTTCCGGCCCAGCGCTTTTGCAAGAGTCCGCAAAAGACGCCCTGCGTCGCTGGAAGTACGAACCAGCACAGCTGCATGGCAAACCGGTGCCAATGCACATGCAAGTGACCATTCAATTCAAACTGCAATAATTTTGATTTCGCGCCAACCTTGCAAGGCAGTGCGGCAGATCGCGGGATCAGACGTGCGGCTATCTTTAACCGCTGCAATTACCCAGGCTTTCAATCGCAAAACTCTCGATCTCTCTTTTTGCAGATAACCTGAAAGAAATAAGCACAACTCAAACCCAGGCTCATAAACAAATCGTTTCATCGCGAGAATTCTGTTGTCAGAATGGAATTTCTAAGTGACAGCGCGGGTCGAGAATTCCAGCCGGCATGCCGCTAAAATGAACGCGGCGGCCGAAGTGCTAAGGCTTAGGCACTGGCCGCCGCGAGGGGTCTACACGCGATGGCGTCCCCGGAAGCGCTTTTGCTCCGGCATCGTATGTATACCACCAACATCTGCAAGAAATTTATCCGCTCTCCGCGATGGCGTCTGTTCAAAATTGGACATTTGCGGTCTATTTTTTGTCATTTTCCACACCTCCATTTCGACGTGCCGCGGTTGTAAGGCCATACGAACCAGCGAGTTCCAAAACGGGACTCTAGCCCAACGCTGTGACCGCGTTCACCGTATGGCAACTTCAGCGAGTAAGTGGCCGAGTCTCCGGTTAGCCCGTGATTCGACCATGGTCGCGGATCGAACCTACCGTTCGCGTTGGAAATATACTCCCCCTCTGGGCCCCGCCAGTGCGTGGTGGTTGCCCCGCGAGCGGGACAACCACCATATTGCGCCCAGCTACAGGATGCCTGCTCGACCGGCCCATCGGGCGATATAGCCCTGAAGGAAAGAGGTGAAGTCGTCCGCTCCCGGCGGGAGCCTCTTCCCCCTAAGGCTGATGCGGCAGAAGTCCACATTCACAACTGGATTGATCAGCTTACTCATCACAACCTTTCGATTCCGGCAGGCGGGCAATCCGAAGGAAGGGATGATGGCAACGCCTTCGCCGGCTTCGACCATGGCGATCATTGTGTCGAGATGGTTGAAGGTGGCGCGGGGATGGACGACAACGTGAGCGCGGGCCAGATGCTTGTCGATGAAATCCTGGACGAGATTGTCCGGGACCAGCGAGATCAGCGGTTCTCCCTTGAGAGCGGACCAGGTGGTAGAGCTGCGACGCAATCCTGGGTCGCTATCTGGCCGAATCACCATCAACGAAAAGCGAAACAGCGGCGTGCGGCGGATTCCAAGCGCGGGCTTAAAGAACCCTCCGAGACTCATATCCACTTGACCGTCTTCGACCAAGCGGGTGAGGGCGTCTCCGCCGACATCGAACACGCGAATATCCAGGCCGGGCTGATGACTGTGGAATTCTTTAATTGCTTCCGGAAGAACATTGGCAGCGATCAAGGGCGGCGCAGCCACGGACAGTGAGAGGTTGGCCTGGGTGGCAGATCGCCCAATGCGCGACACGGTGGCATCAACTCTTTCAAGGCTGTGGCGAACCACTCCAAGCAATTCGGAGCCATATTTTGTAAGTCCGACATGGCGTGTGGTGCGATCAAACAGGCGAAACCCGAGCTGCAGTTCGAGTTCGCGGATCAACACGCTCAAACCTGAAGGCGTGATGTAAAGGGCCTCGGCGGCGCGGGAGAAACTGCGGTGTTGCGCGACAAGAAGAAAGGCGCGGAACTGTCGCGAGCTGAAATCCATCGTTGAGCATTCCTCAACAATTATCAAATTATTTGAACTTGTATCATAAATCGGCGTGGACTTAAATAGGGCAACGACCTGGCGTTTGGGCGGTCAATCCCCTGAATTGCGGGAGCAGCTTTGGGAGAGCTCACAGACAGGCTACCAACGGCCATGGGCAACGTTGAGATGCAGAGGAAGGCGTCCGAGGCGGCCCGCCTGACGCCGGTTCAGTGGTTAATCTGCGCCGTCGCTGCCTTGGGTTTCGCCTTCGATTTATACGAGTTCGTGGCTCTGCCCCTGGTGGTGCGCCCCGCGCTCACCACGCTTGGAAATCTCAATCCGGGCAGCCCGGCCTTCAATCGCTGGGTAGGTCTGTTGATTTATGTGCCGCTGGCGTGGGGCGGCGTGTTCGGACTCCTCGGAGGTTATCTGACCGATTTGTTTGGCCGCCGACGAGTGCTTGTTTGGAGCATTTTGCTGTACGCCTTCTCGGCGTGCGCTGCAGGATTTGCGGCAACGGTCCCACAGCTCCTGATTTTCCGCTGTCTGACAATCATCGGCACGTGCGTGGAATACGTGGCTGGAGTCGCTTGGGTGGCGGAACTTTTCTCATATCCAAAACAACGGGAAGCTGCGTTGGGCTACACGCAGGCGGCGGTTGGCCTCGGAGGTATTCTGGTCACGGGTGTGTATTATGTGGCGGTCACCTTCGCCGAGCACTTCCCGGCCATCCGCGGTGGGCACGCGGCCTGGCGCTACACCCTGTTCGCCGGACTAATCCCCGCGATTCCCCTGATTTTGATCCGTCCCTTTCTGCCTGAATCACCCGTCTGGCGGGAGAAAAAATCGAAAGGGACATTGAAACGGCCAAGCGTCATAGAGCTCTTCCGGCCCGCTCTACGAAGGACCACGGTGGTCAGTGTCTTGATGGTGGCGTGCAGTTTTGCGCTCGCTTCAGGCGTTATGCAACACACCCCTCGCATGGTCCCTGGGCTCCCAGAAGTGCGCAGCCTGGCCGCCACGCCAAGTGGAACAGGCGGTCAGCGGCGTACAACTCTTTCAGGAGCTCGGCACGATTGCCGGCCGCCTGCTGTTTGCTGTGCTCGTGGTCCGCATCGCCGCGCAAAGAAGTCTCCTGCGGATCTTTCTCGTTCCGGGTTTGATTGTGTTTTCCTGCGTCTACTTTTTTGCCGCGACGCATAGTCTGGTGCTGCTCAAGGGCGGAGTCTTTCTCGCGGCTCTCTTGCTGAATGGACCGTTTAGCCTTTGGGGGAACTACTTGCCGCGTGTCTATCCCACGCACATGCGCGGCACAGGCGAGAGTTTCGCGTTGAACATCGGAGCCAGAGTTATCGGCGCGTCGGCGGCGGTTCTCACCACGCAGCTCGCCAATGTTATTCCCGGAGCAGGCGCCGCCGCGCGCCTCGCCTATTCAGCAGGAACTGTTGCAGTCCTGGCCTACTTGCTGTCGTTGATCGGGAGTTTCTGGCTCCGTGAGCCAGAAGGCGCGCGACTGCCGGAGTAACCCCGTTCTGCACGAAAGGATCTGCGTTAGGGCCCCGTGCGCCGAGGGTACCGAAAAGAGTGGTTTTTGGGCGAGTGGTCGGCAAACCGGAGTGCGACCTGTAAAGCTGCTGAAAATGATTGTCTGGTTGTGACCTGCAGCTACTTGAATGATTGTCGGAAGGAGGATCAGACCGTTCGTCCCATCGAACGTACCCTACGAGGCAGAGCGGGGAGGTAACGAACTGTTCTGGGACCCTCGGACAATGTACCCACACTCGTAAGAGTGGCACCGAAACCGTGAGGCAACGGTGCATCTGCTAGCATCG
>Ga0185299_10001946_pt1 | contig 34925 bp, 32 predicted proteins | sample PaiPotPPA55metaG_FD_128002 | JGI IMG/M metagenome (GOLD analysis project Ga0185299, IMG submission 128002) | Iron sulfur acid spring bacterial and archeal communities from Banff, Canada, to study Microbial Dark Matter (Phase II) - Paint Pots PPA... ...
CCCAGCCGAAACCTGACCCCGCCCCCAAAAGGCTGTTCCAGCAGATGCTCGCGTCGGCGTCGTCGAGTAGCAGGCCATCCGCGCGGGTCAGCGGGAGATTGTCGGGCATCAGGCGGTCGCCCTCACCCGCCTTGTGGCGCCACAGAAAGATACGCTCGAGATCGGTATCACGATAGACGAGCAGCGCCTCCCGAGCTTGGAAGGCGCGAGTAAGCTCATCGAGGAACAGCCGGAGGCACTCCGCTAAGCCCTGATCGACTTCCATGGTGCTGGTGATCCGCGAAAAGAATTCGTTTTGCACCGCGAACAGGCGGTTGCGGTCCCCTAAGAAGGCGATGCCCGCTCCGGCGGCAAAGGTAGCCCCAGCGAGACCCAGCCACGAGACGATCCTGATCCAGTGGATTTCTCCTTTAACGACCGTGAGAAACACAAGTTCCAGCGAGAGCAGCCCCGCGAGGGGGAAAGCGGAGTTAAGGCCCCAGCGAATACCTGCGACGTAGCAAACAAATAGATACGGAAACCATGCGGGCACCATGGTTGGGCTGACGATCATGAAATAGCCCAACGCCACCAAATCGCAGATTAGCGGCAGGTGCCACGAGCGGCTGGGCACAATTTTTTCGAACAGCACCGCGCAAAGCGACAGCACCAGATACCCGATCAGAAACGAGATCGAACTCTTGGCGTGCACGGGCGCCGACTGCTGCAGCAGCGCGATCAGCGCCAACAGAACGATGATCGGGCGAGCGTAAGCAATCTGCCGTTCAAAATGCCGGCGATCGGTTTCGTGCGGGTTCATGCGCGGGGACGCATTCCTTATCAATTCAGTATCAATTCAGTCTAGCAAGGGATGGCGAGCACGCAGTGAGGCCGTTTCCAGCTAAGAACGAGTCACCGAAAGGACACCAAGCGCAGATGGCCAACCGCGGCGAAACCGTGTTGGCATACTGAAGGTTGGCATACTCCAGGTAGGCATGCCCCAGTCATTCCACCCCACGACTGTCGCCATCCTCTTGGATTGGAGTGCGCGCGGCTAACCGCCGCCTTTCACCAATAATGATCTCCCACCAGGCCGTGTGGACGATCTCGCAGAACGCCCCGCATAAACCGCCGAAGGCCGTGAGGCGCGGCCTGACTGCGCAGCCTTGGCTGTCTCCGGACTGGTGATCGCCCGCCGAATGGCCGCCAGGGGAGCATCATCGTTCAAGTGCACAGTCTTGCCGTCACTATCGATGCCCAGTTGCTTCCACATAGCTGAAAGATCCACTGGCATCGGCTGATCTTTCATCTTGCCGTAGAGCCCAATCAACACCGGCACTCCGGTGGCCTGATCTCCAGCTTTCAAGGCATCTTCGAGTTTCCAATCGTAACGAATATCCCCGCCGGCATTCAGGATTCCGCGTAGCGCATCCTGCAGACCCTTCTTGTTGTTCGTCTGTTCTCGAATTCTCACGTCGGCCATGAAGCAGAACAGCGCCCCGCCCCAATACGTGCTCGCCCACGTGTGCGTGTGATCGAGACCCTTGTCGTCCGGATCCGGTACACCCTTACGCATGTCGCGCGCTAAATCCGTCCACATCTGTAGCGCGGTCATTTGTCCAGCCTGTATGCGACCGATTGGCTCGACATATGTCGCAATCCCTTCTTCGATCCAATGGTGCTCGTCGGCCATCGATGGAAACGCCAGGTGCACCATCTCGTGAGTCAACATCCAGTCTTGGGCCAGCCCCGCGGGTATCGTTTGCGTTCCGACACCGATCTTGATCAATCCGCCGCCATCCCGTCCCCACGTCATGCCGTGCGATACTCCGCGGCCGTCAAAAGGCGCAATCCGAAGCTCCAGGTGCGGAACTGGAAAGCGGCCATAATACGTGGCCACTGCTTCCCCCGCCATCTGCACCCAGTGCAACAGATCAGCCTGAGAGAGCTTCCATTCGCCGGTTTGGATGGTCACGTCGATGCGCGAACCGCCAATGATCAGTGTCGAAGTCATATCATCCGCCCTGGCACAAGCCACCACCGGAATCCAAGCCAACGATAAAACCAATAGGCAACGAGCGAGGCGACGCGACGAAGGGGAAGGGAACCCGGTGCAACGCATGGAATGACGACCACTGGCGTCAAGCAAACTATTTTTTCCTCAACTTTCGAGCGAGCGCGCCGCCGGCACGATCGACGTTCCGCTGCGGAACCCAAGCAGCGCATCCACCGCGAACTTGCCCGAGCCAAAAATCAGGATGATCAACGAAGCGATCAAGAACGTGTAGGGGGCGGCCGCATAGAATTTGTCGGGATCCGAGAAAATCGAGAATAGCGCCTCGCGATCCGCGGTGATGTACGCGACGATCAGGTTTATGGTCATCGCCAGCGCCGTAAGCCGCGAGAGCAAACCGATCGCGAGGAAAATCCCGCCAAAAAATTCCAGGCAGGAAATGGCAAACGCTGTCTGTGCGGGCAGTGGCAGCCCAAGGCTCGTGAAAAAGTCCGTCACATTGGCCAAATGATGCAACTTGCCCCAGCCACTCTGAATCAGTTGCCAGCCCCAATACAGCCGCACCAACAGCAGAAACGGGGATTGCAGATAAGCGACGAGATCGAAGAATCGATCGTAGAGCTGCCGGAACTGCGTGAAGACGTTTTTCATGTCGCTGTAAAGAGCCTCAAGCGGCGGAAAAATTTCAAGAACTCGCTTGCTTGTTCTCCGGTCGGCAGAACCATCCCAGCGTGGCCCAATTCTGAAACCATTGCTGCACGGAAGCGGCCTGTTCGTCCTGTGGGATTACACTCTTGCGGAATGCCGCGTCGAGGGCCTTCTCAAGGGTCTTCCCTTGCCGCAGTGCCGCTAATACCGCGAATTCTTCCACTTCGATGCGCCGGAAATATACGGAATTATCGATTCGGTGAACGACCAGGAATATCGCTCCGGGCTTCAGCTTGGCGACCGCTCGCGCATGCTTTCGCTTGCGGCGGCGTTCCTCGAAGGCGTTGCTGGCGAAGTCTTTGTCTTCATCCTCTTTGCGCATCGCCAGCAGTAGATCGTCGACCGGATAGTGAAAGCTGAGCAACTGCACGTACGGTTGCAATTGCAATCGTAAGCCTGCGCCGCTTTCTCCCCCCAGGTCCTCGGTGCGCAGCGCGGGTACCGCCGCGGCATCGAACGCCTCAATGTCCGCCCATTCCAGTCGCGCGATGTCCAACACCAGTTGCTGCTTGGTTCCTGCCCACTTCGGATGCTCACGCAGCCACGGTTCCAGCTTCGCGCCCAGATTGCGCAGCGTGAACGATCGCGAAGGGCAATCCATCAGGTATGCCTTGCACATCGCATCGAAACGCTTTTCGCCGAGCACCGAGCGCACTCCTGGAAAATCCTCGGTCATGCTGGAGAACAACCGGAACCAATACTGCCGGTTGTAAATCTCCAGCCGTTCGAACGAAGTAAGGCGGTCGTTGGGCTTGATGAACCCCGCCGCGTAGGAGCGCATCGACCGGCCGTCGGGCGCTTTCTGCTGCATGCGCTCGGTCGCGGTAAGCGGCTGCATCACCGCCCGAGCCATGGTCCTCTGTAATTTCAGGAGTTTCATACGGCGGTCGCAAGCACGCTGGACGCCAGGAACTTGTTCGCTTTCAAAGCTTCGTCGTGCACTTCCTTGAACGAAGGAATACTGTCGTCCCACTCCAATAAGGTAGCTGTGTGTCCGGCGCGATGGATCGCGCGGTCGTACAGTTTCCACACCGGATCGATGACCGGATGATCGTGCGTATCCAGAATGTACTTCCGATATTTTGAGTGCCCCGCGATGTGAATCTGCGCCACGCGCTCCGCCGGAACACTGTTCACATAGGCCATAGGATCGAAGTTGTGATTCTGCGACGAGACATAGATATTATTCACGTCCAGCAGAATTCCACAGTCGGCTCGCTCCACGACTTCGTTCAGGAACTCCCACTCGGTCATCTCGGAAACGTGAAATTCGGCATAACTGCTGACATTCTCGACCGCCACGGGCACTTCCAGAAAATCACGAACCTCGCGCACCTTCTGCGCGGTAATCTTCGCCGCTTCAAATGTATACGGCATCGGCAGCAAATCGTGCGTGTATCGCCCATCCACGCTTCCCCAGCAAAGATGATCGGACACCCAAGGGGTCTTCGTGCGTTTGACCAGATCCTTCAACCGCCGCAAGTGCTCGCGGTTGGGTTTTTCCGCCGACCCGAAATACATCGACACGCCATGCTGCACCACTTTGTACTGCTCCAAAATCTGATCCAGGATCTGCAGTGGCCTTCCGCCATCGACCATAAAATTCTCAGAAATAATCTCAAACCAATCGACCACCGGCTTGCGCGTCAAAATATGGTCGTAGTGCGTGGCGCGCAGACCGATCCCGATTCCATAGTCGGTAAATCCATTAAACTCATTCGCAGGCATTGCAATCTTCTCCGCGCCTAGTCAAAAAATTAGACGAAAGCACGAGGGCCAGTGAAACCTCACCAGCCCCCGTACAAACGATAAACGATGGAAGCTTACCGTTAAGGAAGTTACTCGGGCATTTTGCTGCCGTCGGTCGCGCAGCCGCCCTTGCCCTTGCAGGAGTTCTTGGCCTTGCAGCCGTTGTCGCTTGACTTGCACCCGCCCTTGCCCTTGCAGGAGTTTTGGCCCTTACAGGCGTGCTTTTCTTTTACTTTCTTGTCGGTCTTCGTGTCGTCCTGCGCGGCCGCCGAAGCGTTCGCGCCGGGTGCGAGATTCGAAGCCTTTACCGCCGCGCCAGTTCCCGCGAGCAAGCCCGCGATCGCTGCGCCAGTGAGTAGAAACCTATTTGACTTTGTCATTTTCCCCAACGTCCTCCTGAATGAATTTTACTTCTCCTACTTCAGGCAGAAGTTCTGCCAGAAGACCGTGTGACTTCCTCAGAGCGCCATGGCCAGCCGGCAAATTGCGAGCAGTGATTTGTCTTGGCCAGGACCAGGGCTCGGGTAGGCGATCTCGACGGCGGTCTAACCTTACGCCCGATGAGAGTGCGCCTGCCAGCAAAAGTTTCGAGCCCATTTGCAAAAACTTTGTAACCTGGGTCGAGCCCACTCCTAGTACTGAGCTCCGCAAACTCTCCAAGCCCCACAAACTCTCCCAGCCCATGTGGCACAGCCATTCCTGGCTGTGTTGTTACCGGCCCGACGTCCCTGCTGTCGGCGGCAGAAACGACAAGGCAGCCTTGCTCCCCTGTAACCCAAGGACTCGGTTGACTTTGGCGGAGACATCCTCCGGCTTGAAAATCGGCGCCGAGCACGTCCGTTCCGTACAGACATACGCCGCCGCGTGCGGAACGGATGGATATTGCACGTCGGGATTAGGCAACTTCCCCTCTCGGGTATCCCACCATTCCAGCCGTTTATAACGCTTATAAAAGGATGGATACTGCAAGGCCGCCTCGAACAGCGCTCTCGCGGCGGGATCATCTTTCGGGCCGACAACCGTCAGATGCAGCGGCCGCCTACCGACTTTATCGTCCGCCAGCAGGACCCCAAGGACTAACGCGCTACGCTTCACCAGTGAACCCTCAGCTCGATATACGTCTTCCGGCGATCATCGGATTTGCATCCTACGCGACGTACATCACGCGCGGTCATCACTTCGTGGCTGGGGAGTACTTTCGAGAACGTCAGGGCACGGCTTCAGTTCCGCCGCGGTTTTTGGCTGTCAACCCGGCTCTAGCCGCTGCGGGGCCGTTTTCCAGTTACGGCACACACATTCAACTGGCCCTTTCCGCACACTACTCCTGAGCCGCGCCGTTCGACAACGTAAATTTTGCCAAGCGCACGACCGCCTAGTTCGGTCCACAGCGATGCACGGTCACACGCAATCCCGCTTGTTAGACTCCCGTGCCCTCGAATCGTAAGCGCGATTTGCACAACGCCGAATTGTTGAGGATGGCTGCCATAATTCTGCAGAAGGCGTAAGAGATCTGGCATCACATCGCCCGCCAGAGGACCGGGGCCCCAATAACCCAAATCCCGATAATCCAACTAAAGTGTTATGGCATCGGGCCGCAAATGATCGCGCCAGGGCCTCCTGCTTCCTGGAGTCCCAGGCGTAGCGGTAGCGATATCCAGGGAACTTGGTTTGACGCTGAAGCTAGCTGACAGCACGAACGAGTTAACAGGCTGCGGAAAAGTCTTTTTCTTCAGGAGGTCGGTGCTTTAGCGCCGACGTAGACTGCATGCTTTCAACGGGCTTCAGTTTATCCTGAGGAACGAAGGGCCCCTGAAGGAAGCTTTTTCTTCGTTTTGTTGAATTTTTCCGCAGCCTGTTACGCCGTGCCCCTCGACGCTTTTTCCAAAAGAATTCTTATCTTTGCCAAGGGCGTATCGTAGGCCCCGAAAATTTGCATTTCCGGGTGCAGCGTCGTGTACTCGTCCGCCGCCTTCCGCAGACTTCGGTAGATCTGTTCTGCTTCCCGGCGTTGCATCCTCTGACCCGGAAGATTCGCAATCGCTTTCTTCACGATCAACAACATGAACGCCGGATCGTCCACATGCACGAAACCTGGCGAATTTCGCGCATCCATAACCCACTTTAGAATCACGTCGCTCAGAGTCTGCCGCATGTGGTTAGCCCGTTGGCGATCATTTTAGCAGAGAATTTTCCCGTGCCAGATCGTGTCAGATCAGTGAGGAGCGCATGCGCAAACGCCACATCCCATCTTAACCATGCCGGGATTTGAGCGTAGCGCCCCCCACGGTTTTTCGCGTCCTTGCAGCGCGGCGCGGGGTCCGCGGAGCCCTCCGGCTTTAGCCTGTAATGGCCGGATCGGCGATGCCCATTGTCCGTTTTCCGCCCCCTTCAGTCATGCTAAACTCCTAGCTGTAGCGGCCGCTTTCTGTTTACCCTGAGCCTCGAACGGAAGCGGGCGCTGTCGAGTGGTGGGAGTAGCTCAGCTGGTAGAGCGTCGGTCTGTGGCACATGGGATGTTGAACCTTAACGCGCTGAGCCGTCGCCACTTAACTTCGTTTTAGCAAGTCTCAAATAGACCTGACGGTGGACCCTACCGGAGCGATTCTGTAAGGCGTTTTTTTGCTTCTCCCAAAACACCATTTGGGGGGCCTCCGGACCATAAGTATTCGCAGGATTTGTAAGGAGCGCCCCGCCCCTGCTTCATGCCTGTTCCTTTGACAGCCGATCCAGCAGCGCAGGCATCGCGTCTCCCGCCAAGTGATCCAGAAATTGGCTCATCGTATTGATGCGCTTCCGACAGGTTGGGCAGCCCGGAACGACCACGCCCTTGCCGCCCTGGGCGATTGACGGCGGCTCATCGACGAAGTGGCTGAAGACGTGACGAACCTCGTGAGGAAGCGGCACGAATCCGACCACGGCGAAAATCCCCAGCGAGAATTTGCTGAGCGTGCTTGTGTGCTGTCTTCCGACTCCCCAGTTCGCCATTGCACACTGGGAAGACTTGATTGCCGCAGCGCCGTCCATCTCCAGACACCCCGATTCAGACGTGCTCGTCAGGTGGGGCAAGGAACAAGTCGGAATTGTTGGGGAAGCCCGCTTTCGACTTCTAGCTGGAAGCCAATTGGGGCGATTTGGCTGCCCTGAGGGGTCGGGGGCGGCTGGGGCGTTTCCAAGGCGCTGGTAGCCTTTGTGACCAGCTTGGCGATGCTAAAGTCGTCAGGCCTGCGCACCAACCAGATTCGATCGCAGGTCGACAAAACATTTGCAAGAATTGCTGCTTCGGTTGACCTCCTGGTTGGAATCTAAGCATTCCCCCGGCACGAGAATCATGCTTAGGCGGCGGTGAAAAGGAAGATTGCCTTCTCTTTCCTGCCGGGCCGGGTCGTAGCGTAGATGCGGGCTCAGAACAAGCTCTGCCCCGTTGCTGCGGAGGCTGGTAACCAAACCGCTCGGGTCCACCGATTCCTCGTAGAGCTTGTTCCACAAAACCGTATCTAGGTAGATCGTTCGTCGCATGTTACAGCCACCGGTCTGCAAATATTCCGCCGCGAAAGTCTCGATAGGAGCGGATCTTGGTCACTAGGCCTGCCGCTGCGCCTACATCGCGAAGGAACCGTTCTTGTCTCTGGTCATGAGTTACGAAGATGTCGCAATCTGGCAAGTACGCCGCCGAGAACAAGTCCACATGCCCGCTTCGGTAGGAGGGCGCCGACCGCAGATCACGCACACTTCGCTCAAATTGTGCCAGCAAGAGGCAGTGCACCACGGCATCGACAGGTGGACACACGGCCACGAACTTCCGCATCTTTGCCTCGTCGGGAAGGTAGCCGGCCTCCAGCCGGTACAATCTCGCCGCGTAGTCCCAAAACGCTCCACCGGGTGGCTTCAGCAACGAAAGCCATTCTCCAAAGCCTTGAGGCCGTTCCGTCCCTTCGTCGAACAACTGCTCGAACTCGGTCGCAATTCTCCAAAGACCGCGCGAAATTCCTGTTCCGCGCTCTCGCCGGCAAGTCTCTGCTCGTCAGCTGCGGTGTCAAATGCGACCCGATCAGCAATGAGTTTTTCGTATTCTGGCACCCGAATGTTCCCATTCCAGTAGCTACTTCCATGCGCTTCATAGTCCTTAATCAAGGCGGAGAGGATGCTTTGCGGTCGATGGACGCACTCCCCGTTCCGAAGGAGCTCCTGGCACACGTCGAGCAACTCCTTTCGATCGGAATGAGCTCGCGTCGCGGCAATTTCGTGCACATTGTACGCGGTGAGGCGTGTGTAATACGCTCGGGCGATCTCCGCAAGCGATGTGTGCACTTCTCGGTCATTTTTGAGTGCGTTGATCGCGCTGGTGTCAAAAATGATGACTTTAAGGCTGACCAAGCTGCGGGGGCTTACAATGCCGGACATTTACTAATGCTATCTTCGCTTGCCTGGCACTTCTAGCGCCGAGATCAGTTCATAGCGGCTTCACGTCACAGTCAGTAACCTTTGCGCAGGTCAATTAAACCTCGTTCATACGGTTGTTCAGTATCTTCACCGACGCCATGATTTCTCCGAACGTCGGAGCTGTGCCAAAAATCATCGGACTTGTTCTCTCGTAGTCAGACTGGAGACGGTCGAGCATGCCCGCACTCGGTTCCACAGCCCAAGAACCGGGTTGAGCAGAGGCGAGGTCAAAATCTGGACGATTAAAGAACAGCCGAGCATGCCGCACGCAATCACGCGCCAGATTGCGGTCGGCAAGAGCGACGCCGCCCACGGGAGAATTATGCAGGCAGTGCAGGTCGTAGTAGTGCCTCGACACGCGTTGCCCCTCTTGGCGAAGTTCCCCCCGTATTTCGTGCCAGCGCCGGAGTCCATGAGCGATAACGGCCTTGTCCCAAAAGGATCGAACGGGCTCGATCGTGGTTACACCGGTTACAGAAATATCTAGCTCCGTGGTTTCCTCTGCAACGTAGGGACGCACCGTGATTTCTCTGTGCGGGTCCAGCGCCGATTTCGCCCCGCACTCAATGCGTACCGCGGGCCGAATATAGTCCGAATCGGCTGGAGTGATGCTGGGATAAAAGACAAGCAAGGTCTGTCTGTCAGGATCTGTATCGTCAGGTTCGACCCTTCCCTCCGGGGCGAATTCAGCCAACCGCGCGCCGACCGCTTCGCGCAACGTGCCCCGCACCCAAGCCTGGCATGCGTCCCGAATGGCGTCGAGTTTTGCCGTTCTTTTTTTTCCGGTTAGAGCTTCTAAATCTTCCACCGAAGCCGCTTGATGCAAGTCCTCACGAAACGCCGTGATATCGATATCCTCAGAAAACCGTTGGATGAGACCATGTCCCTTCGACAAGGAGGTTCCGCCTTTAAACAGAAGCCGCGGACCACCCGCAGCAAGGCCGTGATATAGAACATCGAGAGTCCAGCAGACCCAGAAATCCTTCTCGATATTTTGCGCGTTCGCGCCGAGGCGCCTCGACGCCGCCAGAAATGCATCGAGGCGATCTCGTTCTGATGCCGAGAGAAACTTCTGGAAGTCTTTGTTCACGTTCTTGCTGCCTTCGACCCACCATCCTGTTGCGTTCCCCAAACCAGTTCCCTGATCAACTCCTGCATCCAGATCGGTAACGCGGAGAAGCCCTTCTGCAGGTCATCCCGAATGGATGGCCCCGCCTTCGGGTCGTCGAGCACCTTTCCCAATTGTTGCGTGGCTTTGCGCCGCTCGTTTGGCTGCGCAAGTAGGTCTTGCATCCAGTAAAGCGCTTGCACGATTCGCATCGCCGGACGTCCTGACCAAAAGAGTCGACTCGGCGCCGCCGTCTTGAAATGGATCACTTGGTTTCCAAGGCGAATCGGTTTGAGGCGGGCATCCACGAGTACTTCGATCCGTGCCGGAACGGCAGTCGTTAGGCCGAGGTCATTTGCCGCGGTCATGCCGTCGAGTACGAACCGTGCATTGTCACGGCGTGCCACGGCTTGGATGACAGCACGGTAATCGGGCACGGTTAGCTTCCCCGTTAGATCGTTTTTCTTCGGACGGTCATAGAGACCTCGATCGATGCGACGCAGCTCTCCGCTTGCAGCTAATCGCTGCAGAGCCTTGTCAATCGCGGACCGGCTGCCAAAACGGATGAAGTCGTTGGGCGTCCACACCCAATCGGGCGTCGCATTTACCTGGTCGAGGATTTGCGCCTTCAGCTGGAAGTCGTTTTGCAGGCGAATTTTCATGTCCAAAGTATACGACATGTTTCGGACAAAATTGACCGAAACTTACCTCATTCTTCGGACAGCCTCCAAAAACTAGAGGGATTGACAGGCAAATGAACAGAGATGTATAGTGTTGATCATGGTTGACGCGCTTCTGTCAGTTGGCAATGCGGCGGACTACCTCGGTGTTTCCATTCAGACCCTTCGACGTTGGGATCGCTCTGGAAAGCTCAAATCAACCCGGCATCCGGCAAGCAAATATCGCTACTACCGCCTCTCCGATCTCGAACCGTTTCGCACAACCTTGACCGAGACGCCGGACGACGATCCAAATATCGGCCAGTTTTTTCAGACGGCACCCTTTAATATCGAAGCCAACGATCTGCTGAGAGAGCCCCAAAAAGAAGCTCATCGCCACAGCCGACAGCACTTTGCCAAGAGTTCAGCTCCGGCCATCCTTCATGTTCCAGTCGGCGGCGGCAAGACCGGAATAATGGCCACCCTTCCCTTCGGTATTGCCTCCGGACGCGTGCTGATTATCACGCCCAATCTCACCATTCTGAAGGGTGTCTCGGCAGCGCTCGATATCACCAACCCGAACTGCTTCTGGCGCGCACGAAAAGTCTTGAAATCATTTTCAAATGGGCCGTACAGGGCCATTCTCAACGGCCGCAACGCCAATATTCACGACTGCATCCGCAGCCATTTTGTCATTACTAATATTCAGCAACTCGCCAGCGCCGCCGACCGCTGGCTGCCGCAATTCCCCGATGGATTCTTCGACATGATCCTAGTCGACGAAGGCCACCACAACGTCGCGGATAGCTGGCGCAAAGTCTTCGCAAGGTTCCCCGACGCCAAAGTGGTCAGCCTTACTGCCACGCCGTTTCGCACCGACGGCGAACCTCTCGTGGGAACCGCCATCTACCGCTACACCTACGCGTCCGCCATGGTCAACGGCTACATCAAGCGGCTGCACGCGATTAACGTTGCTCCGCAACAAATCGAATTCACCTACCGAGGCGATCAGCGCAGCCACACGCTAGAGGAAGTCCTAGCCCTTCGTGAAGAGGCCTGGTTTCGGAGGGGAGTCGCCCTGGCTGCCGAGTGCAATTGCCACATTGTCGAGGCCAGTATCCGCCGGTGTTTGATGATGCGAGAACAGACCGGTTTTCATCATCAGGTTATCGCTGTCGCGTGTTCCGTCGACCACGCACGCCAAGTCCGCGCTCTTTACCAGCAGCGAGGATTTCGCGCCGCTGAAATTCACAGCGACATGCCCGAAGAAGAGCGGGAAGTCGTTCTCAATGCCCTTCGCGACAATCGCCTCGACTGCATCGTGCAGGTCCAAATGCTTGGAGAGGGCTTCGACCATCCACGGCTAAGCGTCGCCGCAATTTTTCGGCCATTCCGAAGCCTCTCCGCCTATATCCAGTTCATCGGGCGCATCATGCGCGTGAACTTTGAGAACGAGCCGCAGCATGTTGACAACGAAGGCTTCATCATCTCTCACGTCGGACTGAACAACGATGCCCGCTGGCGCGATTTTCGCGAAATCGAGCTGGCCGACCAACAAATGTTCCACGAGTTGCTGACAGCCATGAACTCGGGAGCTGAATTCGAGAGCGCAGGAGAGGGCGCCAGCGCCGGCGGAAGCTCCCGCCGATTCGACACCGGCATGGAGGTCGTTGATGAGATTGTCAGTCACTTCATTACGCAGTCCTTCCTAGATCCGAAGGACGACCGGGTCCTCGAAACCATCCTCAACCAGCCCATTCCTGGCACGCCCCTTACCGTGCGCGACATCACCGATCCGCAAACGCTTCGTCAGCAAATCCTGCGCAATCAGGAACGACTGTGCAAGCAAGAACCCGAGGAAATATTTGTCCAGCCCCAAGATGAGCGCGTCACGCTCCAGAAGAGGCTCGACGAACGGGCAAAATCCGTCGCCAATCGCCTGCTCCGCGAACTCGGCCTGCCCCGGGCGGGCAGACAACTCGGCAAGGCATTTCGCGACGTTCAGAGACAGCCAAACCATCAAGCTCTGATTATTCTGATGAACATCGCCGTTAACGACTTCATGACCATACCAGAAGGCAAGCGAGGCGACGCCTCGGCGGAGCAGCTTCGAAAGGCTTATGAGCATTTGGATGCCATCGGCGACAGCCTCCGGAAGAAGGCTCGCACCGCGCTCGATGCCTCAAAAGGGAAACGGTGAACTATGCCAGGCGTGCGAGACATCATGACGCATGTTGAAGTTCAATCAGCCTTAGCAGCGCGAATCTGTCACCACAACCGACGCCAACATAAGATCACCAAGGGCGAGAAATGCCTTGCGACTCATGGTTCTGACGGCGGCAGAAAGAATTACTGTGTTCCCTGCGCCATCGAGATCCTCACTAAGGCCAAAGAAAAGCTCATTGTCCTAGAGCAAGAACTCACAAATTAAAAAACATCGCGCTTCGACAACGGATTTTGCATGACACCGACGCCCAATCGCCAACATGCGCCGCTCAGCGACTCAATCATAGTCGCCGTCGCCAGTCTCGTAGACGACGCGCAATCCGAGCGGCGGGAACCGAGTCACAGCGATATCGAATTTGAGATCACGCGCGCGGCCCTTGGCTCTGGAGATCCCAAAACGCAAGGGCAGACCGTTGGCAAAGCAAAACGTGTACGGGCAACATTGAGTTGGGCCCTCGAACATGCACCTGACGAAGGCGAGATCTGCCTCGCCGGACTCATCGCTTTGATTCGAGCTAAAGGAGGCTTTCGGCGAGCCTCACCAAATTTTGTGGGTGAAGATCAAATCATCAACGCCGCGAAGGCATTTGCCGAGGAGGGATATGTCCTTTCCTCCGAAGGCGAACTGCTGCCGACCACCATCGACACTCTCTCAGGAATCGCGCTTACCGATGCCCTCGAATCCTATGTCCGTCGCGCACGCCGTGGAAGCGAGGATGCCGCTCTCCTTATTGGAACGGGCAAGGACCTTCTGGAAGCAACGGCGGCGCACGTGATCGCGGAGAGATTCGGGACCCAGCAACATCCTCTCAATTTTCCGACTTTGCTCGGTCAGGCATTTATAGCATTACGTCTCGCCACCCCTCAAACGCCACAACAGCCCGGTGAGTCTCCACAACTGAGACTTCAACGCGCACTCTATGAAGCCGGATGCTCTGTAAATGCATTGCGGAATAAACAAGGCACAGGGCATGGACGTCCGTGGCTTCCCAACGTTTCCGACACCGACGCGAGGGCAGCAATTCAACTCATCGGCATTGTTTCCGGATTCTTGCTCTCTGCACACAGGACGACGGCATGACCATTTCGCGTCAAGTATTAAAGATTCCTTTCGCCTCGAACTTGGTCGACGATGCGTGAAACGCTAGCAACTACCGTGACTCCAAAAAACGTAGCACTCGTTAAAATCGCACCGGGGCATGCGGCAGCATACTGGCCTCAATGTCTGAAGGAAGGGTACATCTGCGTTGGCTGGGATGCTGTCGGCGATCTCGCAAAATTCGATTCAGAAGCGCAGTTCCGCGCGGCCTTTGAAAAACGTTACAAGTACCACGGCAACCTCTCTGCGACCCGACGAAAGGCGAACGAGTTATGGACGCTGACGAAATTGCGATCGGGTGACAAAGTAATTGCCAACAAAGGGCTGGCCAAAGTCCTCGGCATTGGAGTCGTCCAGGAGCCAGGCTATGAGTGGCGGCCAGACAAAAGCCGTGGCGAGTACTACCACACGGTCAGGGTTAAGTGGGATACATCCTTCGCTAGAAGGATTCCGCGACAGCCTTGGACGCAAACGGTAACTGAGGTCCCCTACGACCTCTTCAGGAGCATCGCGAGAACGACGAAGCTCTCTCGCGATTCCGTCCGGTCCCTACATGATGGATCGCCCGACGCCGGGGCGTCTGGTAGGGCTGCAACCAATATCGCAATACGCGCCGGTGCTCGGGCGGCGCGGAAAGTCACGGAGGAACTCGAACGAGCCTCCGGTTTCCAGTCGGACTCTAAACTCCGCAAGCTGATCGAGCTCCACGCCATGGACCTTGTCAAAACAAACCTTGAGACCGCAGGCTACAACGTCGAGGATGTTTCTGCCCGGCGTCCCTACGACTTCCTCTGTAGACGAGGTTCTGAGAAAAAGTATGTGGAGGTGAAAGGAACCCAGACTGCCGGGAACGCCGTCGTGTTGACCGCCGGCGAAGTTAGCTTTATCCATCGGAACACCCGCCACTGCGTGCTCTGCGTCGTTCACGGAATTAGAATCACCGGTGATAGCAAACCAAAAGCGTCCGGAGGACAAATTAGCACGGACAGCCCGTTCGATCTTTCCATTGGAACTTTGATCCCCATCGCCTACACCTACGCCCGCGACAAAACGTGAGCATCGGACTCTATTTGAACCAGCGACTGAGCTTTGAGACCCCGCGGCTGCGATCTCCTTGGCAACACCAATAAATGAACCGTTTTCCAGTTTCTTGGCCCACCGAGCGTCTTCGCCCAGCGGCCCTTTTCACGACAACCGGACCTATCATCCCTCTTCTATATAGCTCGGCTATGTATATGATTGGTTTTACCGAGAATCTCTCATAGATCACCGGCCATTCTTCATTGAGCCGGTGCGGGTGCATCCATGGACTTGGATTCCTTGCGCATTGGACGCGAGCGATTGTCGCGCGTCTTTCAGTATCTTGAAGCGCTGAACCAGCACCGCAACCCGCCGAAGCGTCAGATTCGCGAACAGTTGTGGACCCTCTGGCTTAAGGATCTGCCCGATCATCCAGCCATTCAACGAGGACGGCCACCTACCATTGAAGAAAGCAAAACCGAGACTACCAATACCGCAAGCTCCCGCGAAGACCAGGATTTCATTCTCAAGGTTGCGCGTCCGAAGCTCACACGTCCGCCCGAGCCGCCCGTCGAACTCAAATCCTGGCTCGAGATCGGATGGGAGGACCCTGCAAAGGAACTGACCATAAGAAAAACGAGAAACGAACAAGGCACGAAAGGCGAGACTCTTCTGATTCGATTCGAAGAGGACGTCCATCGAACCACCGCGCTCGAGACATGGAAATCAAGGCGTGAGGAATGGGCTAGAAACGAAAGGCCCGCACGAGCTGCGGCTCGCGTTTTCGAAACATTGTATGAACTCTATGGACGCACAGAACGGGAAGCGGAGCGGGTCGAGCTAGTCCTCGGAGACGGGATTCTCGCCTGGCGCAGGCAGGAAGGCGGTGTCCATCATCCAGTTCTGCTGCAGCGCCTGCAAATGACATTTGACCCCGCTATCCCGGAATTCCGCATAACCGAAACAGAACATCCCGTAGAACTCTATTCCGCACTCTTTCAGTCCATGCCCGATGTCGATGGTCGCGCCATTGGCCGTTGCCGCGAGGAGCTCGAACGTGGCAACTATCATCCCTTGAGTGACCGCGATACCGCCGGTTTTCTAAAGCGTTTAGTAGTCCAGTTATCCTCACGAGGAGACTTCCTCGAATCGGGTGCGCCCGAGGGAGAAAAGGACGATCCACGAATCGGACGATCGCCCGTAATTTTCTTGCGAGCCCGGACGCTCGGCTTCGCGGCCGCGATCGAGGCCATTCTCGAAGACTTGCGCCGTCGAGAAGATCTGCCCTGGTCACTTCTGAATATTGTGGGTCTTGAGTCTCCCGTAGCAGGTGACGAAGCGAATTCCAAAGCTCATTCCTCCTTCGAGGAACCTCGCGACGTTCTGCTAAGCAAACCCGCCAACCCGGAACAGATACGCATCGCCCAATACACCGATACCATGGGCGGAATTCTGGTGCAGGGACCTCCTGGCACTGGAAAGACGCATACCATCGGGAATCTCATCGGGCATCTTCTCGCTCAAGGGAAAAGCGTCTTGGTGACAAGCCACACCACGAAAGCGCTCCGTATGGTCCGTTCCCAGGTCGTATCCAAATTGAGGTCACTTTGCGTGAGTGTGCTCGAAAGTGACTTAGACAGCCGCAAGCAACTCGAAAGTGCCGTGGGAACGATTGCGGAGAGATTGTCGCAAGCCGATAGCAACACCCTTGAAATCGAAGCCGCGCGGCTTTCCAAACAGCGAGCAGATCTGCAGGAACAACTCGCCCGTTTGCGCCAGCGCCTTGCCAACGCCCGCGCGGACGAGTATCGCGACATTGTTATCAGTGGAAAGTCCTGGGCACCTTCGGACGCTGCTCGGTGGGTTGCCAGGGAAGCAAATAAGTGCGCTTGGGTACCGACTCCCGTCGTCCTCGGAGCTGCCCTGCCCCTCTCCGAAGGGGAAATCACCGAGCTGTATTCGACGAATCGCTCCGTTCCCGCCGACGCGGAACGCGAACTCTCGCAATCGCTTCCCGAAGCGGCACAATTACCAAGCCCCGCCGAATTCGAAGCACTGGCAAATACCAGAGCCCATCTCAGTGGCGCCGGCCGGGATTTTCGATCTGATCTTTGGCAAACAACAGCGTCCACGCCCACGCCCGAAGCACTCTCTGCCATCGTCACAAGAGTCCAAGCGGCGATCGACCCCTTGGCGGGTGGCGAGCGCTGGAAATCGGCCGCCGTCTATGCCGGCAAGAACGGAGGCCCTCACCGCGAACCTTGGGACAACCTGGTGGCATTTATCGAACAAGTTCACCTTGAGGTTGCGAAGTCGCAGGAAGTCTTGTTCCGGCATGCTCCGAGCCTGAGTTCCACGGTCTCCTTTGAGGACCAGGAAAAAGCGGCCCTCGAGATTCATGAGCACTTGCGTGAAAACGGCAATCTCGGGTTTGTGACCCTGCTCACGCACCAGAACTGGAAGCAGTTAGTCCAAACTGTGACCGTGAACGGTGCTCAGCCCAAGCTCCCCGAGCACTTTATCGCTATCAGTAAATTTTGCCGGGTGAAATTCCTGCGGCGTGATCTCTCTGCCCGATGGGACCGGCAGATGGCGCCACTCGGGGCCTCTCCTTCGAGAGGACTCGGAGACGAGATCGAAAAAAGTGCCGTGCAATACTGCGCACCAATCCGAGACTGTCTCAGTTGGAGTTCCCGCACTTGGGGACCGATCGAGAAAGAGCTTAGGCAGGCGGGATTTGTTTGGGAGAGATTCATGGCGGAACAGCCTCCCGGTGTCGGAGTCGACGGAGAGCTTCGCCGGCTTCAACAAGCCGTAACCACCAACCTGCTCCCTATTCTGGCCGCACGGGTGAACTCGTTGCTCTGGGAGCGGAATGAAACCTTGCTTGGTGGGCTCCGCGAGATGCTTTCCGTCGCGAAACGAGTTGCCGCCGACTCACTCGTCGTCCCACATCTCTATGACGCGGTCTCGGACTGTAGTCCCGAATCGTACCGCGCCGGATACGCACGACTGTTGGAGCTTCAGTCCCTCAGAAACGAACTCGCACGCCGCAAGGAGTTGCTCGCTCGTCTTGAAACAACCGCGCCCGCGTGGGCTGCTGCCATTCGAACACGCGCGGGCGTACACGCAGCGCCATCCGAACCCGGCAACCCGGCCGATGCTTGGACGTGGCGGCAACTACACGATGAATTGGAAAGCCGTGCGAGTGTGTCTCTGGAAGAGATTCAAGCTTCCATCGACCGCTGCACCCAAGAGCTCCGCACGGTTACCGTCGAATTGATTGACCGCAAGGCGTGGGCCTTCCAAGCAAAACGAACATCCCTAACGCAGCGGCAGGCCTTAATTGGCTGGCTCGATACGATTCGCAAAATTGGCAAGGGCACAGGAATTCGCGCTCCGCGTCTCCGCGCAGAAGCCGCTCACAAAATGGTCGAGTGCCGAGGTGCTGTTCCTGTATGGGTGATGCCGCTCTCGCGGGTGGTCGAGAATTTCGATCCTCGCACCTCCCGCTTTGATGTCGTGATTATCGACGAAGCGAGCCAAAGCGATGTCATGGCGTTGGTCGCTCTATACCTCGGCGCTAGCGTGGTGGTTGTCGGCGACCACGAACAAGTCAGCCCGTCTGCCGTCGGTCAAGAGATTACCGTAGTGCAGAATCTAATCGATCAATTCCTGCAAGGAATTCCAAATGACTACCTGTACGACGGGCAGACCTCGGTCTACGACCTCGCGCGACAATCGTTTGGTGGAACGATTCGCCTGGTCGAGCACTTCCGTTGCGTCACCGACATCATCCAATTCAGCAACGACCTATCCTACGAAGGTGATATCAAGCCTTTGCGCGATGCAAGCCGCATCGCTTTAAAGCCGCACACAGTGGCCTATCGGGTCGAAGGCTCAACCCGAGACGGGAAAGTTAACCATCAAGAGGCGGAAATCGTTGCGTCCCTCGCGGCGGCCGCACTGGAACAACCCGAGTATCAGAAGAACGAATTTGGTGATCGCACCAGTTTCGGCGTCGTGTCCCTGGTCGGCGAGGAACAGGCCCTTGAAATCGACCGTCTCCTGCGGGTACACATTCGCCCCGATTTGTACGAGCGACACCGTTTTCTCTGCGGAACGCCGGCCCAATTTCAGGGCGACGAGCGCGACGTAGTGTTTCTTTCCCTTGTCGATACGCCTACCGGCACCCCGCTGCCCTTTCGGGACCAGCAGATGTTCAAACAGCGCTACAACGTCGCTGCCAGCCGGGCGCGAGACCAAATGTGGATCGTCCACTCTTTGAATGTTCAGACCGACCTCCGCTCCGGGGACTTGCGCCGACGTTTGATCGAACATGCGCAAGACCCAGGAGCACTGTTGCGGCTCCTAGAAGAGAAGGAGAAAAGAACGGAATCGCCATTTGAACGAGATGTTTTGAAGAGACTCCTAACAGCGGGTTTTCGAGTCACGCCGCAGTGGAAAGTCGGATCGCGCAGAATTGATCTGGTCGTGGAAGGAAACGGACGCCGCCTTGCTGTTGAATGTGACGGTGACCGCTACCATCCTCTCGAGAAACTCGGAGAAGACATGGAACGCCAGGCGATTCTCGAAAGGCTGGGTTGGATTTTTGTACGTGTGCGCGGGAGCGTATTCTTTCGCGATCCTAATCGGGGGATGAGACCCGTGTTCGAGAAGCTCCGTGACCTCGAAATTGATCCTTCCGCTGAACGCAGGCCGTCGTCCCTTGAGGTCTCAACGAGCGAATTGACCGACCGAGTTGCCCGACGGGCCGAACAAATTCGCAATGAATGGAAAGCACCGGCGGGCAACGGCGCGGTAACCTAGAGGGCATGCTTGGCGGCCAAGCGTTCGCATTACGCTGCCTAAATCTTTGCTACCTCTACAACCGTCGCTAGTTCAAGGTAGCGGCAAAACGCATTCGCCAGCTGCATCTGTCGCGGCGTCCGGCATTCCGGCTCGAAAAGGCTCGGGTTCCCCACCACGATCACCGCGGTTTTCGCCCGTGAAGTCGCGACGTTCAACCGGTTCAAGCTGAAGAGGAACTCCATTCCGTGCGGCACATCGCTCGGCGAAGACGTGGTCATAGAATAAATGACCACCGCAGCTTGTTGCCCTTGAAACTTGTCCACCGTTCCGATACGGATGTTCGGCAGCCGTGCCGTCAGATCCGCCACCTGGGCGTTGTACGGGGCCACTATCAGAATCTCATCCTCCCGCAACGCCCGGCTGTTGCCTTCGCTCTCAAACCACTTCACCTGCGGTTTCAACAAACCCTCCACAATTTGCGCCACCACATCGACTTCCTCGGGACTTGAATTTCCGTTCCCCTCATGCGCCACCGGCACAACCCACATACCTGCGCCGTTTAGCCACTCGTGCCCTTCGAGCACGCGACTCTCCGCGTCCGCGTTTGATCGCAGCTTCCCCTCGTAGAAAATTTCCGAGGTGTATCTGCAAATCTTCGGGTGCAACCGCCAGGTCTCGGGTAGTAGAAATCCAAGGTGTGACGGAATCGTTTTTTCTCCATTCAGCAGATGTTCCAACGCGGATTTTTCCGCTCCGTCTGGATGACTACCCTGAAGGGGCTGCTCGAGTTGCTGCGGATCGCCCAATAACACCAGTTTCTTTGCCGCTTGCGATACTGCCAACACGTCCGCCAACGACATTTGGCCAGCTTCGTCGATGAAGAGCACATCGGCGGCTTCAAAAGCACTTTCCGGCGACCACAGCCACGATACTCCGCCAACAACTGTTGCTGTGCCGGAGCGCAGAGCCTCGAGCGCCTCTTCATTGCTCTCCTTTGCCACAGCAACACCCGGACTCTCGACGCCGTTCCGGTCTCGATGCAGGCAGCGAACCTCGGCAATCCCTTTTTTGTGTGCCGCCTCGACAACCGTATCCAGCAAGTTTCGAATGACTTTGTGACTCAATGCTGTCACACCGACCCTTTTGCCGCGCTTCACGAGCTCACAGATCATGCGCGCGCCTGTGTAAGTCTTGCCCGAACCAGGAGGACCCTGAATCGCAAAGACCGAATCGTCCATGGCCAGCACGATGCGGCTGGCCGTTTCTTCGGGCGTTTCCGATGCGAGTTGCTCCAGTCTCTCTCCCGCCGGTAGGCGCGGAGGCCTCCGCAACAGTAGGTCCCGACCCGAACGATAGCGTCCTTCGGCATCGATTCCATTAGCAACGACCCGTTCCCCAAGTCTAAAAATCGACTCTTTTTGGTCATCCACATTGAGTGGCCGGTCCCATACATAAACTGCTGCCGGATGGAACTCTGCCGTTTTTTTGGTTTTTTTAACGTCGATCAGCCGCGCCCGCGAATCCAACGCCTCGACGGTTCCAAAGTTCTGGCCCTTACACACCAGGGTCTTCCCCTTGCGGGCGACTGTCTCCTGCTTTTCAAACGAATAACGATCCACCGGGATTTTTCGTTCGACGCGCAACCGTTCGACGAATTTCAGGCCCGCGAGACCGGCTCTCTCTTCCAACAGATCTTCCTCATCCAGGGCCTCTAACCGGTAGCCTTCCCAATAGGTCGACTTGTCCTCCCGCCGATGCCAATCCAATAGTTGGGCCAGCAACCACTGTGCTTGCTGCTCATCATTGCGCTGTTTTTCGTCCACGGGTATCCCGGCGGTCAGTCTCTCCGTGAGCGCCAAAACCCGCTTCTGCCGCTCATCCAGATCTTCCGAAGGCGCTTCGTTCCTGTCGGTAAATCGCGGGAGATTTTCGCCGGCGTCCACCAACTTTTGTCGTTCCGCCTCTAGCCAATCCCGCAACTTTGCGGTCGAAAAGCAATCTTCTCCGTTGTATCCCTCCATCGCCTCCCGCGTCGAATCGGGCAGGGGATCGTCGCCCCATCCGAGCTCCAGCCGGTGTTCTAGATAACGCATTTCCGCACGCGACACCGCCAATGGTATCTTTCGCTCGAATCCGTAAAACGCCTCGAGCTTCTTCAGCGAATATTCCTCCACGCTCGCTCGCAGCCCCTGCTTGAACGTTTGATGCAAGTCCACGAGTACGCCCGCGCGCAGCATGCGGTCGATTTCCTCTTCTCGTGTCGCGTACATTCCCATCAACCGTTTCAACGCTCCCGGTTCGTAGCCCCCGAAGTGGTAGGCGTGCATCTTCGGATTGTCTTTCCTTCGCCGCATGATCTCGTCGACAAGCCACTCGAACCCTTCCTTTTCCTGCTCCCTCGTCAGCGCCCATCGCTTCTCATAAGCCAGCTCGCCGTCCGCGCCCTTCACCGCAAAGCCGAACAAATACTGCAATCCTGTTTCCTCGACAAACGGATCACCTTCCAAATCCACAAACATGTCCTGCGTTGAAGGCTCTGGCAGCCGGCAAAATCCCGCGCCCTCCGCTACCGGCAAGGGCTCATGCTTCAATCTTTTCTCCGTCCGCCCGTCAACCTGCACTCGCGCCTGCTCTCGCGCACGCTCGTACCCCGCTTTCGATCCACGTCTCGGCCGCTCGTGCAGTGGAATCGGCAGCACGGCCAGTTTGGCCATCGTTTCCGCATTCCAGTTTTCAAATTGATTCCGCTGCTGCCGCCGAATTCCCGCCACCAGCGACAAATGATCGTCCGCCCTCCGTCGCCCATCGCACTCCTTGAACCACCGGCAGATGTTGCAGTGTTCTACTGGCTCGGGATATGTTTCCTCACGTGTGGGGACTCTCTTCAGTCCGTCCACCCCCACCGCGCCCGCCAATCTCTCTTTCACGTATCGGTAATACGCGGCATATTCCGTCACCCGGTATTTCTCTCCCACAAAGGCCGCTCCGCGCGGCATCACGCATAAGAACTCCGGCAAAGTCCCCTGGATGTTCTTGAGGAGTTCCGAATACAACGACAACTGCAAAATTGCGGTGGCCTTTGTCTCCCGCGCTAACTTCGTATCCACCGCTTCGTAAGACCACGCCCATCGCTCGCTCGCCGCTTCCACCCGCAGCAACACGTCCGGTCGCCCATACCACTTCCCGTCACTCAAGGCGCCCTGCGCAATCACAGCGACGCCGCGTTCCATCAGCGCCAGAGTCTCCACCAACAACCTTCGCTCTTCTTTGTGATCGATGTGCCTTAGGCTCTCGACCCTCAGCCCTGTTGCAGCCAGATAATCCAAGTACGCTCTCTCGTGCCGCTCACCGCGCTCTCGAATGACCGCAAGGTCCGGATCCGCCCACTCCGGCTCGGCCAACTTGCCCAGCGCCACTTGCAAATCGAGCGTGGTCACATGTCGACACGCCAAATGATTGCTTAGGTCAGTTGCCGATAACCGCGGCTGTTGTGAATTGATCTTCATTCGATAGCGCCGTTCTTGAAATTGCTAGTCGCGATTTTATCTTAGTGTTTCCCTCGATGGGGGTACTCTCGCATTCAGTTCACCAAGTTAGTACTCCCTGAATTACATACCAAATGTTCCTGCATTGCCGGCTACTGCTCGGCAATTGGGTGCCCGTCCTGATCAACTCTCCTTCGTAACGTAGACGGCGCGCATCGAAGCTTGCTCGATTCCTGCCGTTTCGAGAGTGACGCGTCCCGCCGATTGAAAGACTTCGGCTGCGGTCTCCATTAGCACGTTTCGAGCCACGAAAAAGCTGTGTCTCTCACACGTGCCGCTCATTCCCACCCCGACGCCCCACCCACTCCACTTCTGTTCTCTGTTTCGGTTCGTTTGCTCCCTGGCGGTCTTGTGAAGGGAGCAAAGCTCCCCGAAACAAGGAGAACAAATCATGAAAATCGAACAAGCAAAACAGATCGCAACAAAGGCCATCGAGGAACTCAGTCATGCCCTCGAAACGGGCCACAGTGAGAGGTTTACGGAATACCTGGCCGCAATGGCACGGTTCCATCGCTACTCTTGGCACAACATCATGCTAATCGCATCACAAAGGCCGGACGCGACTCGCGTTGCTGGTTTCCATACCTGGAAGCAACTTGGAAGGAACGTCAAGAAAGGCGCCAAGGGAATTATGATCCTGGCTCCTGTGGTACTGCGCAAGACTAAGGACGAAGCCTCGGAGGAAAACCGGAGCAGCGGCCCTGCCGGCTTTCGGGCCGTTTACGTTTTCGATCAAATGGACACTGACGGCAAGCCGGTTTGTGATCTCGACTCCGCTGAATGGGATCCGGCCGGGTACACCGAACGCCTGAAGCAATTTCTCGTGGCACGCGGCGTTCAACTCGAATACTCAGATGTCATCGCTCCGGCACAAGGGCAATGCTCAGCCGGGAGAATCACGCTCTTGCCTGGCCAATCACCCGCCGAGGAGTTTAATACTCTGGCGCACGAGACGGCGCATAGCATTCTTCACATGCAGGAACCCCGCACCGAGACGACAAAGTGCGTCCGGGGAACCGAGGCAGAGGCAGTTGCTTTTGTCATCTCCGAGGCGATCGGCCTGAAGGCCAAAAACTCCGCCGACTACATCCATTTGTACGCCGGCAGCCAAGAAACGTTGGTCGCGTCCCTTGAACGCATTCAGCAGACAAGCGCCGCGTCGATGGAGATTACCATCGCCCGCAAGAAGGGTTCACCCAAGACCGTGCAACAGCTTGTAAGCCAGCGTGGCAAGCCGTGCCTGGACGAAATCAAAGCTCTTCGCCGTTGGAGTGCCGAACGCAACCGCACCAATGAGCCCACGTCATTTGTCTTCGCCAGCCAGAAAGGCGGATCGCTCCATCCCGACGTGATCAACCGGCTTTTCAAAAAGTACGTCGTCCAGGTCAACGCCAATCGAGTTTCTCGTGGTGCCCAACCGATCGCTGAGTCTGCCTGCCACGTGCATGCGCTAAAGCACACGCTCTGCACGCTCGCTATCGACGCCGGGATGGACTTCTACAAGGTCGGGCTCCGAGCTGGTCACGCTGCTTTGTCCAGCACCCTGAAATATGTTCACGGCTCCCAAGTCCTGGCCGGCAAGGCGTGGCAGGAGAAATCCTTCGAAGTCTTCGCCTAACCCGGCCACTTTCCTGACCCGTTCGCCTCGGTTCCGCCGGGGCTTTTTCTTTGTTAAGTGGGCGGTATCGCACAGAATCCGAAAAGCACAACGGAAGGAAAACAAGAGGGCATACGAGCACCAGGTCTAAAGACGCATAGTTTGGCTAGATCAGTTCGGCCAAAAACATCGCCACAACTGTTCCCTGGCATAAGACTTCCGAAGTCTCATGGAGAGGGAGAACCCTTCGGCTATTGTGTCGTGAGAAGCAATCGCTACTGGTCTCCCATACCAGCAAATCTATGACCTCGTGAACGGCGCAGCGACGTACGAGCGCAACGGGCACCACAATGAAGTGTGCCCGTCGCTCAGTTGGATGGAGCGTCTGCCTTCTAAGTCTTTCGGCACGAAGAATCAACAACTTACACGGAACGCGACGAATTGCTGCCAAACGCTACCAAGTACATCGCGGAGCTTGGGGTTAGACGCGGAACCCAGCAGCCCGTAGCACTCGGTAGGGTTCGGTGGTGGGTACAAAACTGGGCATACCCCGCACCGAAGCGAATCTGATGTACGATCTGGGTTGGTCCGGCTATCCATTCCTGCGAAGTGCGCGGCGAATGCCGATTGCAGAGCAATCCCGGCGTGTCTGTGTGAAGGCGTCCAGCGCCCCGCGGGACGAGGCAGGGCGGCTGCCCCCCGCTTCTGCTCGACCGTCCCGTCAGCCTTGATCAGGGTCGCGATCTGCTCGTCGAACATTTCACGTCATTCCTCCTCGAATCGGTCTCTGCCCAAGGGTCGGGCAGCGCACATCGGGTCATGCCGCTTGAAGGCGCGATCCTCATCATTCGCGACGCCCATAGCCTGATTGATTTCCCAACACAAGGACGAGACGGACAGGAGCAGGGGACATCGCCCCTCTTGGTCGTGGACGCACGACGAATGGACGGCGATGAGTTCCGACAACAACTGGGGCGTCATCCTGCGGGGCTTGCGCCCCCTCCTCGAATGCACGCGCCCCTTCCCGTCGCACATGGCCAGTATCAGGTTGGCGATCCTCGTCCTCCTCGCGGGCGCAGCGCTCGGCAGCAGGAGATCAACGCACTGAAGGGCTATGCGCCTGCGGGAGTCGATATGGACGACCTTGCAGCCCGAGAGATTATCCATGCAGCCTTCTCCAAGCCCACACGAGAGCCAACGGCGAGTATGTCGCGACCGGGAGCCACGCCCCGTTGGAGGCGGCGCTGCGGCCGGCGAACAGCAGCAGGAACTCCGCGAGGTAAGACAAGAATAGAGCGCCGAACATCCAGACCGTCGCCTTCACTGACGTGACCAGCAGCCCGCCGTTCGCCTCGCGCCACTGGCGCACGGCTTCCACCCCCTGACGCCACGGGGCGGCGGAAAGCTGAGAATAGATCAGCACCCAAAAACAGCAACTCCACGGCCCCGTCCAGAACAAGAACATCGCGCCGTCCGGCGTGCGGGACAGACTCACCGAGGCTAAGGGCAGCGCCGCAGCGAACGGCACGAAGACGACGAGGACGAGCAGGGACTTCAGCAGCCACTTCAACATCGGGTCTCCTGTGTTACGGCACCAGCAAGAGGTTGAGGATTAGCATGTCGCGGAGCCACCGGATCATCGCAGCACGCTCCTCCGCCCAGCACGGTCGATGATCTCAACAGGTTTCCGATGTCGCACATTTTCCTTTTCTCCCTAGGCTGGCGGTACGGCTTCGTGCTGCTCTGCCTGTCTGAAGTATACGGAGGACACTCGCGAATTGGCCACTCGCAAGTCATTGCTGCTCAAGCAGTTGCAAGTGGCCATTCTGTGTTTCTCCTCCGTATACTGTGGTTGGAGGGAAGGACTGACTATCCAAGAAATCATCGCGGAACAGAGGCGTCGCTCGGTTTCAGCTAACCCAGCGGAGCGCCTTGCGGCGGCGCTGCTGATCCCCAACCTGCTGAGGGAGCGTCTGAGAAGCCTGCCCGACTGCGAGATCGGTGAGCTGCTTGAGCACGAGGTCTGTTCGAACCTGAGCGTGCTCGCTCAAGGCTTTGAAGTCACCCGCGAATACTGCGACCGGGGAATTTCTGGCTCCAAAGCGAGACGCCCAGGGTTAGACGCCTTGATGGCTGACGCCCGGCGAGGGGAGTTCTCCATCGTTCTGGTCGCAGCGTTCGACCGGATCGCCCGCAGCACGAAGAATTTCCTCGAAATCGTGGACGAACTCAACGAGCTTGGAATCGAGTTCTTCTCCGCGAGGGAAGCCATCGACACCAGCGGACCGATGGGCAGAATGTTCATCACGCTTGTCGGGTCGATTGCTGAACTGGAACGGTCGCTGATCGTCGAGCGCATCCGAGCCGGAATGCGCCGCGCCAAGATCGAAGGACGCCGCCTCGGGCGTGCCCCGCTGAGCGTTGACCGCAATGCACTCGTACGGGACCGCCTCGCGGGAATGTCGCTGACCGACGTTGCAAAGAAATATCGAATCAGCCGTGCAAGCGTGGTTCGCGTTGTCAGAGATGCGAAGCGTCAAATGCTCGCAGCCGCATGAGCGGCAAATTAGGAGAACAATGAGCCACCGCCATTATTGCGATTTCGCCGGGCACGACTGGCAGTGCAGTGGGGACTGCGAATGCTGCTGTGGTCTGCCCATGGAAAGACACGACCACAGCGATTGCCCGGTCGAACTTCGTGCGTGTCCCGAGCATGCGGATGAGCAGCAGCGGAGCATAGAGGAGGCAATGTCTTCGGAGCCTGACCCCGCGCTCGTCCAGAAATGGCGGGAGCGGCCCAGTTGCGAGTGCGACTGCAGCGAAGCCGAATTGAACAAAGTCGTCGGCTGGTGCTTTCATTGCAGCCACGTCTATGTTGAGTACGACCCAAAGATCGAAAACCTACACTTCGCTAACCATTGCCCCGGCGCTCCTGAAGAACTCAAGAAATCTGCGCGGGAGAGACTGGTAAAGCACTGATCGGCTTCTGAAATTTCAACTGAGCAAGCCGAGGGAGAGGAAACAATTGATTCGGAGCTTGATCAACTTCGTGGTGCTGGTTGGATTTACCCTGACGCTGCCGCTTTTCTGCATCGCCGCATGGGGCTGGGGCTCCAAGGACGAGCAATGGCTCACCGACGGGACTCGTCAGGGAAGGTTGGAAGCGACAGTAGAGTCAGGAGATTAAATCGTTGAAGACGGTAGAGCAGATCATCAAGGACACACTGGCAGCGGAGAACCATGACGAACGGTATCTCCACGGCAGGTTCCATGATGCGCGCCGGGACAAAGAGATTCTTACTTGCGAAGACATTCCCGAACGCAAGCCTAGGAAACGGCTTCCAAGGCTTTGGCCCTTCTAGCTAAGCCAGCGCTCATTTCTGGCGATGCCAGGGGACAAAAGGGAGGAGTTCCTTAAGGAGCACGACATCTGCTTCGCCGCAAACCTCCCAACCGCGACTCCGTTTGATTCATGGGATTGGAATGCGATAAAGATTTCGATGCATCGTAGTTTTTACGTACGCGAATGTGGAAGGGTCCGGTCCAGGCGCGATGAACCAGCCATCCAGCAAACGCGTGCCGGGAATCGCCTTGGCATCTTCTGGCGCGCGAATCCCTGATGAGGGAAGTCTGGGGAGCGTCTCTCCTGGGGGTACGGGAATCGCCAGCGTTTTAGCGCCGGGCAGCCCCGAATTCGGTGGCAGCCCGATGTAAAAGAACTTTCCGTCGGGAGCCCAAGCGGCGGAACACCAACCCATGCAGATTCGCCGCGGAGAACCTCCGCGGACGGAAATCGCCAAAATGGCCGCAGACGAGTCCGTAATCAGCCAGCGCCGATCCGGCGAAATGCCCAGAAGTGCGAGGACCGGATCCGGTAGCAACTTGGATCGCCCTGAACCATCCTTGTTGATCCGGCCTATATAGTTGGCTTTTCCATCCGAAAACTGAAACAAGACCTGGCCATCGGGATCAAAATAGGGCGCACTCTCTCCCGTAGCGGAGAGCTGTCTAGGAGGCGAACTCCCGTCCGAAGGAGCCAGCCAGAGTTGGGTAGCTTTTCCGGGCGGCTCGGTCGAAAAGACCACCTCCTTGCCATCGTTCGAGACGTCGTATGCCAGCATCGACATGCCCGGCAGAATCGCCTCAGTTTTGCCCGATTCGAGATCGCGTCGCCACAACCCGCTCGAAGACGCGGACGAATCATACCGCATCAGGTAGGAGAGAAGCTTGCCATCCGATGAGAACTTCGCCGATGAAGGGAGCACATAGCCTTCCGAAGATAAGGCGCGATCACCCTGCTTGTCGTGCATCCATATGGCGCTCTCGCGCAACCCAATCGAAGTGATCAGGGAATGCCCGTCGGGCGCCATGGCCACCCCGTCCTCTTCGGTAGGACCGTAGGTGATCTGCTCAAGTTGCCCTTCAGGAAAGCGCTCGCGCCATAAGTGATGAGCGCCGTCCACTTCAGCGCCAAAATACATCCACCTGCCATCAGGTGACCACGCCGCCGAGGTGCACGGCCCTTGCGGGCCCACCCTACGGCTCTCCAAACTGCTCCGCAGCGAAATCAAGCGGCACCTCTGCCAGATTGGATCCATCTCGACGACCACCGCCCATTGGCGGTCGGGCGAAGCATAGGAGTAATGCGCCATCATGCGCTCATGCTGTGGAAAATAGAACTTGCGATAGTCCGAGCGATTTTCCGTGGCGGTGACAATTCCCATGTGAACGCCGGTTTCCACTTCGGAGAACAGGACGCGGTGTTGGTCCAACCAGGTGAGGCCCGCGGCATTAGACAAAAGCAGAGTCGGCGCCCCGCCAAGCGGCGATATCGTAAGGGTCTTCCACTCGGAAGTTTCCGAGATAAACGTCGTATAAGCGATGCGCGAGCCATCCGGGGAAAATGCCACTCCGTATTTGAGCTTGGGATCGTTAGTAACCTGAACCGGTTCGCCCTGGGGCAGCCACTTAACCCAAATCTGATCCGGTGTGAGGAACCCGCTGTTGCTTCTGTAGAACGCGACCATGCGACCGTCTGACGACAAAGCTGGCGAAACTGCGGAATCCGTGAAGTTGGTGATTTGGGTGTAGCTGACTTCCCCCCGCTCGGTTCGTTCTTTCCTCTGATCCGATTTTTGCCGCAGCTCCCAAATCACGCCCACGACGACCAAAAAAGCCGCAGGCACAAGCAGCAACCACTTAACCGCGCGCACAGCCGGTAACCGTTTAGTTTCGGATGCGGTTACCGGATTATTGGCCGTAATCGTCGGCACGGCCGGATCGTTTGTTGCAACCGTGCCATGCCCGTCGCCGAATACATTCTGCTCCGAAATGGGCTTTGGTTGGCTGCCAGTGGATAAGGAGACTGTAGCAATAAACCGATAGCCCCGCCCGGCAACCGTCTCAATAAAACGAGGGTGTTCAGGGTCATCTCTCAGAGCTAGTCTTATCTTCCTTATCGCGTTGTTAATACTACGGTCTGTTTCAACAAATACGTCGGGTCCCCACAGAGATTCCACGATCTCCTTTCTAGCTACCAGGTCGCCGCGATTCCTGAGGAGCAGTACTAGGAGATCGAACGGTTGCTTCTCAAGGCGGATTCTCCGTCCTTGCCGTCTGACCTCAAATTTTCCGAGGTCAATCTCCACATCCTCAAACTGAATAATCGAGGCTGCCAATGGGACCGCCGGCTTGCAAGATGGCCGATATGTTAGCAGCCGTTTCCGAAGCAGTGCCAGTGTTTTCAGGCGATTGGCCCGCGATACGCTCATGACAAAAAAATTATCTTTCAACGATTGAGTTACAACCAAGGAATCGGGATCGTGTCGCGATATACCGCGAACGACGTGAAGTTCGTTGGGAGATTACAGGAGGTAAGCGACAATGAAATGGAGGCTCAGGTATCTGCCGTTTCTTCTTCTAGCCTTCGGTGCCCCGCTGAAGGCGCAAATCGAACCAATATCTACTCTCAAAGTTCAACCAATTCCAATTCCCGGCGGAGACATATTCACAACGCCAACACCACCTTACGGCCTTTACAACCAGTTCTTTCCGGGTCCTCCCAATCAAAATCCGCCGTTTGACCCCATGAATGCAGACCCCCAGGGCATCACTAATTTCCGCGGTGTAACCGCCATGGGGTATACCAGCGGCTTCACGAAAGACCAGCAGTTCGCCGTTGTGACTGACATCCGCGTATACCAAGGGGACTATATCGGAGGGGAGATCGCGGACCCCAACTCCGCGGGAGCAACCAGATCAGCACGTGCGCACGGCACATTTGTCGAGATATGACTCGACTTCTGGACATATGACCCCAGTTCGGGGTCACTCATTCAACAAGTTCATGACTTTAATCCGTGGACGTCGCCAAACGGGCTTTTCTGGATTGTCAAAGTTCCAGACAGCGCCGTACAGATCAGCCCTGACGGCAACACTCTGACCATTCACCTGGAAAATGTGCCGGTAGTCGATGCGGTCCGTTTCCCTCCCCCTGTTCCCACCAGCAACGCTCCGGACGAAGTCAATATTTCCCCATATCAGATGATGCGAGCCAGGGCTTCCTTTGACATCACCTACACCAAGACGCAGGGCACAGCACACCGGGTTCGTCCTTCAAACGACGACCCGCTCAGCCCGCTGAATTGGGCCGGTAAGATGTGGAATGCCACGAATTCCGGATCGTTCTCCGTTGCTTACGACGACGGAACGTTTTCAGCCTCGGGTACCTTCGGTTCCTCAGGCAATTTCGGTGAGATGGGCACGGAACGCAACGGCTTCTTCGTCCACAACGAGGAACAGGACGACAACGACGCAGAAGCGGGAGAACAACCGTTATCGCTATCGGGTCAGCCAGCCAACATGAGCCAATCGGCGGCAACCGCCGATACAAACAAGCCGGTGAAGTTTGCCCTTCTCAAAGGACGAGTCCCAGTAAAGGTCAGTCATTAAGGTACTTGTCTAGCTCAATGCAACTTTCTCGGGAACCCAGGGCGTCTGTCGCGACAGGCGCCCTGCACCTTTGCGGGTGCAACATCGCAAGCGGATTATCTATACGTCGAGACTCCCGAGTGACGGGCTAGCTGGAAGTTATTCCGGCGACCCTGAGCGTAATCACTGCTCCCGCAGTTTGGTTTGGTGTCTGTTTAGGCTCGAAATTGGTGCTATTTATGCGGAACAGTTGAAAGAGTTACAGAAGCGAGACCGTAGAAGTCACCAATATTGATGCGGGTCTCATGCATGTCGCTGAAAAGATGGTAGGATACTGGAAGGACCAGGGTGAGTATCCCACCAATCGCACGCAGACCAATGCACCTCTGTCAGTAGCCCGCGATCCAACCAACTTAATCTGAGACCCAGGATAGGTCCCAGGACGCCGTGCATGGATAGCTACCGACAATTCACTCGGAATGTGCCAGGCGAACTCCATACTTCATCTCGCATTAAGCAGTGGGCGCAGACGTGATATAAGCATTTGAAGCAGTTTGAAATGTCAGGGGAGTTTGCTGGCCTCTCTTGAAACGCTTGGGAATCCCGATGAAACTCGTAGCGCCCGTGTTTGCGCTTCTTGTGGCTGTTTGTTCCTTGTTCGGCCAGTCAAAATCCCCGGTCCTGATGGCGGGGTTGGGCGATCATCACCACTCAATCTCCACGAAGAGCTCTGATGCGCAGCGTTTCTTCGATCAGGGACTCACCCTGGTCTTTGCCTTCAATCACGAGGAGGCCGCGCGTGCGTTCCGGCGAGCGTCAGAGCTGGACCCACACTCAGCGATGGCGTTTTGGGGTGTCGCGTTGGCGTTGGGTCCATGCATCAATCTTATGGATGTCGATCCCCCTCACGAAAAGGCTGCGTACGAAGCCGTGCAGAAGGCGTTGTTGCTCGCACCGCGCGCAACGGAAAGCGAGCGCGACTACATTCAGGCTTTGGCTAAGCGCTACTCGTCCGATCCAAAGGTCGACTTGAGGAAGCTCGACGTGGAGTACGCCAATGCGATGCGAGAACTGTCCAAGCATTATCCGGACGATCTCGATGCGGCCACACTTTATGCGGAGAGCCTGATGGACCTTCACCCTTGGAAGCTCTGGAGCCTCGATGGTCGTCCGACCGAAGGTACTGAGGAAATTGTTACCGTGTTGGAATTAGTGTTGCGGCGCGATCCGTACCATCTTGGTGCAAATCACTACTACATTCATGCCACAGAAGCGTCTCCCCATCCCGAGTGGGGCTTAGCTAGCGCTAGGCGTTTGGAAACCCTCGCACCGGCGGCCGGTCATCTGGTGCATATGCCCGCGCACACTTACATGCGTGTGGGAGACTACTCGGCCGCCGCCCATAGCAATGCGGTTGCGGCGGACATTGACCGCGCATATCTGCGGGAGAGCGCCACAACAGGCAGCATGTACGACATGATGTATTACTGCCACAACCTTCACTTCCTCGCAGCCAGCTATAGCATGCAGGGCGATTTCACCCACGCCAAGCAAGTTGCTGATGAGTTGGTTGCTCATGTCCCTCCCATGCTCCACGACATGCCTGTGGCCGAAGTTTACATGCCTACTCCGATGTTCGTACTAATTCGCTTCCATCGTTGGGATGAAGTCCTTCAGCTGCCCTCACCGAATCTCGGTCTGGCTACGACGACCGCATTCTGGCATTTTGCCCGCGGAGCCGCCTTTGCCGAAAAGAGCCAGATAGCGTTGGCAGAAGCCGAACGGACAATTTTGGTGAAGGCGCGCAAGGAAGCACCTGCCGATCTCGAGTTCAGCTTCTTTTCCAACAGGGCCCAAACCTTTCTGGACCTCGCCGAAAATGTCTTGGATGCTCGGATTGCCGCTGCAAAGGGCGACCATGAGCGGGCAATCAAGGATTGGGGAAAGGCGGTGGAAATCGAGGACCAACTTAATTACGGCGAGCCGCCCGAATGGTTTTATCCCGTTCGGGAGTCCCTTGGTAGTGCCTTGCTACGGAACGGCCAAGCGGCTCAGGCAGAAGCTGTGTTTCGCCTCGATCTGGAGCAGCACCCACGAAATCCCCGGTCACTTTTTGGCCTTCTGAAGACTCTGGAAGCCCAGAAAAAGAATGCGAACGCGGAAGAAGTTCGAAGAGAATTTGACGCGGCTTGGAAAAATGCGGACCTACCACTCGAACTCGGGGACCTATAAGCTACCGTTCCTGAGGACGCCCGGATCACGGGCAACTCTGACGTAATCCGATTAGGTAAGAGTTGTCGACAATTCTGAAGTTGGCAAGACCACTCAAGGCAAGCGCGTTAGCCGGGCAGGTAAATTACTTCGATTGCTGTGTCACTTGACCGCTGGACTGGCCTGCTCCTTCCATCGTTGTTCGTTCACGCCCATCATTATGAGCCATAGCTCCAGTGGTATTTCCCCCAGGGCGGAGGCGGCGGCGAGGTAGGGAATCTAACAACCAAAGAACTGCTCGCGTCGAAAAACCTGCGAATTCTGTCGAGACCGGTATTTATCTATTTGCGCTCGACTTGTCGCAGGGGCGCGGATTTTTCTACTGGACCTACAAGTCCCGGTAAGCCTTAACTGCGTCTTCGACGCGTCGCTATTGCCAGGAACTTGTCTAGAACGACTGTTTGATTTGAAAGGAGTTATCAACAAGTTCCTGGAGAGTTGTTACGGATCGGAACGTCAAAGAGGCGATGGAGTGCGAATCCGCCAGCCGTATGGAAACAAAGGAGTCTTGCGGCGCACCTTGGCCTTCTAAGGAACTGAAAAGAAAGGAACGGAATTCTTAGTGCCCCCTTATTGCCCCTAGGAAATTGCCGGCGACTTCTTCAGTTTGTGCGGCGCGAATATCTCATCAATTTCAAAAGCGCGCGAGATCGATTCTTGCGCTCGGTGATAGCGTCGTGACGACACTCACATTATCTGGGTTCATCGATTTGGAGAATTTGGTCTCCCGGGATGTGTTTCAAGGTCTGTTTAATGCCACTCGGCCAC
>Ga0185299_10001947_pt1 | contig 34902 bp, 26 predicted proteins | sample PaiPotPPA55metaG_FD_128002 | JGI IMG/M metagenome (GOLD analysis project Ga0185299, IMG submission 128002) | Iron sulfur acid spring bacterial and archeal communities from Banff, Canada, to study Microbial Dark Matter (Phase II) - Paint Pots PPA... ...
CCGCTACTGTTCACCGATCCGGTTCACTGCCAGATCGTAAAGCATCTGTTTCTGTTCGTAGGCGTTGATCAACAACTGCTGCGAGTAAACATCGTTAGGATCGTTCCTAATGGACTGTTCCGCATCGCGGATGTAAGAATTCGCGTCTTCCAGATTTTTCCTGTATTTGGCCTGTTGCGAAGGAAAGCGCACTGCCACGGTGTTTATGAGCTGCTGATCTTCGGTTGGTAGCGGTGGTGCAGGCGTCGGAGCTGCCACTCGTGCCACCGGGTTGGTATCGCCAATCCCTGTCGGCCAATACAGCTTGATTCCAGCGGCGATCGCCAGCGCCGCGGCAACTGGAACCAGCCAGACCGCTCTCCGGCGGCGGAAAAAATCTACTAGGGAAGAACGGGCAGGAGCGCTTTCGCGAATTTCGCCGTCGCGTATGAGTCCTTCGCGCCGCAACTGAAGCTCCAGCAGGTTCCACACTACCGGACTGGGATCTTCGGAGTCCTGCAGCAACCGCGCCTGAGAGGAGATGAAATTCAGATCAGCCAGGAGACTGGCGCAGGCGGAACACGAATTCAAATGCGCTTGCAGCTCGGCGGTGTGGCCACCTTCCAAGCAGTCCGGCAGAACGCGTTCAAACTCAAAGCAATTCATACGACCCAACTCCCCGATACCGCACTCCGGCTCCGAAGCCTTTGTCTCGCCTCCCGCCGGTTACCGCTTTCCGGTTCGTCCGGTGGCGGCCTTTTCGGCTCTATTCATCCGGAGCAGCTCACGTAACTTTATCCGCGCCTTGTGTAATTGCGACTTGCTGTTTCCAATCGAACAGCCGACCATGCCCGCGATCTCATTGTGCTCGTACCCTTCCACGTCGTGCAGAACAAAGATCGTACGATAACCAGGCGGTAGCTCGTCAACCGCTCTTTTCAATTGCAACCGGTCAATCGCACCCGCCAGCCGTCCATCCGGGGCGCCAGGTTCCTTCCTGACCGTGCCCTCGTCCTCGCCTTCCATGGTCTCGTCGATCGGAACCGCCGGCAGACTCTTTTTCCGGAGTTGCATCAGGACGACGTTCACCGACATCCGATGCAACCAAGTGGAAAAAGCGGATTCGCCGCGGAAAGTGCCGATTTTGCGAAATAACTGCAGGAAAGCTTCCTGAGTCAGGTCTTCCGCCGAAGCAGTGTTGCCGGTCATTCGCAGGCAGAGCGAATACACTCGGCGTTTATGCAGGTTGTAGAGGAATTGAAATGCTTCTCCGTCCCCCTGCTTGGCCCGCTCGATGGCCTCTGCTTCAGTAAGCTTGTCGCCCTGTAGTTTTTTCGCGTCCGTCAAGTTGCCTTTTCCGGCCGCACTCAGTCTGATGCGGCGTAAACCTCTTTTCGTTGTACTGCTTGCGGCGGTTCCAAGAGAACCAGAGGTTACCCTGGTTCGCAGCCTAAAGGGTAAGGCCAACCGCGTCAACCGACTTTTGTACCCCAAATTTTTCCGTCACCCTGGGTTCATTAAACCCGAGCGCTTACGGTTTGATTCGTTTGGAGTGGGCCTGGCCGCAGAGCTTCAAGAGACTCCGGACATCAAGCGTTTGGTGGGTTTTACCAGCAGCGCCAGGATCACCGCCGCTGCCAGCGGAACCGCCGCGCTGATGCCGAAAAGCCTGGGTAGTGGCATCGACCCGAAATGCGATCCCGCCTTGCCGGCCAGCCACTCGCCAACGCTGGTCGAAAGGAACCAGATGCCCATGGCGAATCCGGCGACGCGAGCCGGAGCCAGCTTAGTCATGGCGCTCAAACCCACTGGGCTTAGGCACATCTCCCCCACTACGCTGAAGAAATAACAAGCGTTCAGCCAGTTGGGAGATACCCCCATGCGGGACGCGGGTGGGACCAGAATCAGAAAACTCAGTCCCACAAATACCAGCGCAATCGAGAATTTGGCCGGACTAGACGGCTCGCGCCGACCCAGCCTGACCCACAGCCACGCGAACATAGGCGCCAGTATTAGCACGAACAGCGGCTGCACCCACTGGAACCAACCGGCAGGGAATTCCTTCCCAAAGAGATGCCGGTTGGTATTACGATCGGCGAACAGATTGAGTGAGGATCCAGCTTGCTCGTAAGCCCCCCAAAAGACGGCGGAGGCAATAAACAGAACCAAAATAGCGCCAGCCCGTTTTCGCTCTTCCGGCGACCAGCCTTTTCCAAAAATCATCCATGCGAAAACAGCTAGCGAGACCAGGAGCAGAATCCATCCCAGCCCGTTGGAAACCGCTTCGGGCGTTAGGACAATCCAGCCCTTCGAACTCGCCGTAATTACAGCCACCAGCACCAACAAAGCGAAAGCCCCGATCCACGCCGCAATGCGCTTTTGTCTTCGATCCTTGGCCGGATCTTCTGACCGCGAGGCATGAAGCCCAGCTTGGCCCAGGTGCTTGGCCGTAACCAGATACTGGATCAGCCCCGCCACCATCCCGATTCCAGAGGTAGCGAACGCGAGCCTCCAATTGATGTCCTCACCAATCCAACTCACCAGCAGCGGAGAAAACGCGCCTATGTTGATGCCCATGTAAAAAATGGAAAACCCTGCGTCGCGTCGCCGGTCTCCCGGAGAGTACAACTGTCCAACCATGGTGCTGACATTCGGCTTCAGCATGCCCGTGCCGATCATGAGCAGACCTAGGCCGGCGTAGTATGCTCCGAGACCTGGGGCGGCCAGGCAGAAATCTCCCGCCGCGATTAATATGCCCCCGTACAGTACGGCCTTGCGCTGTCCAATAATTCGGTCGGCGATCCAACCACCGGGCAAGCTCAATAGATAGACCGTTGCCGTGTAAAACCCGTAAATTGCCCCAGCTTTCATGTCCGACAAACCTAAGCCGCCGGTGGCGACTGCGTGCGTCATGTACAGCATGAGCAGCGCCCGAGTTCCGTAGAAGCTGTAACGCTCCCACATTTCGGTAAAGAAGAGTGTGGCAAGGCCACGTGGATGGCCAAAGAAACGGGTATCGGTCTGGACGGAGGCGGGGGCGGGGGCTGGCGTCAGTTCCATAACGAGCGGGGCTGTTTTAACCGCACCGTGGAAGATAGCAGAGAAGTAAAGATTTCGCACACTTTGGCACCCGCACATTGACCGGCGAGCCTCATCCTGGCTTTCCGATTTCAGCCCCGAAGCGGCGGAAAAATACGGCCAAAGGCGCAACCCTGGCAGGCTGGCTAGGCGCGAGTCCTGGAAGGGCGAGAGTTCGCTCCATACCCTGAGTTCTAAGGGAATCCCTGATTACCCGAGACTAGTACTAACGGAATCTTAGAACCCAATGCCTCACCGTGGAGAATGATAGACGGTTGCCGACGAGCAGCCCAGGAGGACGAGGCAAAATGCGATTGCGATTCTTTTTGGCCATTATGCTGGTTGCGGTCCTGGCTCAAGCCAAAGAGCCGAAGCATTATCAGAGCGGCAAACTGCTAAAGATGGAATCCGTAAAATGCGGAACGGACGAGAAAAACGGCAAAAGCCTTGCCGGCGAGATGATCGGCACCGATTCTGCGCACATGAAGACTCACGAATTGCTTTGCCAGCAATACGTGCTGGAGACCGAAAAGGTCATGTACACAATCCGCCCAAAAGATGAGAAGCATCCCGTGCTGCTCCCGATCGGCGAAAAGGCGCAGTTCCGCATGGACAAGGACAAGATTGTGCTGCGAATCGAGGACTTGGACGACAAGGAACGCGAATACGGCGTGGTCTCGATGGTGCCGAAAGACTCTGCCGACTCAGCTACAAAGTAGACCGGGCCAGGCAGCAATTACCTACCTGCCCCTTTTCAAGCGCAGAGCGTCTGACACACCTCTGCGCTATTTCTTCGGTGGATGACACGAGCGCATCTCCTTGAGAAATCTGCCATCTAAGGTCACCTTAGAAAACCCAACCTGCCCCAAAGAGACCGCATCCAATTTTATACTTGTCCTCCTCAGCCTTGGTAGGGACGGACAGGCAGGGAACCCAATCTGTTGAAGGAAGGTATATCGAATGAAACGCAGTATCCGGTTGGCTATCGTAAGTATCCTCGTCGCCGTACCGTCGTGGCTCTTGGCCCAAGAAAGAGGTGGAGACTACGACCACGCCAGCGTGGGAATATTCGCTGACTATCTCAATTTCAGTCCCACGACCCCTCACATCAACTTCGTTGGATTCGGTGCACGGACGGCCTTTAATGTGGGCCATCACACCCAGCTCGAAGCTGAAATGGCCTATGATTTCCAGCGCAGCTTCACTACCAACTGCAGCGGGAATTGTGTGCCCGGCGTGACCTTTGTTACCACCCGCATCCGTCCCTTGACGGGGTTATTTGGGCCCAAATTCGAGACTCCTGGCAAGATCAAGTTTTTTGCGACCGGCAAGGTAGGATTCGTCAGATTTTCTGAATCGTCAGCGCCTGTGACTTTAGGCAATTTCGGCAATGCCGTTTCCGGAGTGGGCGGTCCTGGTACGCACTTGGCTCTGTATCCAGGCGCCGGATTTGAAGGCTTTTGGGGAGCCTTCGGACTGCGGCTTGAGGCAGGTGACGAGATCTACCTGAATAACGGAACGTTTCATAATCTGCGCGTCACGTTTGGACCGCAGTTCCGGTTCTGATGAGTCCGAGGGTTTCGTTGGTTTGCGGGCAGCAGGTGACGGCCAATGCGATGACTGGTTATTGCAGCGTCACCTGCATCTTGCGTTTATCGCAATTGACCTGCAAAACATGTTCTGAGCCGATTGATAGGTTGGCATCGAGAGTTTCGATCTGGTCGTAGGAGTTTGCGGGCGACACTACTAGAACCTGCAGCAGATGTTTTCCTGAGGTGAACTGGAAGCTGGTGGTCTGGTTCATCTCCACCGTGTGGAACAGCGGGTGGCGTTGAACGTCGCCCCGCAGATTCTGATCGAATACCAGCTCATCATCCAGCCAGATTGAGGCTCTACCGGTATTGAAGTGGTGCAGAATCTCGACTTGGAGTCTTGCCATCTCGACTTGAACAGCCTGCGGGCTGGCATGTTTGCGCCCGGCCAAGCCCTTGTGCACGATCCTGGCAGCCGCCTGAGTCTTTTTCACAGCCGGTGCAGAGGGCGCAGGAATTGAAGGCGGTTGGAACGCGGCGGCGGTGCGTATACCTTCCGTCCCTTGCCACCCGGTAAACAATCCGGCGAGAACAACCGCAGCCATGAACGAGCCCCAGTACAGACGCGTTCGCAATACTTGCTTCTGCTGGAGTTTGCGGTCCCATTTTGCTGACGCTGTCGCTGCGTCCTTTCGAATCACTCTTGCAAAAAAACTGGTCGCATCCGCCACGGAAGCGCCGCTGCCAACGCAATTCCGGATCTGTTGTGCCATCTCCGCGCCGCTCTGGAATCGCTCCGCGGGATCTTTAGCAATCGCGCGCGCCATAATTGCGTCAAGCTCGGCCGGCACATCATGCTGAAAACTGGTGACCGGAACCGGCTCAATATTCATCACTTTGAAGCAAACAGTTTCGGCGCTATTTCCCTGGAACGGGCGGAATCCCGTAATCATGCTGTAGAGCATCACGCCGAGTGAGAACAAATCCGAGCGCGCATCGGCAACGCCTCCGCTCAATTGTTCAGGGGCCATGTAGGCGGGACTGCCAAAAATTTGTCCCTTGTGCGTGACCAGCGCGTGATTCAGCCGCGCCACACCGAAGTCCGCGATCTTAGCGCGTCCATCTTCGGTGATGAGAATGTTCGCAGGCTTGATGTCGCGGTGAATAACACCTTGCGAGTGCGCATAATCGAGCGCCTCGGCAACTTTGCAGGCGCACTGAAGGGCATCGGACAAGGGCAGCTTGTGGTCGCCGCCCGCAAGAATCCGGCTGAGCGGCTCCCCCGCCACATACTCCATCACCAGATAGGGTTCGTGAGACTCGGGATCTTCCCCGGCATCGAAGATGGCCACGATGCCCGGATGAGAAAGCCGGCCCGCAGCTCGGGCTTCCTGCACAAATCGCTCGCGATAGGCCTGCTCTTCTTCGGGCTCCTGGCCAGCAAGGGAAATCGTTTTGATCGCCACCAGACGGTCAATCTTGGGATCGCGAGCGCGATACACCACTCCCATGGCGCCGCGTCCGATCTCGGCCTCGATCTGATATCGGCCTAATGTTTGAGGAGTTGAGGATCTCACACGTACATGAATGGTATTTTCTTTCGCGGAGGCAGTCAGTAAGACACACGGCAAGCCAGGTTACCGGAGTAATCACGATTTGGTGATCCTAGTCACCCGGGCGGTGGCGGAGGATCACTTTCCCCGGCTCTGGCGGCAGCGGGAACGGGAATTCCACCATCAAGTTCTCCACCGGCAACCGCAGGACAAACTGTTCCGGGCGGCGCCAGGCTCCGATGAACTTGTTCTTTATGCTGAAGAACACCCATCCGCTGCCCGACGAGTTTGATCCGTCTAGGGTCATCGGGCGCAAAGCGCGCGTGCTGATGAAGTCCATCATCTCCGTATAGTCTTTCAGCCGTGCCTGCAGTTCAGTTTCCTTTTGTTCTTTTTGCTCAGGGTGTTTTTTCACCTGGTGACGCTCCACCTCATCGGTCAGGTCGTCAACATTTTCCTGGAGTGTCTTCAGCAAATCGTCGGGATCAAGCGAAGTCTGCACGATCTGGAAATGTTTCGTGAATTCCAGCGTGAACCGATTCTGCTGCACTTCAAACTGCTCGCGACCTTTGTATTGAAAAGTCAAAAAAACTCCCAGCATGGGCCGGGCGCGATGTGGAATCTTCTCCAGTTCCTGCCGGTCCACCGCGAGCGTCACTTCGAAGTCACCGGACACGATGCCGTAATACGAGCGACCGTCGTCCCCCTCGCGAAAACTGCAGTTCGCCGTTCCTGCAGTCCAACGGAGAGTGGGCACAGAAGGCTTGTTGCCCGCGAAACTGATTGAGCACAGCAGCAACGTCAGCAACGCTCTGCCGATCATCTTCCAAAGACGATTCATGGGCTCAGTATAGGACACCCCGGTTTCGCAGGCTGAGTATCGAAATGTGGATCAAGAGAAAAGACCACCTGTGGTTTTTGGCAAGGCGTGAGTGTCCACGATGTCCACGATTAGACTCTTGCCGTCGTACGCGGTGGGCAATTAGAATTGTTCGACGTCGAATCCCGCTAACGTTGCGGGAGCGGGGGACCCTCACCGGAAGAGATTCCGCGGGGCGTATCCGTCAGGCCGGCCCAACCGGCGCACGGTAGGACACCTTTCAGTCCGAGCCCGTCAGCTAACCTCGCAGACGCAGAAAGGAACGTGCTCGCGAGGTTCAAACGCGGCCAGAGTGGAATGCAATTTTCCGGAGGAAATTCCAAAAATCAGGCGCTCAGCCATCCCGCCGCGCGGGTGCTGGTAGCGTCCAGCGCCATGCTCGCGTTTATCTCCTTCTGGCGCGTCGCCGCAGTCGTGCTCAATGACATGGGATCCTCGGCGTTTTACGCCGGAGCGATTTCTGAGCAGTTCATTGGAAAAACTGCTCCCTGGTTCATCCTTGCCATCATGCTGCTCGCTGGCACCGTGGCCGCGCTCTACATCGAGAGCTGCGGCATGTTTGTTCGCGGCGGCGTCTATCGGGTGGTCAAGGAGGCGATGGGTTCAACTCTGGCGAAGTTCTCGGTTTCAGCGCTGATGTTTGACTACATCCTGACCGGACCAATCAGCGGCGTCTCCGCCGGCCAATATCTGGTGGGTCTCTTGAACGAGCTGTTGCACTATGCGCATTCGAGTGTCGTCCTCCCGGAAAACGGGGCTGCAGCGGTTTTCGCTGTTCTCGTGACCGTCTACTTTTGGTGGGAGAACATCAAGGGCATCACCGAGTCGAGCGATAAAGCTCTGCGCATCATGTACGTGACTACCGTGATGGTGGTTTTGATGGTGGCTTGGTGTTGCTACACGCTGTGGGTGCGCGGTGGACATCTTCCGCCGTGGCCAACGCTGGCCACACTGAAATATTCGGAGGGCGCACACGGCGGCGCGCTGGGATGGTTGCACAACTCGTCCCTGCCGCACAAGATCGCACTCATCGGGATTCTGATCGGCCTAGGACATTCGGTCCTCGCTATGAGCGGCGAAGAAACCATGGCCCAGGTTTACCGCGAGATTGAGCACCCCAAGCTCCCCAACCTCAAGAAAGCCGCATTAGTCATTTTTCTCTACAGCCTGATTTTTACCGCCGGAGTCACGTTCTTCACCGTGATGATTGTCCCTGACTCGGCGCGCCCCGGTTATGCAGAAAACCCCATCGGCGGATTGGCCATGAACTTGGTTGGGCCATTTGCGGCACGACTCGCGTTCCGGGCTTTCGTTGTGGTGGTTGGTTTCCTGATGCTGGCAGGAGCGGTCAACACCGCGATCGTGGGATCCAACGGCGTCCTGAACCGGGTTTCGGAGGACGGAATTCTGCCGCAATGGTTTCGCAAACCGCACCGGCGTTTCGGGACCTCTTATCGCATCCTGAACCTGGTGGTCATTCTTCAATTGGCTACCATCATCTTGAGTCGCGGAGATGTCTTTGTATTGGGCGAGGCTTATGCCTTCGGCGTGATGTGGAGCTTCGCCATGAAAGGCTTGGCGGTTCTAGTACTTCGTTATAAAGAACCCGGTAAGCGGGAATACCGGGTGCCGTTGAATTATAGGATTGGCAACACCGAGATTCCGCTCGGTCTCGCACTCATCACTCTGACGCTGCTCGCGCTGTGCTTGATCAACCTCTTCACCAAGGAAGTTGCAACCATCTCAGGAGTTGCTTTTACCCTCATCTTTTTTGCGGTGTTCGAAATCTCCGAGAAGATTACCAGAAAGCAGCAAACCGCCGGCCACGAGCTCGATCAGTTCAATGTGGAACCGGGTGAGGACCTCACTCCGGCTGCGCTCGGGGTTCGGCCAGGTAACGTTTTGGTGATGGTGCGCAACTACAACACACTTTACAATCTCGGCGCGGTGTTGGACCGGGTTGATGCCCGCAAGCAAGACGTCGTGGTGCTCCATCTGCGGTTCCTGTCTCGCGGTGGTTCGGGTGAATTCGGACTGGCCCCAGAACAACTTTTCAGTTCCGAAGAACAAGACTTGTTCACTCGTGCCTTGGGTCTGGCCGAGAAGAAAGGGAAGACCATCCATCTGGCAGTGGCCGCGGCCACCGAGAAATGGGACGCTATTTTGCGTGCCGCCCAAAGCCTGCAATCTTCGACTGTTGTCCTCGGAGTATCTCCCACCCGGCCTGTCACGGAAGAAGCTTACGTCGCCGGACTCGCCTGGGAACGCTTACCCGATCCAAAGCCGCAACTCACTCTCGAAATTTATTTCCCCAGCGGCCAGGAACACATTTTCTATCTCGGTCCTCACGCGCCGCACCTCACTCCGAAAGAGGTTGATCTGCTGCACAGCGTGTGGCTGGAGATCAGCAATGAAGTCGCACCCGAAGAAATCCATCACCACGACGTGGTGCATTTCGCTCTAGAAGAACTTCGCGAAGATCTCAACAATTCCCGGCGCTCGGAAATTCTGCACCGCCTCCGCCACCACCTGCAGGAGATCAAAGATCGCCGCAATCCGAAAGCCTGAGTCAGCGCTCCAGCTTTAGCCACTAAACTCCGGTTTGTGGGCTTTCCCTCCTCATCGTTGTCGAACCTAGCTAGCTAACATTTGTGGAAAATTACTCTGCTAAGGTGAAGCCAACGCGTCTCAAAATCAGACTGAGACAGTTTTGAACGGGGGGCTCACCACATGCGGTCTTATGTCCGCTCAAATTCTGTAGTTTCCCGCGTTATTGCTGGCGAGACCCTCATAGTACCCGTGCGCGGCGGCGTCGGGGACCTCGCTTCCATCTATAGCTTGAACCCGGTAGCCAGCTCCATTTGGAACGCGATCGCCCAACCGTGCAGCCCCCAAGAAATCGTTGATCGCATCCAGCAAGAATTCGCTGCCGAGCGTCAGCAGGTCGAGCAGGATGTTAACGCTTTCCTCGTCGAGATGGAATCTGCCGGCCTGGTTGAACCCGTCGGAGTTCCGGCATGACTACCCACACTGTTTCTTACGGCGAATTCAGTCTGGCATTGCACAAGAAATTCAGCAACCAACGCACCCCCATCGACGTGACTTTGGAAGTCACTCGCCGTTGCCCTCTCGAATGCCAGCATTGCTACAACAATCTTCCGATGGGCGATCTTGCCGCGCGCAACCGCGAACTATCCAAAGAGGAATATTTTGCGCTTCTGACCGACCTCGCTGACATGGGCGTGATCTGGATTCTGTTCACCGGAGGCGAAATCTTTGCCCGTAAAGACTTCCTGGAAATCTACACCTTCGCCAAGCAAAAAGGATTTCTGATCACCTTATTCACCAACGGAATCCTCATCAACGAAAAAATCGCGGACTACTTGCGGGAGTTCCCGCCGTTCGGCATTGAGATTACGCTCTATGGCCGCACACGGAAGACTTACGAAGCGCTTACCCAGCATCCAGGCAGCTATGACCGTTGCCTGCGCGGCATCCATTTACTGCTGGAGCGTGGGCTGCCCCTAAAACTGAAGACCGTTGGAACCAAGATCAATCGCCACGAAGTGGCCGCGATGAAAGAGTTTGCCGAGCAGGAACTAGGCGTCGAATTCAAGTTCGACTCCTTGATGAGTCCGCGCATCGATTGCTCGCGGTCTCCCCTGAAGGTGCGGCTTTCTCCGGAAGACGTAGTCGCTCTCGACATGTACTGGCCTAAAGTCGCGGATGAACACAGGAAAAGTTTGGCAAGAGAAATTGACAAACCGCCTGCCTCCGCGAGTGCACTCTACGGATGCGGTGGAGGTTTGAAGAGTTTCGCCATCGACCCTTATGGACACATGAGTATTTGCGTCATCTCGCACCAGGAGACCTACGATATCCGCTCGGGAAGTGTGCGCGAAGGCTGGGACCATTTCTTGTCGGGCATTCGTCAGCGGCAGAGGACCCGGCCCACAAAATGCACCGCCTGTCGGCTGCATGCGGTTTGCAGCATGTGTCCGGCAAACGGCGAGTTGGAGAATGGAGATCCGGAATCCCCGGTCGAATTTCTGTGCGAAGTTGCCCACCTGCGCGCATTGGCTCTGGGTTTTGAAGTCCCGGAACACGGCGATTGCGAATTCTGCAAAAGTCCGGCGCTTCATGCGGACTTGAGAAATTCGGTACGGAAGATCACATCGCGCGAGATCAGTCCCTCGACTTGGGTAGGATCGCAATCTGTACTTCCCATTCTGAATGATTCGCACTCCGGTTCGGGGTGTGGCGGCTGCGGTTCGTTTCATTGAGAATTGTGCAGAGCGTTTTCAATCCTGGAGGCGGCAGGTTTCATGAATGATCAAGACGGGTCTCGAGACCAAAAAACTTATCAGGCGCCGACGGTGACCGTCATCAGCTTGCGTCCCGAGGAAGCGGTATTGGGGCATTGCAAGAACCCGAGTCATGGAGGCCCAGCTGGCCCCTCTTGCTCAACTACCGGCAACTGCATGACTGGAGGCTCCTAGCGCCGATGCTGGCCGAAGCCGCGTCAACTATCGAATTTGTGCGGCCGCCGCGTGTGCACTCGACTTGTATCCGCATCGGCGATGTTTCCTTTACATTGACTGGATTTTCTTCCGACGACACCCGCATTAGCCGCGAATTGGAGCCCTTTCAAGATTGTGGCCAATTGCCCGAGATCGAGATCCAAGTTGAATGGGCCGACCGGCTCTTATCGCAGCCCGTAAAACCCGTCTTCGACTCCGGTGCTCTCTGGACTTTGTTCCGCGAGGGTTCTGAATTCGTCTTTGACTTCACCAGTCCTGCATTCGGCGCCACTCCGTACAAGCGGCTTCGCGCCATTTCAGATTTTCGTAATGCGCGGCTCACCCTCAGTCGCGAGGCAATGCGAAATCATTATCCCGTGTTTCCGCTCGAGTATCCCGCCGACGAACTTCTGATCACTAATTACTTGTCCTCAGGCTTGGGTGTTGAAGTCCACGGCTGCGGTCTGGTGGATTCTGCGACCGGAGGCCACCTCTTTCTCGGACATTCCGGCGCGGGCAAGAGCACCACCACCATGCTGTGGAAATCGTTGCGCGATCCCCAAATTCTTAGTGACGACCGCATCATCCTTCGCCTCCACCATGGCGAGTTGTGGATGTACGGAACTCCGTGGCACGGCGAGGCCGCATTTGCCCTGCCGGGAAGCGCGCCAATCCGCCGCATCTTTATTCTTGAGCACGGCGATCAACACAAAATCACGCCGCTCACCCCCTCCCGAGCGGTTGGCGAATTGTTTGCGCGCTGCTTTCCTCCATTTCATAATGCCAGGGCATTGGAGCGGACGGTCGAGTTTCTCGAATGTATTCTCGACGCCGTCCCCGTTTATCAGTTTCAATTCGTGCCAAACGCCGCCGCTGTGAACGCAATCATTGGGTTCCATGACTGAGGAGCGTCCTCAATCCAGCGCCTTCGGCGAGCTTGCGCAAGCCTTACTAGCCAGTGGCTTGGGGTTTCGCTTTCAAGCCAGAGGCCGCAGCATGTTGCCGCTTATTCGCGACGGCGAGATATTGCATGTCCAGGCGGCAAACATCGCAAAGCTTAAAGTGGGCGAGATCGTGCTGTTCCGGCAGAATGCAAAGTTCAAGGCCCACAGAATCATTCGCAAGGGCAAGCACGAATTCGTAACCCGTGGGGACGCGGGGCTGGAAGCAGACCGGCCCATCCGGGGGGAGGCAATCGTGGGGAAAATCGTAGCCAAGGAATGCTCGACAAACGGACGAACCATCGCGCTCGCAGGCCGGCGTGCTCGCTTCCGTTATCGGGCCGCGATTCTGCGCGGCCACGCGGCGCAACTGATGCGCCGTACAATTCTTTCCCGCGCCATTCTCTTGCTCTTGCTATTGGTTGTTCCTCTGCTTGCCGGCGCGCAAGTTGTGGTTGATGCCACTACCAGGATCGCGCAGCAAGTCACTCAAGCGGCTAGTACGGTTACTTTGGCCCACACCAGCACCGGCAGCAATCTAGTAATGGTGGTGGGCGTTTCCATGAACATTTCCGCCCAAAGCACGTTCAATATCACCTCCGCCAATGCCCACGTCGGCGCTACTACCGTGTACAACGGCACCTTTACCGGAGGCGCGGGCAACGCATTGGTTGGCGTTACGTTCACCATCGCTGGATTCTCCGGCGGCGGCACCGCAGACAACGGCACCTTTACCTGCACTGCCAGCACAGCCACCACATTGACCCTGAACAATGCCAACGGCGTGCTGCGAACCCAAGCCGCAACCGCCGCCACGCAGGCCTTCCAGAACGTAACCGGCATTACCTACAACGGCGTAGCTCTCACTCGCGCTGGATTCCACAACGACTCCACCAATGTCCGTCGCGTGGAAATGTGGTACTTGGTGGCTCCCGCCAGCGGCAACAACAGCGTCGTCGTCACCGAGAGCATTGTCGGCCGAGGTTCTGTGCCCACCGCGGTCGGCGTGACCACATTCACCGGCGCCGACCAAACATCTGCGATTCGCTCCTTTTCTTCCAATGACGGCTCCTCGGATGCGGCCAACGTCACCGTGAGCAGCGGCCCCGACGACATGGTGATCGATACCCTCGCCATTGACGGCGCTCACACCGTCACATCCGGCACCGGTACCCAGGTGCAGCAGTGGGCCCTCGCAACTGGTGCAGCAGCCACCGACGTTTATGGATACGGATCAACCCACGGCGGCGCGGCCAACGTTCCAATGTCTGAGATTTTGAGCGGTTCCATCCTCTGGTCCGACGCCGCACTTTCGATCCAGCCGCTGCAGGCGGACTTGTCTGTAACTCTCAGTGGTACCGCAGCGCTGTTCCCCACAAACCTCGTCTATACCGTGACCGTCACCAATAACGGCCCCGCCGTAATTCCTTCATCCACAAGTGTGCCCGGCAGCACCGTTACTCTTACCGACACCCTGCCTGGTGGTGTGACTTTAGTCTCGGCCACTCCGAGTCAAGGCTCGTGCAGCGGAACCACGACCATCACATGCAATCTGGTGACGAACGCTGCCGGAATCGGCGTCAACTCCAGCGTGACCATCACCATCACCGTCACCCCGGCAGCGCCCGGCGGATACCCGAGCACGGCCAGCGTTACTTCCTCCACTCCAGACCTCACCACAGCCAATAACTCCGCCACCGGTGTCGCGTATTCGCAATTTGCGGCTTGTGCCACCAGTACCGCGACCGCGGGCGGAACCTTGACCGGAACCATCAATACCTACTATCCCGGCAATGCCACCGCGAACGCTGGGTCCACTTCCATCACCCTTGGCGCGGCTACCGGTGCCGGCACCGCCATTGCCAGCGGCGATCTCGTGCTCATCATCCAAATGCAGGACGCCGCCATCAATTCCACCAACACGTTGGCTTACGGCGACGGGATCAGCGGATCCGGTTCCACCAACCTGAACAACGCCGGAGCCTATGAATACGCCACCGCAACCAGCGCAGTTCCGCTCACGGGCGGCACCTTGACCGCGACCGCCGCCGGTCCCGGGGGCGGATTGCTCTTCACCTACACCTCTGCGGCGGCCAGTGCCACCCAAGGTGCTCGCTCCTTCCAGGTTGTCCGCGTCCCGAATTATTCCACTGCGACTCTGGGCGCCGCCCTCAGCGGATCGGCCTGGAACGGCTCGACTGGCGGCATCCTGGCCCTCAACGTCTCAGGCCTGCTGACGTTGAACACCGCCACCGTGAGCATGAACGGCCTAGGTTTCCGCGGCGGCGCAGGAATGGATCTTCAGGGTGCCGTGGTTACGCTCACCCAGGTTGGCAATGCCGCGGGCGGAAACACATTGTATACAGGCACAGTAACCGGAGGCGCTGGTAATGCCTATGCCGGTGTCACTTTTGTAGTTGCCGGATTCACCAATGCTGCCAACAACGGGACATTCGTAGCGACCGCAAGCACGAACACCACGCTGACTCTGGCCAACCCTGCCGGAGTCGCCCAGACGCATGCCGGGACTGCATCTTTGACCCCCACGCCGACCAACAGCGACTACTTGTGCATGTCACCTAACTCATACGCGGCGCCGGGGCCGACCGCCAGAATCGGAGCGCATGGTTCAAAGGGCGAAGGGATTGCCGGCACGCCACACTGGGTGGAATCCGGCACAACATTTCTGAACACCAACCAAGCCTACGTTGAGGGGTATCCCAACGGAAGCATGGCCCGCGGCGCGCCCGGAAATGCTGGCGGCGGCGGCACCGACGCAGATCCAGCCTTGGCAGCGCCAGGCGGCAATGATCAGAATGCCGGTGGCGGCGGCGGTTCCAACGGCGGTGGCGGCGGCAAGGGCGGAGATACCTGGAGTTCCAACCTCACCACCGGCGGATTTGGCGGCAGTGCCTTCCCCAGCAGCATCAATCGTGTTGTGCTTGGCGGCGGAGGCGGGGCCGGAACCAGTAACAATAACTCTAACACTCAGTCCAGCAGCGCTGCCGCAGGCGGTGGCATCATTATGATTCGTGCTGGAAGCCTGACCGGCACCGCCACGCTCACCGCCAACGGCGCGGCCGCCTATAACAACACTCCCAATGACGCCGGCGGTGGCGGCGGTGGCGGCGGCAGCATCATCTTCCTTACTAGCAGCGGCGGCGAGGGTGGACTTACGCTGCAAGCCCAGGGCGGCCGCGGTGGCGACGCTTGGGACACCCAAGCCTACAGCAACGGCAACCGTCACGGCCCTGGCGGTGGTGGCGGCGGTGGTGTGGTTCTGACTTCAAGTGTTACGGGAACGCCCACGATCAGTGTCACCGGCGGCGCCAACGGGGTCACCCTCACCGGCCCCTCTGTTGCTTACGGCGCTACCTCCGGGTCGGCCGGAATCAGTGCGACCAACGTGTCGTACTCTTCGGCTCCCGGGCCGCATTCCGCGGCCATTTGCACCGACATGGCAATCACCAAGTCTGGTGCCCCCGAACCGGTCCTGCAAAGCACAACCCTCACCTATACCGTCACCCTGACCAACAACGGCCCGCAAACCGCAACTGGCGTAGTCGTGGTTGACACCCTTCCCAGCCAGGTCACCTTCGTCTCTGCGGTCCCGAGCGGGACAGGCAGTTGCAGCCAAACTTCCGGCGTCGTTACCTGTAATTACGCCACCATGGTCAGCGGAGATGTGGAAACAATAACCATCACCACGACCGCCGGTACCCCCTCGTTGGCGCTGAATACCGCGATCGTAAACTCGACCACCCCGGACGCGATCCTGACCAACAACACTGCGACCTTTACCAGTACCATCGAATTTCCAAACGCCGTAAGGCTCAACTCTTTCACCGCCGCCCAAAGCGGGAGCGACGTCCTGCTCTCCTGGAACAGCGCCGGCGAGCTTCACAACTTGGGATTCAACGTTTACCGAGATACCGCCGGCTCGCGAGTGAGGGTAAACACCTCACTGATTGCAGGCTCTGCACTAATGATGCGTGAAGTCCTCGAGCAGCACGCGGCCAAATCCTATGGATGGATCGATCATTCGCCCGTCAACGGCGCTACCTACTGGCTGGAAGATGTGGACTTGAACGGCACCCGCACCATGCACGGCCCGGTAACCGTCGAGGCCGGTTCTGCCACGCCGCAAGCTCGTTCCCGCGCAACCACTTTCGGCGAACTAGCGCAGCCCAGCGCCGGGCTGTCGCATAGTCGCGTTCGCGAATCCGTCGCAACGCCGCAGCCTTCTGAATCGAGTCGCAATATAGGGTTCCAGTTGGCCTCGCGTCCAGCGGTGAAGATCTTCGTGGACCACGAAGGCTGGTACCGCATCACCCAGCCCCAACTCGTCGCTGCCGGACTCAATCCCAATGTAGAAGCGCGCTCACTCCATCTATTTGCGGAGGGCGTGGAACAGCCCATTCGCATTACCGGCGCAGCATCCGGTTTCGGCCCCCAGGCTGCACTCGAGTTCTACGGAACTGCGATTGATACCTTTTACTCTGGCCAGCGTGTGTACTGGCTGACTGCAAACGGCCAGCCCGGGTTGAGGCTTGCTGCGGCGCCCGCCTCGGGCGGTTCTGGCCCCCAGGCCCAGAGCTTCGTTCAGACTCTGGAACTGAAAGATCGCACCACGTACTTCGCCGCGCTCCTGCGCGACGATACCGACAACTTCTTTGGCCCATTGGTTTCCCCAGTTGCCGAAACCGAAACCCTCAACGTCTTAAACGCGCTGCCGGGACAGGGCACGCTGACAGTCGCACTGCAGGGCGTCACCCAGGGACAGCAGCACGATGTCACCGTAACGCTGAATGGCGCTACGCTAGGAGATGTGGACTTCTCCGGCCAGCAGGAAGGCAAGGCCAGGTTCGCAATTCCCTCCGGCATTTTGTCCAACGGCTCCAACTCCATCACGCTCACTGCGCAACAAGGTGATAACGACCTGAGCGTCGTGGACTACATCGACCTCAGCTTCCCGCATGCCTTCACGGCCGAAACGGAACAACTCAAGTTCATCGCTCAAGCTGGCGCCAATGTGAGCGTGAACGGCTTCTCACAACCACCCAGTCATCTTGTGGACATCACCAATCCGGCACAGCCGTTCGCCGTTACGTTTAAGACAATCTCGCAAAGCGGTCGCTATTCGCTCGAGGCCACCATTCCGTGGACTTCATCCGGCACCCACACCTTGCTGGCTCTCTCCGACGCCGCGCTCTCGACCCCTGTGAGTATGGCATCACACCATCCCACGACTCTCCATGGTTCGCAGCCGGGATCCGAAGTCATAATGCTGACGGCGCCCCAGTTCAGGGCCCAGATTGAGCCGCTCGCCGTCCTGCGCCGCGCGGAGGGACGTTCGGTTGCCTTAGTGAACGTGGACGACGTGTACGACGAATTCAATTTCGGCGAGCGCACTCCCTACGCGATTCGCGATTTCTTGCAAACCGCAACCGCCGCCTGGAAGAACAAACCGCATTATCTGCTGCTCGGAGGAGACGCTTCCCTCGATCCCAGGGACTACCTTGGGTTCGGTTTCTTTGATTTTGTCCCCACCAAAATTGTGATCACATCTGAGCTCAAGACCGCCTCGGATGACTGGTTCTCGGATTTCACCAACACCGGGTTCGCGCAAATCGCTACCGGCCGCCTGCCAGCTCGGACCGTGGCCGATGCGCAGACCATGGTCGGAAAAATTCTGAGCTATAGCAACGGCCAGGCCGCTAGCTGGACGAACCAGAGCATGTTGGTCGCTGACACGGATGATCCCTCGGTGAGCTTTACCCAGGCCGCCCAGGCAGTACAGAAGGTCCTTCCGCACACCATGCATGTGAGCGACGTTCTTGCCAGTATCGTCGGTACCGGCACGGCGAAGCAGGACATTGTTTCCGGCATCAATAGCGGACAATTGCTGGTGAACTACAACGGTCACGGTTCGGTCGAAATCTGGGGAAGCAACCTATTCGACGACACCACGGCCGCGTCGCTGACCAACGGCAATCGGCTGCCGGTATTCGTGATGATGAACTGTCTGAACGGATTTTTCCACGACGTGTTCACTCAAAGCCTGGCTGAGTCTTTGCTCCTGTCCAAAAACGGCGGCGCAGTAGCGGTGTGGGCTTCCTCCGGGTTGACCGCGCCGAGCCCGCAATTCCAGATGGACCAGACGCTGGTCAAAACGCTCTTTGGGCAACCTTCGATCACGCTGGGGGATGCTGTTTTGTTCGCCAAGTCGGGCATCGCGGACCACGACGTGCGAAAGACATTCATCCTGTTCGGCGATCCCCTGATGCGACTGAAGCAGCCTGGCGGGGGCGTAGAGAGTCCAGTTTCAGAGTCGCACGCCATATCGCGGCCGTAGATTCTCGATGACCGTGAGAAGGTCATCCACGACCTTTGGGGCGATCAAAGAGACGTGGTTTACCTCGAGTCGTCTGCGTCCGTTTCCTCGTAGGTTGGGCAGTCGGTTGCTGCCCTGCAACTTGTATTCCGCTCGGTTCCGTGTAGAATAACGTTTTTCTGCTATCGCCATGGCTAGGACCTGGTGGCAAAGAGTTCTGGAGGAAAGTTCATGAAATTGTTTCGGCGCTCACTGGTCTCCGCGCTGTTTGTTTGTCTTCTGATCACCCCGTTTGGTTTCGCTGGCGACACCATCCCACAAGCGGCCTGGAAGCGGGGCATAGGTGTGCCGCTGGAAAACCCGGGAGGACGCAAGCCTGCCCTTGCGGCGTCCGGAATGATTGATGACGGCTATTGGCAGGGGGCTCCGGTTGGCGGCTTCGGCTCTGGCACTTTTTCCCGCACCTATCGCGGAGATTTTTCCCGCTGGCATATCAAGAGCGGCGTGCACAAATATCAGACGGTGTGGACCAACCAGTTTGCCATGTACCAGAAATCCGAAGGTGCAGATAGCGTCGCGCAAGTGCTGACCGCCACGCATCCAGAGAAGGGAACTCTCGACTCTTGGAAATGGGACTACCCAGTGGGAGCGGGCGATTATTATTCGCTTTATCCGAAATCCTGGTACGACTATCGCTGGGACAAATTTCCCGCGCACCTGGTGCTCGAGCAGTTCTCTCCCGTGCTTCCCAATAACTACCGCGAGAGCAGCTATCCGGTCGCGGTCTATCGTTGGCACGCCGAGAATCCGACCGACAAACCCGTCACGGTTTCAGTTCTGCTTTCGTGGACCAATATGCTTGGCTGGTTTCGGGATTTCCGCACCGACATGCATAATGGGATGGACCACGGAAATCGTAACCGCTTCGTGGACGACCCGGCCGTCAATGGTCACGTGAAGGGTATTGTGTTTGATCGCGTGCATCCTGCCGGTGTGAAGGATGACTTCGATGGACAGTGGGCGATTGCCTCCGTGGAATCTCCTGGTGTCGAGATCACGTATCAAACTACTTTCTTGCCTGTCACCGGACAGGAAGTGTGGGGGCCGTTTTCAAAAGACGGCCGTCTCTCCAACGACAACAATTCCTGGTTCAGCAGCGGCGAGCCTTTAGCCGCGGCGATCGCAGTGCGCTTTACCTTGAAGCCCGGCGAAAAGCGTGTCATACCAATGACCATAGCCTGGGACATGCCGCTGACCCAATTCGGTTCGGGACGCAAATGGTACCGCAAATACACCGATTTCTACGGCACCAGCGGACAGAACGCCTGGAAGATTGCCAAAGACGGACTCCAAGGATCGACGAAATGGAGCGATGAAATCGACGCTTGGCAAGCGCCTTACGCGAATGATGAGAGCAAGCCCCTGTGGTATCGCGGCGAACTTTTCAACGAGATGTACATCTTGACCGACGGAGGCTCGTTCTGGGGCCGTCCGGTGGATTCTACCGCGACCACTCCTAAGACATTCTCCTTCATGGAGTGCTTCGACTACCCGTTCCACTCTACTCTGGACGTGCTTTTCTACGGCGACATGCCATTGGTGAAGTTCTGGCCCGACCTCGACAAGCAAATCATGCGACAATTCGCCGACACTGTGTCCGAGGACCTGACCGAGAAATATATGTGGATATGGAAATCGCAGCAGACACAATCGCTGCAATTCCGATTACGCAAAGCGAAAGGCGCGGTCCCGCACGACTTAGGAATTCCGCAAGAAGACCCCTTCAAATTGCCCAATGCCTTCAGTTGGCAAAACACCAACGACTGGAAGGATCTGAACAGCAAGTTCGTGCTGATGATTTACAAAGACTACGTGTTTACCGGGAAGAAGGATGTTGCGTTCCTGCGTTACACGTGGCCCGCGATACAGGAAGCGCTGGAGCATCTGCGTAAGTACGATCGCACCGGCGACGGCCTGCCCCAGGATGATGATTATCCCGATCAGACCTATGACGTGTGGATTGTCCACGGCGAAAGCGCCTACTGCGGCGGGTTATGGCTGGCGGCGCTGCGAGCGGCGGAAGAGATTGCGCAAACGGTCGGAGACAATGCGGCGGCCACCAAGTATCACCAGTGGTTTGAGAAAGGGCAGAAAACGTATGTTGGCAAGCTGTGGTCAGGCGACTACTTCCGTTATGACACGCTGAGCGAATATCGCGACGACATTCAAGCCGACCAACTCGCCGGCCAGTGGTACGCGAACATGACCGGGCTTGGCGACCTGGTTCCGCGTGACATGCAGATCAAAGCGCTGAAGAAAATCTACGACTTCAACGTCATGAAGTTCGCCAATGGCGAAATGGGCGCGGTGAACGGCATTGCTCCCGATGGAAAGATCGTCACCAGCAACGAACAGGTTCAGGAAGTCTGGACCGGCACCACCTTCGGCGTGGCCGCGCTTATGCTAAGCGACGGTTTGAAAGATGAAGGCTATCGCACCGCATGGGGCGTCTATCACACGACGTACGAGACTCAGGGATATTGGTTCCGGACGCCGGAGGCTTGGGAAAAAGATGGACACTACCGCGCATCCATGTACATGCGCCCAGCGGCCATTTGGGCTATGGAGATGACCGCGCCGCCGAAGTAGAAAAGGCCTTCTCACCACAGAGTCACCGAGTCACCGAGTCACCGAGAAGGTTCCTCTGTGACTCCGCGTCGCTGTGGTGAGTTAGGGTCTCGCCGGCAGTTTCGCCAGCGCCGCCGCCAAATCGTCCGGCTTGAATCCAAACGGGCCCGGCTTGGTCTTAAACGCGATGCGGCCATTTCCGTCAATCAAGTAAATGCGGTCGGGCCACCCGGTGTAGGCCTGCTCGGTTGAATTCCCGAACTCATCGAGGACGGCGGGGAACTTAATTCCCAGCTTGCGCACGCACGCTCCTGCGATGAAGGCGCGCTCTTCTTCGTTCTTCGGGCTGGCAAAGACAACCTGGTCCTTGATATTGCTCTGCATCTGCCAGATGTCGCTGGGATGCGCCTCGCTGATGTACACCACCAGGAATGCGACCTTACCCTGATACTTATCGTAAAGTTTGTTGAGGGCGGGAACCTCCCGCCGAAAGGGCGGTCAAGTGTAGCTGCCGAAGACCATCACCACCGGCTGCTTGCTGCTGAGCTCTGAAAGTTGGATAGCCCCGGTTTTATCCAGCTTGGTAAGCGTGAAGTCCGGCGCTGCGTCTCCAACGTGCAGAGTGCCGCCGCGGGCGTGGTTCCAAAGAGTCTCAAAGGGAAGCACAAGAAACACCGGCCAGGGCATATGCTTCATGATCGCCCCGAATTTATCCGGTGGTTGGTTCATGGCCCAGAAAATAAACCCCACAAACACCATCCAGACCACCAACAGCGCCGCCACAATCCGTTTGGCAATTTTCCGCGCGTGCGGACTTGGGCGCCAGCGGCGCTTGGCGGGACTCGGTGCCGTAGTAGGGACGGTGCTCATGAATCCTGTTGCTCCTTAGGCAAAAGTAAGGATAGCTAGTTCATCTTAGCCGGGGTCTGCGGTTCGATCTTGCTGATCACAATTGCTGTGGAGCCGCCGCGCTGGAATACTTTCCCCGTCACCGTCACTGGTTTCCCGGCGAAGGGAAGCAGTTTGTCATTCTGGCTGCTGGACGGCGTGGTGTCCGCGATCGGCCAGTAGATCGTTCCAGCGGGAGACAGGATCACCAACGGCGACCCGTTCTTCGCGCAGGCGATGGCACACTCTGAGCTAACCGGCTTCTTCAGGCTCTTAGTAAAAGCGCAGGCGGAGTCGAGCACGTATCCGTTGACGGTAGTGGTCTTGGTGGTCTCCTCTGCTGCAAAAACACCCAAAACCAAAACTACCGGAAGTGCGAACCGGATTACTTTGTGGAAATTCATGGTTGTTTCCTTTCTTTAGAAAGAGATTAGAACGATAATCTCGCGCTCAATTGTACTTCACGGCCGGGGGTGGTGGACTCTGTGATCGTGCCGAACTGGGGCGTGTTCACGAAGCGATCCGGCGTCCCAAGGTTGGTGTGATTCAGAGCATTGAAGAATTCACCGCGGAACTGGAACTTCGCTCGCTCGGTCAAGTTGAAGTCGCGCGCGATGGCGAAGTCCAAAGTCTGCAGTCCGGGACCGTAAACCGAGTTGCGCCCCACGTCTCCGAAGGTGTACGCAGCGGGAGCCACAAAGGACGGATTGGTCGGGTCATTATTAAACCAGCTCGCGGCGGTATGGGTGCCAGGGCCGTATAAGGGCACTCCGGTGAGATTAGCGCGGATGGGGTTTTCACCCAGTACCGTGCCCGAGTTGGCGGTATCGCCGAACACCGAGATGGTAAAAGGGAATCCAGTCTGCACCTGATACACAGTCGAAAATTGCCAGTGCTTAGTGACGGCGCCAGTCCACGCCGACTTGTCCAACGCTGGGATCATGTACACCGCGCTCAGCGCGAAGCGGTGCCGTACGTCGCAAGCCGGCCCCTTTTCCGCGGCCAGGTCATTGTTGTTCTGCGGAATCGAAGGTTCAAACATGGGGGAGCGGAAATCCGGCGCGTTGCTCAGATCTTTCGCCCAAGTGTAGTTGGCGAGAAACGTTAGCCCATGGGTGTAACGGCGGCGAACGTTGACGTATCCCGCGTCATACCAACTCTGGGCCGTGTTCTCAAGCAGATTGATCGTGCTGACGGGGAAGCACATGGTTCCGGTCGGACAGCCGGACGCGGGGGCCACATAGGTTACACCACTCGGCAGGGTGGTGTTCGGCACAAACGCAATCTTGGGGAACGGCCGGCGTGGCCCAATCGGACCCGGCCCGGGAGGCGCGTTGTTGATCAAGTGCGCGCGTTGCAGGTGGACCCCATGCGAGCCCAGATATCCGACTTCTAAGGTTGTGTTCTGCCCCAGACTCTTCTCGATCGAGTTGCTCCACTGCTCGATGTACTGCGACGGAGCATGAGGATCCATGGCCGTAAAACTGACCGTCGTCTGCCCCAGCACCGCCGGTCCGAAATTGAAATTGTTGGCCAGGATCGAGGCCGCGGGGGTGAAGTTATCGCTCTGCTGCGTTTCCGGAAACACATAAGGAACATTGTGGCGCTGGTTGCACCATGTATTCATGTCCACCGGAGTGAAGAAGATCCCGAAAGCCGCGTGGAAGACAAGACCTTGTCCCGGCAAGGCCTGCGACAACCCGAACCGGGGAGCAAAATTGTGCGGGTTGGCATATTTCAAACCGCGCGGAAATCCGTTCTGACCTCCGACAAAGACCGAGGGCACTCCGTTGTTGAACGTCAGGTTGGTATTGGTGTAGCTGAGGTCCACCAGCGGGTCCATGAACTCGTAACGCAGACCCATCTCAACGGTGGTGGTGCGGGTGACACGGAAACTGTCCTGCACAAATCCGTCAGCGTACCACTGGCGAAGCTGCATCTGCGGAATGCCGGCCTGGCGCTGCTTGATCGCGGGCAGCCCCAGCAGGAAGCTAGCCAGGGCGGAACCATCGTTGTGGTTGAGAGCGTACTGCGTTGTAAACCCGTTGGTCATCTGGTAGTAGCCGCGGTTCTGGAAGAATCCCCACATCGGCCAGATCAGGCGCCGGTAACTCGCGCCAAATTTCAGGCTGTGACGACCGACTTGCCAACTCAATGAGTCGCGGCCTTCGATCAGCGTGTCCCAGGCGTGCATGGGAGTTGCCGCGTAGGTATCCCCCATCCCTGAGTACCCTTGCACGTTGAACCAAGGTGCGCCCCAGGCGTTCGGCCCTCCGAATCCAATACCCTGGATTCCTAACTGGGTGACAATGTCATTCTTGTTGGCATTTTCGGTGTCCCGCCGCATCGATAGGCGTGAAACCGCAATGGCGGCCGTATTCACCACGTGAGCGCTCACGATCTTGTTCCAGGCAATCGAGCCTTGATTAGAAAAATTATCGTGGAAGGCCCCGAACCCGGGCAGATTAATGGGCATAAATCCGTGCTCTGCGCTCAACGAGTAGCGTCCCGTAAGGCTGTCGCCGTTGCCAAACACATGGTCCAGACGCGCCGTGCCCTGATCGTTCGTATGGTGTTCGTCACGTACATCCAGGTAGTTGTTGCAGTCCATGCCGGCACCGACCACGGTCGGCTGCCCCATCATGGCCATGCCGCACCCGTCCATCCCCATGGCCATGCCTGTACCCAGATTCGGACGTGGAACATACTGCAACAAAAACTGTTTGGCCGCCTGATTGATCCGCGTCGGATCCATCACATTGTTCACGCCGTTGAACTGAAATTGCTGGCGAATAATCTTTGGATTGGTGGCGCTGATCGGCAGGGCGGGATTGTAATTTGGGTTCGCACTAAAATGTGCGGGATCGTAAATGTTAGTTCCGCCCATTCCGCCGTTGCTGAAATCGCCACCAATCTCAGCCAGCGTCGGGACAGTTTCAATCATCGGGTCAGCCATCACGTGGCGAAAGCCCTCGTAATTCAGAAAAAAGAACGTGCGATTGTGCGCGACCGGCCCGCCGAACGACGCGCCGAAGTTGTTCTGCACTAGATGATTGTTGCCCATCGAGTCAAACGAAGACGCATCCATCTTGTCGTTGCGCAAAAATTCGTAAACGTTGCCATGGAACTGATTGGTCCCCTGGCGGGTCACGATATTGATCTGTCCGCCGCCGGCGCCGCCCATTTCTGCCGAGTAGCTGCCAATTTGCACCTTGAATTCCTGCACGGCATCGGGCGAAGGGCTCAGGTTCTGGGTGTTGAAAGTTGGGTCCGTATTCGTAGTTCCATCAAGCAGAAAGTAGTTGGCATTGGGGCGGTTGCCGCCGAGAGTCACTGCCGAGCGCTGTCCGGGCCGCCAATACAGTGGATTCATGTCTCCGGTTTGTGCGCCGTGGCTGACGTGGGCCCCGGGAATGGTCAGCACCAGGTCAATCAACATGCGGCCATTAAGCGGCAGATTTTCAATGGCAGTTGGTTCGACCACCTCCCCCAGTGCCGCCTCATTGGTGTGAATGACTTCAGCGTTGCCGCTGACGTCAACCGTCTCCTTGTGTGACTCGACGCTCAAGCGAAGGTCCATGGCCAGCTTCTGCGCCACTTCCAGGCGGACGGACTGCTTCCGTGCGGCAAAACCGGTCGCGGTGAGCTGGAGTTCGTAGTCCCCGGGCTGCAGGCCGGGAATTTCGTAAATGCCTTGTTCGTTGGTGGAGGCGCGCCGGACGGCTCCGGTGCTGGGGGCGGTTAACTCCACGGTAGCTCCCGCCACGGCTTGCGATTGCGGGTCAGTCACGCTACCGCTCAGCACCGCATAATTACTCTGACCAAACGCTGTCGCTGAAAACGCAAAAACACAGAGGAAAAGAAGCTTCTGGCGCAAAGTTACCTCCACCACCTGGGCAATGGAAAAAGTGTCAGGGGTGAACCGATGCCAGAAAGAGAGACCACCAGCGTCTGAAGAAGCCCAGCCCCGAATGTCAAGGAATGTAATCGCGCTAGGCAAGCCGATCAATAATGCAAAAAGACTAGAGCCGATCCTCGGGATGGGATCTTCCCGCAGGAAACAATCTGAATTTCAGAGTCCGTTCTCGACGCCGCTCTTCCTCCAAATGCCGAGAGCGCGCTTTCAACAGATCATTCAGCGACACCAACCCCAGGAATTGTCTGGTAGCGCGCTCCAGCACTGGCATTCGAGAGCAACCTTTCTCCGCCATGCGATAGACCACTACCCGGAGCGGTTCGTCGGGATAGGCCTCAACTGTGCCGGTGCGCACCAGATCACAGATTGGCCAACCCAGGGCGGCATCGCTAGTCTCCAATTGCTTTCTTATGTCCCCGCGCGTCACCACGCCAACAAACCGTCCTTCCGTGTTGACTACCGGCAGCAGTCGCTGCTCCTGGCGTGGGTCCACCCGCAACGAGTGCGCTATTTCGCCCAATGTACTGTTGGCTGCCAAAACCGCAACCTTTGTCCGCATAACTTCGCGCACAAAGAGAATCTCCAGCGGATCAACCGCATACTCACGGCTGAGGTGGAATCCCCGCCGGGCAACCTTTTCAGTCAAGATGGACCGCTTCAGTGTGAGAACGGTGAAAGCGTGGGCGATGACGCTGCCGACCAACAAAGGCAAGAACACATTTGCGTCGTGCGTGAGCTCGAAGGCAAAGACCATGCTGGTAAACGGCGCTCGCATGGTGCCGCCAAGAATTGCTCCCATGCTGATCAGCGGCCAAAAGCCGGCGCCTTCGTTGGGAAGAAACATCGCTTCAAGGCCGCCGAGTGCACCGCCCATCATCAGCAGCGGCGCTAGTACCCCTCCTGACGTGCCCGAACCGAGAGATACTGCCCAGATGAACCATTTGACCAACAACACTCCGAGAATCACTCGAGCCGTCACGCTTCCTTGAAGCAGTCCGCCGATGGTGTCGTAACCGACGCCCAGTGCCTGCGGAAAAATCAACCCTCCCAAGCCGATGGCGACTCCGCCTATCGCAGGCCACCATATCCAATGAATCTTTAGTCGCTGGAAACCATCTTCGGCTGCGTATACCGAGATGGTTAGTACCGCGGAGAGTGCTCCGGCCAGGAGACCAACCACGGCGCAACCGAGCAGTCCCTTGGGTCCTATGAATAGCGGATGGGTAGGCACGGGAAACAGCGGCCCAAATCCCAAAAGATATCTGCGCGCCACCGCAGCTACCGCGCTAGCCAAAGCCACAGGGATAAGGCTCCGCGGTTTCCATTCGAAAAGAAGCAATTCGACGGCGAGCAGGACGGCCGCAACTGGCGCAGCAAAGGTCGCAGACATCCCTCCCGCGGCGCCAGCTACCAGCAAAGTTTTTCGCTCGGCGGCGGTCAGATGAAACAATTGGGCGATCATCGAACCCACCGCCCCGCCGGTCATGATGATTGGGCCTTCAGCGCCAAACGGACCACCCGATCCGATGGATATTGCCGAAGAAATCGGTTTAAGAATCGCTACCTTAGGTTCAATCCGGCTTCCGTTCAGCAAGATGGACTCGATGGCCTCGGGTATGCCGTGACCTCGGATCCGTTCGGATCCGTACCTCGCCATCACACCGATGATCAGGGCGCCAGCGATAGGAACCAGAACGCTATACACCCCAAGATGGTTTCCCACGGGTGAAACCATCGTCGTGCTCCACCGGCCAAAATAGAACAGATTAGTAAACAGTCCGATTAATCGCAGCAGCGCCATTGCAACAAAAGCGCAGATCACACCAATCACGGTAGCCAACAGGGAGAGGGGAACGACTCGCCACGTAGTCGTAAAGTCTCCCAACTCTTCATTTCGACTATGGTTGCTGATGCCCGACTTGACGCCTGTCATCCGGTTCGCGGTCCCCGCTCAGGATTGTTCTTATCTTGCTTAGTTTTGGTGCTCTCGCCATTTTTGTGCATTCTTGCTGATTTCCGTTTGTGTCCCAGAAGCGTATCAATCGCATTCGCGAGTGCCACTCCCTCAGCGCGCAACTCCGTAATTCGTTGCCGGGCCACCTTCGCTACCAGTCTCTCCCCGGGAGGAAGCAGCGAAACCAGCACCTGTCGCCGGTCCTTCCGGCTGCGGCTTCGGCGCACATATCCGTGTCTCTCCAGCCGGTCGATCAACTCCACCGTGCTGTTATGTTTCAGCGTCAGCTGCTCGGCAAGTGTCTGAATTGTAGGTTCTGTACCCTCGGGGAGTCCCTGGACCGCCAGCATTAGCAAATATTGTTGCGGCTCAAGCCCCGCGCGGCGGGCTGCGGCATCCCCTTCGCGCAGGAAGAGTCGAATCCGATATCGGAGCGCGGCCAGCGCACGGTACTCCTCAGGGGTGATTCCGACGGGCACGACTAATTATATCGTAACAAGATACATTATCGACAGGCGCACTCCGCGTGCTCAGGCGTGAATTCGGAAAAACGGGAGAATTTAACGATAGGCCAGATGCGGGCGTGGACCAGGTTCTGCACCGCAGGTATTTTCGTGAAAGCCGGGTTACTGGTCCCTGTCCGGCGCGGGAACTACGACTCCGCCCTCTATCTTGGGAATGCCGAAGTGTCCAGCGAGGTGAAGGAGATCAATCGGACTGATCGATCCCGAGACCGCGATGAAGTTGAGCTGACTCTCCCCGGCAAAGAGCACGGCGATATTGCTGACGGCGTTATTCTCGAAGTGGACCCAGAGATCGGTTGCGCCTGGGCCGCCATTCTTATCGTGGCTGCCGACCATGTGCTTCCAGCCTGCCGCCCGGTACTGCTGACGCACGGAACCCAAGAGCGCGGGGTCGTACATTCCCGGCCGCGGGAAGCGGTAACTGTGGACAGACACGCCATTCACTCCGGCGATCACGCGACGCAGATTATCGTCGTCCTGGTCCACCTTGGACGCGAGGACCAGCATGGAGTGATCGAGGGTGAACTCGGTACGGGAAGAGGCATTCTGTCCCAGCGCTTCAATACCTTGAGGCGCCCAATCCGGTCGCGGTGCCTGAACCTGGGCCAACGTAAGGGAAGAGATAGTGAGCACAGCCAAGGAAGCAATACGGGAGAGTCTCATTACATACCTCAAAAGTAGAAAATCACGGCCCGGTGGTTGAGCCAATATCCAGACGCAAAATCAAACCCGTCCCGCAAGAATTAGTTTCGCGGGTCTTAGATATTTGTTCAGCCGGTCAGCGAGCGGGAGGCCAACAAAAGCGGGAGGCCAACAAAAAAGAAGATAGTCCAGGGCCGCAACGCGATGGGGAATGGATTGGCAAGCTGGTCACGGCGTGAGCTTTCCTGTCGAGAGATAGTCCTGAGAAGCGACGCCGAAGGCGTCGGCGACGCGGTTGAAGAAAGCAAATAGCGCAGTCACGTACACCGCTTCCGCTATTTGCTCCTCTTTCCATCCCGCATCGCGAAGCTTTTGCACATCTTCGGAAGTCGTGCGGTAAGCGGCCTTCGTCACTAGCTCCACGTATTCGAGCAGCACACGCTCCGCAGGCGTAAGCCCAGCTTCATCGAGCTTTCCTTCGACGATTGCCTGTACGCATTGTTCAGTGGCTCCCTGAACCCGCAGGAAGTAAGCATGGCTGTCCAGTCAATACGGGCACCGGTTCAGATAAGAGACGTGACTGGCGATCATCTCTTTGTGCCGACGAGAAAGGTGCCCTTCGGAGAAATGTACGGTGTTCGAGAATTGAAGCACCTGGCGAAGAAAATCCGGGCGTGCCCCGAAGCACTTGATAATGCCGGGTACCTGCGTGCGCCCAGACCCGGCGCGCCAGTCATCGTAGGCCGCCGCCACGTCACCTGTGGCTTGGGCGTCTTCGATGATCGCGATCTTTGTAGTATTTGTCTTGGTCCGTGTTTCTGATTTTGCAAAGGCGCCAGTACCTTCTCGCGGTTGTTTTTCGTCTGGCATTCGCTATTTCATGCTCCGGTTGAGGTGGAAGGCGTAACAATAGAAAGTTTACTCTGGAAAGCGCCATACACCGGTAATCCCGCAAGCACGACCGCTGCTCCCATAAGCGCTTCCCAGGGCTTATGGGCGGCCAACAGAAGCAGAAGCAACGTTATTAATGTCAAAAACGCCAATGGGGGCAGAGGATATCCGGGCGTCAAGAACGCTGGCATTGTGCCCTGTGCGCGAGACCGCAGAACAAACAGACCCGCCGCTGCCAGCCCCAAAAAATCCTATGGCTACAAAAACAAAGTAGGCGATGATCTGCTGGAAGCTTGAAATTGCAACCAGTAACGATGCGATGAATCCCTGAATGAGAATGGCGTTTGCTGGTGTGCCAAACCGCGGGTGAACGCGCGCCACGGCATGCAGAAACAAACCATCTTGCGCCATTGCGTAATAGACTCGCGGCGCCGAGATGATTAGCGCGGATAAGCTGCTGAGCACGCAGAGTATCACCACGGCCGCGAATATGACTCCGCCAGCAGGTCCGAATAGCACCGTCCCCGCCTGGGCAACGAAGGTCTGGTCAGAAATGACTTTCGCCAACGGGACCAAGTACAAGAAGGCAGCGCTGACCAGGATGTAAACCGCGGTCACTACCAGGACTCCCAACATCATGGCGCGAGGCAAAGTCCGGCCCGGGTCGCGCACCTCTCCGGCAATCTTGGTCACATCCCACCAGCCGCCAAAGGAAAAGAATGCCGCCACCATCGCGCCGCCCAGTGCCGGCATCAGCGAATCCGATCCTGCTCGCTGAGCCACGAACGGAACGAAGTTCGACCACGATCCCAAGCGAAACACGGGAGCCCACACCACCAGGAGAACCAGTAAAGCCAACTTGAGCCACGTAGTCCAGCGCAGTACTCCGGCACTCACGCGAATGCTGAGGATATTCAGGACGCACAACGTCCAAATAGCGGCAATCGCAATCAGCTTGGTGGCAACTGCCGGCATGGGGAAAACGTAGGCGACATAGCTGGCAAGTCCAATGGCCAATGCAGCCGTGAGGCCGGGATCGAGCACCAGCAGGCACATCCAGCCGTAGAGAAAAGCAATCCGTCGGCCAAATGTCTCCTGAAGATAAACATAAACTCCGCCGTCGCGCGGAAAGCGAGCCGCGAGTTCGCCATAGCAAAGCGCGCCGCTTAACGTCAGCGCCCCCACCGCGACCCACACCAGGAGCATCCAGAACGGTGACCCCAGCGACTTCGCCATACCCGCGGGGGTCAGAAATATGCCAACCGCAATGGATTCCCCTGCGACGGCTGCGGTCGCCGAGGCTAAGCCTAGTTGCCGGCGCAAACCGAGATTCGTTGCTCGGGCCTCCGAAGGTTCGGTTGGTGGCAAAATATCCATTCAGTTTCGGCCAGGCTCTTCCCCGGCCGAATCGATGGACATTAAATGATGCCGGTTAAGGTGGGCAATAATAGAAAAAAATCAAAGACCGGGCACAGTGAACCCTTCTAGCCTTGCTCAGCGCCGCGGAGGTTCTTGCGGCGACGTCTGCGTGTTGTTCTGCTGCTGCCGCTTTCGCTCCTGTATGGCGGCCAGTTTTTGCAATTGTTCCGGCGTAAGTACCGCTTTGATCCTGGGCACTCCGGCTTGGCGGATTTCCCGCGCCTTCTGCTGCTTCTGCTCCATGGTAAGCGAAGTGTCGTCGCGAACCGCCCCAATCTGTTTATTCTCTTCGTCCACGACGGCGGCGATTTTCTCTTTCTGGTCTGGCGTCAGTTGCAGTTCATCGTCCACCGAAGATCCCTGCGACTGAGTCTGTCCCTGAGCATGGTCTTGCGGCTGCGGGTCTGGAGCGGGATTGGATTGGGTTGGAGGCGTCGCCTGCGGTTGAGAGCTGGGCGCAGCATTCTGAGCAACGGCCGTGAGATTTACCCCTAAAGCGAGGGCCAATCCAAAAAACAGGTGTGCCATTTTCGAAGTACGAAGACTTCGCATTTTGCTCCTTTGCCGACGAGTGGGGAGTGGGAAAACCAGTTGCTACTGCGCGGTCACGGACCGCCCATGACGAGTATGCTCAGATGAACCCACGACCCAGACGGTTGGGCTGGATTATGAATCTCTGAAACATTGTGAGGTCCTAAAACGCAGAAATTTCAATTTAGAACAAGAATTTCAACGCTACCTGGATCACCCGCGGGCTTACATCCGACTGCACTTGCCCGAAGGTCGCCGATTCAATGTCGCTCACCGGCAACCGGAAATTCGTATGGTTGAGGACATTGAACAGTTCGCCGCGGAACTGGAGTTCTTTTGTCTCCGTCAGTCGAATATTTTTCAGCGCCGAGAAGTCCCAGTTCACGTATCCCGGGCCCTCGACTGCGTTGCGACCTTCGTCGCCGAACTGCTGGACGGGAGAATTCGGATCCTGGGTAATTCTCTGAAACGCACTCACGTTGAACCATCGGCCCGCGGTGCGTGGGCCAGAATTCGGATTGCCCACAACGTTGGGCCGGTTGGCGGAAAATCCCGTAATCTCCGGTGCCGACCCTTGCAAGGAAACATCGTTGGAATCGAAAACCGTAAAGGGCGTGCCACTCATGGCGGTTGCAATTCCATTCAACTGCCAGTTACCCAGAGCATGTCCGTACCAGGTACTGGAATGTTCGAAGTATGGAATGCTCCACTGATAGCTCAAGACAAAGCGATGACGGGCATCGAACATGGACCTACCGCGCTCCGCCGCGAGGTCATTTGGATTCTGCGCCAAGTCGTTTTCTCCCGCCACCGGTTGCGAGGCTGATCCCGTGATGTTGAAAGACGATACGTCATCAATGGAATGAGCCCATGTGTACGAGGCAAGGAAGGAAAGGCCGTGACTGAAGCGCTTTCGCAGGCTGGTTTCCAATGCGTTGTAGCTGGAATTCGCCATACTGGCGATCTCGCCCACCGATCCGTAAACGCAGCTTTGAGGCGGGTCCGCCAGTGTGCATCCGGAATAGAGGCGCCGCTGGTTTGCGTTGTTCGGAGTGGACAATGGATTACCCCCCGAATCAAAGCCTGGAATGTATCTCGCTGGATTCCCTTCAATGAAGCGTGGCAGTCTCACACCGGTTGTACCCACGTACCCGACCTGAAATAACCAGTCCGCGCCGAATGACCGTTGAATGTTCAGGTTCCAATCCTGGGCGTAGGGCAGATGCAGATTCTTAGAAACCACGAGCAGGGTCATCGGCTGGGGGAAAGGTACTCCAAAAGGGTTCGGGTTATAGAACGGATTGGCAAATGAGTGGATGGGGAAACCCAATTGCAGGGTCTTCAGATAGGGAGGCGCGCTGATCGGATCCTGCAGCGGACCACCCTGGCCGGTGTAATACGGCTCGTAGAAAATGCCGTAGGCGGCGCTGACCACCATTTTGGAATCGCCGCGCGGGTCCCACGCCAGGCCTACCCGCGGAGCAAAGGCAGTCTTCTGAGTCGGAATCAGGCCCGCGGGCACCCCCGGGTCGCCCGGATAGAGAAGCCCTGCCGGAGCGGTGGGGATCACTTTCGACTGCGCCCCAGGAACAAAGAGATTCACTTGGTTTTTTGTCTCGGTCGAGGGGAACGGTAGCTCGTAACGAAGTCCGAGGTTCAGCGTCAGCCGAGATGCGACCTTGTACGTATCCTGGCCATAAGCATTCAGAGCCCGGTCGCGAATGTGGCGCCCGAAATTACCTCCACCTTGCAGAAAGACCACCGGATTTCCCGAAAGAAAGTTGGCAAAACCGTCGTTGTAAAGGAAGTTCGCGAATGAGGGGATGCCTACGAATACGAAGAATCCGTTGGTGGCGATGCCCTGTAAGCCATTGATCTGGTCGAGGCGAAGGCCTCCGCCAAATTTCGCTTCATGGCTGCCGTGAATCCAGCTCAAAGAGCCGGAGAAGTCGTAAGTGTTCTGAAACGTGTTGCGCGGTCCCGTAATGGGGTCTCCAACCGAAGCGTAACCCGCCACTTGGATGAACGGCACCCCGGCAGCCTGTGGGAGGGTGGGGGCATACTGAAAGCCATACTGCGATGCCGGCGCCTGATTTATGTGCTGCCCAAGCAGGAGCTTGTTGCGCAGATACGAGACGCGCACGACGCCAACCGTCTTCGGCGAAAAGATGTGGGTTTCCTGCGCCACAAAGTTCTGCGAGCGATCATCCTGGCCCACAGGAAAACCCGGCACGTTGGCGCCCGCCGTTGAAAGTGGATCGGTCGTCGGGCCACTGCTGAACAAGTACCGGAAATTTAAAGTGTCCGAAGGGGTCAGGTAATGGTCCAACCGCATTCCGAATTGGTCATTCGTTTGGCTAAGAGACTGGGTGGCAATGAATCCATTCGTTCCGCTAGTTGGCTTTGGGAACAATGGCAGAACCTGCGCCGCGGTCGGATCGATGGGGGTGAAAATAGTCATTTGGTTGGACGGCACCGGCGTGCCAAAAAAGGTGAGTTGTCCGTTGGGGTCGGGCAGGTTGGTCAGGGTGTTTGTGCAGATCCCGCCCACGAATGCGTCGTGAGGAATCGAGGTGCAGAGCTGACCGAAATTGCCTCCTCGTTCCGGCACGGAGGCCACGGTTGCGGGCACGGTCTCACCCTGCCGGTTGCGGAAGCCCTCGTAGTATCCGAAGAAGAAAGTTTTGTCCCT
>Ga0185299_10001950_pt1 | contig 34827 bp, 28 predicted proteins | sample PaiPotPPA55metaG_FD_128002 | JGI IMG/M metagenome (GOLD analysis project Ga0185299, IMG submission 128002) | Iron sulfur acid spring bacterial and archeal communities from Banff, Canada, to study Microbial Dark Matter (Phase II) - Paint Pots PPA... ...
CGCCGATTCGCGGGCAGACCGAAGCGCAGGCGCGAGCGCTTTCCTGGGAGCTAGGCCGGCGCGGGCGGGCGATGCCCGTTTTCGTTGCGATGCGTCACTCGCAGCCTAATTCTATAGCAGCGTTGCGTGCCGCGCGGGATTCCGGCTTAACGCGGCTGATCGTCATTGGACTCTTCCCCCAGTACTCGTTTAGCACGACGCTTTCGGGACTCACCGGGGTCCGCAACGCAATGGATGCGTTACACTTCAATCCTGAGATCATTGCTGTCGAAGAATACTGCGAGGATCCAGATTACATCGCTGCCGTCGTCGACGTGACGCGTCGCGCGCTGCGCGCATTTGCAACTCCCCCGGAGCGAGTGCATCTCGTGTTCTCGGCTCATGGCTTACCGATGTCGTACATTGAGGGTGGCGATCCATATCTCGGACATGTACAGCGCAGCGTCAGAGCGGCAAGCGCCATGCTTGGCCACCCGGGGCCGATTCACACGTCATTTCAAAGCAGGCTGGGACCGCAAAAGTGGCTCGAACCGGCGTCAGACAAGCTCATTAGCGAACTCGGAGAATCGGGTGCCAAGGCGATCTGCGTCGTTCCCATTGCTTTCGTGTCGGAACATGTGGAGACGCTCAACGAGATCGACATCCAGTATGGCGACATCGCGCGCCGCAGCGGCGTCAACGAGTTCCGCCGCGCGTGCACCGTGAGATGCCACCCGTCGTACATCCGCTGTCTGGCAAACCAGGTAGAGAAGGCGTTCTCGTTGACTCCGCTCGTGCCCGCAGCCATATGAGCGAGGAGTTCGAGCCGATCGACGTCGCCGTTGTCGGTGGCGGCATCTCGGGGTTGGCCTGTGCATTCTGGGCGAAAAGAAACGGCCGATCCGTTGCCCTCTTTGAGGCGTCGCCAGATGTGGGCGGCAGCATCACCACGCTGCGCAGTGGCGGCTATATCGCTGACGGCGGACCGCAGAGTTTTCTCGTGTCCGAGGACTTTGCGCAGCTCGTCAGCGATGCTAAGCTCGATCAATTCATGGTGCTTGCATCGCCGCCGGCCACAACACCGTATATCTACCACCGAGGAAAACTCGTCGCTGTGCCGCGATCCCCACAGACACTTCTAGGTTCGGCGTTGCTCTCACCACTTGCGAAACTGCGGATCCTCGGCGAACCGCTCGTTGGCAAAAGTGGAGAAGAAGATGAATCTGTTGCTGCATTCGTCACGCGCAGAACTGGGCACGAAGTGCTCGACGCCCTCGTTGACCCATTTGTCTCGGGCATCTTTGCGGGTGATGCACGCAAGCTGTCTGCGCGCAGCGCGTTTCCTGTGATAACGGAATTCGAAGTTGAACACGGCAGTATCATACGCGGCGCTATCGCGCGCATGAAAGATGCCCGCAAGAACGGTGCACCGCTCGCGCGCCGCAAGAGCGTCGGCTTCCGTGGCGGCAATGATGTGCTCCCTCGTGCGCTCGCGGCACACCTCGGAAGTGACTTCACTGTCAACGCCGAGGTAAAGGCGATCTGGCAGCGGGGGCAGTGGATGGAGCTGCTCGTTACGGGCTCACCGGATCAACGTATTATTGCCAAGACAATCGTGCTAGCGACCCCAGCGCGCGCTGCAGCTGGTCTGATCGACGCGCTTGAGCCCAAAGCCGCCGCAGCCTTACGCGCTATTGAGTCACCCACGGTCGTGCAGATCGCGATTGCTTATCCACGAGACGCGGTTGGCGCGCCTCTCAACGGCTTCGGCTTTCTCGCCTCGCGTCGTGAAGGGCTGCGGATCCTCGGGTGTGTGTGGAATTCTGCGATGTTTCCCGACCGCTGCCCGCCCGACGAGGTGCTTGTCACCGCGTTTCTAGGTGGGGCGACGGATCCCGCAGTTGCCGATCAAAGCGATGAGGAGCTCGCAAAAGCGGCTCACAACGACCTGACGCGTATCCTGCGCATTCGCAACGCTACACCCCACATCGTCACGGGCTTTCGATGGCACGAGTCAATTCCGCAGTACAATGTGGGCCACGGTGAGCGCGTCCGCATCATCAACGAACATCTCGCTCGTTTACCGAACGTGAGGGTGTGCGGCAACTACATGCGCGGACCATCAGTGCCCGAGTGCATCAAGCTCGCCCGCGAAGTCGCCTCTACCCTGTAGCGGTCTACGTCGACCGCCCGGCGCCCGTCAGTCTACGGAGCAACCTTCGGCGGCACGGGCAAAGGTTTGGCTCCGGCAGCCGTTAGGTGCGCATTGAGGGTGCTCACCATTGCGGCGAACTCGTTATACGTGCGCATGGCATCGCGATAACGCTGGTCGACCGAATCCGCATAAGCGATCAGCGGTGGAAGCGGCGGCGCTGAGAGGTCTTGGAAGTCTTCGAGGTCTTCGCGCAGAGCGCCCGGCCGCATGATGGCGTCCTCGTTGTTGTGGAAATCAGCAGTCAGTATATTGAAGAGCCGGTCGCGAGCCCGCGAAACAGCCTCGCTTTGCGCAAGCACCGCCGCGCCGCGCGAGCCGGCCTTATGCAACATGGGTGTCGTTGCGTTCAAGCTCTTCTTAACGGCGTCGAGAGCGTTGAGCGCGATGTCAACGTTCGAGTATTCTTGGAAGTGCCGATGCACGAAATCATAGATCGTTTGGTAGTCTGCTTGGGTGAACGATAACCGCGGGTCCGGCCGAACGTCAATGCTTTGGGTCAATGCTCGGCCACCGAGCACGACGCGCACCATGTAGGTTCCAGGAGGCATGAGCGCGCCTGCCTTGGGTCCGCGATACTGGTCCTTGGCCGCTCCCATCCAGCGCACAGGTCCGTTCTCGCGGCAATCCCAGACGACGCGATTGAGACTGCGATCGTTCGTAACAAACGGAACTTCCTTGCCCTTCACTTTATGCGTGCCGCCGATCGTGCGGACCACGTGACCCGCTGCGTCAAGTATCTGCACGACGGGATCGCGTTTGCCCGGGTGCGCTTGGTAGAAGTTGACTATTGCGCCATACGGCGGATTTGCGGCTGAGTACCACGTGTAGAGATCTTCTATGTCGCTATGCTCGTGGTACTCATATGCCGGACGCACCGCAAAGAGTTCTGCGCTTGACGCCCGCGCTGCGGATAGTCCTTGCAGCGGATGAAGGTCGTCGAATATCCAGATGCCCCGGCCGTGCGTCGCGATGACGAGATCGTCAAAGGTTGGTTGTATTCGGATATCGCGCACCGATACTGTGGGCAAGTTGAGACGAAGGCTCTGCCAGCGAGCGCCTTCATCGTAGGAAATCCAGATGCCATTCTCCGTGCCGGCGTACAGGAGCGCCGGGTTCCGCATGTCTGGCCGCACGGTGCGCGCGTACTGGTCTTGTGGCAAGCCGTTTGTGATCTTGCGCCAGGTCGCGCCATAGTCCGAGGTTGCGTAAATGTATGGTTTGTAATTGCCGGAACGGTGATCGTCGAAGATCGCATACGCCACGCCACCGCGAATCGGAGAAGGGGCCACCGTCTCAACCCGCGCAAGCTGTGGCGCACCGCGCGGCGTTATGTTTGTCCAATGGAGACCGCCGTCGCGCGTCAGCTGCACGAGACCGTCGTCCGTACCAACCCAAATCTCTCCGGTGCTCAGCGGCGAACCTTCGATATCGAGTATATCGTCGGAGAATTCGGCGGAGCTGACGTCAAGACTAATCGGGCCGCCGGAAGGGCGCTGATGCGCTTTGAGGTTGCGAGTGAGATCGGGACTTATGACGGTCCAATGAGCGCCGTCGTCGGCCGTCTGGAATATGAAGTTACCGCCGAGCCACGCCGTGTGTGGATCCCATGGAGCAAACGCAATCGGTGAGTCCCAATTGAACCTGTACTGCTGCGCGTACAGCGCAAAGCCTGTGGCTGACGGCCCGTACCACGGCGCGATGTAGCGGCTTAAATTAGTGCGATCGTCGAAGATTGAGATAGAGCCGCCTTGGGAATCCGCCCACACGCGATGCGGGTCGGCCGGATCGGGTACGGCCCACATGCCGTCCCCGCCGACGACACGCTTCCACATGGAGTTTAAGATGCCGTCGGGACTCAAGCCATTTGACGGACCGCAGAACCCGTTGTTATCTTGCAATGGCGCGCAGACGTGATACGGATTGCTGTCGTCAAATGCCGTGTGGTAGACCTGTCCGATGACAAGGTTGGCCGAGAACGACCAGCTGTCGCCGCCGTTCGTGCTGAGTGCGTAACCGCCGTCTTCGCCGACGAGAATCCGTTTCGGATTGCTGGGCGCAATCCAGATGGCGTGATAGTCGACATGGACCTCGTCGGCGATCGACTTAAACGTTTTGCCGGCGTTCTTGCTTTCAGACAAAGCCTCGGACACCGCGTACACGTGATTCGGATTTGATGGGTCAACTGCGATATGGCTAAAGTAGAATGGACGCTGATCGACGAGCGTATCGCTCGTCATCAAGCGCCAGGTATCACCGCCGTCGTCAGAACGCCAGAGAATCCCTGATTTCGATTGAATAAGCGCGTATACGCGACGCGTGTTGCTTGGTGCAATCGCGAGGCCGATGCGCCCCATGACCCCACCGGGCAATCCGTGTCCGGACAGTTTGCTCCACGTTTTCCCGCCATCGGTTGAGCGGTACAATCCGTCCGCGCTGCCGCCGCTCGTCAGGTTCCAGGATACGCGGCGAACTTGCCACATCCCGGCAAAGAGAATATTAGGATTCTTGGGGTCTATCGCGAGATCGGATGCGCCCGTCTGGGGCCCAAGGTACAAGGTGTGTTGCCACGAGCGGCCGCCGTCTTCCGTGCGCCAAATGCCGCCGTTTGAATTGTTGGCAAAGAAATCTCCAAAGGCGGCGACGACGACAATTTTGGGATTTTTCGGGTTGACGACGATGCGTGAAATATTGCGCGCGTTTTTGAGTCCAAGATTGTGCCAGGTGTGGCCGCCGTCCGTCGCCTTATAGATGCCGTTGCCGTACGACACATCGTTGCGGGGATTCGCCTCACCAGTGCCGGCCCAGACAACCTTGTTATTCGTTGGATCGATTTCGACAGCACCTATGGAACTGACGGCTTCCTTTGAAAACACTGGATCCCACGAGGCGCCCCCGTCATTGCTTTTCCAAACGCCCCCGCCTGCGGTGCCGAGGAAGTAAAGGAAAGGATCGCTTGCGCTGCCTGCGACCGCGGCGACTCGCCCGCCAGCTCCCGCCGGACCAACTTCACGCCAGTGCAGACGGCCAAATTTCGGATCGGGAGTAGGTGTGGCCGACGGGTGTGGGGATGGGCGCGCTGACGCTCGTGGCTCCCGCTGCCGAGGTCCAGCGCCGCACAACGACACAAGAACAAGCGCGGCAAGCATTAGACTCGCCGGAATTGAGGATCTGCTCATTTATCTAGCCAATCTCAAGCGAGCTGATCTTATTGTTATCGAGAATGAATATAAAGTCTAAGTCTACGGGGCTTCCTGGAAAATTTCCTGAAAGCGTAACATCTCGGTTTTGAATTGAAACTTCCTTCTGACGTCTTCAGCCCAGGCCGTCTGTGGAGAAACACGACACCAAAGCATCAATGTCATCTGCATTGCTCGCTTCGAAATACGATGTGATGACCGCTGGAATTTGCACCTTCACGGTCTTTCTCTTATCAGGTGGAGCAGCGACATTCCTGGACCTCGCCGCAGGATGCGCACTCGAAGGCCGGTAACTACAGATTTCGGCCAGCGTATTCCCCGATAGCTCAGCTGGTAGAGCGTCTGACTGTTAAGTGAAAAAGACCCGATACTCGAATAACTCGCAAACCGCACCTAGTAACGCAAACGCCCATTCCGTAAGAGCTTGGGCGTCTTTCTTGCAATCCGTCCGCGTCCGTCAAAATCCGGCACAATTCGACTTTATGGGGCCACTTTTTGGGCCACGCCGAACGTTCCGCATTACCTGATCTTTCTCGCACCGTTGATGGACTAGTTAAATACCGTTTTTCATTCTCGGAATGTTGTGAAATCGTCATCGTTTCTTGCGGCCTCAAGCAACCTTGGCGCCAATTTCCGAACGTGAAACCTCGGAACGCAGACCAACTCCCCGCCGCATTATCGAGCGCGATTCGCCCTAGCCGCCGCGAGGCGACGGAGTCGGTACGACGGATTGCCTGAATCCGCGAATCCGATCAAATGCCCCTAGGCTGCCATTGGCATCCGAAAACCACACTCTTCCCTTGAGATCGACGACAAGGCTGGCTGGAAAACTGTTCGGCCAGGGGATTGGGAATTCACGAATCGTCAAAGAATGGCGGTCCAGCTCGCCAAGCCTTGCTCCAAGAAATTCGGTAAACCACAGGTTGCCGTCAGGCGCGGAGGCAAGACCAAAAGGCAGCCCGCGTTCAGAAGGTATGGGAAGCTCTTCAATACGCCGATCCGGCAGCATGTGGCCGATCTGGCCGGATGCATCCGTAAACCAGATGCTGCCGTCTGGCTGCGCAACAATCGCAAGCGGGGCAGCCCCTGCCAGCTGCATTACATAACTTGTCACGGAACCAGTCACCGGATTTACTTCGCCGATTGCTGTACGCTGCGTAAACCACAAGTTTCCGTGACCATCAATTGCGATGCCATACGGGCCGCCGCCATGAATGGGATAGCGTTGGATTAAGCCGTCGGCGTGAAGATGAACGAGGATCCCGCGGAGGGCGAGCCACAGGCTATCGTCTCTAGCGACCACGACATCATTAGGTATACCCGGTGGCGACGGGTAAATGATCCGATCCACGGTTCCATTCGCGGCGAAACGCATGAGACGGTTCTGTTCTGCTAGCCACATGCGTCCATGATGGTCGGTAACCAAGCAGTAGCCAAAACTCTCGGGCGATAACGTAAGAAATTTAACGACAGCCAGCGACGAGGGGGAAAAGTGAGCGAGCGCGCCGCCAGTGTTCAGCCAGAGTGTGCCATCTGATGCTTCGGCCGCGCGATCGAACGCTAGATCTCCGCTAACATCGTTCCACGTGCGGATGATGCGTGTGCCATCGCTGGTGTCTTGCCCGACGTTACCTCGAAACGATGGGTGTTTGCGCCAGAAGGCATCGACATCGGGCGTGTATGCGTCGTCTACATAGCTTGTGGCCTGATAGTCTGGAATGTAACGCTGTATGACGTTACCAGTCAGTGTACTGCCGATGCCGCCGTTGCTTGTGAACCAGATCGTTCCGTCGCGCCGCGCAATAATGTCGCTAGGGACAAAATTCTTCATTAGACTGTGAATGGTGGTTTGGCCGGAACTTTGATCGAAACTCCCAAGTCCCGCGTCCGTGCAAAACCAGATCAAGCCGGTCGATGCGGCGGCAAGGCATCTAGGTCGGTATTGCGTGGGCTGCGCAAACTCAGTGACACTCTGCGATTGCGGATCAAGCCTCCCAAGCGCGCCGTTCTTGTCGTCGACAAACCAAATGACGCCCGAAGGATCCAGCGCGATTTCCTTCGGCGTGCTGCCCGATATCGGTAGGGAGAACTCACTCAAGACGCCCGTAGGCCAATGCAGCCGGCCTATTTTTGCGGAGAGAGGCTCAGAGAACCAGACATTGTCTCCTGTGATCGCAATCTCGCCGATCGAACCGAGCGTCACCCCGGTAGGATACTCTGTAATGTCACCACTCCGGGGATCAAGTCTCGCGATCTTTGCGATGCCGGTTTCGGCAAACCATAGCGACCCGTCTGCTGCAACGGCTAGAGAATCCGGATGAGCGCCTTTGACCTTAGCGGGGTATTCGACTACGGTTCCGTCATCTAACACGCGACCGACAAGATCGCCCGCTCCTGCGGTAAACCAGACGCCGCTTGGGCCGGCTGCAATTGTAGTGACGTTGTTATCGATCGAGGGTACTAGCAGAATCTGGGGAGGCGACGACCACGACGTTTCGCGCACAACGCGCTCAATGAAACCATCCATTTGGTTGCCGTTGTAGAGGGATGCATACCAAATCTGGTCGCTACCTGCAATGGCAACAGTGCGTTGGAGGGCAGGATCGGTAAATCGCATGACGTCCGTCGGTGTCGCGTGCGCACTCGGAGGCAAGATTTCAGGTGAAAAGAGTTGCCCGAGCTCTGCAACCGGCACGTTCGATTGAATGTGAACGCCCACGCTGTCGATTGCCGAGTGCGTCGTGCGCGGCTGGGATTGAAGCGGTCCAAGAGCGAAGGCCGTAAACGTGAAGCCAAGCAGCACCAAAGTCCCCAACAAATACGTAACAATACCGGTGAGGCCGTGGCTCTTCGTGGCTCTCATTGCGGCGATAATTGGAGCATCCGCTTCATTCATAGATCGCTATCTGACCGAACAATATTTGCCAGTAATCTCAAGCGGTGTGCCTGCAACCCCAACGCCGACACCGACACCGTCGCCGGCGCCCATCAGCCTATTCGTTCTGCCTCCTGCAACTCTCCCCGCCACACCAATGGTGGTGACTACCCGTTGGCAAGCGCTGACGCCTCCATTGCTCATGGCCTCAGGGAGTCCGTTTAAGGTAACAGATTTTGGTCCCGGGACTCGGGTGATCGCGTATGAGCCGGAGTTTGTGGTAAACGATGCGGCTGTTGGCAGCGACGGAACTCTGTACATAACCTACATGTGGGCATTACTGAATTTCGTATCAGGTGGTGGCCCCTTTCCCTACAAGCTGGCCGTTCTCACGGCGGGAGTGCTGCGACCGATTCCGTCACCACTTGTAGCCGGACCCGCTTATGTCAGTATGCTAAACGCAAACGAGGACCGGGTAGTGCTCAACGCAGGCGCGGAGCCCTATATTCTAGACGAAAAAGGTCTCCATAGGTTGATCTCCCGGGTCAAATTTGCACCAGACGACGACACGGGGCGGCCACCCCCTCTTGCATTGGTTAACGGCGAACGCTGCGCGCCGCCGGCTGACAAGCACCGTTCAGCACTGGATGTGGTGAGCCGAAACGGTCGGCGTCGAGTGCTGCTGACCCCGCGGCAATTAGGGGGTTTGAGTTCCGCTCATGACATGCGGGTAAGCTGCTACCACTTTGGCGTACATAACATTTTTGCGATCGGCGGCCCCTACGACGAACCGATCTATGTCGCATTTGATGATACCCTCCACTTTTTAGTCAACGGTCAGGTCCTGGCGTCCGGCGATCATCGACTTCTGATTGTCACAGATGCTGGCGGCAATCATCAATGGCTGCTCGAAGGATTTGCAACTGACTGAAATTCCGCAATCGCTGCGGGAGGTTGATTTGGTGGAGGGAGCTGCCGGTTCACTAATTCGAGTCGATTTTTTTCTCTTTTCTAAGGAATGGCGAGGACGAAGATTTTGCCGGCGATTTCGTCGTGAAACCACAGTATGCGGGAAAATCGTTTGAGCCCTAGTTGCGGTTGCCAAGTGTCGCCGCTGTATTCGGCGACCTTCCCTGTTTTAACGTCGATGCGTCCGATGGTCTGCGAGCCGATGCGGAAGTAGACGGCATCCTTGAAGCAGCTCGTCACTCCGAAATACCGAGGCTGCGGTAGTGGGGATCCTCCGCAGTTTCCGCCTGGACACACGCGGATAACAGGGAAAGACTTCCTCGAAGGCGCCGGAGTTTGCGCCTCTTGCGATGGATCCGGGTTCGGGAGCCGGTATCTCACTGCGCTGCCATCGGCGCGTATCCGGTAGACACGATACGTTTGGTTCGAGCCGAGTGGGCCATAGGCGGTGGCCCATATATGGTCGTCCGGGCAAGCTGCAATGGCGTTAGCGTTGGCACCGGCCAGCACGACCTGCGTCACGTTACCTTTCATGTCCAACCGGTACAATAATGCGTTTGCGTTGTCGGCGAGCCACAATTCTCTGTGAGGGCCGGTTATGATCGAGCGAATGTCAGCATTGCTGTTAGGCAGCGCAAGCCTGCTGAAATGCCCGTGAGTTGTGATGCGGCCGACAAATCCGTCAGAGATCCCGAACCACAGCGCGCCATCGGGACCGCTGCCAAGCGCGTAAGGGTCTATGCGGCCCCACGGGCTGGAATATTCCGTGATCTTTCCGCTGGTTGTAACGCGTCCGATGCGGCTGAGGCCCTCTTCTGCAAACCATAGGGCGCCGTCCGATCCGGCTACGATGCTCATCGGGTTGCCGTAAGGATCGGGAAGTGGGAAACGTTCGAGTCGTTTGTATGACTCATCGATGTGGCCGATGCTGTTGCCGAGATCGTCGGTGAACCACAAGCCGCCGTCGGGCCCCTGTGTTATGGAGAAACCGAAATCTGAATCGGGAACGGTAAATTCGACAACGATTTGCGGGTGCACGGTGATCGATGCACGCGGATTCAGAGCGGGCATCGGCTCAGGTATTGCCGTCGGAACGAGCGTACTGGTGTTGTTGGCCCTCGGTGACGGGGCAGTTGGAGAGCCGATCAGACCGGCGCTAGCGGTATAAATAATATATTTGCAAGTTGTCCGCGAGCACAGCGCTCCGCCAATCCCATTTGCAAGCTGCAGAAGGGACGGGTCGAACGAGCCATCGTCTACAATATCATAATTTCCCCAGCGTGGGTCGGCCGCCGGCTGGTGGTACGTGTACAATTGCGCCGGATTACTTCCGGGAATAAATATTTTCGCGGGAAGGTATTGCGGTCCGACTTCATCGAGACTTGCGGGAAAGCTGCCGTTGTGATCCACCGCAAATTCCTCGAGCCCGGTTGCGATACGCCGAGGATTCTCGGTGTTTTGCTCAGTGAGTTTCTGCCGCCGTACTTCGCCAAGCATCCACAGTTCGCTCAGGCTGGACAGGTTGCCGAAGAGTAGCAAAGCCACGACTCCGCCGATTAGCGCCGAGAAAAACGCGGCCAGCACGAGCCTCGAATTAATCCAGGCGCGCGTGCTCATGTTTTCATCCTCAGTGTAGGTTGAATACGTGGAAAAACTCTTATGGCATTGCGGCTGGGTCGCCCATTTCGAGTTGCTCGTCTGAATATCGGAGTTATCCCATCATAAGTATCTACGGGTCATAAGTCCGATGGGATCAGCGGCGAGGAACAATCGATTCATTGCATCGGACTCGAGACAGCAAGTACTTTTGAGCGCCTAACCACCGGGCAGACGCTCCAGCGAACGCGGTTCATCTCGGTCAGTGGTTGCGACGGTAGCAGTTGTCAGAAGACGCGAGCTTATCGAGGTTGGCGCGCTCGTTGGGCAACGACCGACTCCACGCGGTGACCGCAGGCATTGGTTTTTCGCGCTCTTTAGTGGGCCACGTGGAGGGATAACAACAGAAAACACGCCAAGAAAAGCCCTTGAAATAAAGCATTCCCCGATAGCTCAGTTGGTAGAGCGTCTGACTGTTAATCAGAATGTCGCTGGTTCGAGTCCAGCTCGGGGAGCCATGATCTGGAGCGGAAAAGCCCGCGATTAATAAAGGATCGCGGGCTTTTCGATACCTGTCAGATTTTCCACTGAGTACCACCATTATCCGCCAAAGTCTGCCTCTTTTGCTGTAGAATTGCTGTAGTAGCAAGCGATAATCTCGCTGGCCGGGAAGACCCAAAGAGGCAACGATCGAAGTCGATTGACCCGAGTTGGACTACTACTTGCTCGGTGTCTTAGCTTTTGACGGATGATGCAATCCATCGCTAACAAGTGGTACTTCCCGATTTCGGTCTTCTTAGCAAACCTGGCGACGCAGGCTGCGGTGTGGATCGGCATTATGGAGAACCCCGCGATCGACAACGTCGCCAGAGCATACTATTACGCGTTTATCGCTGGCCTTGTGGCCGCGTGTACAGCAATACTCTCCATCCTGTTGTTCGCTCTACGATGGCGCACTCGGCCAATAAAGGTGTGGGTGGCGGGTCTGATATTTTGTGCGGTAACGTCGCCCATTTCGCTCGTTTTTGCCCTACCGTCTATATCAAATAACCTACTAAGCGTCTACTTAGATAATGTCTACGGTGCGCACATCGGGGCTTTCTTAGCTGGAATCACTACTGATCTTGCGTTGGCCTTTATCCTGGGAGCTGTGATCGCACGTTTTGCAACTCGGATTAACGTCGGCGCCGCTATTGGACTAGCTTTTGTTCCCGTCTGGCTCTACCTCGTACAGATACCCATTTATTTAATGCGCGCCTCTGTGTTTCAAAGTGTGGATTCGTTGCTTCATCCGGCGCATTCTGTACCTCACAGACTAGCCGCGATACGGGCGGTCCTAAAGTCAGACCTAGTGACGGACCGTCCGTGCGCGTTGGTCGTTGATAAACGCGGCAATCTCTACGTTGCCTCCGATTCCCCAAGCCTAATTGTAGTAATTTCAGGAAGCATAACAGACCATCCCCGACGCGTCGGAGTCATTGCGGGAGCCCGAAACGGCAGCTGCGGACTCTCAATTGACCCTGGTGATGATCTCGTGACCGCGGATTACTCGGCTAATTCAATCACCTTTTACAAGACCCGCGAACCGGGAGAGCCTACTCTCTCGCGTCGCATAGCGGGAGCAAATACCCGTCTGTCTGGTCCCGCAAAAATTGCTTTCGACGGAAAAGGCAGGCTGTATGTGCTGAACAGCCCTACACCGAGCATACTTGTGTTTGATCCCGGCGCAAATGGCAATGCGTCGCCCACACGCATCATTACGGGCGACGCGACATTGCTTGAGGATTCTTCGTCATTTGCTGTAACCAATGACGGGTACATTTACGTATCAAACAATGCTTACTCCGACTGGAATCCAACCGTTCGGGGCTATATCAGCGTCTTCAGCCCAGGTTCAAACGGTAACGTGGCTCCGGTACGAGTTCTGCGAGGCGCCAGAACTACCCTGAGTTATCATCAGAATTTTGCCCTCGATTCTGAGCATAGAATATACGCTCAGGTAGATGCCGGTGTCGCGTATTTCGATTCCAGTGCCAGCGGAGATGTCTCGCCTCTCGGTGTCATTACTCTTCCAGCGACAGGCTTAGAAAATATTACGGATTTCAAGATCGATGCTTCGCGCAATATTTATATCAGTGATCTCCAAAATGCAAAGGTAACGGTTTTTCAATGAGATTGGGACCGAATCTTGTTCAGGGCTTCTAAGCGTCAACACGGTACTAGCGCTTTCCGACGATGATGCTTCTGGATGTCCGATAGCGTAGAGAAGAAAGACACTCGAGGCTTTAAGCTAAGCGCAAACTTAGCAGTCTGGGTCGTGCGCTTGTTGTACAGTTTGGCTTGCTTGTTGCTGTCGCATACCTTTATTCCACCGGTCGTATGGTTTCGGCTGGGCACTGCGCTTACTGTGCTCGGTCTGATGCTACTATTCTGGTTTGTTGTAGTTCAGGTATTGCGAATCGTTTCCATAATCTACTCCGGAATCTCGGTGCGACGGGAAATTCGCACTGACATAACGATAGCTGAACGATCCGCGCTTCCTGATGCGCCGGCGCCGCTTGATCCGGTGAGTATTGACGATCAAAGGGTCAGGGGAGGCGCTCAACAGGATCGAGGAACTTACCGATGGTTGTCCAGACTGTCTGAGGCACTGTCGAGCAAATACTTGGTAGCAAGGATTCAGCGGAACGCTTGAGTCTGACAGGGCGGTTGGGGCGCTGGCTGTATGCGCGCGCCGCATACTCGACAGATGACCTGGCCCGACGTCGAGCTTACAGCGAACTACGTTTGGCACTGAGCGGCCTCTGAATTCTGGAGTACAGATTTGAGTCGTCAGCAATGTGTGTTTGTCAGGGTTCGGCGCTATCCAAGTTAATTGTAGGATAACGAGTCGGGATCTGCCCCGTTGAGGCTCGGAGGATTCGGAGGATCGCTTCCTGGACCAAATTGAGAGCTACGCGGTACTCATAGGAATTCTGGCGATCCGTTGAGGCAAGGTGTTTAATTAGCCCGCCTTGACGTCTTAGTTCTCGCAACGCCTCTTGGTCTGCATTGCTCGACATGGGGCGGTCGAGCGCACAGCGTCGCAAATACTCGCCCATGGAAAGTGAGTATTCCCCGGCTTTCCGCGCTATGAGCTCCCGATCGGCCGGGCTCATCCGGATTTGAAGCCTCTTTGTCATTCTGGTTTCTTTGTGTGCCATTGATTGCCTAAGACCCGTAGGCCCTTCCCGGTGGGCTGACAGTCAAAGTACGAGAAGACGAAGTCGCCGAGCACTTTGCTCGCCCGTGTACATCAATCGCTTGCGATTGTATGTACATGGGCCTACCTTGTCCCCCACGTTTTTTGCTCCATTTGCGCCTTTCATATACGGCGGGTTGGCCAATCGGTCAAGTGTTGGCAACGCACAGAGGCTAGACAAGGTGAACCAATGTCGCGATAATTGGACGGACTGTAGGTCAAGGAGCTCAAGTGGCGGCGAAGCGACGTGGCCGGGGAGAAGGCACAATCTTTCAACGGAAAGATGGCCTATGGTGTGGAGCAATAAGCCTTGGCTTTCCCCTTGAAGAGAAATACCAACGGCGCTACGTTTACGGAAAATCGAAGCAAGAAGCTCTGGCCAAAGTCATCGCACTGAGGGCCGAGGATCCGCGAAACGCAGCAAGTGACAGTCGGACAACGATCGGCAGTTTCTTGGAACGATGGCTAAACGGGACCGTAAAGTCGTCGGTGCGCCCGTCAACATTCAAGTCATATTCTGGAATCACAAGGCGCTATTTGATCCCAGAAATTGGCGGCATCCCGATGACGAAACTTGCGCCACAGCATCTACACGCCATGATTGAGAGACTGGAAGCCAAAAACGTTCCGCCGCGAACCAGGCAATACACCTATGCTGTATTGCACGCGGCCCTCCAACATGGCATGAGAATGGGGATGCTGAACCGCAACGTTAGCGACGCCGTGCCGAGGCCACGTATCGGCCGGAAATCGATGAGTGTTCTCGACGCAGCCCAGGTAGAAGCATTCTTAGCGGCAGCTCGGGCCGACAAGCTGCATACGCTTTACGTGTTGGCAATCATGACCGGAATGAGGTTCGGCGAATTGCTCGCGTTGCAATGGCGAGACATCGACTTGAAGCACTCAACCCTTTACGTGCGGCACACATTGCAAGATCTGGGTGGCAAGCTAAAGCTGCAGGAACCAAAAAGTGCAAGAGGTCGGAGACGAATCGATTTGCCACCTGCAGCCGTTAGGGCGCTTCAGGAGCACCGCCAACGGGTCTCGACTCGGTATCAGCGCTTATCACCGTGGGTTTTTTGCGATAGACGGGGAGGTCCGCTCCGACAAGGCAACGTGACGCGGCGATCTTTCAAAAAGATTCTTAAGACTGCTGGTCTGCCGGCCATTCGGTTTCATGACCTACGCCACACGGCCGCGACATTATTGCTTGCGGCTGGTGTACATCCAAAGGTCGTGCAAGAACGCCTAGGTCACGCATCCGTGGCGCTGACCCTCGACACCTACAGCCACGTCCTGCCGTCAATGCAGCGCGATGCCGCCGATCGCCTTGAGGAAATGCTCGGCAAGCGCGTGTCAATCGAATAGCCGACAGCTCCGGAAGGTAGATATATCAGGCCTAGGGGAACCCACGAAGCGGGAGCTAGAATTGTTCCGGTACCGTACGTATTGAACGGGGGGTACTTCTCTCGTGGGAATCTACGTTGAGATCCTTATTCGCGGTACGATCGATGAGGTTTGGCGCCTCACGCAGACTCCCAAGCTGCATGAACGTTGGGATCTCCGTTTTTCGAGCATTGACTATATGCCTCGGCCAGATACCTCGCGTCCCCAACGTTTTCAATATTCGACTCGCATCGGGTTCGGGATTGTCGTAAAGGGTGAGGGAGAAACATCTGCTGTCCGGTACAGCCCGGACGGCGCGCGCACGTCCTCATTGATGTTCTGGTCCGACGATCCAAAATCGCTCATCCTCACGGGCTCAGGGTACTGGCGGTACGAGCCCGTTGGCGGCGGCGTTCGATTTATCACCGGCTACGATTATAAGACCCGATTTGGCGCGCTCGGACGAGCCTTTGATGCCATTGTATTTCGACCGCTATTAGGCTGGGCCACAGCTTGGAGCTTCGATCGATTGCGCTTGTGGATCGAAGAGAGCGCGGAGCCGGAAGGCTCCTTGCAACGAGCGGTCATCTATGCAATCGCGCGAGTGTCCGTCGCCTTTGTCTTCCTGTATCACGGACTTGTCCCAAAGCTCGTGCGATTTGACCAAGACGAACAACACTTGATGTTGGCAGCGGGAGTCGCGAGTCGGTTCGTTCCGGCCGTCTTGCGCGGCGTCGGAATTGCCGAAATGACGTTAGGCGCACTGTTGCTACTCGCATGGCGCGCCCGGTGGCTCTTTGCGGTAACAATTTTGTTGATGGTAGCAGCAATTGGAGGGGTCGCGATTACCTCGCCCGAGTATCTCGTACGCGCCTTTAACCCCGTGACGCTTAACGCGCTGGTTATCGCTCTTTCGGCAATCGGTCTGTTGGCTTCTCGAAACGTTCCGACGTCTCGGACTTGCTTGCGAAAGAAGGCGGGGGCCTAGTGACCTCGATTTATCAGCGAGCTCTCGGCAACGAGTTCTTTCGTCTACATCCCCAGGTTCAGCGGCGCTTCGGTTTCAGTAGCAAAGATAACGTTGCCTGCATCGGCAGGGGCATCATGGACGAGATCTGGCATGGTGCACCGTATACATTGCCATTTCTTTATCTGGGCACGTGGCGCCGCATTATGTTTCCCGAGATCGCGGCGAGGGTGCCATTCACCATCGAAAATTACGCCTACATAGATTCGCTTGGGCGAGAAACGGTTACCTGGATTCGAACATTCGACACAACACGGCGACGTCGGTTCGATGCCTATATGATATACAGTGGCCAGCGTAAGAGAATCGTTGATTATCTTGGAACTCATCAGCATCTAGCTGTGGACATTGACCTGTCAGTCGCTGAGAATGGTGGGCTTCGGTTGCGTTCTGGAGACCAGCGTTTCTACGAGGGTATAGTTGCCTTTAGTTTCCCACTTTCTGTCTCTGGTATTGCAGACGTTTGCGAATGGTTCGATAATGCCGACAGCAGATTTCGTATCGATGTGCGTGTTACAAATAAGCGTTGGGGACCGCTATTCGGCTATCGGGGTTCATTTGAGGTCGAATGGAAGCCAATGACGTCCGGTGCGATTCCGGAGCACGTTAAGCCGCGGCGCGAGGAACGACGAGAGTAGCGATGGGCTTCAGAGCACATCGCTTCTAATTCGGCGATCAAAAGTGAAGTGTAATCGCATGACACTTGACGAGCTAAAAACCAAAGTCGGAAGTGTAAAATGGTCACTTGCGTGCGTCGCTACGCGGAAGAGAGCGCCGAAAACTGGCGAAGCATCCGGGCCACCTCTGCGGCCGGCAAACACTACTGAGCTAACCAATGAGGAGAGCGCCGCCTTTTCGGAAGTATCGGAATTGGTCGTTGATAAGTGGCTGCTAGGTGAATCCAACGAGCCTCATGTCACAAGGGTGAAATTCCTAATCGACTTATACCGTGAGATGCCATCTTATCATTTCCTTCTCAACTTCCAGTTTTCACTACCGTACGTTCAGTTCTCTCAAGCAGCTCGAAATCTCTATTGGGACTTCATTCGGGATATGCTCTCCTCGGACGACCCGGCCATGGGGGACCCGGTAGCATACGATCTTTGGTGTGGAGCGTTTGAGGATCCGAAACTTGTATCTGAAGCATGGGAAGAGCTAATGCGGGGACAACCGCAAAGGCGGCTCTTGGAAAGGGTGTTGCTGAACTCAGGTCCAGTGCCCTTTGCACTAAAACGCGATTTATTCAGCCAACTGATTGAAGACCAGAGCTGGCATTTTTACATCTATCGAAGTTTGCTGCACAGCAACTTCGACGTTTACGGGGAGATTGATCGCTTTGTCGCACGAGAAATATTAAAGAAGCTCAGCCTCCCCCCTGAAACTGAGCATCTTAAAGACCTCGAATCAGCTTTGGGCATGTAACTTGGTACATGAGAATTGATGTAAAATTGCTGTAGCACTTCGTGATCTCAAACAGGCTCAAGCCCGCTGGGTGAGGATTTCCAATCCTTTTCCGCACTAGACTGTTAATCAGAATGTCGCTGGTTCGAGTCCAGCTCGGGGAGCCACTAAGGAGCCCGCGACGTAAGACTCTCAGTCAATCTCGCGGGCTTCACTCGTTCAGCAGAGCTATACAATAGTCGCCTTCGGCCGCCGGAAATCGCCTCTCCACCCGTAGTCAACCCGTAGTAAGTCTCCACATCCGGTCTATCGAACCTCTTGTGATCTCATCGGCGTCTAAAAGTGATCTGAGGCGGCGCGAAGTCGACCCGATGCCAAAGGGCGGCCTCTATTGACGTAGTTTGAGGTCGCGTGTGATCGAGGAGGGCGGACCGTTTGTCATTACGTTATTGACTTCTTCGTGATAGTCCACGACAAGGCCGGTGGCCGGATCGCAGTCTCCACTCGCGCTAATAGTTTGCGACATGTATTGGTTTTTAAAATCGCCTTTCATCGTAACGCGATCCTTCTCGGTTGCAACGAAGTCAAACGTACGCTGGCCCACAAGCGAGTCCATCATGGTATCGTGCCAAGCTGCGTGGGCTGCGGCATGCGGGCGCATCGCGCAACCTTTCGCGAATACGTTGAAGTAAGGAAAATGAGTCATCACTTGACCGCCGACGTTATTGAGGTTTAGGTCCGTCAAATTAAGAATTACACCGCCGGCGCCCGTCTTTGGCTGCATAGTTGGATCGTACTGCGCGGTAATTTCTCCATCCGGCGCGAGCGTCGCAATAAAATTACTGCTCGGGTCGCGTAAGGAAGCTGGCGCGTTGGCTAAAGCCGAATTGACCAGACTTGCTTTCGCATGCGCCTTACCGTCGACCAAGATATCATCCAGGTTCAGCGTGAGGACAAAGCTCTGCGGTTTATTCTGTGCTGCTTCCATTTTCTCCCGATTTTGCTGTGACATGCCGGCTGGGACGCTCGCCGTGCTATGAATGATCTCATTGAAATCGTAGACGATCGTCTGGCCAACGGTCCGCGTCACCGCGAATGCAACTGACGGAATAAGAAGCAACCCAACAACTGAGATAATGACGAGTCTTTTCACAACCCCGCCTCCCAGTCGTTGAGCACTAACGGTGGGAGCGCGCCGTACCGTTCCGGGGCGAACCAGGGAAAGTCGGGCAATCATACTTCGACTGCCTGGGTTGAGCGACGTTGGCTGAGAAAGTCCGCGACAATCCACGCCGTCCCGGCGATCCCGAAAGTCTCAACACCTTCGGTCCAGTTCAGAAAACTATGGGGATCGGCAAAGAGCGCCGGCAGCCATACCAGCAACCCGAAACCTACGAGCATCGCCGTGGTCAATCGAGACGCGAGCAAGGCTATGAACCCCGTAAGGAGAGCGATAGCGGCAAGAGCAAACGCGGCGGTGGTTGCAATCGCCCAGAACATTTGTCCAGGCGGAATCCATTTCGGAACTAAACTTGCGGTTGCAGAGAGATAGAAAAGCTGTTCCAGTGCGAACGAGAGAACACAAATACCGAACGAGTAGTACCCGATCAGCGCCAATCTTGCTGTTCGAGCCGGGGCGATTGGGCCGAAACACGCATATAGGATCAAGGCCCCTGAGACAAATGAGAATTGTTCGAAGAAGTTGCCAAAGCCATTGTAGACGAGCGGATGCTCAATGATGGGCGGTACCGCTAGCAAGGCGAAGGTGAAGTAAATTGCACCCAGTGCGACCGCACCGGCTCGGGCCGTTCTCGGCCATTGAACGGCTACGCCCCCAAGGATTTCGATGGTGGCCATGATGTAGGTGAGAATCTCGCGGTGAGGAACGTCTCCAAGCGCCTTGATCTGCTGCCAATTGTTGAAGTCATGCCACACCAAGGCACAGATACCGGAACCAATCGCCGCCAAGCCATAGACGTAACGCCCTAGCGAATATTTCATGGCAGCGCGTTAGCCGGAATTAGTGCAGATACCTTATATTTGTTTGGAGTGCGCGCGCTAACGGGGTGGTCAAACAATCGTGAACGCTGGGGTAGCTGCAACACCGCGACATTGTCGCCGGTCCGTGCAAAAATTCGTCATCGTTGCATTGCTGCTCGCCGGCTACGATATGTTCCGCACAGAGTGCTCATCAATGACGAAAGTTTAAAGCCGCTGCTTCAGGGCGGCAGCAAGCTTTGACAGGGTGCGGTATGGTTTCACCTCGATCCCGAATGACCCAACAACAAGTGCTGTCTCCGTCGAGTCAAAGCCCCATGACGGGTATGACGCGATGCTCCACATCACTACGAAGACGTACCGCACGATTGCATTTCGAAGAACGTCTGCGGGCTATGAGTGGATCGGCGAGCAGGAAGTCTTCCAAGGGCCAAAGCGCTACAAAACTGTTGATGGCACCTTCAACGAAGCAATCTACGGAGAAGATCCGCGTTTAGCAAACATGAACCACCTTACGCTGCGAACGGTCCAACCTATTTTGAGTGAGTGGGGCTATTAGACCCAAAGGGGAGCGCCCGGTTTCTTTGAAATCCCCATGCACTCATGCAGAAGGTGATCGCAGTCGCCACATGCGCAGTCCTTGTCGGTGTGATGATGCAAGACGCGCGATCGGATGAGCTCAGTCCAACCCACCCAATTCCTGACATCGTCCAACGCGCCGCAACCGTGTACCAAGCTGAGGTCCGCGGCGTTGTCGGCATGCAGCGCCATTTCACAACCCTGATACATGCAGGCCCGGTCCACCATACTGAGCGCAGCGACAGCGGCTTCCTCATGCGCGATGGCGTCTTTACGAGAATCAAGTATTATTCAATCGCGGACGACGGGCAACCGTTTACGGCAGAGCAGACGTCCATTCGGGAGTCTCAAACAAATCGTGACTGGTCGGAGGGCAAAATTTACTTTAAGGAGCCCTATGACGAGCGCTTTCTCGGAGACTATCAGTACGACGTCACTGTGAGTTGTTCGGGCTGTTTGGAGGGTACCGTCGCGGTTACTTTCAAAAGCGATATGAAAGACAATCAGCATGGCAGCGGCACTATGTGGATTGACGCGGCAGCTCACGTGATGAAGGTCGAGTTCTCGCCGAACCAACTGCCGCCGCACGCGAACTCGGGAACCGTGACCGAAACCGCCACCGAGGTGATGCCGGGCATATGGTACGTGACACAAATACAGGCGACGTATAAAGGGCGATTGTTGCTATTGACCGGGGGTGCGACGTTTACGGCCACCTTCGATCATTTCCATCGATTCGACCGCGTTGGCGACGCTAACGCAGCCCTCGACAACGGCTCGATTTAAGCCGTTGACATGCAGCGGGGGCAGCTTTAGGCTGCCCGCTCAGACTCCTCCGGCTCGACGCGACGATGTCCTGCGCGAAGCCACACAAACGTCAAGAAGAAGAATGCTGAAAACGATGCTAGCAGCTCCATGGTTAAATCCTATAGCCGCCAGGCCATCCTTGCTATGGACAGATGCCTAAGAAACATCACGTGGATTTCTACACTTGGGGCTTTTTGCAGAACAGATCGGATGCTTGTATCAGCGCTTAGAGGGGTATGACTGAGTGACAGTGGTTCTTCGACTTCTTGCTGTCCTCGGTGCTGGGTTGTGCCTATTCTCGTGCGCCCGGGGTCACACAGCAGATGTGCCGGCTGTTGCAACGATCATCGGACGCGCAGCCGGCGCTGTCCGTCAGGCTGTGATACCCCCTTCAAAGCGTGTCGATCACGTGACGATTGTCATCATGGAAAATCATAGCTTTGAAAATATCATCGGGAATAAGCAAGCACCATACATCAACAAACTCGCGCAGGGAAACATGCTCTTCACAAAGAGCTATGCGGTTGCGCATCCGAGCGAACCGAATTACGTAGCGCTGTATTCCGGTTCCACCCAAGGGCTCAAAAGCGATGCGTGCCCGGTTAATTTTAAAGCCCCGAGTCTCGGGGGCGAAATACTTTCGGCTCACAAGTCAATTAAGGGGTACATGGAAGACCTACCGGCGGTTGGGTCACCTGTGTGCGCAGCGGGCGAGTACGCGCGTAAACACAATCCATTGATCGACTTCGCCGAAACGCTGGCGACCAGCAGCGTACCCTACCCTCAGATCGCCGCCGACTTGAACGCAAATCGGTATCCGGCGATCGCGTTTGTCGTGCCTAACCTGCTGCACGACATGCATGACGGAACAATAGCGATGGGCGACGCTTGGCTCGCAAGCAACCTCCCTGCAATCCTGAGCTTTGATGCCGCGCACAAAGGCTTGCTCATCCTCACCTGGGACGAAGACGACAAGGGTGCAGACAATCACATCGTGACGATTGCTGCCGGGCCAATGGTCCGCGTAGGCCAAAGCGATCAGCCCATCAATCACTACAGCGTGCTTTCAACGGTCACCGACCTCTTTGGGCTCCAGCCGCTCGAGAACGTGAGTCCCATCAGCGAACTCACTCGCTAGGGCCCAATGCCGCAAAGCGCTTTTCTCTTCATCAACCCACACTCACGTAACGGCCGCGACCAGAAGCAGCCGGCAATAGACTATCTGGCTGCTAATGGCATCGAGGTGGTCGATGCCTCCGATCTGCCGCCCAATAGCCTTCCCGAGATCATACGCAGCAACGGCAGCGACATCGGCCGCGTTATCGTCGGGGGCGGAGACGGCACGGTCAACAGGCTTTTGGAAGCGCTGCTCGAGATCAATTTGCCTGTCGGCATCCTGCCATTGGGCACGGCCAACGATCTGGCAGCAACGCTGCATATCCCGCCGAGCCTCGAAGAAGCTTGTAAGGTAGCCGCGAGCGACAACGTGCGGCGCATCGACCTTGGATGGGTAAACGGCAAGCATTTTGTGAATGAGGGCAGTCTTGGCCTGAGCAACCACATCGTGCGGAATTTGGATCCTACGCTGAAGAAACGTTTTGGAATTCTGGCGATTGCCGCTAACGCCGCGCGTGTCGTTCGGCGGGCGCGGCGGTTTCGAGCGCACCTGCGCTGCGACGATAAGAACTATGACGTACGGACGCTGCAGGTCACGGTTGGGAACGGCGAGCGTTTCGGCGGCTTTATCAAGACGCTCGACGCCGATATCAGCGACCATCGCCTCGACCTCTACAGTCTTGAGGTCAGCGGCGTCGGGGAGTTTGTCAAATTGATACCTGCACTTGTGCGCGGACACTACGAAGACATTTCAGGTGTTCGGCTCGAGCACGGCTCTGAGATTGAAATTCAGACGTCACGGCCGCGCCCAATATATACCGATGGGGAACTTGCGACCGCTACGCCCGCGCTGTTTCGCCTGGTGCCGTCGGCGCTTGCCGTTTTCACGCCGCCGCCCCCTGCAGCCTAAATAATGTTCAGGCCGCACGCCTTCGCGCCGCGGATATCCGCTATATCACTTGACGAGCTCGAGGACGCCGGCATCCGCGGATTGATCGTGGACCTTGACGACACCCTCGTCGGTCACAGGCTTCCTCATCCCGATGACCGCGACAGCGCATGGGTCAATGCCGCCGTCCGGCGCGGCTTTAACATCGTCATTGTTTCCAACAACGTCCGCGCTTGGGTCGAGAGCATTGCAACGCCATTGAACGTCAAGTTCGTGCACAAGGCGCTTAAGCCGTTCCCCGGGGGACTGCGGCGCGCGCTGCAACTGCTTGGCACGGATAAACACAGCACGCTTGTCATCGGCGACCAAGTCTTTACGGATTTTCTCGGCGCCCGAGTGCTGGGTTTGCGCGCAATCTTGACTGATCCGCTGGTCAGCAGGCACGATTTTTGGATGCGGTTATTACGCTGGCTCGAACGCCGAGTAATTCGACGGCCAACCTGGCCTTCGGAGGAGAAGCACAATGGCAAAGAAGCAGAACAAAAAGATCCAAGCGCATCCACCAGTTGACGATCCCAAGCAGGCGCGCCGATCGGCCGATGCCTTAGAGGGCACGGAAAGGGTCGAGAACGTGCGCCGTATCCAAACCGCGAAGTATCGCGCCGAGATCAACCCACGAACCGGCCGGCCGAAGCGCTAGGCAGCTCGCATCGGCTTCGGGAGCGCATACAAGATCAGCTGCGAATCCCCAAATTCGTGCCAGAGATAGCCCCTGCTCAAAGCTGCATGGTACGACGCCGTGATGGCGTCGCGTCCTGCGATCGCCTCCAGCATCGCAAGATGGGATGACTGCGGCTCGTGAAATCCGGTCAGCAGGCCATCAACGGCGGAGATGCCGCGCCGCGGTGTGATGACGAGATCGGTCCATCCCTGCGAGGCAACCACACGGCCCTTCGCGTCGAGCGATGATTCAAGCGCGCGGACGACCGTCGTTCCCACCGCAATAATTCGGCACCCGGTGCGGCGGGCGCGCCCGACGATGTCGGCCGTTTCGGCCGGCACGCTGTAATGCTCTTCAAACGGTGGTTCGTCGCGCTCGAGGCTGGAGACGCCCGCGTGCAGCGTGATGAACGCGATCTCCACGCCCATTACTCGCAGCCGCTCGAGCATCTGCTGCGTCAAGGGGCGTCCGGCTGATGGCATCTCAGCCGAACCGGGCTCAGCTGCGTACACGTTTTGGTATGTCGCAAGCGGCCATCGGCCAGCCGAGTGCCGGTAACTGATGGGCTGCCCATAGCGGCCCATGTACGAGAAAAAATCTGTGGGCAGGTACAAACGGGCAACCCACAATCGCCGCGACTCCAGATATGGGGTAAGGAACTCTACGAGTCCTCCGCCCGCAAGCCGCAAAGGCTCCTGCGCGCCCACCTTTGCAGACCGCGCCTCGACGAGAAACAAGTCAGCAGGCAGCCGCGTCGACAGGTGCAGCTGCACCTGCTCACCGTTAGGACGGAGCGCGGTCAGCGCGGCCGGGATCGTTGCTGACTGGTTGAGTACGAAAACGTCACCCGCTTGCAGAAAGCGTGGCAGCTCGCAGAAGTGGCCATGGACTATGTGGCCTTGTGCTGACGTTACCAGCAGGCGCACGTCATCTCGGCCCGTGCCGCGCTCCTCGGCTGGTTCCCGCGCCTCACGCTCTGGCGGAAGTTCGAACGAAATACGCGGTTCGAGCATTTTTGCAGAAGTGTCAAGCATGGACGCGCTCGAGCTCTTGCGCCTGGTAGCGGCCCGCGGCGAAAGCCTCATCTTCCAACAGGGAGACGAGTCCGGGTGCCACTTCTTTTGGATGCGGCAAGCGTGACAAATCAATGCCGGGTTCCGCAAGCCGATGCATTTCGGTGTTCATATCACCTGGGTCAACCAGGAGAACACGAACACCGCTGCCTTCGAGTTCTGCGATGAGCGTACGTGAGAGGTGCTCGAGTGCAGCTTTGCTGGCGCCGTACCCGCCCCAACCGGGATAGGCGTTCACGCCTGCGTCCGATGTGACGTTGAGGATTGTGCCGCGTCGGCGCTTCCGCATCGCCGGGAGAACCAGCTGCGCGAGGTGGAGAGGCGCAATAGCGTTTACCCGGAGTATGCGTTCGAAGACGTCCCAGGGCAGCGAGTCAAGCGGCGGCATTGGGCTTTGGCCAAGCTCCGATGCGTTGTTGACCAAAATATCGATGGGTCCAAAGCGAGCAACGGTCGCGGCGACGATGCGCTCGGCGTCTTCCGACACATCGGCCGCAATGGTGGCAATGTCTGTCAACTCGCGCAGTTTAGCGGCGGCGCTTTCGAGCTGTTCGCTGCTGCGCGCTACGATGGCAAGACGGACTCCTCGCCGGGCGAGCAGCTCGGCGGTTTCATAACCGAGGCCACGGGATGCGCCCGTGACCAAGACGGTAGCGCCTTTGAGTTCCATGCGTCCAGTATGCGACCGAGCAACGCCCTACCACACCGTGCCGCGGCCCAGTGAGCTGCCTGTACGAAAGAACAGGCACCGCAAGCGGAGATCTTTGTAGCAACGGACCTAAAGGTCCGTTGTTCCTAGAGGATGCGCCGGCGCACCGCGACTGCCACTGCCTGCGCGCGATTGTCGGCGCCAAGCTTCGTCATCGCGGAATTGACGTGATACTTCACGGTCCGCTCGGTGATTTCAAGGCGCCGCGCAATCTGTTTGTTTGAGAGTCCATCGGCCACGAAGCGAAGGACATCGCGCTCGCGCGCGCTCAGCGCCGTGCGTTTGGGTTCGCGCACCTGACGCGCGAGCACGGCCGCAATAGCCGGCGGCAAATACGATCCACCTGCATGGACGTCACGGATGGCCTGCGCGACCTCGCGTGCTGGAGCACCCTTGAGCACGTAGCCTTTAGCGCCAGAACGCACTGCACCAATGATTCGTTCGTCATCCGCAAATGCGGTGAACACGATCAGCTGTCCGTTCGGGAGTGCGCGCACGAGCTCGCGAACTGCCTCAACGCCACTCAGACCAGGCATTTCAAAGTCCAGGAGCACGACATCGGGCCGCCACTGCGCGCAGCGTTCGACGAGCTCTTCGGCCGAACCAACCGCGCCAACAATCGTGAAATCTGATTCGTCGTCCAGCGCCGCCACGAGGCCCTCGCGAACGATCGGGTGATCGTCCACGATTGCGATGCGTATCATGATGACCTGCGTATCGGCACGGTGGCAGACACAGTTGTGCCGCGAGTACGCGTGCCTTTCACATCCAGACTCCCACCAGCTAGTTGCGCTCGCTCGCGCATGCCGATGAGTCCTTGGCCTCCAGTACTCGCTTGGCGTTCAAGAAAGCCAACCCCATTATCGTGCACGGTCAGGCACGCGTTACGGCCGCGCCGAACGAACGAGATCTCTGCGTGGGTCGCGCGCGCATGCTTGCCGACATTCGCCAGCGCTTCGCTTGCGATTCCGAGAAGCTCCGCTTCTACCCTCGCCGGCAAGTTGATGCGGGCTGCGTCAACACGAACGACGATGCCGGTGCGGGATGTAAAATTACGACCGAGCGCCTCAAGACCTTGCGGCAGCGGTTTGCCGGTTGGAGGAGAGCCACGCAGCGCAAGCGCCGATTGGCGCGCTTCGCCCAAGCCCTCGCGAGCGATATCGAGTGCTCGAACGAGTTCGGTGCGAGCGCGTTCGCCCGAATGATCGAGATGCTTGAGCACACCTTCGAGCTGCAGAGCAATTGCGGTGAGCCGCTGTGCAAGCGTGTCATGGATGTCGCGCGCTAAGCGCGTTCGCTCCTCGACGCGTGCCAGTCGCGCACCTTCGTCAGAGAGTCGCGCACGTTCAACGGTTGCCCCGACGTGAAGCGCGATCGTGCTCAACAGCCGCAACTCGCTGCGTGAGAGGCGACGCCATTTCGGTCCGGTTAGATTCATAATACCGAGCGACTTACCGCGAAATAGCAGTGGAATGCTGGCATGAGAGCGCAGACCTCCGGTGAGTTTGATCTGATTGCGCTGGACGGCTGGTGCGAGCCGGCTACATTCAATGACGTCGACGTTTTTAGCAGACAGCTTGCCTTCGCGAAACAACTCGGTGCACTGGCACCATCCGCCCGTCATACGTACCGGTTCGCGAAGATACGGTGGAAGATTGTATGCGGCCGCGTTGTAGAAACGATTGGTTTCCGGATCGACAAGCCATATCCAGCCCGAGCGCAGGCCGAACGCTTTTGTAACGATCGACAAAACGCGCGCGAGCGCCTGGGAAATGTCGGTCGCGCTGTTCAGCTCCTCGGCGATGGCATAGAGGATGCGCAATTCTTTGGCGCGTGACTGCATGCGGGAAGAGGTTGTTTTCATTGGAGGGTGAGCCCTACCGCTCGCATACGAGGGTGCACACACCGAGCAGATGAAAGCCGAGATGGCGGTTCTTTCGTGACGCGCCCGGAGGAGTATATGAAGGTATTCTACAGCTTTGCCGTCATCGTTGCGGTGCTCGTTGCGGCGGGGTCGCCCGTGTATGCGCAGGTGACAAATCCCGCGGATCCCGGAGTGAAGCGACCCTCCGCGCTCGACCCAAAGCGGCCGCTCAACGCTGAGCTGCGGACCAGCATCGGTGACGGCTTACGCTGACCGCGGTCGGTGACCTCATCATGTCGCGGCCGCTTCCCAATATGCGGCACGCGAGCCTGGCGTCAAGTTGGTCCTCGATATCCTCAGATCGGGCGAAGCGCTTTGCGGAAATATGGAGACTTCAATTCTCGTGCAGTATCTCAAGTTGGCAAGAAAGCGCCATGACGTTGCGATGGGGTTTGTTCCCTACGATCCCCGCGAGCCTTTGCCGGTGACGCTCGCGTTGACAAGGCGCGTCCAAAGGCTTAGGATGCTCGCACAAGCGTGAGGTGAGCGTCATGCCGACAACTTCAGAACAACAAGTGTCACCGGCTCAAGCAATTGCCTCAGTGCACGCTGCAGACGGCGTCGAGCTAGCCTTCGAAATTGTACGTCGTGCGTTCGCGGGCATCGATGCGCCCCTCGCAGTTGCACTTGCCGATGGCACGGTCTTACGCGAGCCAAGAGGGCCGCTTGAGGCTACGGTCATCTTAAGTCAGCCGGCGATCTTACGTGTTTTGCTCGCCCGAGCTTCGGATCTCGGTGCCGGCGAAGCGGTCGTGCGCGGTGAGATAGCGGTCGAGGGCAGCATCGAGCGAGCGCTGTGCACGATGGACGACGTTGCCGCGGCGCGCACGCCGCGGGAATGGATTTCCATTGCAGCGCTGGCGGCAAAATTGCCACAGTTGCCGCTTGACCGCCAGGAAACCCCACGACGAGCGCGCCTCCGCGGGCGCGTGCATTCAATCGAACGGGATCGGGCAGCCATCGCGCATCACTACGACGTCTCCAACGACTTTTACGCGCTCTGGCTTGACGAGAACATGACCTACTCATGCGCTTACTTCGCCGATGACGCGGACACACTCGATCGCGCTCAAGTGCGCAAATATGATCTCATTTGCCGAAAACTTCGCTTGAAGCATGACGAGCGGTTACTCGATGTCGGCTGCGGATGGGGCGGTCTCGTACGATTTGCTGCTCGCGAGTACGGCGCGCAGGTAGTCGGTGTTACGTTGAGTCGCAGGCAAGCGGAATACGCGCAGGCGCGCATCGCCGAAGAGAATCTTGAGCGGCGCTGTCGTGTCGAGTTGCTCGATTATCGTGAGCTGGCAGATCTGGGGCCCTTCGACAAGGCGGCAAGCGTCGGGATGGTCGAGCATGTCGGCGACCGGAACCTCAACCGTTATTTCAGGTCCGTTTTTGATGCGCTCGTTCCGGGCGGTCTTTTTCTCAATCACGGCATCGTCGCGCAACAACCGAGCGCGACGGGTCTGCAAAGCCTCGCCGAGCGCTTTTTCCCGCAGCGATCGCGCTTTACCGAAAGCTACGTCTTTCCCGACGGCCAAATGCCTCGCCTCGCGCCCATGACCGATGCGGCATTGCGGGCGGGATTCGAATTGCGAGACGTTGAGAACCTTCGCGAGCACTACACGCAAACGTTGCGCTATTGGGTTCGCCGGCTCGAGGCGCACGAAGGCCGGGCGCGATCGATCGTGGGTGACGCTACCTACAACGTCTGGCGTTTCTGGCTCGCAGGGTCCGCGCACAGTTTCGCCACAGGGCGTCTGGGCGTCGTTCAAATGCTGCTCGCCAAGTGGACGGCTGACGCGCGAGCGCTTCTGCCGCGCACGCGAGCGGATATTTATGCTGCAGCCGCAGCGGTCACTGCTTTCGGCGCCTAAGACTCGCAAAAAAACGAGAGGCTGCCCTGTACGTGGCGGCCGCTGGTCGTCGTCGAGAGATGACGTTTGCTAACCCAATCGGTTAGATTTTTGCTGTCATTTGGAAGATGTAGGAGCGCTGATCCAAAACGCCGGCGTTGGCATAGCCCCAATAGCATTCAAAGGACCATCGTGGTGGACGCTCAACCTAGGCGTTTCTCACGACATAGGCCACAACCTCAAAGCATCGACCTGGGAACGAATCTCCTCGCTGGGATTCACAACCAAGGTTATGCTTGGGAACAACAGACGAACCAACTCGTGACGGGCTAAGCCGATAACACCCAACTATAGGCAAGTCCCTTACGACATATTCATTCCGGCAAAACCGGCGAATGCGGTTCTACGGCGACAGCTATATCCAGCCGGCTCCTGTCCTCCCAGTTACCCGTCTCTGAACTCGGCATACGGTTGGCATAAATGCAAATGGGTGAGGGGTAGGCGGTGACCGCTCGCGAAGTCACGCCGGCCCGCGACTCCCCTTGCTTATAGGAGGTTTCTTGATGAAGTTCCGACTTGGGCTTGTCCTCGCTTTGGTCGCCTTGGTTTTGCTCCCTGGAGCGATCCAAGCGAAATCGAAGAATCTTGCAGCCACAATGCGCGCGCTCAGCGGCTCGGGTCAAAGCGGCACCGCCACGCTGACGAGTCCAAGCGGGGGCCATCAAACATTGATAATCGATTTGAACGGCGAGCTCAAAGGAGCCAGCGAGCCGGCGCACATCCACCCCGGCACGTGCGCGAAGCCAAACCCCGTGCCAAAGTTTGTGCTGAAGCCGGTGGTCAGCGGCAGATCCGTGACCACGATTCCCGCGCTCGCGCCGAAGGGCGGCACGTGGACTATTCTCGTGCACAAAGGCGACATGGCGGCCATGAATAGCTACGTCTCGTGCGGAGATATCGCGTGGCAGTAAGGTAGTAGAACATTTCGGGACGAGGTCTTCACGGTAAAGAGCGGCTGGCACCGGTTGCCGGCCGCTTTACTTTTGAGATGCAGATTCCAGACTCAAGGAAAAGCCCACACAGGCGTGAATGAGATTTCACCACCGGGAGGCTACCGTGAAGTATAATATTTCACGCCCGCCGCTTTTCGCATTTCTGTGCGCGGCGCTCTTTGCATTTTCGTTTGCGTTTCCTCAAGCGGTCTGGGCGAAAGATCCCTATGCCCGTCCTGCCGGCATAAATCCGACGACGGCGACACTTCAAGATGTTCTTGCGAAGGCAAAGAAGGCGGACGGTTCCGATACTCCATACAGAACGCGAGCCGTGCAAGGTGCGGTCAATGCGTGGGGTTTGAAGGGTTCCCTGCGCTCACTTGAAGTTGGCGACGATTATCGCTCAACTCTTGACCTCGGTGCTATCTCATGGTCGAATGGTAGAGTCAGCGGACAAAGCTGGCGACAGAACCCGAACGGGTTGGTCACGTTGCTTCACGACGCAGCGGGCGAAGAAGATATCGATTTTGAAGCATTGACCCGTTACGCCTCTCGCCCAAGCTCGCAGCCACAACTGCTCGGCGAGACTACCGGCCCTGGGGCCGCCTACGTGATTGAGGCGCGCCTAGAAACCGGCAGCCCGATGTGGGCGTTTTACGATAAGAAGTCCCTCCTGTTAACGCGCGTCGAGATTCCATTCGTTGAAGCGCGTGACACCTACACGTTCAGCGATTTTCACAAAGCTGGGCCCTACACCGATCCCTCGCGCCTTGTTATCAGCACGGGCGTTGCCCGTAATGATGAAGAGTACACGCTGTCCACGCGATACAACGTATCGGCCTCCCCTGCCGATGTGGCGATGCCGCTTTCGAACGATACGCTTGTCCAATTCCCCGCCGGATTCAACGTCGTGAGCCTGCCACTCAAGATCGCAAATAAGGAGGGCCACTCACAATTCATCGCCGACCAAAGTTACCATTCCATTGGACAACCTGGCGACATGACGCAAACCGGCTATATTGCGCATTGGGCGGCCGATCCACACCTTATCACCAGTGCCACTATCGAAGGCCACGACTACGACTTCATGTTGGATTCGGGTGCCCCAGGGATCTACGTGAGTTCCGACGCCGTCGCCAAACTCGGACTTAAGAGCTTTGGACCGGAGGAGCAAACAATGACCGGCAGTTGGGTGCGCGCGTTTGCCCTCGTACCGAAGATGCAAATCGGCGCCATCACAATGTCTAATGCGATCGCGTGGGTGCTTCCCGACTGGCATTACCGCCCAAGCACTGACACGGATGCCATTGGATTGATCGGTTACGATTTTATCGCAAATGCGGCGCTCAGCATCGATTTTGCGAAAGTCACTCTCACTGCGACGAACCCAGCCTTGTTTGTGCCGCCGGCAGATGCGGTCGCGGTGCCTGTCATGCTTGACGACGGTGTGCCCAACGCCTCCATGCAAATCGGTCAGTCTACTGCAAACCGTATCGTCGTCGACACCGGTTCGGCAACGAGCATTATCTTACCGCGATTTGCTGATGCTCACCCGAATGACGTTGCGGATCAGGGAAAAGGGCGAGAAATTACCCGCACCCGTCTCGCCGATGTCGACTGGGTAAGCGGTTCCTATATACAATATTACAACAGTCTCGGAGGCGGTCTGACACAGCTCCGGGCGACTGAGCTAAAAAGTCTTTCGCTTTCAGGCATCAACCTTGAGAATTGGGTGATGCTTGAACTCGTGGCTCCGACGGGTGCAGCGGAACAGATCGGGAAAGACGAGGACGGCCTGATCGGATATGATTTTCTCAAATATTTCACGGTGCATCTCGATTATCCGCACAATCAAATATTTCTCGAACCCAATGCACTTGCCAAGGGGACGATCAATCACTAGGCGGCAGCCGATGGGTACCCTCTGAACCCCTAACCTGGGGGCCCGGCAAAGTTGTCCCGTTAGAGGTTATGATATACAAGACTAAAGTAATGAAACGGCGTAATGTGAACCTGCGTGACGGGCAGGATGGTGTGCTATAATGCGGGGCGATGGAAAAGAAACCACTCGACCCCTTGATTCCGCTCGACGATCTGAAGCGCGTGGTCAAGCGTCTGGTCGCGGTACCGAAGGCACAGATCGAAAAGCCAAAGAGCAAACCGACAAAAGTTCGGACTAAAACGCGCTAGTTTTTCAAACCTTGTCAAGAGGGTCTTACCCCTCGCGCTCCCCTATGAGAGTATGATTTCTTTGTTCGCGTAATTCTATTGCGTGGGTGTAGAATATTTAGCTATGATTCGCCGACAAGTCAAACAAGTAGTCCAAGAACGCTCGCAAGAAACATTAGAGGCTCTTAAAAAGATCAATGATTCCGCTTACCGTTTCGCACATCTCCTCTACCATCAAAACATTGACAGCGTAACCAGAGCCACCCTTAGGGAACGTAGATGTTCCGAAATGTACCACCACGGGTGCTTTGGCTTGCAGTTGCACCTTATCAAGCCCGATCCTGATAAGAACTTTCATGACTTTGCGCTTGACATTGGGTTCCCAATCGGACAAGTCAAGCTGCCTCTTTTCCGCGATGGCGTCCGGACGATTGGCGATGACGTCAACCTCCTCAATCTTGGGGACGATTGCCGCCATCAATCGGTGCTTGTCGGCATCGGAGAACCTTCGGATTTGGGCCAGCGGGTATCCGGCGACGATGTCATGACCAGGCGGGAGAGACGTTGCCATCTTTGGGTCTCTATGGAACGGCTGCAAGTCCCAAATCTCCCTAATCCCGTGTGTAACCCCACCGAGCATTTTGCCTGGCTTAACCGTGGTGTCGTCTCCAACCCGATCCTCGTAGCCTGTGCGACTCTCGAAAATGGGAAACTGGTGTTTGTTCCCGATGGTCGCACTGGGGCTGGCTTTGACGAGCGCGGTAACTATGTAGTCGAGCGCAGACCGCAGGTTGTGTATGACATCCCCGAAGATGACGCCGAGGGAATATTCAATCGGCGGATCATCCCTCGGTTTCGGAACAAAGACAACGTAGTGCCAATACTGGCTGTCTGGGTCTGGCTCGGTCTCGGCGGTGTAGAAGTCGCGCTTGCTAACAACCACCTCAATCTCGCGCTTAAGGGCTTCAAGGTGTACGCGCGCCCGTGCGAGCTTTGCCTCGGATTGGGAAAGGTCAAGGCCCAGGTTCATGCCTAGGCCTTGACTGTAAGCGCCTTGTAGGTCAATCGCTTTCCGTCAGCACCCTTAGTCGCCTTGGCAAAACGTGGTCCGTCCGTGTTCTCGCGTTCGTTGAACCGATAAACTTGCTCCTCGACATATCGCTGCAAGTGTTCCGGCGAAGGGCGGACATACGTCCCCTTCAGGGTGCGTTTGAACACAGACCAAAAGCCCTCAATATTGTTCGTGTGGATATGGCCGTTGACGTATTCCTTCACGTGATTGATAACGTGGTGGATATAGTGGTCTTGCAGGTTTGCATAGCCTGTCCAGGCGTCGGTATAGATTACCGCTCCGGGTTCCACGTGCTGGTGTATTTTCGCAAGCAAGGTTTTCTTTTGAACGCTTGGCACGACAAAAGCGCGAGCCTTACCCTTACGCTCGACAATACCCATAACAGACGTCTTGCCCTTACCAGGAGCTGCGGGTTTAAGCCACCCTTGCGGTCCAATGGTGAGCTTGTTTTTTCCGCCGACCCAAGTCTCGTCCGCTTCAACGGGGCCACGCAGTTTTTCAAACGACTTGTCGGCCATGGCCTCTCTAATGCGGTGCAGCATGAACCAAGCCGTCTTTTGGGTGACCTTAAGGCCGCGAGCTAGTTCGTGCGAGGAAATACCGTTGCGGTTGCTTGCAAGGAGCCAGATCGCCGGAAGCCACTTGTCGAGGCCAATTGCCGAATCCTCAAAGATCGTCCCTACCTTGGCGGAGAATTGCTTCTTGCAGTCGTTACAGTACCAACGCCGATGCTTCTCCAGGTAGGCAACGTGTGCAGAACCGCACCCAGATCGCGGACACGCTATGCCGTTGGGCCAGCGAATCTGGGCGAAGAAATCGTGCGCTACCTGCGGGTCGGCGAATTGGCGTATCGCCTGAAGCATGGTCTTGGGAATCTGCTGCTTTTCCATGGAACAAGCATACAGTAAACGGTCACTTTAGTCAAGTATGTCATAACCCCGTTAGATATATAATGTACAAAAGGAAAGCGTGGGGCCGAAAGGAACCTCATACGCCTTCACACGCGGCGGCCTTCCCGGGAGACAACTCTCATGAC
>Ga0185299_10001951_pt1 | contig 34789 bp, 30 predicted proteins | sample PaiPotPPA55metaG_FD_128002 | JGI IMG/M metagenome (GOLD analysis project Ga0185299, IMG submission 128002) | Iron sulfur acid spring bacterial and archeal communities from Banff, Canada, to study Microbial Dark Matter (Phase II) - Paint Pots PPA... ...
GAGTGAACTGAAACTCCCGCCGCCGATGTTCTGGTCGAGGCTCCGGCCAAGCATCTGGGTTGCTTGACCGAATTGCGTCGCATTGCTGAGGTCATTCACAGGAGATCCAAAATTCGGGTGATTGAGCACATTGAAGACTTCCGCGCGAAGCTGTAATTTGATGGACTCTCGAATCGGGAAGTCCCGATGCGCGGCGAGGTCCCACTGCGTGGCACCAAAACCTCTTAGCGCATTTCGCCCCAAGTTCCCCTGACGGAGTGCGTTCCCGCTCGGGTCCGTCGGCGGCGGACAGAATGGACCAACACTTGGCGAACCGTCTGGACACCCTCCCGGCATCGCTCCCGGCGTATTGTTGAATATTTTTCCGCCCGGATATAGCGCTCCGTACAGATAGAGAGGAATGCTTGCAACAAGATCAGGCCGCACGTTCGCTTGACCCCTGAAAATCGCACTGAAGTTTCCGTTGAAAACATCTACAGGCGGTGCGGAACGTGCCTGAAGGATGGTTTCGATGGACCAGTGATGCAGAATACTGTCCACCAGGGCATTCATCTTCGGTGCCGGAAGGTCGTAGGTAATGCCGGCCGAGAAAGCATGGCGTATGTCAAAATCCGATGGCCCGCGGCTGGAACTGCCGCTGACAAGCAAATTCGAACCATTTCCGTACGAACCCGCGGAAGCAGTGTCCATGGAATGGGAAAAGGTGTACGAAGCGAGCGCTTGCAGCCCCAAAGAGAGTCTCCTCTGAAATTGGACCTGCAGCGCATGGTAATCCGACGTTGCCGAGTTTCCGATGAGCCTTGCGTCAAAAAACGTTGGGTTGGCATTACGAATGTCGGAGGTCTGCAGGAGTCGCCTACCGGCAGAACCGATATAGGACATGGTCACGGTCTGCTGGTTGTCGATCGCCTGTTCGAGCGCAATGTTCCACTCGAGGACGTAGGGCAGCCGCAGGTGAGGGTCAAAGGCTAAGATCGATATCTGGTTTGTGGTGATTGGTGGTGGCGCTGCAATCGCGGCACTCAGCGGGAATACCCCACCGAGATTGAAAGCGGTCGCCCCGAATGGGTACTGCTGTTCGAAGTTGATGTTACCCACTTCGGAGCTGACCAGATCAAAGAAAGTGCCGAAGCCCCCGCGGAGAACAGTCTGCCACTTTTGATCTGCTCGAAACTGATACGCTAGGCCGATCCGCGGTGCGACATTCCCGTACGTGGTGCTGAAGATGGGCGTCCCCGCAGGAGAAAGCGCCAGACGTGACAGGTCCGTCAAGTTGTACCCCGTTACTGCCGGCAAAGTTGGACCGCTCGCCGTGGACGGCGTGAAATCGAGATCCCAGCGTAGGCCGTAGGTCATAGTTACGCGGGGAAAGATTTTCCAGGTGTCTTGGGCAAAAGTGCCGAGATTGCGGAAAAGTAGAGTTGTGGAATGCCCGGCTGTGAGGAAGCTAAAGGCCAGACTTCCTGTTTCCGTCGAAGGCACGTCAACAAAGGTCGCGTCTTGTGAATACAACCGATTGCTGACGACCGGAGACAATCGCCTGAAATCCACGCCAAACTTCAGGCTGTGCGACCCCTTCTGAATCGAAAAACCGTCTACCAAGTTCACTTGCCGCTGAATCTGCTTTCCATTGATGCCGTCGTCGAGAAAGCCATGAGCTAGCGAATTGATGCCCAATTGAAAGAGACCGGTTTTGTTTGAGAAAGCCGCCGGAAACGGCAGAGTGCCAAGTGGTATCGCGCCATCAAATGTATCGGAGTACACATAGCTGTACGCATTCGACCGGCTGTAGTTGAACCGTAGGTCATTCGCCGCCGTCGGCGAGAGAAACCAGCCGAACCCTGCCGTCGCCGTTTGAATCGTTATATTTGTCGGAGAAACCGTGTTCAAAGAGGCCAATGCACCGCGCTGCACGGTTTCAGAAGGGGAATAGTTGTAACGCCCAAATAGATTAAAATTCTTGTTGAACCTGTGGTCGATGCGAAGACTGTATGCATCGAGAGTTGATCGATTGGAGTAGCTTGCATTCAATTGCGCAATCCCGGTTGCCAAGTCGTCTGCCCCGTTGGGCAATGGAAAGGCATTCAAGAACGCCTGCATCGCCGGGATGGCGTTTTGTCGAGCCGTACGATCTGGGACGTCCGTCAGGGCGACCTGCGGCAACGCCAGCCGCAGCCCCTCGTACGAGAAGAAGAAGAACGTGCGGTCCCGGCGGAGCGGACCGCTCACAGTGCCGCCAAAATCGTTCTGTCGCTCTGCAGGCTTCGCCAAACCAAGACTGTCCGCGAACCAGTCGTTGGCATCGAACGCTTCATTGCGAAAGTAGTCGAACACCGTGCCATGAAACTGGTTTGTCCCCGATCGCGTCACGATGGAAATCTGGCCGCCAGGAGTCCTTCCAAATTCAGGCGCATACGTGGAAGTCTGAATCCGGAACTCCTGCAATGCATCCACGGATACCAAGCTGTTTGTCCCACCCTGAGCGTTGAACGATCCAAGCGCTCCCCCCAATCCGTTCCCGGGGGTTCCTAGCATGCTTACACCGACTCCGACATTCCCGCTGACACCGTCCACCGTCCAGTAATTGGATATGGCTCGCTGGCCATTCACGCTAAATTGGCCTCCATCGGCGAACGTGCTCGCGGTTGGAACTACGCCTGGTGTTAGGTAGATCAGGGTCTGGAAGCTCCTGCCGTTCAGCGGCAGATTTTCCGCGAACTGTCGATCCACGACGGTGCTGACGGAGGCGTCCGTGGTGTTGACGAGCGGCGCTCCGCCCTCCACCGTTACGACAATGGATGACGCACCAATCGGAAGTGTGAAGTTGAGAGACAAGGCATCCTGCACATTCAGAATGATGTCGGGTTTGATGATGCCCTTGAAACCGAACTTCGAAACCTGAATCCGATACGGGCCGGGCGGGAGATTCTCTACCGCATAGATGCCGCCACTATTGGTCGACGCTACGTACTTCACGCCTGTCGCATCATTCACAACAATGATTTCGGCGTCGGGAATCGACTTCGCGTCGGGGTCAAGCACAATTCCGCGGATTGAACCGTTCGGCGACTGCGCCACAGCCATATCGCCGGAAAGAACTAAGACGAGAAAAAGGGCCGCCAAGATGACGCGCACGAAAGTCTCCTATGACTGCTGAGGATGTTCAGACGTGCCGTGCTTACGCACTCGACCATTTGCTTGTACCAACGCGCGATCTGCAAATCCCACAACAAGCGAACAGCACCCACCCGGCCTCCGGACATCACATTATCTTCGTGGCCACACGAGTTGCCGGCATTCCTCAGAAAACGTCCGGAATTCCGGACAGGCACTTCCGCGCAGAGATTTAGTTCCCTCGAACTACGGCTTGTTTCTCGCTAGGGATGATTGGCAGCGACCTTGAGGTAGGCATAAAGGAGAGGTCTGCCGGTGGGCCGTTCACTGCCGCCATGCGGTTCGACGGTCACAAATACGGCGTCAATCTGGTCCAATGTCTTCTTATCGTTGAACTTCAAGACCCAGCGTTTCTTTGCAACGTTGTCCTCGTAGAACATCCCGAGTTTGATTGCCTGCGCCCGGTCCGGCCCTCGACTGCCCCAGGCTTCGAATATGCTTGCTTCTTTCAGTCCGGGTTGATCGTTCAAGTCGTAGGCGTAAAAGATCAGGGACTTTCCCTTCGTGTAGAACACGCGACCGAACGCTTTCTGTGTCTCACCGGTCCGCGCCACGTCGTAGACCTCGGTTATATAGAGGTCCCGGGCGCCCACGAGTTCCCGGATGTCACGATCCTTGGCGAGCAGTTCCTGCTGCTCATCCGTCGCCCGCTCTCGATCATTAAGAGCCCGCGATAATTCCCCGACCTTTGACTCAAGACTTGCCGCATGGACCACATCTTCCGATCGTTCCCGCTCCAGACTACGGAGCTTTGTCTGTAATGTTTTCAGCGACGCCTGTCCTTCCGCAGTCTGCTGCGCGAACCGGTCACGCTCTTGCACCAATTGGTTCTTTTCCTCCTCGCTTGTATGCAGTGCAATTTGCTCGTCCGATTGGGATGCCTTCAGTTTCGCGTTTTCGTCGGATTTCTGGGCTATTTCGCGCCGAAGCTCGGAGATTGCCCTATCCCTCTGTGCCAGTTCTGCATTCGTTGCATCACGCTCACGACTCGCAACTTCAAGGGCTTCCCGCGAAACCGCCGAGTCCGGCCGCACAGCCCTCTGCTCACTTTTCGCGAAATCGATGCCACGATGCTTGCCCATTCGATACGTCAGAATCCCAAGTGAGGTGCATAGCAACAGACCTGCAGCCAACGGCAGCCAGAAATGGTACTTGTCAAAGCCTCTGCGAAAACTACGGCTTCGCCGGACCACAAGGGGAGAGAGCCATGGCTCCGCATCTCCTAGGCGGCTCCGGGATTTCTCGTCCTCCTCCGACAGCCGCTTGAAGAATGACGTTTCTGCAGCTTCTTGGGAAAAGGAGGGATCTTCTTCGGAAGGTTCACCCGCGAGTTCCGGAGCCAGAGAGGGAATTTTGTGATCGACCACGGTCTCGAACTGCTTCATTGCTTCGCGACACTCGGGGCAAACCGTCAGGTGCTCCTGCAACTTCCTATGCTCTTCCTCACTCAGGTTGCCCGAGGTCGCGACAGCGCACAGTTCGAGGAATTCTTCGTGCGGTTCTCGGCCCGGGCGCACTTCATCGTTCGGTTTTCCTGTCCGATCTACCATTGTGTTTCTTGAACTCGCGCGCACCTGCTCCGGCATTGGATTTTCCGGAGGTCTGCCCAATCCGCGGGGATAATGCCCGGCCACAAAAGATAATCCGTACCGTCCCGTTAACGTAACACCGGTTCCGTTTCTGTTGCTACCAGCTTTTGTTTCCGTCCGGAATTCCGGACACCTTACGGACTCCCCTGTACCTGCGCAAATCACTTCGCACTGATTTCTATCTGTCGGGAATCTGCCTTCGCAGTTTCTCGAGGCCGCGGTAGTAATAATGTCTGACGTTGGCATACGACTGGCCGACATGCACAGCAATCTCCTCCAGGGAGTATCCCTCGAAAAAATGGAGGCGCAGTGTCTCGCGCTGATCTGTCGACATATCGGCAAGAGCCTTGCGCAGCCTTTCCTTGCCGAGATGCGCCTCAAGGGATTCATCGTACATGGGCATACGAGGAGCAGGAATGTACTCGGTAGTATCTTCCTCGGAATCTTTTGAGGAATAAAAATGGCGCGTCATCAAATAGCGCCGACGGGAAATTGCCCGCTGGTAGGTAACGTGAACGATGAAGGAACGGATAGTTCCCTTCGAACCATCGAAGGCGGAAGCCTTCCGCCGTATCAAGAGAAACACATCCTGAAGGAGATCGTCTGCTTCCTCGTTGTTCCGGAGAATCCTCCGCGCCACAGTCCAAACCAGCCGAGCGTAACGACTGAAGAGAAGGCCGAGCGCCTCGGTATCGTTCGTACAGATCCGACCAATGAGGGTTTCGTCAGACGGTTGTTCAGCCGGCGACGCCACATCCCCATAGCAAGCGTCAGTGCCTGCTCGGTCTTTGCCAAGCGGAAGGACGGGGAACCGAGCAGCGGGGAAGGAGCTGGACATCCCTACCTTCCAACCAAGCGCGAACCAAAAGATCTGCAAAGCAGAACTCGATGGGATAGTATACTTTGTGGAATCATATACTGACCTAGTTCACAATTCGTGTTGCCAATGGCCCGTTCTGGCAGCACCGGTGATCGTGGAGCCTTTGAAAAACGAGCGTTCGCACGCGTCCTGATCACGGTTCGTGAAGAACGCGGTCTCACGCAAGAAGCCCTAGCCTTTGACAGCGGCTACCATCCGAAATATATCAGCATGCTCGAGAGAGGCGTAAATAGCCCCTCTTTAACCGCTATCTTGGAGATTGCGAGAGCACTAGACGTCACGGGAGCCGACCTAGTCAGGCAGGTCGAAAATCTGCTACCGGGGAACCGCAAAAGGCGCCGCGATTCTCGCCTAAGCTAGACCGCTGAGGCGCGCCAAAACTCCTGCACACAAAGCGCCATCGCACACTAGTTAGGGATAGTATACTTCCTGGAACTATGCTTTACAAGCTCTCACTATTGGGCCGGTTATGGCGAAGAAGGATGCCAAGACGGCCAAGGAGCCCCACCCTCAAAACCCGGTGGTGCGGGCGGCGTTCGCAACTATCATTCGCCAGCTTCGTCGGAAGCTTAAACTCAGCCAAAAGCAGGTAGCTGATATGAGTGGTTACAGCGAAAAATATATAGGTTTCTTGGAACTAAGAAAGAACACGCCTTCTTTGACGGCAGCCATTATGATTTGCACCGCGCTTGAGGAGGACCCGGGAAAGATTGTGAACGACGTCCGCTCGTTGATGCCACGCTTCAAGCGCCTAGAAGGTAAAGATCACGAAGCGGCGGATATCTAGCGCTTCCGACTCTACTCGTCGTACCGTTCCACCATTGGCTAAGCTGACCACCTACCGTTAGAGGCGTGTCCTTAATTCCGGACGCTTTCCACAAGTTTGCCATTTCGGCAGAGACACTTGGTACGGTAGGGGCTGCATTGGCGTTAGCTTTTACATGGTTTGCCCAAATTGCCACTCAAGCGACGTACAGAAGGCATCGTTGATCCATGCCGCGGGTGTGTATGAATCGCGCGGCCGAATCTTGGGATTCTTCGCGGGAAGTGGCAACGGGTTGCTTTTCGGAAGGTACCGAGGGACTAGCCAGAGCCAGTTGTCCAGGGCCGCGAGCCCACCAAGGAAATTGCCGTATGCCGCGCCAGCGATTCTCTGGCTTCCGGGCTTCTTCATCGTGATGTCATTCGCGGTGCGCAGTAGGCTTTCTTGGATGATGGGTGCCCTTTCGATTGGCTATCTCCAGCTGCTCCCCACCTACCTTCTTGCAGCGCTGTTCTACAACTTCTTCCTTCGTCCGAGAAAATACAAGGACTGGAATGAAGAGTTCATCTGTCAACGATGCGACTTTCGCTCAAGAATTCGACAAGGAGAAATCGGAGTGGCTCTCGAGCCAGTAAATCGCGAATCCCGGCAATCCCGTTGAGCTTTCGTGTGGCTGCCGCTTGCCGGCTTCTTAGTTAGCCTGGTAGTAGACCAAGCGGCCATGGTCCCATTGCTATGGGAGTGAAACTGTTTTTCAAATAAAAGTAAGCCGCGAAGATAGACAAAATCTGAAGGTGCAAACCCCCTCCGGGCCGCCAAAACATAGGCACGGAGGCGCTTGGTTTGTTGTGTATCTCTTGACTCCCGTCGAGAGCCATGCGTAGCATCCTAGCGGAACCGTTACGGTATCAGTGGCAACCCATGATTCCGAAGCATAGCCTCGCCGCAGCCGACAAAGATCCGACCGCGGAGATCTACACTCCGCTGTGGTTCCGCGTCAGCTCTGTTCTCCTCGTCGTCGTGGCCATTGTACTGCTTGTCGTTGTCCTCGGAGACCGCGTCTACACGTCGAATCTTTCCGTTGCCGCCCTCGCCGCCGTTTTACTCGCCCTCGCGTGTGCTGCCTTCCTCCATGTTCGCGCCTGGTATGTCGGACGCAAGGGCATCTATGCTACAGAGCGTGAATTTACATCCGTCTACCAGCACGCCCTCGACGGAATCCTGATTCTCGACGACTTAGGGGTGTGCCTGGATGCGAATCCCGCGGCCTTCGCCCTTTTGGGAGCCCCACCCGCCGTGCTCGTCGGCCATTCCTTTGAGCAATTCTATGCGCACCGAATCGAGTTCGAGCGCGAGTGGCGCGCCTTCCTCGAACGCGGCTACCAGCGCCGGCAGGCCCAACTATTTCGCCCCAACGGCTCGAAAGTCTTTGTGCACTTGAGAGCGACGGCCAACTACGTGCCCGGACGCCACGTCGTCATTCTCTGCGACACTACGGAACGCGTCGAGGCCCAGGATTCCTTACGGGAAAGCAAGGAACGCCTGCAGCAGATGGCGGACAACATCCAGGAGATTTTCTGGCTGCTGGACGCATCGACGAAGGAAGTTCTGCAAGTCAACCTCGCGTACGAAACTATCACTGGTCGTTCTCTTGAGAGTCTGATGAGAAATCCAACGTCCTACCCCGAGCTGATCCACGCCGAGGACCGCGTCCACGTGCTCGCGAAGCTCGAAGAGGCCGTCCGATCGGGACATCTCGACGAGGAGTTCCGTATCATCCGCCCCGACGGAGAGGTTCGCTGGGTGTGGGCCCACGGATTTCCGGTACGCGAGCGCGGAGACGGCACCTTCCGCCGGCTCGCTGGCACGGTGCTGGACATTACCGCCCGGAAACTGGCCGATGCTCAGGTGGCCAGCCATCTGACCGCGGCCGAAGCGGCTCGCGAACAAGCGGAGGCGTCGCGGGCGGAGGCCGAGGCTCTGCGCAAGGCCACGCTAGCTCTCACGCAGAACCTGCGCATGGACACTGTGCTCGACACCTTGCTTCGCTGTGTTCTCGATTTGATTCCCTACGACTCGGCCAGCGTCATTCTGACCGAGACCGATGGACGCTTGTTTGTGGCCCGGGAATCACCACCGGCTGCTGCGAACAGGCCGGTGCTGACACTGGAGATGAGCCAGAACACCTTCTTGCAGCGTGTACTGCTGATGAAGAAGAGTGTGCAACTCGCGGACACGCGCCAGGAAACCGAGTGGCGAGAGACGAAGGCCCTCGCCAGCCTTCGCTCCTGGATTGCCGTGCCGCTCGTCGTGGGCGACTCTGTTCTGGGTTTGCTCTCGATTGGCACGACCCGTCCGGGCGCCTTCTCGACCGAGCACTTCCGCATGGCGAAGTCCCTGGCTATTCCTGCGGCTGTCGCTATCCAGAATGCGCGGCTCTATGAGTGGGCCGAGATTTATGCAGCCGAGCGGCAAAGCCTTTTGAAGAAAGCCGATGGCGTACGCACTGCGTCCGCCGAAGGACGCGATCGCTCACTCCCGCACTAATTTGGACACATGCTAGCTATCACTCGAGTGGATATCGTTGAGAACATGACCTTCTTGTCTGCGCAGAAAATAGCACGCACGGCCGAGCGTCAAACCTCTTAACCTAAAGAGCCCCCGTTCTTAATCGCCGTCCGCATATAAACATGCTCCAACTACCACTGCTGCTCCCGCCAAGAGCCATCCCAGGCCTTCCCTATCCAATTCTTGAATGATCGGAACCGGGGCTGTCTGCAGAATCATCTGTACCTGTTCGAATATTTCTCTCGCTGTTGGTCGCTTGTCCACGTCCGAGTCGGTCATGGAGAGAATAAGAGAGCGGAACTCCGGAGGGCCGGGAATCCCAATCCAGGGAACTCGGCTGCCCGTCAAGAGTTCCCGCATCGTGACGCCGAGAGAAAAGACGTCGGACGCGGCTCTGAAATTCCCGGTGGCCAGTGCAACCGGGTCAATATAACCTTTGGTTCCAAACACGGAAGTCGTCATCAGCCCGCAAGGATTATCCGGCATTTGGCCCAACCCGAAATCTGCAATCTTTACAAGGTCGGATCCGTCTTCACGTTTGAACCTCAGCAAATTGGAGGGCTTGACGTCTCGAATGAGATCCCCCCTTTCGTGAATGACGGTTAACCCATACGCGATGTCAAAGAGCCACCGAGCGATCCTTCTCCAGTTCGACGCTTAGCCACATATTTTTGGAGTGAACCGAGACTAGAGTATTCAAGCACAAGGTACGGAGCGGGCCAATCCAAGTTGGAATCCAATATGTCTACGACGAATGGATTGTTCAGATGGATGGTGAGCAAATCCCTCTCCCTCGTGAATCTGCACATCAATTCGGGATTGGGGTTGCTCAATTCCTTAATCGCTACCGCCTTTCGTGTCCAGTTGTCGACGGCTCGGTATACCTTGGCGAATCCGCCCGATGCAATGAATTGAATTTCTGAATATCTGTAGTTATTCATGGCGATCCTTGCGCCGTACTGTATCACGGCCTTACCTGACGGTGGAGACAAAGCTCTCGGTTCGCGCAACATACCGACAATAGATTCCGTCATTCGTGATAGATTCGGCCCCCGAGGACTTGCAAAGAGTCGCAACCCCAGACCTCGAAAGCGGCGTCTCACCAAAGGTCCATCTGAACCATGTCCCAGCTCGACGCAAAGACCGAGCGGAAAGTAGCTACAGCCCTCTGGAACCCGGTGGGAAGTTTTGCACTGCTACTTTCCATCGCTCTCGTGGCAGGAATGGCCAGCGATGCACTCCGTGGACATTGACCTGGTGGCATCAAATCCCGGTTCCCTTGAAGATGTCTTGAGCGCATCCCTGGCTCGTCAGAGGGTGAATGCAGCGCTCCTCGGATTCTTCGCCGCTTCCGCCCTGTTGTTGGGAGCCATCGGGCTGTCCGGAGTCATGGCTTATTCCGTTGCTGAGCGCGCGCAGGAGTTTGGCATCCGCGCCGCGCTCGGTGCCACGCCCGGGATCGTGCGCTGGCTGGTTCTTCGCCAAAGCGCAAAGCTAGCAATCTCGGGGTTTATTGCCGGTGTGCTTGCGTTCCTGGGCCTAGGTCGCCTGCTCTCAGGATTCCTTTTCGGTGTGAAACCCGGTGATCCTGGCGTTTACGCCGCCGTTGTCCTCGTATTGACCTTCGTGGTACTACTCGCCAGCTATCTGCCCGCCCACCGAGCCATGAAGATCGATCCCACCACCATCCTGCGCCAGTAGCGGGAGCGCCAGCGGCCGATCGCCGCAGTATCTCCGCGCCAACTGCTGACCTGGCCTGCCCTCAACTCCGATTCTCACTGAGTCCGTTGCATGGCCTTTTTCCTGCGCTCATTTTCCTGGGCACTGCTTCGGCCTAATTCCTGCGTCCGGCAGCTTCGCGGCTTCTGCTTTCCCAGTTCCTCCCGAGACACCACGGGTCCCTCCCACAAAGCAGCCGCTCGCTTTGGAAGCAGAAGCCACTCGCTTCTGTGTGCCCCAAGAAAATGGGGCAAGAAAAAGGAGATTCAAAAAATGTCTTACCTATATGTTAAGTGGAATAGGTCGGGCTGCAGTTCGCCCGCTGACGTTCGCGTCATTAGAGCATAGCTGTGTTTCGATGGCCACTCCTGGAACGGAGGCCTGCCACGCCGTAGGCGGCGCGCTCAGGCCGAAGTGGAGGGAGTGGCCATCGCGGGCTATTAAGCGGGTCCCATCCGAGCGGGCGGCCTTTGGCATGCTGCCGGCTGCGCTCTTTGCATTACTTCCGAGTGGCTCGTTGTACGCTCAGAATCCGCGGCGGTGCCCATTAACGTTGTGGAGCCAACCCAGCAAAACACCATCACCGTGCGATTGCCTGTCCTGAACAAGGTTCAGACTACTGGAGAGTAAGTGTCATCGCCTTAAAATCGAAGATCGTTTGGTGTGCCTGCTGCAGGAGATCGATGCCTAGATTCCCATAGAAGAATTTGCTGGTCTCGCCAGTAGGCGTCAAGAGAACATTCGCCGGCTTGAGAACCACTGGAAACCCTCCGATGACGAAGCGCACAGATTCGAGGACAGCGGCATTCATATTCTTGACGCTGCCCACGCCCTCCATTTTGTAAGAATTGGTCTTTTCAGCATTTCGGATAAGCTCGGGATACGCAGCCGCAAAGGGCGGGAAAAGATCAGTGTTGGTTGCCCCGGTATCCAGCACGAAGCTGAGGTTCTGACTGTCGAATTCAAGTTGCGCGACCGGAGTGTTTCCGTCGAAACAGAGATTCGATCGAATTGCTCGCGCATTCACCGGCTTTAAGCCGATCTCGAACTTCTTGTTCGCCCACACAAACCTCTCGAACGCCAGCAGCACCGGTATGCCAATGAGCCCGCGTGACCCCACCGGCTGGTCTTTGAACGGGGGCTGGTCATCAGGAAACACGAGGAACGCCACGTTCCGCAGAAGAATTGGGCCAAAGGAAATCTGATCAGCCACAGCGATTCGAAAATCGACCTGTTCACCGGTGGTCACCCTTGCTTTCGCGGCAACGGCTCGAACATCTAAACCAAATCGTTTTGCTTCAGACTCGCTCAGGATCGAAAAATTTGCGCCCGTATCAAACCAATAGGTTGCCTGCACACCGTTGATCGAGAAAGGCACGCCACCCTCTTGAAGCTCGAGAGTAGTAGATTGCCTTCGCACAGTCTGTTGATCGGGGTATTCGCTGAATGCTGCGAGCAGGGGGCGTACACTGAGTGCATCGGAATCATCGGGTTTGATTGCCAACACGGCATCCACCCGCGCCGCGGCTTCCCGATACCTTCCGTGGATCAGACAAAGAGAAGCTAGCCGCCTGTGTGCCTCAACCGCTTCATCAGACTTGGGATGCGACTTAATGATGCCTCCGAGTTTCTTTTCACACCGGCGAGTGTCATTAAACGCACACGCGACGAGACCCTCATAGAACCCAGGGACGACGCTGCCTGCAACAGAATCGCGAAGCTCGAACCAGCGACGGCCGTCAAAGAGGGATTTGGGGTTGGGCTTATCGGTCTGTGCTCCTATGCCGAGAGGAGTGAGTAACAGGCAGTAGAATGCCAACAACAGCACCCGCCTAATTCTTAGGCTCCACGAGGCCATCGTTTGACTCCAATGAGGCAGGATTCTAACGTGCAATGCGCATTCCGCTCAACCGAACCCGCTGGGCCGGCCCTGCTCTCTCGGAGCGTCCTGCGACAGGTGACCACTAGGATGGGTCCCGCCTCACGCGAAGCGTCCGCCGCACGGGCGGCTTCGTTCTGACCGGCCATACGGAAGTAGTCGCCAAAAACGGTGCCCTAAGTTCATCGGCAACTTCCATCGGGATGCGGTCACGCGCTAGCCGCAATCGCCGAGCGCATTTCCCACAGCCATCCGGCGCTCACTGTCGCAGGTGCCACTCGAATCGAGCACCATTGTGGAACCTTTGGCGATCGTGACGCCACTGATTTTTTCTGTTCAGCTTTACCTGCTCACATAGCTCGGCCGATACCCCACCGACCTTCCCAGTTCAGTAGGCCATCCCTTTTTCTGCCACTCATTTTCCTGGTCACTGCTTCAGGCTAATTCCTGCGTCCGGCAGCTTCGCGGCTTCTGCTTTCCCGGTTCCGCCCTAAGAACACTGGGTTCCCTCCCATAAAGCAGCCGCTCGCTTTGGAAGCAGAAGCCCTCGCTTCTGGGTGCCCCAAGAAAATGGGGCAAGAAAAAGGAGAAAATTCAGCTATGTCTTACCTCAACTCTATAACTCTCGTCGGGTTCGTTGGTTCTGACCCGGAGCAACGTCAAGCGAAAGGCAACGGTTCGAAATTCACCGTGCTGTCAGTCGCCACACAGCGCTCTTGGAAGAACGCAGATGACGAATGGAGCTCGAAAACCGAGTGGCATCGGGTCGTTGTGTTCCGGCCACTTTTGGCAGAGCGTGTCGCTACGACTATCAAGAAGGGCGCTCACGTAATCGTCGAAGGCTCTCTCGTCAGCTCGACCTACGAACAACCGAACGGCAAAGGCAAGAAGTCGAAGACCTCGAAGATTACGTCGTGGTCCGTCCGCGCCGATGTCGTGCGCAGGCTCGATCGCGGTGAACCAGAGCCCAACGCGCCCGCTCCCGCGCAAGCACCCGAGTCCAACGAAGCTCCGCTCTGATGTCTTCTACACGAAGGCCCTCTGACGATGTCGGAGGGCCTTTTTTATTTTTTGTGTTAACGATCAGTCTGCCGCTTCGATTTGGACCAGCGCTGTGTCCCGCAGCTGAAGAGGCGTTGGGCCGGCAGGTGTCGGAACATCCGCGAGACGGCTCAGCAACGATTCAAGCGCAGATACACCATCGTCAAGCGCTGCTAGCTCCGCATCGCTCAGTGGGATTTCTTGGCGCATGTGCAGCAAGTTGTTCTTGCCTTCAAGAAGAGCCGCCATCGTCGAACCCTTTGGCATATAGAAAGAGCATTTCGCACATGCCATACGATGCGGACATTGATCGAAGAAGTCATAAGTGCAGTAGCCGTGACCGAGATCGTAAAACTTCCACGCCTCCGCCGCACCGACTCCGTTTCGTACCTTTTCCTGATCGATGAGCACTTCGATCGCACGAAGATTCCGTCCAAAGTAACCTGCGTCCGAATACGACTTCATCAGCTTCGTTGGCGTGATCTTTGCGTACCGTTGTGTGGAGGAGGGCATCCTGTGCCCGAGCCACTCTTGCAGCTCGAACAGACTCATCGGCTCCTTCGCATTGAACAACTGCGTAGCGATAGTCGAGCGTGCTCGGTGACTCGTAATTTTTCCGCGCAGATCGTTCTGCGGTACGCCGGCCTTGCGGCACAACCTGGGGATCAGGCCGTGATTCAGAAAGAACTCTCCGAGAGGCCTCATGCGGTGCAGGAACAGGAAGTCAACCATCTCGCCCGTCTTCTGATCGCAGAGCTTTGCTTGCGCGGGTCGAACTCTCTCCCAAGCGTTGATCGCCTGACCGACGACGCCGTCCACCGGCTTCGTGAATGCTGTCCCTGTCTTGTTCACCGGAACATCCAGAAAGCACACCGATGATTCATTGTCTGGCTGCCAGCGTACGCAGCCAACACGCAGGCGGCGGATTTCGTCTCCGCGGATGCCGGCGAACAGCCACACCAGCGTCACAGCTCGAATCATCTCAATAGGGTAGTAAGTGTGTATCCTCCCGCTCGGGTTTCGCCAACTCGCAAAGTCTTCTGGCGTGACGTTCAACCCAGCCCACAGAAGCTTTGCCCACACATCGTCAGCGATAACTCGCGGTGTCGTAGCGACTAAGGCCTTAATGGAACGCGGCGGCGTAAAACTGGGGTAGGGATCAAAACGTGGAGGGATGACACCCCATTCTTGCAGGTCCGCAAAGAACACTCGAAGCGCCGTGTAATTGAGCATCTTCCCGTTCGGCGTCAGCGGCTTTCCGTAGTTGCGTGGTTTACGCCCGACCCACTGTGCTCTAAAGTCTCCACAGCGCATGTTCGTGATCATCGTCAGGCACTCGACCGCCAGATTGCGGTCCCATTGCTCCGGCGTCGTAATCGTCGGGTGTTTCGCTGCCAGCCAGCGTCCCACCGTAAGCAGGAAGTAGTAGGTCGCTTGCCGGACCCGCGCGCTGTATCGGGCATTTTCGCGCCAGTATTTCGCCGCCTGGACCCATTTCTCCGGCACTCCTTTCAGTAGATGGGGATTCGGATGCCGCGGGCGCTCCATGCGCATGACGGGAGCCGAGATGATCTTACGATGTGCCAGGACCTTCGACACAGCCGAGAGGTACAGAGTGCTGGTCTTTTTCTGCCGCCGCTGCAGAACTTTCTGGAGCAGCTCGAACGTGAGATCTTCAAGCTGAGGACTCCGATTGGTAATTAGAACTTCGCACATCGCGCGGGGAATGTAGATTCTCGCCGTTCGGTCGCGATAGCCCCACTCGACAAGCATCGCTTCGAGTTCGGCGAACAAGCTTCGGATGCGTTTCCGGCCGAAAACGCGGATCGCCAAGCCATAAAATAGAAAGTTGTACCGCCCCAGCTCGTGAAGTGAGTCGAACCCGCACAAGAGATACGCGACCGCAGCCACAGAAGGTTTTTCATGCCCGCCCTTCTTGATGCTGTCGAGCCATTCTTTCTCGCTCCAGCCCCAGAAGCTCCTGCCACGTTCGGCTACGTCGCGTATCATCAGGGCCTTCAGGTTCGGCCAGTATTTTCTCTGAAGCTCAATGTGAGTGCAGACATCCTCGATTGGCTTCATGAGCCGCGGAAGGCCGCATTTTTCGATCACTATCGAAGGAGGAACGCCGTTTGCCAAGCTCGGCAGACTGGAGCGCAACGTTTCCGCTTCCTCTACCTTCAGTTCAGGATTCCGATCGTAGTCGTCGAGTTTTATGGGCCAGACCCATGCTGGCAACGCGGATTTCTCTGTCATGCCAGCACCTCGCTCATTGCTGTCACCCGCCGGGCGTGTATCTCTGCCATTCCACGAGCGAGCTTGTTTGCCAGGTCACGGCCACTCAGGTGAATGTAAAGTGTGGTTGTCTGAAGACTTAGTGTGGTTGTCTGAAGACTTCGATGCCCTGCGAACGTGGCGATTTCGTGAATGTCCCAGTTCGCGCGCGCCAGATCGGTCAGACACAGATGACGCAGTGTGTGCGGAGTGAAGCGGGGAAGATTGCACCGCTCGGCCACGCGAGCGATTGTCTTGGACCAAGTCCAGATCGAGATTGGCTTTCCGTAATTGCGACAGGACTCTGATAGGAACAGCGGACCGCGTTCTCGGCTCAGTTCGCGGCGCATTTGGAGATACCTGCTGAACAGCTCGCTCGTTGCCAACGAGTATGGGACCATTCTTTCGAGTCGGTTCTTCGTGATCTCCAGCCGAATTCGCAGCAGGCGATGTGCGGGATCGATGTCGGCCACTTCAAGCGAGCAGATCTCCTCGCGGCGGAGAGCTGCATCGTAGGACATCGCCAGCATCACTCGATTTCGCAGCGGCTCCTGCTTACAGACCTGAAGAATGTTCTGCCACTCTTCTTCGCTTGGAATCCACGGAAGCCGGTGATGCCGTTGGATTAGCCCCCGCCCGCCTATAAGCGGGCGCAGAGGGTTTCTCGTACAGACTCGTTCTTCGACTAGGAAGTCATGAAAGAGGCGAACCACTGTGAGGTGCTGTTGCAGAGTGGCGTTCGCGAGAGTGCTTCTTGTTTCCATCCCCTTTCTCGAAACCCTCAGAACCTCGAGCTGAGTGATGCTTCGAATGTAGGCTCCGATCGTCGGACGAATGACCGACTGAAACGGGACATTTTCGGTCTCCAGAAAACCGAGATAGCAGTCCAGGTCTCGCCCGTAGGCTTCGATCGTGTTCGCGGCTAGACCGCGTGCGGCCTGAAACTTCAGCCATTCTCTAGCGTGCGGATTCTCTGCAACCCTTCGATATCGCTCCCAGCGCACTTCACAAATCGAAAACTCCAGGCCCATTGGTTCCTCCATTTTGGGTTCGGCCCCCTCGGGGGCCGAACCCAACGATACGTCTGGCGGGAGAACCAGCCCTATTCCACATAATCAACTCAGTAACTCTCGTGGGATTCGTTGGAGCCGACCCGGAACAACGTCAAGCGCGGAACAACGGTGCGAAGTTCACCGTTCTATCCGTCGCCACGCAGCGTTCCTGGAAAAACACCGACGACGAATGGGTGTCGAAGACCGAGTGGCATCGCGTCTCGATCTTCCGCCCGCGGCTCGCCGAGCACATCGCGGCAACTATCAGAAAGGGTGCGCACGTCCTCGTCGAAGGCGAGCTAGTGAGCTCGACCTACGAACGGCCGAACGGCAAAAGCAAGAAGTCCGCGACGACCAAGATCACCTCGTGGTCGATCCGCGCCGACATGGTCCGCAAACTCGACCGCGCCGAGCCCGAAGCCGCTCTCACACCGGCGAATGGCGGCGACGCTACCGAGCCTGACGCTCCGGCCTTTTAGCCCGCCATTTCCCAAAGGCTCTCCGGCGTGGCAGGAGAGCCTTTTTTTTCGCGTCCGGAATTGCGGCCGAAAAAAGAAAAGTTACCCGCTCTCCGCCGTTTCCCGGTATACGAGCCCCTGGCCTTGCGCCCCGCATTTTGAGAGCGCAGACCTCAGGGATTGCCGGCCACGTCCCCACCGCCGGCAACACATCCAGGCATACGCGAACTATAGCGAGCGCGCCATCGACCTCCGCCTAGGAGAGCACCGTGATGAGCCGAGAATCGACCTGCCGCTGTCTCATCTGCGCCTTGGAACGCAGTCTGACGTCAGAACTCGCGGAACGCCCTCGCCAGGAACGCTACGAGCAGTTCGCCGATTCCCGCTCGCTGCTGTCCGCATTTCCGTCCGCTTCCGATCTCATCGCCTATCTCCACACGTGCCGCAACACCGGCAACGGAGTTGATACTACGGACCGCATTCTCGCGGAACTTCTGCAGACCACGGCAGGGGACGGCGACGTCGCTGCCTTGCGCGACCTGCTTCTGCTGGCGTTCATCCCCATGCTCCATTCGACGTCGCGGCAGGTCGCGGCCCGCTACCCCTCTCTCTTGAGCGACGACATCGCCCAGCACACTGTCGCTTCCCTCCTCCAAACTCTCGCCTCCCCCGAGTTCTACAGCCGAAATTCCCATGTCGCCTTCGCCATCTCCCGCATCCTTAAGCGCAACGCCTTCGAATGGGCCGGGCGCGAATGCCGCTCTCCGGTTTACGGTGCGACCAGGGAAACGTTCTCCGACGCACCGTCCACCCACGACACGCCGGAACCGGTCGAGCGTGCCGTGCTGCTCCGGCATTTTCTCCACCGCTGCCAGCAGCGCGGATTGCTGACGGGCGAAGACCTAGAACTCCTGGTCCAGTTCAAGCTGGACGCCACACGCGACGCAAAACCCGGCGGACCCGCCGCCGTGTATTCGAACGCCTCGCGGCAACGAATGAAGCGGCTCCTCGGCAAGCTTCGCCGTATCGCCCGGACCCCACCCGACAGGAACCAGAACGACGTTCAGCTGCGCTTGTTTTAGCTCTTCTTGGATTTCCTTCGTCTTTTTTTCAGAAGAGAAAAAATATTTTGGGTTCGGTGCGACACATTTTGCCTCGCCGAACACAGATTAGGTACATGTGGGGAGAGTTCTCGTCTTTCGCTTCTCGCGCAAGGCCGGTTCGGAGCAATCCACGGAGCCACGCTGTTCCAGGAGCTCGTGCTCCCGGTATTTCCCTGGGGACGGAAATACGCCGTGAACAGAAGATCGGCCGCGGACGGATTCCTTCGGCTTGCGCGCGAGAACTCTCCTCCTGTGCGCTTCCGTTCGAACAGGAGATTTCATGAAAAGACTTTGTGGGTATGTCAAGCGATTCCGCGCCGGTTGGCGAGGCGTCTGGGGCGCAGCCATCGCCTTGATTCTGGCCGCGCCCGCTCTCGCCCAGGCGAACTCTCCCTGGGAGAACGCTGTCAACGTCCTGCAGCTGGCCTTCACCAGCACGATCGCTCGGGGACTCTCGCTCGTGGCCATCGTGGTCTCGGGACTGACATTCGCGTTTGGGGAAGGTGGTTCGAAACGCGTCATTGCCGGGGTGCTCTTTGGCGTTGGCATGGCCATCGCCGCGGTGAACTTCCTAGCCTGGCTCTTCCCGTGAGAGCGGACTTTTCGACTGGCGCGTAGGAGCGGAGATGAGCAATTCCCGGCGGATCAATCCCGTGCATCGTTCGGTGTCCCGGCCGCTCACCATTCTGGGAGCGGAACGGAAGCTCTTCTTTTTTGCCATGTGCGTCGGCGCGGGCATGTTCAACCTGCTCGGCAGTTTTCTGGGCGGCCTTCTGATGTTTCTGTTGCTCTACAGCGTCGCGCGCTGGGCCACCGCAACCGACCCGCAGATTCTGCGGCTGCTCCTGGCGTCCGCGAAACTTCGCACCCAGTACGATCCGGCGAAGTTCGCCCCCGCCACCATTCGCAGGATTCCCCATGCTTAGGCTCGAACGCATCTTCAAGAATTACCAAGACACCGGCGCGCTCAACGCCCAGGTGAACCTCTACGGGTTTATCGACGAGCACATCTTTCTAACCAAATCCGGAGACCTCGGGGTGATCCTCGAAGTCCGCGGTGTGGACTACGAGTGTCTCGACGGCGCCGCGCTCGACGGGCTCACCAAGCGCCTCGAATCCGCTTTGAAACTGTTTGGCGACGACTACCGCCTCTACCAATATCTCTTCAAGCGCAACCACCCGGCCATCCCCCACCGGCTCTACGGGAACGCCGTGGTCGATGCCGCCATCCAGAACCGCATCGCACATCTCGAAAGCAAGTCCGAAAAACTGTTCGCCCTGTCCATCTACTACGTCGTCCTGTTCGAAGGGTCCCGTTCCGTACGCTCGCTCGGCAGCGTGCTTCTCGGAATTCCGAAACGTCCCGCGCAGGTCCTGCGGGAACTGCAGGCCTGGTTCTCGACACAACAGCAGGTGGTGCTGCTCGAACGCGAAGTCGTCAGAGCACAGTCCACGTTGCTGCAAAAGGTGGGGAGCTTCCTCCTCCAGGTTGCCGATTTTCTGACCGTCCGGCTGCTCGACAAGCACCAAGCCTTTCGCGTGCTCACCCAGATTCTGAATTTCGCGCCGCATAAACTCGAGCACGCGCGCCTGAAACACGACACCTTTCTCGACTATTATGTCAGTGCCTCGCACCTCGAATGCCACCGCGGGCATCTGTGCGTCGACGATTACTTCGTGAAAGTCCTCACGCTGAAGGAGCCTTCGGCGCAAAGCTTTCCCCTCATCTTCAAACGGCTTCTCGAAGTGCAGGCTAACTTTTACGTGGTAACGGAGTGGAAGAAGCAAGACCCTGGCGCGACCCGGCGAGCCATTCAGGCCAAGCGCCGGCACTTCCACAATACCAAGCGCTCGTTTTTCAGCCAGGTCAATCTCAACGACGCCGCCCCGCAGGACGCGCTGCTCGACGACTGGAAAGAGTCTCAGGTGCGGGAGCTCGGCGAAGGGATTAAGGAGATTGAACTGAATGGCAACTACTTCGGCGAGTTTTCTCTCACAGTGGTCCTCTACGATCTTGACCTGGCCGCCGTGGACCGCGCCGCGGCGGAGTTCTACAAGGTCTTCAGCGTGCACGACGCCGAGCTCTACGACGAACGCTACAACCTGTTGAACGCCTTCCTCGCCGCCGTTCCCGGAAACCATGCCTTCAACCTGCGCACCCTGTATCTACTCAACATCAACTATGCGGACTTTTCGTTTCTCTTTACCCTGCACCCGGGAGAGCCCCGGAACGCGCACCTGCGCCAGGAATATCTCGCGGTTCTGGAGACCTGTCATAACACGCCCTACTTCCTGAACCTGCATTATCACGACGTCGCGCACAGCATGATCCTCGGCCGGACCGGCTCAGGGAAGTCCTTCTTGCTCAATTTTTTGATTACCAACTTGCAGAAATACGCGCCCCACACCTTCATCTTCGATCTGGGAGGCAGTTTCGAGAGCCTGACGCAGCTCTTCGCCGGCTCCTATCTCAGTGTCGGCGCGGAGTCCGCGGGGTTTTCCATCAACCCTTTCTCGCTGGCGCCCACCAAGGAGAACCTGGATTTCCTCACCCTGTTCGTCAAGGTTCTGCTGCAAGGTTCCGGAACTTTCGAACCTGATCCGGCCGTCGAGCGCGAAATCTACGCCCAGATCGAAAATCTTTACGCCGTCGATCCAGCCCTGCGCACGCTTGGCGTTCTGACCAACACCCTTCCCCATGCGCTCTCCGAGCGCCTCGCCAAGTGGACCCGTGGCGGACAGTTCGGGTTCCTGTTCGACAACGCGGAAGACACCCTTTCGTTTTCCCGGTTCCAGTGTTTCGACTTTCAGAGCATGAGTCAGGTTCCCGAGCTTTTGGAACCGCTGCTGTTCTACATCCTGCACCGTGCCAACGCCGTCATTCGCGACCGGGCCATCGCGCAAGTCTTCAAAGCCTTCTTCATCGACGAGGCCTGGGTATTCCTGAAAAATCCGAGCATCCAGCGATATGTCCTCGAAGCCCTCAAGACCTGGCGCAAACACAACGCCGCCATGATCCTTTCCACGCAATCGCTCGACGATCTGCGCCGGTCCGATCTGCTCGACGTCATCCTTGAAAGCTGCGCGACGAAAATCTTTCTCGCCAATCCGGATATGGACCGAGAGCTGTACCGGCGGCAGTTCCATTTGAACGAAAACGAGATCGAGCTGATCGCCGGGCTTCTGCCGAAGCAGCAGTTCCTGATCAAGACCCCGGAACTCGCCAAAGTCGCGAACCTGTGCGTCGACCGGAAGAGTTATTGGCTGTACACCAACGATCCCTACGACAACCGCAGGCGTGCGGAAGCCTTCGCGGCCCACGGCTTCGAGAAAGGCCTGGAAGTTCTAGCGGGAACCCCCACGTGATCCGGGAAGAGATTTTGTTGGCAATGCTGGTGTGACACTGGATGCTTCAGGGTTCACGGGAACGAGCGAAGGCTCAAGCAGCGAAAATCCTTTTTTCCGAGGAGCAAAATCATGACGCGAAGAACTCTTCGTCTTCGAAGGTATAGTTTCTCTTTCCTGGTGGCAGTAACCGCGCTGTTTCCCGCGGGTTTGCGGGCCGCCGCTACGCACACACCGGCGGATGGCGTGACGGCGGTGCGCGTCGTCAAAGTGGCCAGGGAAGATGTCGTCCCCGTCCGCGCGAAAGTGCGGTATTCGACGCTCCTCGTGCTTCCCGACAACGAGGAGATCCTCGATTTCACCACCGGGGACCGGGAATTCTGGATCATCAACGGCGCGCACAACCTCTGCTACGTCCATCCCGCCCAGGCCGGCATTCGCAGCAACCTCAATCTCATCACCGCGAGCGGACACGTCTATTCCTTCCTGTTGACGGAGATCAGCAGCGAGCCGAATACCCAGCCGGACCTGAAACTCTTCGTCGAGCCCAAGGAAAGCTCCGGCGCCACGAGCCTGCAAGGCTACGTGCGCGCAGCCGAAGCCGAGGCCTACAAGAAGGAACTGCAAACCCTTCGCGAACAAACGGAAAACCGCGTTCACGCCGCCGAGGCGGGCGTGGCCGAGGAAGTGAACCGCTTTCGTTCCGAATACGCCGGGAAACTCCGCTTCGACTACACGCTCGACGCCAATGCCGGCCGTGAACCGTTCCTGGTCTCCGCGATCTATCACGACGACGCGTTCACCTACATCCGGTGCTCAGCGAGGGAGAAACCCGCTTTGTACGAAGTGAAGGACGGCAAGCCGAACCTCATCCAGTTCCAGTTCGAAAGCGGCGTGTACATCGCCCCGAAGATCATCGACAACGGCTACCTGGCCGTCGGCAAAAAGAAGCTCGTGTTCGCGCGCCGGATCGCCGGCGAGTGAGGAGCGGACATGAACCAACCCATTCAGGACAAAGCTCCGAAGCCCCCCGGCCTGCTGCCCAAGAACGTGCAGTCCTGGCTCATCTTCGGCCTGGCCGTATTGATGGTCGTGATCATGTGGCTGACGGGGGGCAGGAAGCAGGGCACGCCGCGCACCGCGGGACTGCTATCGCAACCGACGCCCACGGTCGAGGTGAACGAGGCCAAGATTGCTGAGCTTCAGAACCGCATTCAGCAGCAGCAGCGCGAGCAGCTCGTAGCCCAAAACGCGCTGGCGCAGCAGAGCCGCGTCCTCGGCGCCTCGGCTTCCTCCGGACAGACCGGTTCGGAAGCCGGCGGCGCTCCGCCCGAACGCGCCGAAGATGCCATCCAAGCGGAGCGCAAGAAGCGCACCTACCATTCGCTGTTTGCTTCGAACGTGGCATTGACCTACCGGAAGAACGCTCCGCCCGCGGCCGGCGAGAGTGCAACTCCTAGCGGAATTGCTCCGGCCCCTGAGGCGCTGCAGCTCGCGCAGCTGCTCAAAGACACGCAACCGGGTTCCCCCCTGCCTGCCATCCCGCTCCCCGGTCCCGTTCGCAGCGCCCCCGCGAGTCCCGCGGAGCCCGAACCAAACAAAAAGGAGGTGCAACCCCCCGCCGCCGCGTCCACCGGCGCTGCGGCCGCGACGGCGGGGAAAAACTACGTTCTGTTCGAAGGAACCGTTCTCGAGACCGTTCTGCTCAACCGGCTCGATGGGGCCTTCGCCGGTCCCATCGAATGCCTGGTGACCGGCGACGTCTATTCGCTCGACCGCCAGCATGTGCTGGTCCCGGCGGGCAGCAAGGTTCTCGGAGAAACGCGCAAGGTCGACGCGTTTGGCCAGGCGCGTCTCGCCGTGGTTTTTCACCGGCTGCTCATGCCCGACGGCTATTCCACGAATCTCGACCAGTTCAAAGGCCTCAACCAGGCGGGCGATACCGGCCTGCGCGATCAGGTCAACAACCACTACCTGCGCATTTTCGGTGCTTCCTTGGCCATCGGCGCTCTCGGCGCGGTGGCCGAAGCGGGAACCGGAGGCGTGCTGACGCAATCGGGAACCGATCGCCTGCGCGAAGGATTCGGGCAAAGCACGGCCCGCTCGTCGGAGCAGATCCTCGACCGCTTCCTCAACGTTTTGCCGACCGTCACTATCCGCGAAGGCCATCGCGTGAAAGTCTATCTCTCGGGCGATCTGGCCCTGCCCGACGTTCACCACCACAACCTGCCTTCGGATCTCTAGAGATGAGAAAGGAACAATGCCCGTGAAACAAAAGACTGCGATTTTTCTGCTGGTAATGAGCCTTTCGGTGGCGACAGCCTCCGCGCAGTTTGGTGCCGTCGTGTATGACCCCACGAACTACGCCAACGCGCTGCTTCGCTACTTTGAACTGCAGCAACAACTGCTTCAACTTACGAACACCTACCTGTTGGCGGTGCAAATGGCCAAGAACATCCAAAACATGCCGGCGCGGTACCATGCCCTGTTCTCCCAATGGCGGAACTCAGCCGCCCAAGACACGTACGGCAACACCATGCCGTGGATTGCCGGGATCAACTCCGGCCAAGGTGTGAACGCCGGATACCAGCAGGCTACGACGCCCTTGCAGCCCTACAACCCTGGCGTGCTGGCCGGCATGACGCCCGACGAACTTCGGCGCGTCGAATCGCAATACGCATCGGTCGAACTCTCCGATGGCGCGAGCGAAGCGGCCATGGCCGCCATCGGAACCATCCGCAACAACGCGCAGAACGTCGAGGCGCAGATTGCCAACCTCGAACAGGATTCGCTCTCGGGCGACGCCGATCTCAACAGCGAAGTCTCGGTGCTGAACAAGATCAATGCCGCGGGCGTCCTGGCTCTGCGCACCGCCCAGGATTCCAACAAGCTCCTGGCTTCCCTGCTGGAGCAGCAAACCCTCGCCGCCAAGCAACAACGCGAGGCCACCACCAACACTATCAACGCCGACATCACCCGGCGGGCGACTCTCGCCGGCAACATCGCCCAGGTCACCGGCACGCTGACCGATTCGCTCCAGAACTTCCGCATGCCGTAGTCCGTTTTGTTCGAACCCATACGCCGAAGGAGCCGCTTCCTCCATGCAAACCGATTACCTCCAGTTCGTCTTTCAAGCCATCCGCCAGTTGCTCACCAACAACATCGGCTTCTTCGACGCTATGGGCCAGAACCTGTTTCGTTCCTTCGCCACCATCCTCATCGCCTGGTACGGGATCAAGTCCGCGCTGGCTGCAGCCGGCGGCCGAAGTCCCTTCCACTTCGACAACTTCGCGAGCCTGCTGCTCACCATCAGCTTCGGTTTCGCCATGGTGAACTACTACAGCAATCCCATTCCAGGCGTCGGCACGAGCTTCCATGCGCTCGTGACCGACGAAGCGCAGTTCTTGTCGGGCAGGATCGACCAAGCCCAGCTCCAGACGGTCATTACGCAAATCGCCGACTTTGAAATCCGCATGGATTCACCCACCTGGGGCGATATTCTGGGCACTGCCATCTACGTCATCGTTACCCTGCTCCTCGCGGCAGCGCAGGCGGTGGCCATCGTTATCATCGCCTACGGCTTCATCGCCACGGCCGTCTGCGTCCTGGTCGGACCGATCTTCGTGCCGTTTTTTATTGTCCCAAAACTCGAGTGGCTGTTCTGGGGCTGGTTCCGCTGCTTCCTGCAGTACGCCTTCTACCAGGTGATCGCCGCGGCGGTTGTCTTCGTCATCGGGAATCTCATCGTGGGAGCGCTTCGTCTTCCGCCGCCCGGCACTCTTTCCACCGTACAGCTCCTGGCCTGGTTCCCGGTCCTGCTCATTACCTTCCTCGCTTCCATCTATGTCCTGCTCAAGGTGCCAGCCCTCACCAATCACATTTTCAGCGGTACCGCCGGAGGCTCCTCCGTCGGCCTCGTCGAGGCTGCGGCTGCCTCGATCGCCAGGTGACTCGGATGAACCGCGATGCCAGCTTTGAAAATGCCAAGCGCTTGTACCTCGAATCCTGTGGTGACCCCATGGTGACGAACACCTATCTGAAGATCGCACTCGCGCTGCTCGCGCTGGTTTGCGTCGCGCTCGCGTTGATCGACCTGCGGACCATTCGCACTTTTCAGAACTTCCGGCCCCTGGTCATCCGCATCGATGACCTGGGCCGCGCCGAGGCCATCAACTACCACAACCTCGAATACCAGCCCCAGGACGCCGAAGCGAAGTATTTCCTGTCGCAGTTCTGCGCTCTCTATTACCGGCGCAACCGCTACACCATTCACGACGATTTCGCGAAGGCTCTGTACTTTCTCGACGGCAAGCTTGCGGATGGCATCCTGGATGCGTACCGGAAGGACGATACGCTCCGCAAATTCCTCACCAATTCTTCGCTGCCGGAAATCGATATCGAAGTGAAGAAGGTCGCGCTCGAACAGATGCAGAACCCACCCTTCCGCGGGCGGGTCGATTTCTACATGGTGTTCTACGCACCCGCTGACCGCAGCGAACTGAAGCGCGACCTCTACACCGCAAACTTCGTCTTCGTCTTCAAGAGCCACGTTGCCAATGACTTAATTCCGATCAATCCGCTGGGCCTCACAGTCACCTACTTCCGCGAGGATCAGGCGTTCAAATGATTGCCAACGCCCTCATCCTGACCACCGCCCTCCTGCTCGCGCTCGGCTTCTGGCTGATGGGCGAACTGAAGTTCCTGATTCCGTACCGGCACATCCTCGTGTATCGGTACGGCGGCGTGATTCTGGCTTGGACCGCCGTCTTATTCACAAACCTCTTTGCTGCCGTGTACGTCATCCAGCGCAAGTTCTTCCTGAAAGATACGGGCCGGAAGCTTACGCACGTCGACAGACAAGTCGCTGCCGGCCAGTCTGCCGTCCCCTCGCCCGAGCGGGACGAGGAGCGGTGAAATGTCGCGCGATCCCTCCCGCGAACTCGACGATTTTCGCGACGCCCTCCATGCGAAGGCCGAGCGGGATGTCGAGCAGCGTGCCGAGCACCCCCAACCTCGTGGCAATCCCGAACGGTCCTCCGATCCAGAACGCCAAGCCGCAACTCGTACGGCCGCGCCCGACCCTCGCTTTGAGGATGGCCGCAGCGACCTGTACGACCGCGATCGTGGCTACCGCCTGCGTCCGTCCGAAATACGCACGCTCACGGATCTTGGAAAGTTCCGCATCGTCGGCGTGGAAGATCTCGCGGCGCACGCCTACTCCGGCGACCGCGACGCGATGCAGGGCGATCTGCGAAATCTCCTGCGACAAGGGCTCGTCCGCAAGGGCGCGTTCGAAGGCCCGGAAGGAACGCCGCGCGAATTGTTGACGCTGAGTAAAGCAGGCTACCGGTTGGCCAATCGCCTCGTGGCGAAAGACCAGGCGATCTATCACGGCTTCGTCAAGCCGCGCGAAGCAAATCACGACGCCGATCTCTATGTCCTCTACCAGAAAGAAGTAGCACGCATTCAAGAGAAAGGCGGACGCCCGGTCCGTGTCCTTCTCGACTTCGAGTTGAAACGGAAAATCAACCACGATTTCGCCAAGTTCGGGACCGAGGCGAGGAAAGAGATTGCCGCACGGCGCGGTTTGCAGGTGGTGCGGGGGAAGATTCCCGTTCCCGATATGCGCATCGAGTATGAGCGGCCTGATGGCGAAATGGAGCGCGTCGATCTGGAGTTGGTCACCGAGCACTACCGCGGCCGCAGCGTCGCCGACAAAGTCCGGGCTGGATTCTCGCTGTACACGCCGCGCGGTGAAGGCGACCGCCTGCGCCGCGTGCTCGACCAACGCGAGCTTACCGCGGAGATTCTTTCCCTATGAACATCGATCCCGAAAACATTGCCGCCATCGCGTCGCTCGGCTACACGCCAGACGAGGCCCGCTTTCTCTACATCGTCGCCATGCACTCCGGCTACTTCGTGCCTCGCCAATTTCTCGTCTCCAGCGGAGCCAAGTGGGGCAAGCGGTCCAACCATTTCGCCGCGAAGCTCGAAAGCCGTGGCCATGCCACCTGGCGGGAATACGACCGTACGGGTGGCGTCTACCACCTCGTTTCCAAAACGATCTACCGCCGGATTGGCAATGAGAATCTCCGCAACCGGCGCCGCCACTCCGTCGAGTTCATCCGCACCCGTCTGCTCCTCCTCGATTTCATTCTTGCCAACCCCTCGTACGACTATCTTGAAACCGAACCTCACAAGCTCCGTCTCTTCTGCGAGGAACTTGGCATCCCGCGCACGGCCCTTCCCGCCAAGAGCTACGAGGGCAGTCCCCGCACGGAACCCGCACTGCGCTACTTCGTGGATAAGTTTCCGTTGTTTGTCGATCGAACGGAGTCCTCTCCCTCACCTGTGGTCACCTTTTCTTACGTCGATCCCGGGCAAGCCAGTCTCGCCGGCTTCGCGAACCACCTTCACACCTACCTCCCGCTTTTCCGCCAGCTCGGAGATTTTTCCTTCCTCTATATGGCGAATTCCCCGGTCCATTCGGTGCGCGCAGAGGAGTGCTTTTCCTCCGTGGTGAAGGCACCGCTCGAGGCCGATGTTTCCAGTGAAGTTCTGCGCTACTTCCGGTTTCGCAATGCATGGGAGTCGAAGAAGTACGGATCGCTGTCTACCACCGATATCGAATGGCTCAAAGAAGCGAGGCACCGTTTCCATGGGGACCGCTTCGACAGTTGGTATCAGGCGTGGAGTAGCGGTGGCCTTCCCGAACCGGCGTTGCGAAAGGAGTTTGAGCAGATGCGACCGCACCGCAACGTAACGTTTCGAACGTGCCTTGTGGCGGCTAGTCGCTTCGGAACCAAAAGTTCTTCCGGAGATAGGGAACCGGCGCTTCACCCCGCTTCTTCACCGGACGCTTCACGGTTGGCTTCACCTCTGCGGTGAAGCCAACTTGGCAGAAAGAAAAGAGATGAGAAAGAAAACGGCAACCAGAGAAGACGCGGCCCAAACCCCGGATGAGGCGGGAGCGACCCCGCCCTTTGACGCACCGTGCGTCACGGGCCCTGCGGGGTCGCTCCCGCCTCAGGCGCAATCAAATTGCGCCAAGGGTTTGGGCCGCGTCCCGGATTCGGAGTTTTCAAATCACCAGGAGGAAATCCATGGCACTCGTAAAGAAACCACCTGAGACCGTCAACCGCACCATCAACCTCGACCAACCCGTCAGCGAACTGCTCGACGAATACTGTCGCTTCGTGGACTGCACCGCGGACTACGTGACCAATTTCACGCTTCGGAAGACCCTCGCGCGCGACCCGGACTTCAAGAAGTGGAAAGCCGCTCGCAACGGAGCCGGCAACGCAGCACCCGGTAAGGAAAGGCCATCATGATCCAGCGGCTTCTCCAATCGAAAAACCTCATTGCATGCGTGCTCGCGGCGGCGACAGGATTCCTCCTATATATAAGGATGCCGTTCCCCGAGGGAAACTTCTTCGTCGAACTGCTCTTTCTCTGGGCCCGGCCTGTTTTCCTCGGTTTGAAGTACACCTACGTGGTTTTCCTCTACACCACTCCCTTCATCGCCTATTCGATCTTGCTGTCGGGTCTCTACATCGCCGCGCTGAAGATTCCCCAGAAGATTCGGCCGGGACGTTTGCCTCTCTATCCCGATCCCGCACAACGTCGGGATCTGTTCGCGGTCATTGGCGAAATTCATAACCCGCGCAGACCTATTCCCGCACCGGCACCGCAGTGGCTCACCGTCCCCGAGCGGGGATTGTTCACCGGCGTCGCCATCTTTGGCGCCGTTGGCAGTGGGAAGACCAGCTGCTGCATGTATCCGTTCGCGGAGCAAATCCTCGCCTACCAAGCAGGGGACGACGAAAAGCGCATCGGAGGCCTGGTCCTCGAAGTAAAGGGCGATTTCTGCAACAAGGTGCGCGGCATTCTGGCGCGGCACAAACGCGAGAGAGACTACGTTGAAATCAGTCTGCATTCCAAATACCGCTACAACCCGCTCCACAACGATCTCGACGCCTATGCCCTGGCATACAGCATCGCCTCGCTCTTGAACAATCTCTTTGGCAAGGGGAAGGAGCCCTTCTGGCAGCAGGCCTACACCAACCTCGTCAAGTTCATCATTCTTCTGCACAAAGTCGCCCATGACTACGTCACTCTTTTCGACGTCTACGAATGCACCATCTCCCCTGATGTTCTGGAAGCCAAGATCCACGACGCAGAACGCCGTCTCGAAGAGCGCTATTTCCTCCTGATATCCGCCGATACCTGGATGGCCCATGTCAGCGAGCTGAAGCTCTTCGACTTTGTCTTTGATGACGTTGTCGGGATGTACCGCGTGAAGGATACGCCGGGCGTACGGCGCTTCCTCCAAACGAAACCCATCGATTTTGAGTACCTGAGCGAAGCAGGATTCAACCAAATCGATCCCGCGCGTCAGGAACAGCTGCAAGCGGTTAAGCGCTGGTTCTATAACGATTGGAGGAGAATAGAGCCGAAACTGCGCACGTCCATCGTCGAAGGAATATCCGTTTTCCTTTCTCTTTTCGACGATAATCCCGCCGTCAAACGAACTTTCTGTCCCCCTCCGGAATGCTATGACCCGAAAGCCAACGCGGATCATCGCTTCGGCATTCCTCTACCGTCGTTTGACTGGTTGATCGAAAGCGGTCGGGTCTGTGCCCTGAACTTTCCTATCGCGATGAACCCCGGACTCGCGAAAGCCATCGGCGTGATGATGAAGCTCGACTTTCAGCGCGCCGTGCTGAATCGCATCCCCCAGATTGAAGCACATCCCGAGAGGCACTTCCGGCAGGTGTTCTTTCTCTGCGACGAATACCAGCACTTCGCCACCGTGGGGGAGAACGAACCGACTGGTGATGAAAAGTTCTTCAGCCTCTCGCGGCAGCCGAAGTGCATTCCCATCATCGCTACGCAGAGCATCAGCTCGCTCAAATCCACGCTTCCCGGCGAGACCTGGCGGACCTTGCTTCAGACCTTTCGTACGAAGATCTTCCTGGCGCTCTCGGACGACTTCTCCGCGAAGGTGGCCAGCGAGCTCTGTGGACGTGAAGACCAGCTCAAGACCAGCTACAACCTTTCCGAGAGCGGGCATGATGCCAGCATCAGCCTTCTGACCGGCAAGGCCATTTCCCATCGTGCGAACATCACCGCCTCGAAGAGCTACTACCCCCACTCCGATTTCCGTTTTGACATGAAGACGTTCACTGAACTGAAAAACGCTCAGTCGGTAGTCATCGCCTACGACGGGCTCAACCCCCTGCCGCCCACGTTCTGCTATCTGAAGCCGTACTACAACGACCCCAATAAATCGTATTTCCAGCAACTCGCGGAGGGCCAACTCTGATGAATGGATTTGAGACCATCCTGCCGTTCCTGAGACCCATCGAACACCTCATCCTCGACGACACGATCAGTGAAGTCATGGTGAACGGTCCTGACCACGTATTCATCGAAAAGGACGGATTCCTGCAGGAAGTGAAGGGCGTATCGCTAGGCGACAAGGCCCTCATGGTCGCGGTCAAAAACATCGCGCGCCGTCTTGGCAATGACATCTCGGAAGCGAAGCCAATCCTCGACTCACGCCTGCCCGACGGCAGTCGCGTCGCAGCCGTCATTCCGCCCTGCAGTTTGCGTGGCGTGACGCTGACCATCCGCAAGTTCAACGCACGCCATTTCGAAATGAACGATCTGATCCTCTGCGGAACCCTCAACCAACAACTCGCCAATCGCCTGGAAGACTACGTGCTTCATCGCAAGAACATCCTCATCAGCGGAGGCACGGGCAGCGGCAAATCGACCCTCGCGTCCATCCTCGTAAAATTCATTCCCGAGGATGAGCGCATTCTGCTCATTGAAGACACTGCCGAGCTGCATGTACGACAACCGAATCTCGTCCGATTCGAAGCCCGACAGGAACAGAATGGCGTTCAGCCTGTCGCGGTTCGCGACCTGCTAAAAGCCGCTCTGCGGCATCGCCCCGACCGTATCCTGCTTGGCGAGGTTCGAGGCGGTGAGGCCTTCGACCTTCTTCAGCTTCTGAACACGGGCCACTCCGGCACGCTCTCCACCGTTCACGCCAGCTCGGCCAAGCAGGCCTTGGCGCGCTTCACGAGTTGCGTACTCCAGAGCGGCGTGGAAATCCCGTACCGCGCGATCAAGACCAATGTCGGTGATTCCGTCGACGTCGTTGTGCATCTCGAACGCCGCCCGGGCCGGCGCTTCGTCTCCGAAGTCGTGGAACTTCAGGGCTACGATCCCGATCGTGATGAATACAGCTACGGGTTCATTTTCGACTGTCATAAGGAGCTGGTATGAATCGTGCCGAAAAACCTGCAGCGTTTTCGCCGTCCGCTTCGGAATACATTCTCGACAGTTTCGAGCGGATCGACCGCATTGCCATGCTCGTGCTCAACCGGGACTTCGGCGAAACCATCCAGCGCATAACCAGCGCACAGAAAGCCGCGAGCCCCGAGTTCCAAGCATGGCTGCGCTACAAGAACGCCAATGGCTCGGACATCTATATAGGGATGAATCCGCTCAAGAAAGATGCCGCCACCCGGACCAAGGAAGAGATCGAGTCCATAAAACATGTCTATCTCGACCTGGACCACGACGGCTCCGAAGCGCTCGAAGCTATCGAGAATTCCAGCGTGGTCCCCAAGCCGAACTACGTGCTGAATAGTTCGCCAGAGAAGCATCAGGTTGTCTGGAAAGTCGAGGGCGTGAATCTCGAAGAAGCCGAAAGTCTCTTGCATGCCATGGCCCGTGAGTTCGGCGGCGATTCCGCGGCAACCGACGCGACGCGCGTCTTGCGAGTTCCCGGGTTCGCCAACAAGAAGTACGAAACCAACTTCTATGTCGAGGCCCGCAGAGAGTCCACGGAAACGTATCATCTTCGCGATTTCAAGGTACGCGTCGACTCCCAGGATTCGCTACGGCACAACTACGACAACCGTGCCAAACGCGAGTCCTCGCCCAGAACCAATCTGAGCCAGTCCGAACACGACTGGGCTTTCGCCAAACGCGCCCTCGCACGCGGTGACGATCCCGATGAAGTCATCCAGCAAATTGCCCAACACCGGGCGGGCGATAAAGCGGACCCGCAGTATTACGCGCGACTTACCGTGCGAAAGGCGCAAGCGGAGATGGGCCGGTCACAACAGCAAAATCCACCTCCCGAACAATCTCAATCAACGCGTGACGGAAAGGAAATGGATCACTAAGCCACTCTCTTCTCCAGCGTTTTTCTATCGACTCAACACACGGAGGCATCATGCTCCCAACTAGTCGTTTCATAAGGCCGATTGAACCCGGCAGGACCAATGGCGATGCTGCCACCGGAATATCGGCGGTCACAAAAGAGGACTCGTCACCGGCCTTCGTTGTCTGTTTTGTTCTGCCTCCCAAGGAGGCTCAGACTTTAATCTCGGTGCTCCAGGAATTTGTGCCCAGTGCAGAGGGTCCCGCCCCGGCGAACTTTTCGACCTTGGCAATCGCTCCGACCGAAGATTCAACCATGGTCTGGTTGACCCATTCGGAAGCCGCGAAATGTCTCGGTATTTCGACCACTACGCTTTACCGCTACGCAGAGCAGGAGAGAATCGAGTTTAGAAAGATCGGAAACCGTCTCGAGTACCGCCGTTCCGCCCTCGATCAATTCAAAGAGCAGCACGTGCGCCCCGCGCGTCGACCGCGCCGCCAAGAGGTATAATTGCGCCGGCGCATAACTCCGGCAAGTCAGAGGAGCGCCAGTGGGACTGTATCAAAGAAGTGATTCACGATTCTGGTGGATGAGCTACACGATGAACGGTGAGCAGCATCAAGAGTCGACCAAGACAGCCAGCAAAGAACTCGCGACCAAAATCATCAAGCACCGCGAGAGCGAGATCGTGCTGGGCCTGTTCAAGGTTGGCTGGGCAGGCGAGCGAATGACGTTTGACCAGCTATCCGCTGAGTTCGAACGATCTCATTTCGCGAGCCTCGCCGAAAACACCGTGAAGGGCCATCGTGCCTACCTCAAGCACCTGAAAGTATTCTTCGGCGAATCAAGGTTGGACCGAATTACCGTTGAGATGGTCGAGGAATACCGAAGTCAGCGGCGGGCACAGCCGACACAGAACAACACGAACCGCACTATAAAAGGAGCAACCGTCAATCGAGAGCTGGAATGTCTGAAGTGCGTATTCGATCTTGCCGTCAAGCGGAAGTATATTCCGGAAAATCCCGCCGCCGCGGTGAAGCACTTCAACGAGCTTCGCGAACGACCCATTCGCAGAATGCTTACCGTCGAAGAGGAACTGCGCATCCTGGAGGCTGCACCACCGCATCTTCGGGTGGCCATCATCCTCCTCTCCCAGACGGGCGGGCGAACCTACAGCGAGGGGTTCTCGCTGCGTTGGGACCAAATGAATTTCGAGGACAAGCTCATCCGTTTGGACAACAACGTGAAGACTCCAGGCTCAGCGGAACCGATCCCTTTGTCCGAGTATGCGTGCGAAGTTTTGCAGGCATGGAACAAGGCGCAGGCTCCCAAGAGTCCGTTTGTCTTCCCGAGCCCGCATCTACCAGGCCAGCCGATTTCCACGGTCAAGACGGCTTGGAAGGCCACCCTCAGAAGGGCAGGCGTACCGCATTTTCCCATCTACACTTTGCGGCACGTCTTCTGTACCCGTCTGAGTGGTGTCGCAGCGGACGCTGTCGTCGAGCGCGCCATGCGGCACACGAGCCCGGAAACCAAGCGTCGTTACCAACTCGGTATGACGGACCAAGTGCGGCAAGCTGTTGAGAAGTCGAACAAAAAGGCCTATGGCCGAAAGAAAGTATTACGTTTTTATGACGTTCGGCCGGACGAAAAAAAGGAAGGAGCGAAGGCCGTCTGTAACTAATTGAAGAAGAAGGAGAATTTGGCTCCCCGGGCTAGATTCGAACTAGCAACCCTTCGGTTAACAGCCGAATGCTCTACC
>Ga0185299_10001953_pt1 | contig 34740 bp, 38 predicted proteins | sample PaiPotPPA55metaG_FD_128002 | JGI IMG/M metagenome (GOLD analysis project Ga0185299, IMG submission 128002) | Iron sulfur acid spring bacterial and archeal communities from Banff, Canada, to study Microbial Dark Matter (Phase II) - Paint Pots PPA... ...
GCACCGCGGGAGAGGGAGGGGCCCAGCGCGTTCGCGCTGGGAGGGTGAGGGTCTTAACCCGGAAACACCCTCACCCGCCTTCGCGCTGCGCGCTCAGGCACCCTCTCCCGCAGTGCGGGAGAGGGTCTAATGTCGTTGATCGGGTTGTGCTAGAACCGGCAGTCCAAGGAGAGCCGATGAGCCGAACGCATTCCGCCAATATCGATATCGCCGCCGCGCTCGCAGAGGCGCAGGAATTGTATCGTGCGCGCAACCCGAAGAGCCTCGCGCAACACGAGCAGGCCTGCGCCGCGCTGCCGGGCGGAAACACCCGATCGGCGATCTTCGTCGATCCGTTCCCGCTGACGATGGCGAAGGGTGAGGGCGCACATCTCTGGGATCTCGACGGCCACGAATACGTCGATTTCCTGAGCGAGTTCACCGCGGGGCTGTTCGGTCATTCGCATCCCGCGATCCGCCGCGCGATCGACGAGGCGCTCGACGGCGGCTGGAACCTCGGCGCGCAGGGAGTGGCCGAGGCGCGGTTCGCCCGGACGATCTGCGATCGCTTCCCGTCGATCGAGCTGGTGCGCTTCACGAATAGCGGCACCGAGGCCAATTTGATGGCGGTAGCTGCGGCGCGTGCCCTGACCGGCCGCAACAAGATCCTCGTGTTTGCCGGTGGCTATCACGGCGGCGTCTTCTATTTCCGCGGCAAGGGCAGCGCGGTCAATGCGCCGTTTGAGTTTCTGTTGGCTGAGTACAACGATATCGACGGCACGCGCGCGCTGGTTGCGCCGCATCGCGGCGATCTTGCTGCGATCCTGATCGAGCCGATGCTCGGCGGCAGCGGCTGCATTCCGGCGAGCCGCGAATTCCTCGCCGATCTGCGTGCGCTCGCCAGCGAGACCGGCGCCGTCTTGATCTTCGACGAGGTCATGACCTCGCGGCTGGCGCCCGGTGGATTGCAGGAGGTGCACGGCATCCGGCCCGATATGACGACCCTCGGCAAATATGTCGGCGGCGGCATGAGCTTTGGGGCGTTCGGCGGCAAGGCGGACATCATGGAGTGGTTCGATCCGCGCCGCGCCGACGGCTTCCAGCATGCCGGCACCTTCAACAACAACGTGCTGACGATGAATGCCGGCCATGTCGGCCTGACGGAAATCTACACGCCGGAGCGCGCGGTCGCGCTCAACCGTTTCGGCGACGGGCTGCGCGAGCGTCTCAACGCCATCGTGCGTCGCCGCGGTCTCGCGATGCAGTTCACCGGCGTCGGCTCGATGATCGGCGTGCATATGACCAGCCTGCCGATCCGCTCTGCAGCGGATGCCGCGAAGGGCGATGCAGCGCTACTCGACCTTTTTTATTTCGACCTGATCGCGCGCGGCGTCTGGTTTGCGAAGCGCGGTATGATGGCGTTGTCGATCGCGCTCGATGAGGCCGACGCCAACAAGCTCCTTGCCGCGGTCGAGGAGTTCGCCGAAACCCGCGCGAGCCTATTTCCAGCGCTTAAGGTTCTCGACCAGAATGCTACCGTACTTCCGTAACCTGAGCGTCGGGATGTCGGCGCGATAACAGAACAGGAGCGTCGATGAGCGACGCCGCTGCGATCGCGGAGCCGTCTAAATATTGTAGCCATTGTGGAAAACAGTTGGCGCTTGCTGCTCCGGTTTGTCCGAACTGCGGAGCACCACAGCCCCGCGAAAAGGAGATGCTGCTTTCCGGATACGTTTGCGCTGCTTTGTCTTTGGTAACTGGTATCTTCAGCATCCCAGCTATCATAATAGGCCTGCTAAATATTGGCAGAGGCTTTCGTATCCATGGCTGGATTCAAATCGCGATCGGCGTGATTACGCTTCTGATGTGTCTAGTGCTAATAGCATCCCTTACCCTGATCAGCGGGCTCAAACACCACTAAGATGTGGATTTGGTAGGGTTACGAATGACGATTAATCGCAGCAATCACCGCGTCGCATACTTCAATGGGCGCATCGTGCCGGAGCGCGAGGTCGTGCTGCCGTTCCGCGACCGCGGTTTCAAGTACGGCGACGCCGCCTTCGACATGACCCGCACCTTCCATGGCCGCCCGTTCAAGCTCAAGGAGCACGTCGACCGGCTTTACCGTTCGTTGCGTTATTTGCGAATCGATCCCGGCCTGAGTTCGTCGGAGATGGTTACGGCCAGCGAGGAGGTGCTTGAGCGCAACCGGCACTTCCTGACCCCCGAGACGGATTACTGGCTCGGCCAGCGCGTCTCGCGCGGTGTCGACGCGGTGGGCGACGAGGGCTGGGAGCACACCGGCCCTAATGTCATCGTCGAATGCATTCCGCTGCCATTGAAAGCGCGCGCCCGGCTGTTCCGCGACGGCATCGACATCGTCGTGCCGCCGACCCGGCGGATGCCGCCGGATTCGCTCTCGCCGCGCGCCAAGACGCACAACTACCTGAACCTGATCATCGCCGACCTCGAAGCCAAGGCGCAGGACAAGGACGCGTGGTCGGTATTGCTCGATACGAACGGCCATCTCGCCGAAGGCATCGGCAGCAACATCTTCCTCGTGCGCGACGGCGCGGTGGTAACGCCGCATGCGCGCTGGGTGTTGCCGGGGGTGAGCCGGGCTGCCGTCATCGAGCTCTGCGGCGAACTCGACATCCCCTGCGACGAAGCCGATCTCGACCTCTACGACACGGCTGTCGCCGACGAGGTCTTCATGACCTCGACGAGCCTTTGCATCTGCCCGGTGCGCAGCATTGCCGGCCGGAAGCTGTCAGGCCCGATCCCCGGGCCCGTGACGCGGCGGCTCACCGCGGCTTATGCGAAACAGGTCGGCTGCGACTTCGTGGCCCAGTACCTCGCCCACTTGGGGTGAGCGAGCGCAAAAAGCAAAAGGGCGCAGCCGCGGCTGCGCCCTTTTTTGATCAGCGACCCGAAACGGCGATTAGCGGCTCGGCGCCGTCGTCGTTGTGGTGGTCGTCGTCTTCTTCGTTACGCGATGACGTACGTGATGCACCCGATGATGGTAATGGTGCACGACATGACGCCGAACCGGCGGGGCCACATAGGGTTCCGGCGGCGGCGGAGGTGCGTATGCCGGCGGTGGCGGCGGCGGTGGCGGCGGTGCGGCCGCCGTCTCCGTCTTTTGCGCGCATGCGCTAAGCCCGATCGCCGCCGCGACGGAGATTACAACCAGCAAGCTAGCTCTCTTGACCACGATCTTCTCCCAAGCTGAGCGCCACGATGATAATAACGTGCACATAGCACTTCCGTTCATTCGACTAAAGCGGTGAATCGCAAAAAACGTGCGGTTGAGGGAGCGGTGCGGCATTTTCGTGACAGGTGTTGCGCGGACGCGACTTCGCCGCCGGGCACAGCCGCGGAATTCCTAGGCGCTGCGCGGCTTATGCCGCAGCCAGAAATGAGCCTCTATTGTGACCGCACCAGCCGCCATGACGATGTCGCGGCCGATCAGATCGATCAGATGCGCCAGCACCGAGCGGCGGGCCGCGCCGCGCAATGCCGGGTTGAGCCCGGCGTATAGCCGCTCGACCATTTTGTCGGTCGTCTCAAGTCCGGCCTTGAGGCAATCGATGATGCCGGCCTCGCGCTCACGGCGATGCGCGACGAAGGCGCGCACGTGCCGTTCCGGCTCGGTGATCGCCGGGCCGTGAGTCGGCCAATACACCGCATCTCGCCGCTCCAGCAATTTGTCGAGCGAGGCCATATAGGCGGCCATGTCGCCGTCGGGCGGCGCGATGACGCTGGTCGACCAGCCCATCACATGATCGCCGCTGAACAGAATCCCGCTGCCGGGTAGCGCGAAACACAGATGGTTGGAGGTGTGGCCCGGCGTGTGCACCGCCTCGAAGCGCCAATTGCCGCTGGCGATGTCGTCGCCGTCATGCACGACGATGTCGGGGGTGAAATCCCAGTCGCCGCCCTCTTCGACCCCGCTCTCGCCACGGCGCCCTCCGGCATGCGGCCCGAAGCCGTAGGTCGGCGCGCCGGTCGCTTCCTTCAGCGCCTTCGCGGCCGGCGAGTGGTCGCGATGCGTATGGGTGACAAGGATATGGGTGACCTGCTCGTCGGCGAGGCTCGCCAGCAGCGCGGCAACGTGTTCCTCAAGTTCCGGCCCGGGATCGATGACCGCCACCTCGCCATCGCCGATGACATAGGTGCCCGTGCCCTTGAAAGTGAACGGGCCGGGGTTGCGCGCGACGATGCGCCGGACCCCCGGCGCGACCGGTTCGAGCCGGCCGTATTCGAAGGCGACCTCGCGGCGAAACGGAATGTCGACAGCCATGGCGGGTTCACCTCAGGATGGGTGCGTTATCTGTTGCCATTCCCGGCCGGGCTTGTCGAGCCCGCCTCCGGGGACGCGGCTATCGATGAGGAGAGGGCGGGCATGAAGATCAAGCTCGATATCGATTGCACGCCCGAGGAGTTGCGCGGCTTCTTCGGCCTCCCCGACGTCCGGCCGATGCAGGAGCATCTGCTCAAGGAAGTCGAGGAGCGGATGCGCGCCAATCTGCAGGCGCTCGACCCGGAGACGATGCTGAAGACCTGGCTGCCGGCCGGACTCAAGGGCTTCGAGCAGCTGCAGGAAATGTTCATGAGCCAGATGGCCGGCCGTTCCGGCAGCAAGAAGTAGCCATGCCGCTCGCATTGCGGACGCCGCGCCTGCTGTTGCGCGAGTGGCGCGACGACGACATCGCGCCGTTTGCCGCGATGTCCGCCGATCCCGAGGTGTTGCGCCACCTGGCGGCGCCTGACCCCGAATGGGTCGCACGGCAGCGCGCGCATTTTGACGAGCACGGTTTCGGCAATTTTGTCGTCGAGGTGCCGGGAGTGGCGTCGTTTATCGGCGTCGTCGGACTCAACTGGGTGCGCTGGGATCTGGCCTTCACGCCGGCGGTCGAGGCGGCGTGGCGTTTGATGCCGGCTTATTGGGGCAAGGGGTATGCGCTGGAAGCGGCGCGCGCCGTGCTGGATGACGGCTTCGGCCGCATCGGTCTCGATGAGATCGTCGCCTATACGTTGCCGGCGAACCGCGCCTCCTGGACGGTCATGCAGCGCCTCGGCATGACCCGCGATCCGGCCGAGGATTTCGATCATCCGAGCTTTCCGGTCGGGCATCCGATGTGCCGCCACGTGCTGTACCGCCTGTGCCGCACCGCGGCATGAGCCGCCCCGTCATCTACCTCGTGCGGCACGGCGAGACCGAGTGGAACCGCACACGCCGCTACCAGGGCTGGAGCGACTCGCCGCTGACCGAGCGCGGCGTCGCCCAGGCCGATGCGATCGGCCGCTGGTTGTGCACGCTGCCGGAAGCGCGATCGGCTGCGTTGATCGCCAGCCCGCTCGGCCGGGCCCGCCATACCGCCGAGATCATCGGCAAGTGCCTCGGCCGCGCGGCGGCAATTCGTTTTGACGATCGGCTGAGGGAGATTTCGCTCGGATCCTGGGATGGGCTGCATCGTGACGAAATCGCAGCCATCTCCCCAGGCATTTTCGACGACGATTATTTCGAATGGTATTTCCGCACCCCGGACGGCGAGAGCTATGATGCCTTTGCCGGCCGCATCGCGGCCTGGCTAGCCGAAGCGGGGGAGGGACCGCTGATCGTCGTGACGCATGGCGTCGTCACGCGCGTGTTGCGCGGCCTCTATGCCGGCCTGCCTCGCAGCCAAGCCTTGCGTCTCGAAGTGCCGCAGGACCGCGTCTTCCGCCTTGCGAACGGCACAATCGAGGAAATCCCTGTTTAGCGAACCGCGTCCCGGCGAAAGCCGGGACCCGCTCATCCGCTTCTCGAACGGCTGACAAGTGGAGCCCGGCTTTCGCCGGGACACCGTTCTGACGGTGTATCTCGCAGGCTTTTCTAGAGCTGCTGCGCCGTTACGGTGAGGCTCGGGCTGACCAACTCCTCCTGCGCGGCGACCAGCGCCAATTCGGAGCGGCCGAGCCGCATCGTCGCTTCGATGATCCCATACATCGACGCCGCAGTGAGCACGAGCGCGTCGGGCAAGGCCTCGCCGCGCAACAGCCGCCCGAGAAACAGCGCCGCGGTCACGTCGCCGCAGCCGTTCAACATGATCGGCAGGCGCGGCGTCTCGGCTGCCCATAAGCCGTCGGGGCCGGCCGCCAGCATCGCGATGCGGTCGCCTTCGAGTTCGATGCTCGTGACCAGCACGATCTTCGGCCCGAGCGCGCGCAACGCCGCCGCCGCGATCCCTGCCTCGGCGAGGCTCGCGACGGTACGGCCGGTCAGGTATTCCAGCTCGAAGCGGTTCGGCGTGATGATGTCTGCGATCTTGAGCGCGGTGTCGCGGAAGAATTCGGCGATGCCGTCCGTCACATAAGATCCGGTATCGACGTCACCGATGACCGGGTCACAGCAGAACAGCGCCTTCGGGTTGGCGGCCCGGACCTGCTCGACGATGCCGAGCAGCACGGGGCCGGTCATCGCGTCGCCGAGATAGCCCGAGAGCACCGCGTCGATCTGCGGCAAGACGCCGAGCGCGGCTACGCCCTCGAATAATTCGGCGATATGCGCCGCCGGCACGACCGAGCCGCGCCACTTGCCATGCCCGGTGTGGTTCGAGAACGCGACCGTGTCGAGCGCCCAGGCCTCGATGCCGAGCCGCTGCAGCGGAAACACCGAAGCGGTGTTGCCGACATGTCCGTAGGCGACCCGCGACTGCACGGAGAGCACGGTCGGCATCAGCGCTGCCGCCGATCGAGATTGTCGAACACGTTTTTGAGGCTCAAAAACACGATAAGCCCGCTCGCGACGAACAGTGCGACGCCGGCTATGTACAGGCTCCCACCCTGCGTGGCGGCGGCGATGAACAGCCCGGCCAGCGCGAGCACGGCGAATACCGCGATCGTCAAAACCAGATTGCGCATGTCGTCGACAAAGAGAGCGCGCGACCACTCGGCGGGCGCGCCATCGAGGCGCAGTTTCAGTCTGAAAAAGGCAAGCGCAATCGCAGTCAGGCTCAGGATCAGCCCCGTCGCATAATCGCCGGGTCCGCCGCCCTGGCTTGCGAAATACGCGCCTAGGATCGCCAGCAGCCCAAGCACGACGAACTCGGCCCAGAAGCCGAACCACGACCAGTATTCCCGGCTCAATCCGTCCGGCGGTGGGTTGGTTGATTGCATTTATTCGCGTCGCCGTTGTGCCGGCACCCTGCCAATCGATGGGCTCCAAATTATATCGGCAATCAGTTCGAACCCGAGAAGAAACCAAGTCCATGCCCGCGACGATCCGCCCCCGCCGCAGCGTCCTGTTCATGCCAGGCTCGAACCCGCGCGCCCTCGAAAAGGCTCGGGCTCTGCCGGCCGACGCTCTCATTTTCGACCTCGAGGATGCGGTCGCACCCGAGGCCAAGGAAACCGCGCGCTCTACGGTCGCCGCGGCTCTGACGGCCGGCGGCTATGCGCCGCGCGAGTTGGTCCTGCGCGTCAACCCGCTCGACACGGCTTGGGGCCATGCCGATCTCGCGACGGCCGCGACATTGCACATCGACGCCGTGCTGTTGCCGAAGATCGAGCATGCTGAGCGGGTGCGCCTCACGATCGATCTGCTCGATGCGCTCGGTGCCCCGCCGGAGCTGGCCGTGTGGTGCATGATCGAGACGCCGCTCGGCGTTCTCGGCGCGCCCGAGATCGCGGCGGCCAGCCCGCGCGTCGCGGCGCTCGTCGCCGGCACCGCCGATCTCGCCAATGACCTGCATGCCCGCCAGACGCGCGACCGGCTGCCGCTGCTGACATCGCTCAGCCTCGTGTTGCTGGCCGCCCGCGCGCACGGACGCGCCGTGCTCGACGGCGTGCATCTCGATCTTGCGGACGTCGAGGGCTTCGCCGCGGAGTGCCGGCAGGGTCGCGAGCTGGGCTTCGACGGCAAGACCTTGATCCATCCCGACCAGATCGGTCCCGCCAACGCGATCTTCGCGCCCTCCGCCGAGGAGGTCGCGCGCGCTAAGCGGCTGATCGCCGCTTACAGCGAAGCCAACGCGTCCGGCAAAGGCGCCGCCCGCTTCGAAGGCCGCCTGATCGAAGCGCTGCATGTCGAGGAGGCCCGCCGCACCCTCGCCCTCGCGGACGCGGTCGCCGAGCGCGAGCATGCCCAGTAGCGGATTGTAAAACAGCCCGTCTCCCGCACCGCGGGAGAGGGAGGGGCCCACGCCGACGGCGTGGGAGGGTGAGGTCTTTCGATCCTTACCCTTACGCGCCTGCGGGCTTTTCGCGGGCAGCCACGTCTTGGCTCGGTGAACGGCTTAAGACGTGGATGACCGGGACGAACCCCGCCAAGGGGAGGCTTCGCTTTTGTTGAAAGCGACGTAGCGAGACGATTCTTAATCCAGAATCTCGACATGCGCTTCGGTCGGTCGCATCGCTGTGCCGTTGATCGGGATCATGTCCTGCGGGCAAGCCGAGAACGCCACAACGCAATCCATCTCGGCCCGCAACGTCACATAGCTTCCGGGTGTGCTGACCGGCGGCCGCGTGTCGACCCGGTTGCCCTCGATGACCGGGATGTTCATGAACAGGTTTAAGGGCGCCGGCGTCTCGGGCGGCACGAGACCGAGCGCCTGCATCGCGGCGCCAAGATTGTCGGTGCAATTGTCGTGGTAGCCCTCGCACCCGAGCAGTTCGTAGCGCCAGCGGTCGCAGGCGGCGAACAGTGTGTCGTGGATGCCGCCGGAGGTGTCCTCGATTAAGGTCAGGATCGGGCGCCGGCGGTTCGTGACGAACGCGTCGCCGACCCCCGGAATGATTCGGCCCATTGCGACCCGGCTGTGCTCCATGGACATGAATTCCGCCAGATCGACCGCATTGAAGGCCCAGGTGTCGACGACCTGCTGGCCCCTGGTATTGACGACCCGTGCCCTCTGTCCGCGCCGCAGGCGCACGGCTTTGCTCTGACGCGCCGGTATCTCGATCATTTTCGCCTCCCTAGCGGCCGGTCGAGGGTGTCTCGATCGGCGCGCAATTATGGCGGCCCGACATCAGGCAATCCTCAAGGTCGGCATTCTTGCGCAACGCGGTCACAAGAAAATAGGCCGCGACGACCAGCGCCAGCACGACAACAAGACCAATCACGGCGGGCCGGCGGCTGTCGGGCTCGTGGCCATCGTCGTGCGGGTCGCTCATGCCTGCACTCTTGCGAGCATCCGGCGCAGCGGCAAGCGGCCGGAGCGGACCGAACATATCATGAACATACTCGTGCCATATTCGTATGTTATGGTCGGGGCCAATGAAGCAATCCACGATGACTTCGGCCGCATCGCAAAATCGAACCTATTCAACCACCGAGCGAAAGCTGGCCGCAAATCCGCTGCAAATGCAGCAAACATGTTTCGGTGTGCCCCAACCGGTGGTTGGAACACCCATGGACATGCTGATGGCGCTGCCGGATACCGCTAATGTGATGCCGTATCGCCCCTGCCCCGAGAGATTCCGATGCCCGACCCGCTATCCCTTACGGTTCGCGCCGCCGCACAGGAGATCGCCGCCCGACGGCTTTCTGCCGAAGCGCTGACGGCAGCCTGCCTCGATCGTATCGCGGCGCACGAGGGGGTCGTCGGCGCCTGGCATTACCTCGACCGCGACGCGGCGCTCGCCGCCGCGCGGCATCGTGACTCAGAGCCGCCGCGCGGCCCGCTGCACGGCATTCCGATCGCGGTCAAGGATCTGATCGATACCGCCGACATGCCGACCGGCTACGGCTCGCCGATTTACGAGGGGCATCGCCCCGCCGCCGATGCCGCCTGCGTGGCATTGGCCCGCGCCGCGGGCGCGGTCGTGCTCGGCAAGACAGTCACGACGGAATTCGCCTGCTTCACCCCCGGCAAGACCACCAACCCGAAGAACCCGGCCCATTCCCCCGGCGGGTCGTCGAGCGGCTCGGCGGCGGCGGTGGCGGATGGCATGGTGCCGCTCGCCTTCGGCACCCAGACTGCCGGCTCGGTGATCCGCCCGGCCTCGTATTGCGGCTGCGTCGGCTACAAGCCGAGCTTTGGCGTGATCCCGCGCGCCGGGGTCAAGCCCCTGGCCGACAGCCTCGACACGATCGGGGTCATGGCGCGCACCGTCGAGGACGCCGCGTTCTTCACCGGCGTTCTCACTGAAAGGCCGGCAGTTCGCGATGTGAAAATGCCGGCGAGCCCGCCCCGCTTCGGGCTGTACCGGACGCCGATGTGGGGCGAGGCGGAGCCCAGCACGATGGCCGCCCTCGACCGGGCGCGCGCCGCGCTGGAACGGGCCGGCGCCTGGATTGCCGAGATCGTCGTTCCGCCCGAGCACCAGGGGCTGACCGCGGCGCAGGAAACCATCATGGGGTTCGAACTGGTGCGGGCCCTGGCCTATGAGCGGCTCGCCCACAGCGCCGAGCTGTCCCCGCGCCTTGCTCAACAGCTCGATCAAGGCTTGACGGTCGGCGCCGATGCCTATGACGCCGCCATTGCCGAAACCAACGCGGCGCGTGCCCGGCTCGACGGGTTTATCGGCCCCTGCGACGCGATGTTGACGCCGGCCGCGCCGGGCGAGGGACCGCCAGGGCTCGGGTATACCGGCAACCCGGTGTTCAACCGCATGTGGACCCTGCTCGGCGTGCCTTGCGTAACAATGCCGGCGGTATGGGGCGACAGCGGCCTGCCGACCGGGGTGCAGCTGGTCGGCCGGGTCGGCGACGACGCGAGACTGATGGCCGCCGGCCTCTTCCTCGAACGCGCGCTGGCCGAGGCCGCATGAGCCGTTTGCCCGTTTTAACCTTACTTGCCGTTGTTGCCCTCGCCGGCTGCGGCGTGCTCGATCCCTATGCGACGCTGCCGCGCGACGCCAAGCCGGCTCAGCCGACCGGTCAGCGCGTCGGCATCTGCTACAACACATTGCGCAGCTCGCTCGCCCAGCTGCAGGCCGAGGCACAACGCGAGTGCGCCGCCGATACGCTGGCCGAGCAGGTCGATACCGATTGGTATATGCGGACCTGCCCGCTCTTATTGCCGGCCCGCGCGACCTTCGTCTGCACAGCGAAAAAATAGGAAGGGAAAATAGGGAGAGGAAGAAATAGGGGTGAGAACAAATAGGGAAGGGCGCGACACACCGTCCGATGTTGATGGCTCGGTAATATGTTATCGTCTAGGTTCCCTGGCGGCGGCAGCGATCATGGATTTCGACGACTTTTTCAAAGCGCGGATCGACGCGCTCCATGCCGAGGGGCGTTACCGCGTCTTCGCCGATCTCGAACGGCGCTGCGGACGGTTCCCGCGCGCCTACGATCACCGCATCGGCGCCGAGGTCACCGTGTGGTGCTCGAACGACTATCTCGGCATGGGCCAGCATCCCGTGGTGCTGGCGGCTATGGCGGAGGAGCTTCGGGGCTCCGGCGCCGGCGCCGGAGGCACCCGCAACATCTCCGGAACCAGCCACGCGCATGTTCTGCTCGAACGCGAACTTGCCGCGCTGCACGAGCGCGAAGCGGCGCTGGTATTCACCTCGGGCTTTGTCGCCAATGAGGCAGCGCTGTCGACGCTGGCCGCAAGCATGCCCGGCATGGTCATTCTATCCGATCAGATGAACCATGCCTCGATGATCGCCGGCATGCGCCACAGCGGCGCCGAGAAGCTGATTTTCCGCCATAACGATGCCGATGATCTCGCGCGGCTGCTTGCCGGCCTGCCGGCAGAGCGGCCGAAGCTCGTCTGCTTCGAGTCGGTCTATTCGATGGACGGCGACATCGCCCCGATCGCCGAGTTGTGCGACGTCGCCGAGCGCTACGGCGCGATGACTTACCTCGATGAGGTGCACGCGGTCGGGCTGTACGGCGCGCGCGGCGGCGGCATTGCCGAGCGGGACGGGGTTGCGCATCGTCTGACGGTGATCCAGGGGACGCTTGCCAAGGCGTACGGCGTGATGGGCGGCTATGTTGCAGGCTCGTCGCTGATGGTCGATTTCCTGCGTGGGCACGCGCCCGGTTTCATCTTCACCAGCGCGATGCCGCCGCTGCTGGCCGCTGGTGCCCGGGCCGCCGTGCGTCACCTGCGCGAGAGCCAAGCCGAGCGGGCGGCGCATCGCGAGCGGGTTTCGCTCGTCAAGCGGCAGCTCGCCGAGGCCGGGCTGCCGGTAAAGCCCAATGGCAGCCATATTGTGCCGGTCATGGTCGGTGACGCCGCGGCGTGCCGGCTGGCGTCCGACCTGCTGTTGCGGGAGCACCAGATCTACGTACAGCCGATCAACTACCCGACAGTGCCGCGCGGCACCGAGCGGCTGCGCCTGACGCCGACGCCGCTGCACAGCGACGCCGATATCGACCATTTGGTCGAGGCGCTTGCCGAGGTCTGGCGGCAACTCGATTTGCACAAAGTCGCCTGAGCGCTGCGCTCGTCTCTGATCCGACTGCCGTTCGTCCGGTTTTGGTGGCGGCTTGCGCCCACCACCCGCGCCGCGGCGTGGATGCTGCTCGGCGGCTTCTGCGCGGTCATGATGAACGTGCTGATCCGCTTCGCCGCGCAGCGCCTGCACCCGTTCGAGGTAACCTTCTTCCGCTGCCTGTTCAGCCTGTTCGTGATGCTGCCGTTCATCATCCGCGCCGGCCCGAGCCTCGCAGCGACGCCAAAAATCGGTTTCTACACCTTGCGCGCGGTCGTCGGCCTGATCTCGATGCTGAGCTGGTTCTACGGCATCACGATCGTGCCGCTGGCGACCGCGACCGCGGTGAACTTCACCGCACCTTTGTTTGCGACGATCGCGGCCGCCCTGATCCTGCACGAGGATGTGCGGCTGCGGCGCTGGGCGGCGGTCGTCATCGGCTTTGTCGGCGTCCTCGTCATCATGCGGCCGAGCCGCGACTCGGTCGATCCGATGCTGTTGCTGATCCTGTTGTCCGCCGCCAGCTCGGCGATGAACAACATCACCGTCAAATACCTCGTGCGCACCGAGCGCCCGAACACGATCGTCGCGCTGTTTTCGGTCTACTTGACCCCGCTCTCGCTGATCCCCGCCCTATTCGTATGGCAATGGCCGGATCTGCGCAGCCTCGGTGCGCTCGTCGGGCTCGGCATCATCGGCACCTTGGCGCATCTGTCGGTGGCGCGGGCCTATCTGGCGGCCGATGCGAGCGCCTGCGCGCCCTACGAATTCGTCCGGCTGCCATACGCGGCGCTGATCGGCTATTTGTTGTTCGGCGAGGTCAGCGACGGCTGGACCTGGGTCGGCGCCGCGATTATCGCCGGGGCGGCCATCTACGTCGCGCATCGTGAAGCCAAGCTGGCGCGCCTCGGCCCGACGGTTGCCGCGGCGCGTTGAGGCTCAGGCGGAGGAGGGGAGCGATGGACATCGCCGGACAGGCGGCACTGATCAGCGGCGGCGGTTCGGGACTCGGGCGCGCCACCGCGCAGGCCTTGGCTCAAGCCGGCGCGCGTCGCCGTGCTCGACATCAACGAGGCCGCCGCGGTCGCGGTCGCGAAGGAGACCGGCGGTTTTGCGGCTGGCTGCGATGTGACAAACGCGGCCGACACCGAAAAGGCGGTCGCCGCAGCGCGCGAGCGGCACGGGCCGGCGCGGCTCGCGGTTGCCTGCGCCGGCATCGGGACCGCCGGCCGCATCGTCGGGCGCGACGGGCCGTTGCCGCTCGACGAATTTCGCCGCACGGTCGAGGTCAATCTGATCGGCAGCTTCAACCTGCTGCGCCTCGCCGCCTCCGATATGACCGGGATCGAGCCGCTCGGCGATGGCGAACGCGGCCTCATCGTGCTGACCGCCTCGGTTGCGGCCTTCGAGGGGCAAATCGGCCAGGCGGCCTACAGCGCTTCAAAGGGCGGCATCGTCGGCCTGACCCTGCCGGCGGCGCGCGAATTGGCGCGTTACGGGGTGCGGGTCATGGCGATCGCGCCGGGCATCTTTGCGACGCCGATGCTCGCCGGCCTGCCGCAGAATGTGCAGGACAGCCTCGCGGCCAGCGTGCCGTTTCCACAGCGGCTCGGCCGCCCCGAGGAATACGCCCAGACGGTGCTCGACCTGTGCCGCAACGTCATGATCAACGGCTCGGTCATCCGGCTTGACGGCGCACTCAGGATGGCGCCGCGCTAGGGATAGCCGTTAGGAATCGCGGTGGCGCAACTCATTATTGACGCGCCGGTCGCCGCCGAGCCAGCGCTGCAATTCGCTATGCGCGTCGGCGCGGCGCAGCGCGTCGATCTCCTCGACATCGGGCGGATCGCAGGTGAACTCGACGATGAGCCCGTCCGGCGAATTGGTGTAGATCGACTTGCAATAGCCGTGATTGGTCTCGCGAAATTTTTCGCCGGCTGCATCGAGCCGCGCCTTCAGCGCCTCATAGGTCGGGTCGTCGACCTTCAGCGCGATGTGGTCGTAGCGGCCGATCTCGGCCGGCACCTTCGCCTGCGTCTTCTCGTACATCTTGGGGTCGGCAAACTGGAAAAAGGCGAGCGCGCTGCCATCGGCGAGGCCGAAGAAGGTGTGACAGAACTCGATGTCCTTCCCAGTTTCGCTGTTGTGCGATTTCTCGCACCAGGTCGCGACGAGCGGGAGGCCGAGCAGGTCTTCGAGGAAGCGGCGGTTGGCTTCGTGATCCTTGACGACATAGGCATGGTGGTGCAGCCGCAGCGGCAGGCTCGGGAGTTTGGGTCGGCTTTTCACCTCGGCCAGCGGACGCTCGATCGTATCCATAGCCAGCTCCCTTCACGAGCGGATCGAAGATCTCCGGGAGATTGCTTCGCTTTGCTCGCAATGACAATAAGGGGCTGTCTTGCGAGGGCCCGCGGGCTTGAGCCGCAGGGACCAAGAAATCTCAATCCGCACTTGCCCGTATCCGGGATAGGAAGAAATCATGGAGCTGCCGCTCGAAAGCCGGCTCAGCATCGGTATCCAGACCATCCACCGCCGCACCGAGCCCGCCACCGAACCTTGGCGGCCCACGATCGATGAGATGCAAGCGCTGGTGCGACTCGTCGATGATTGCGGGTATGATTCGCTGTGGGTTGGCGACCACATCGCGTTCGCGGTTCCGATCCTCGATCCGCTGCTGCAATTGGCGCAGGCGGCGGTGGTCAGCCGGCGCTTGAAGCTCGGCACCAATGTCTATCTCCTGCCGTTACGGCATCCCGTGCCGGCGGCAAAGCAGGTCGCGACCTTGGATCATTTGTCCGAGGGCCGGCTGATTTTCGGGGTCGGCGTCGGCGGCGAGTTCCCAAAGGAATTCGAAGCTTCCGGCGTCTCGCTCAATGAGCGTGGCGCACGGCTGACGGCGGCGCTCCCGCTGCTGCGCCAATTGTGGAGCGGCGAACCGGTCAGCTATGACGGGCGCCTTTTCGGCGCCTTCAGCGGAGTATCCATGCAGCCGCCGGCGCGCCAGCCCGGCGGGCCGCCGATCTGGGTCGGGGGCCGCGCCGATGCCGCGCTCGCCCGCGCCGGCAGGCTGGCCGACGGCTGGATCTCCTATGTCGTGACGCCGGAGGCGTACCGCAGCAGCCTGAACAAAATTGCCGCCGCAGCCGCCGGCCGAAAAATCGAGTGCTTTGGCACCGGCCATCTGTTGTTCGCGCGGCTCGACGATACCTACGAGAAGGCGCTGGATGCCGCGGCGACGACGCTGAGCCAGCGTTACGCGATGGATTTCCGGCGCGCCGCCGAGCGCTATGCGGCGCTCGGCCGTCCCGAGCAGGTCGCGGCCCGCATCCGTGCCTTCTATGACGCCGGCGTGCGGCATCTCGTGCTCGATCTGGTCGGTCCCTACGAAGAGCGCCCGAAGCAGATCGAGTCGTTTGCGCGCGAGGTGCTGCCGCTCCTCGCCGATCTGCGCTGACTCACGCTGCCGAGGCGACCGCGCCCGAGCGGTGCAACTCGGCGATCTCGGCGGCCGAGAAACCCCAGTCGCGCAATACCGCGCCGGTGTGTTCGCCGACCCGTGCCGGCGGGCGCTGCACCCGCGTCGGCGTGCCGAGAAAGCGCGGCGCCGGCGCCGGCTGGGGGATGCCGTCGATCTCGACAAAGCTCTCGCGGTGCCGGTTATGCGGGTGCTGCAGCGCTTCCGACATGCGCAAGACCGGCGCAAAACAGATGTCGGTCTGCTGCATGATCTCGACCCATTCGGCGCGGGTCTTTGTCTTAAAGATCCGGGTCAGCCGCTCCTGCATCTCCGGCCAATGCGCGCGGTCGGTCTGCGGCGGCAGGTTTTCATCCTCAAGGCCCGTGTGCTTCAGCAACAAGGCATAGAATTGCGGCTCGATGGCGCCGACCGAGACGTATTCGCCATCCTTGTTTTGGTACACCTGGTAATAAGGCGCGCCGCCATCGGTGCGATTGTGGCCGCGCTCCTCCTTCCAGGCGCCCGAAGCCAATGCGCCGTACATCAACATCATCAGCGAGGCCGAGCCCTCGACCATCGAGCAGTCGATGACCTGGCCCTTGCCGGTCGACCGTGCACTGAGGATGCCGGCGAGAACGCCCATCGCGAGATACAGCGCGCCGCCGCCGAAATCGCCGACCAGGTTCAACGGCGGCACCGGGGGTCCGCCGGCCTCGCCGATCGAATGCAAGACGCCTGATAGCGCGATGTAATTGATGTCGTGCCCGGCGATATGCGCGATCGGGCCGTCCTGGCCCCAGCCGGTCATGCGCCCATAAACCAGCCTCGGGTTCCGCGCGAGGCAGATGTCGGGGCCGAGGCCGAGCCGCTCCATGACGCCCGGCCGGAAGCCTTCGAGGAGCGCGTCGGCCCGGTCGATCAGGCGCAGCGTCGCCTCCACCGCGACGGGGTTCTTGAGATCGACGGCGATATTGCGCCGGCCGCGCGCCAGGAGATTGAAGCGGCTGTCGTTGCCGTCGCGGTCGGTGTCGTGTCCGACCATCGCCGCACGGTCCACGCGGATGACCTCCGCCCCCATGTCCGACAGCAGCATCGCGCAGAACGGTCCCGGGCCGATGCCGGCCAGCTCGACGATCCGGATTCCTTCCAGCGGTCCCATGGATATTTCCTCGCCCGTTCGGGCCCTTTCTGTCATTGCGCGCGCAGTGAGGCAATGCTGTGCCGCGCGGTGCGGCGCTAGCGCCGGCCGAAGGCGCGCAGGAATGTTGCGACCGCGCTCGTGACGATTTCGGTGAGGGCATCGTCGGTGCGCGGGCCGTCGAGACCGAACAGGCAGCGCAGATGGACTTCGCCGCGCACGAGCGAGGCAAACTGTTCCGCCGCGAGCCGCGGGTCGTCAATGGCGAGGGAGCGGGCCTTGGCCGCGCGGCGCAGAAACTCCTCGATCTGCAGACGGTTGCGCTCGGGGCCGGCTTGCCAGAACACGTTGCCGAGCGCGGGGAACCGGGCGACCTCGCCGATGATGATGCGGTTGACCGCAACCGCCTCGGGCGACAGCACCAGATCGAGAAAACGGCGCGCGATCGTTTCGAGAGATGCCTCGACGTCTTCGGGATCGAGTTCGAGGGCCGAAAAGCCGCCAAAGCGCTGCTCGGCAACATCGGCCACCACAGCGCCGAATAATTCTTCCTTGCTGCCGAAATGGGCATAGACGGTGGCCTTCGACACGCCGGCTTCGCGCGCGATCGCGTCCATTGAAACCACCCCGAAGCCGCTGGCGAGAAAGGCGCGCCGGGCGGCGCCCAAAACCAGGGCGGCTTTGCCCACCGTTTCCTCGCGCATGCCCGGCATGCTCATCGAATGAGCTTCCTTTTTAGGCAATCCGGTTGACAGCCCGTGCCCGCAGTTTCATCCTGAGGTTAAGCTAAACTAAACCGTTCAGTCTAGTCTCAGGTCATGCGCAAGTCCGTACTGATCGTCCTCGCGGTGGTTCTGCTCGCCTTGTGTGCGGGGGGCGGCTGGTATTGGTGGACCGACTGGCGCTTTCTGCAATCGACGGACGACGCTTATATCCAAAGCGATGTTTCCCTGATCAGCCCGAAGGTCGAGGGGTACATCAAGGAGGTGCTGGTTCGCGACAACGAGCCGGTCACGGCCGGCCAGGTCTTGTTCACAATCGACAACCGCGATTTTGCTGCGAAAGTGGCCCAAGCCGAGGGCGCGCTCGCCACCGCAGAAGCCAGCGTCGCGACGTATGCCAGCCGGCTCAACTTGCAGCAGGCAATGATCGACCAGGCGGCGGCGAATGTGCGATCGGCCGAGGCGGACCTCGACCGCGCCCAGCTCGACTACAAGCGCTATGCCGCGCTGGTGACGAGCGATTACGCAAGCCGGCAGAAGTATGAATCGGCGCAAGCCGATTCACGCAAAGCCGAAGCGGCGCTCGGCAAAGCGCGCGCGGCGTTTGCCGCCGAGCAGAACCAGCACGGTGTCCTCGAATCGCAGAAGCGCGAAGAGGAAGCGAAATTGCTGCAGGCGCGCGCCACGCTGCAATTGGCGAAGAACGATCTCGACAACACCGTGATCCGCGCGCCGGTCGCCGGCATTGCCGGCAACCGGGCCGGCCAGATCGGCCAGTACGTCAAAGCGGGCACGCAACTCCTCTCTCTGGTGCCGCTACCGCAGATCTATGTCACCGCGAATTTCAAGGAGACGCAGCTGACCCGCATGCGGCCGGGCCAGCCGGCGGAGATCTCGGTCGATGCCTATCCCGGCCAGCCGCTGCAAGGCCGGATCGAAAGTTTCGCGCCCGGAAGTGGCGCCCAGTTCAGCCTGCTTCCGCCGGACAACGCGACCGGCAATTTCACCAAGATCGTGCAGCGGGTGCCGGTGCGCATCGCGGTGCCGGCCGATGGACCGATCGCGCGCTTGTTGCGACCCGGCCTTTCGGTGACCGTCACGGTCGATACGCGCCGCGACGGAGCCGCTGAAGCTGGCGACGGCATCCTCGGTGCGGCGCATGCCGGACCGCCGGTTCCTGACGCGCACCGTTCGCCGTGAGCTGGACCTTGACCCTGCCGCGGCGGCGGACGCGGACACGGCTCACTCCCGAGCCGGTTCTTGCTCCGCGACGCTCGGGCGAAACGACGGCCAAGGCCGAGCCCGTGCAACCGGCTCCGTCGGACAAGCCGCCCGACGCAACACCGGCTCCCCAACCGAGTCTGCGGGACTGGATCGGCGTCCTCGCGATGGTGTTCGGCCTGTTCATGGCGATCATGGATGTCCAGATCGTCACCAGCTCGCTGACGCAGATCCAGGGCGGGTTGTCGGCGACCTCGGATGAGATCAGCTGGGTACAGACCGCGTACCTGATCGCCGATGTCGTGATGGTGCCATTGTCTGGCAGCCTGTCGCGCCTGTTGTCGACGCGGGTCCTCTTCGTCACCGCGACGCTTGGCTTCACCGCGGCAAGCGCGCTCTGCGCGACCGCGACGAGCCTGGGTCAGATGATCCTCTATCGCGCGATGCAGGGCTTTTGCGGCGGCGCGATCACGCCCTCGGTCTTTCCGGTGGTGTACACCAAGTTTCGGATGCCGCAGCTCGCGTCGGTCATGGTCATGATCTCGCTGATCCTGAATCTGTCATCGACCTTGGGTCCGACAATCGGCGGCTTCTTGACCGACACCTTCTCGTGGCATTGGCTGTTTCTCGTCAACATCGTACCCGGTCTGCTCGTTGCCGCCATCGTGTGGGTGACGATCGATATCGACCGGCCCGATCTGTCGCTGCTGCGTTACTTCGATTTCGCCGGTTTGGTACTAATGGCGATGTTTCTCGGCTGCCTCGAATACGCGCTCGAAGAAGGGCCACGCTGGGATTGGCTGGCTGACAACACGATTCTGACCGCTGTGATCGTATCGAGCGTTGCCGCGGGATTGTTCTTCTGGCGCGTCCTCACCTACCACCAGCCGATCGTCGATCTGCGCGCCTTTTTGAACCGTAACTTCGCGCTCGGCTCGTTCTACACATTCATCGTCGGCACCGGGCTGTACGGCGCGACCTATGTGATCCCGCTCTATCTCGCACAGGTGCGCGGTTTCAGCGCCTTGCAGATCGGCGAGACCGTCGTCGTGACCGGATTGGCACAAATGGCCTTGTCGCCGTTCAGCACGTATATCGCTCGCAAGGTCGATCTCCGCATCATGCTCGGGTTCGGCATGGGGCTGTTCGCGGTCGCGATGTACATGACGGCGTGCCTGACTAATCAGGCGGATTTCAACGAGCTCCTGATGCCGCAGATTTTGCGCGGGATCGCGCTCATGTGCTGTTATTTGCCGGCCAACCTGATCGCGCTCGGCACGATGCCGTCGGACAAGCTGAAAAACGCGGCGGGTCTCTACAATCTGACGCGCGATTTGGGCGGCGCGCTCGGCCTCGCCGCGATCGGCACGGTCCTGAACGATCGGCTGCACTTCCACTGGAGCCGGCTGATCGAGAACATCAATCCGGCACGCCCGGCGGTGCAGCATTTTCTCGACGCGCAGGCGAGTCGGCTCGACGGTATGGTGCCCGGCGATTCCAGCCGGGCCGCCTTCAAACTGCTCGCCAATCTAGTGCAGCGCGAAGCGCTGGTGCTGACCTACAACGACGTCCTGATGCTGCTCGGAGTGGCGTTCGCGATCGGGCTGTTGATGATGCCGCTGGTCGGCCGGCCGCAATCGCGCATGGCGCACTGAGCGCGCGGGCCGCGACAGCTCAGTCGGCTTTCTCGGCGAGCCAGTCCTCGATCATTCGGCGCGCGATCGAATCGCGGCGCGGCAGGCGAAAAGTGTCGTCATCGACGTGGCTCTTGAGCCAGCCGCGCTCAAACCAGCGCGCGTCCTCCAATTCGCCGTAATCGACCGCGATTTCGATCGTCGCCGCATCGGCGTAGAAGCCGAGCATGATGTTCGCAGGGAACGGCCAGGGCTGCGAGGAATGGTAATGCACCGCGGCCACCTTGATGCCGGTCTCCTCGCGCACTTCGCGCGCCACCGCGTCTTCGAGGCTCTCGCCCGGCTCGACAAAGCCGGCGAGCGTCGAATACATGCCCGGCACCGGGAAATTCTTGTTGCGGCCCAACAGCGCGCGTTCGCCGGCCGTCACCAACATGATCACAGCCGGGTCGGTGCGCGGGAAATGCATTGTGTGGCACGCGGAATCGATGCAGCGGCGCATATGGCCGGCTTCTTCGCTGCGGGTCGGGCTGCCGCAGAGACCGCAAAAGCGGTGCCGCGAATGCCAGAACAGCATGGCCCGCGCGAAAGCCAAGAGCGCGCCCTCGTGGCGATCGAGCCTGGCGCCGAGTTGGCGCAGATCAGCGAACCGCACCCCGGCCTCGGCTATCCCGGCCGAAGCAAGTGCCGGCGAGCGCAGCATCTCAAGCGGCGCCTCGATCGCTGACACGTCGAGCGCGAAATGGGCGCGCTCGTCAATCAATCCGAGGAACACGAACTCGCCCCGCCCCAGCCGTTCGTCCACGTCTCTCAGATTGCCGAGTACCGCTGTAAGCCCCTCGACGGTGATCGAGGCGGCGCGCGGGTTCGCCCCGTCGATCTCGATAACGAGGTTCTGGGCGCGCCAGACCGGGATGAAAACACTGGCCGGGTCCACGACACGCTCGCGGATCCAGTCGAGGTCGCGGCGGCGCAGCCCGGCGCGCTCAAAACCTCGGTGCGAGTAATAATTGGGCGCGCGCATGCCGGGAAGACTGGCACAGCCTGAGAAGTGTGGGCAAGCCGCAGCACTGTGCGCCTTCCAAGTTCACCGCCCCGGCGCTAAAATCGCGGTCTCACGGCCGGGCGATTGTCGAAGCGTTTACGCTTGGTGCCCAAGCTGTGCTTGCCTCTTTTTTTGGGACATCGCCCGTGCAAATCGTCGCGACCGCCCTCGCCGAGGTGAAGGAGATCAAGCCGGTTCGCCGGTTCGACCCGCGCGGGTTCTTTTCCGAGATCTTCCGGGAGGACGTGCTGCGGGAACACAGCATCGGTGTGCCCTTTGTGCAGGAGAATCTCTCGCTATCCGCAGATCGCGGGGTGGTGCGCGGGCTGCATTTTCAGACACCGCCGGCCGGCCAGGCAAAGCTGGTGCGGGTTGCGGCGGGGTCGATCCTCGACGTCGCGGTCGATATCCGCCAAGGCTCGCCGAACTACGGCCGCCATGTCGCCGTCGTGCTAACGGCCAAGGAGGGCAACCAGCTGTTTGTCCCAGAGGGCTTTGCTCACGGGTTCTGCACGCTCGAGCCCAATACCGAGGTGGTCTACAAGGTGAGCAGCTATTACTCGCCCGAGCATGATCGCGGTCTCTTGTGGAATGACCCGGCTTTGCGCGTCGCCTGGCCGGTCCCGGAAGGCGAGGCCCTGCTGTCCGACAAGGATCGGCAGCAACCGCGGCTTGCCGAATTGCCGGCCCATTTCCGGTATTAGCAGGCACGTCTTCGCATGAAGCTTCTCGTGCTCGGCTCGCACGGCCAGATCGGCCATGAGCTATGCCGGCTCGCTTGGCCGCAGAATTACCGCGTCGCGGCGTTCGATCGCGCCGAGGTCGACATCACACAGCAGCACGCGGTCAGGGCTGCGGTCGCGCGCGAGCGGCCGCATGTCATCATCAATGCCGCGGCCTACACCGCAGTCGATCGCGCCGAAAGCGATGCCGAGGCGGCGTGGGCCGGCAATTGCTCAGGGCCGGCGTATTTGGCCGCCGCCTGCAATGCCGCGGGCATACCGCTGATCCATATCTCGACCGATTATGTGTTCGACGGCAGCAAATCGGACCCGTATCGCGAGGACGATCCGGTCAACCCGCTCGGCGTGTATGGGGGCAGCAAGGAAGCAGGCGACCGCGCCATTCGCGAAGCGCTCTCCGAGCATGTGATCCTGCGCACTGCCTGGGTTTACAGCGCGCACGGCCACAATTTCGTCAGGACGATGCTGCGCCTCGCGAGCGACCGGCCGGTGTTGCGTGTTGTCGCCGACCAGATCGGCTCGCCGACGAGCGCCGCCGACATCGCGCAGGCGATCGGCGTGATCGTGCAGCGCGTCGCGGCCGGCGATACCCATTGGGGCACGTATCATTATGCCGGCGACGGCGCCGTGACGTGGCAGGGCTTTGCCGAAGCAATTTTCGACTTGGCCGCACCGTGGCGTGGCCCGCCGCCAAAGGTCGAGGCAATTACCACCGCCGAATACCCCACGCCCGCGCGGCGACCTGCCAATTCGGTGTTGGATTGCAGCCATATTGGTGAAGTGTTCGGCATCAAACCTCGGCCGTGGCGCGAGGCGCTCGCCGTGGTGATCCGCGAGTTGTATGAATCCGCGAGCCCGCCCGGCTGAAACAACGGTCTCAAGGAGGAATGCCATGGCCTATGTCGATCCCCGGCTGCGCGGCAAGCCGGCCCCGAGCGTGTCGGTCGAGCAGATGGAGCGCGGTCACGTCGCCCGCCTCGCCAATATGAAGGGGTCCGAGCTTGCCTTTCTCGACCAACGCGTCCCCGGCTATCAGCGCGAAATCATCAACATCATCGGCATGGGCGTCGTCGAGAACCTCGACGACCCGGATCTGAAGCCGAAGATCGCTGCGCCGGCGCACGGCTTTGCGGTGACCTATGTTCGGCGCACACCGAAAGGCCACGGCGCGGCCTTGCACCGGCACCCGACCGAGGAGGTGTTCATCGCCGCCAAAGGGTCGTGGGAGGTATTCTGGCTCGAAGGCGAGAGCGAGCGCAAGATCACGCTGCAGCCGGGCGATATCGTCAATGTGCCGATCGGCGTCTACCGCGGCTTCCGCAACGCCGGCGACGATCCCGAGGCGACGCTGATCGCGCTGGTCGGCGGCCCCGATCCGGGCAAGGTCGATTGGCACCCGAGCGTCATTGAAGTAGCGCGCCGCACCGGGCTGTCGGTCGATGAAGAGGGCCGGCTGATCGTCGCCGAAGCCGCCGAGTAGGGGAGGGAAGGGACCGCCGACCTCTCGTCCGTGGTCCCTCTCGCGTCAACCCATCGTCGAGTTGAAAGCGCCGCCGTCGAGCAGGAGGTTCTGACCGACGATAAAGCCTGACGAGGCGGCGCACAGGAAGGCGCAGGCGTCGCCGAACTCGGCGGGATCGCCCACCCGGCCGGCCGGCGTTGCCGACCCGCGCTTCGCCAGCTGTTCCTCGAACGAAACGTTCTGCCGCCTTGCTTCGTATTCGATGCCGGAGCGCAGCCGGTCCGTCAGAAATGGGCCGGGAAGAAGCCCGTTGATCGTCACATTGTACTTTGCGACCTGACGTGCGAGCCCGGCACAGAATGCAGTCAGCCCGGCGCGCGCGCCGTTGCTCATGCCGAGATTGGGGATCGGCGACTTCACCGAGCCCGAGGTGATGTTGACGATGCGGCCGAACTTGCGCTCGCACATGCCGTCGACCGTCGCCTTGATCAGCATGATCGGGGTCAGCATGTTGGCGTTGACCGCCTTCTGCCAATCCTCGACCGACCATTCGCGGAAATCGCCGTGCGGCGGCCCGCCGCAATTATTGACGAGAATGTCAGGGTTGGGGCAAGCGGCCAGCGCAGCCTGACGACCGGCCTCGGTCGAGATGTCGCCTGGTACCGCGGTAACCTTGGCGCCGGTTTCTTTGCGGATTTCCTCCGCTGTTTGTTCCAGCGTCTCCTTCGTTCGCGCCGTGATGATGAGATCGACTCCGGCGCGCCCTAGCGCCATCGCGCAAGCCCGCCCCAGCCCCTTGCTCGCAGCGCAGACGATGGCCTTGCGGCCCTTTATGCCCAGGTCCAGCATCTCTCCCTCCTGTCGTGAATATCCCAAGGCTCCTTGGCGTTATAGCCGAGATGCCGGTCCGCGGCACGGGTTCGCAACGGCAAGGCAGGGTGCGCCGGCGGCGATTTCGCACACCCTACCTGCGCAAATCTGGCTTGCCCTGACCCGTTTAGGGAGGCTATGATGCGAGCGATTATCAATTGCAGGATGAATTATGCGCTCGTTCGCCCTGGCCGCCCTTTTGGTGCTGTCCGCTTCCGTAGGCGCTATGGCCGACCCGGGTCCCGTCAGCGTCACGATCAGGGACCACGCTTTCGTGCCAGCGGAGGTCAAGATTCCGGCCGGCGCGAAGGTCGAGTTGAGCATCCGCAACGAGCAGCCGACACCCGCCGAGTTTGAAAGCGCTTCGCTGCATCGCGAAAAAATAGTCTCGCCTGGCGGGGCCATCAGCGTCTATGTCGGCCCGCTCACCCCGGGACGCTACGAATTCTTCGACGATTTCCACCCCGCGACCCGCGGCGTCGTTGTCGTCGAGTAGGAGCGCCCGGTGCTGGCGACCGCGATCATCGTGTTTCGCGAGGTGCTCGAGGCGGCGCTGATCGTCGGCATTGTCATGGCCGCCAGCCGCGGCGCCCCACAGCGTGGCATTTGGGTCGGCAGCGGGATCGCAGGCGGCATCATGGGCGCTCTCTGCGTCGCCGGGGCCGCCGGTACGATCGCGGCAATGGCTGAGGGCATCGGCCAGGAACTTTTCGACGCGGCGGTTCTCTTTGCCGCGGTGGTGATGCTCGGCTGGCACAATGTGTGGATGGCGCGTCACGGACGCGACCTCGCCAGTAACGCGACGCAGCTTGGCCGCGACGTGCGCCGGGGGACGGAACCGCTGTGGGCGCTGGCTTTCGCCGTCGGCCTCGCAGTATTGCGCGAAGGCTCCGAGACGGTGCTGTTCCTTTATGGGATCGCGCTTGCCGGCGAGGGTGGGGTGTCGCCGTTGGTCCTCGGCGGCGGCATTGGCTTGGTGCTGGGTGTTGTTGCCGGGATCGCCATTTACTTCGGGCTCGTCAGCATACCGATGCGGCAACTGTTCACGGTCACTAGCTGGTTGGTACTGCTGCTGGCGGCCGGACTCGCCTCTCAAGGCGCAGCCTTCCTGATGCAGGCCGATCTTCTGCCAGCGCTCGGCAGCAATCTCTGGGACACGTCTTTCTTGCTGTCGGACCAAAGCATCCCGGGCAAGATCCTGCGCACGCTGGTCGGCTATACCGCGCAACCGGCCGGCATTCAGCTGGTGTTCTATGTCGCAACCTTGCTGATCATTGGTACGCTGATGCGGCTGGTCGGCGGCACGCCGGCTGCCCGACCCGCTGAGAAATCGCGCAGCGTCCCGGCTCGTCCTGCCGGGCTGCAGCCTGGCGAATAACGGGCCACATCTGACCCGCGTTGCGGACATGGCCGGTCGTATCTGCGGCGCAATTCTGGCAGCGGCGACCGCAATCGGCGGATGCGGCCTTCAGGCGCGCGCCCAGGATTTGAAAATTCGCAGCCCGATCATTGAACCGCAGGAGCTGGAGTTCGAGAACAATTTCGTGATCGGCCGCAGCAAGACGACCGTCCACGAGCTCGAGTATGGGTTCACCGATTGGCTGAAGCTCGGCGCGGAGGCGGAGCTTGCGGCCGATCCGGGGCACGGCTTTCATTACGATGCGACGGCGCTCGAAGGATTACTGCAGCTGACGCCGCAAGGGAAATACTGGGCGGACGTCGGGTTGTTCGCCGAGTACGAGCACACCGCGCGTCAGGGCGACCCGCGTTCCGTCATTTTCGGGCCGCTGGTGCAGAAAGAAGTGCAGCTCTACGGCCTGAATACGCTGCAGACGGTCAATGCCTTGTTTACCAAGCAAATGGGGGCTGGGAGCGTCGGGCCGCTGAGCATGCTAATGGCCGCGCAGTCGCGGCTCCGCCTCGATCCGTGCTTCGAACCCGGGATCGAGTATTATGGAAGCGTAACTCTCGGCGACCATGGCGACGAGCCGCGGCATCGCATCGGTCCGATGTTCGCCGGGCGGGTCGGGCTTCGCGAGCTGGGAATCAATGCTCCCGGGGGAATCAAATACGACGCCGCGTATCTCCGCGGCCTGACAGGCGCGACCGATCCGAACACGTTCAGGGTCCGCCTCGAGCTCGAATTCCCGCTCTGATCGGAATGGGTGCTGGATCATTGACGGGGACGGTGCGCTTCGCGATTGCCGTCGCATTCCTGGCGGCGAGTGTTCCCCCTACGCGTGCAGACGACGCTCCGGTGACGGCGAATTTCGCCACGGTGCGCGATTTCCTGATCCAGAATGTCTGCCTCGATGCGCAGGGCGGTGTGGTCAGCGGAATGAGCCCCGTCGACGGCAATCCGGCGTGTGCCAGCCAGCGCGATCTGCGGCCGGGAGAGCGGCTGCCCTACCACAAGCATGACCACCCCAATCAGGGGGATAGCGTGCCGCTCGGTTATCAGCGTCATGATTCTTTTCCCGTGGAGACTGCAGCGTTCGGGGAGGTCGTCGAGCACTCCTTTGATTTCGGCGTTGCCGAGGGCCGGCGTTTCGGGGTGTTCGACCAAGGCAGCGATGGCGGCGATATCGCGCTCCTGTTGCCCGGCCGAGCGTCGTTTGCCGCAACCGAAGATGGCGGTGCGGGCTTTCAGCTGTTTGTTGGCGAGTGCGACGGCCCCGTTACACCGGATGCGTTGACCCATTCGTGGATACTCGCCGAATTCCCGGTGGATCGGCCGGCGCCGTTGCAGGGTGAGACCGTTGCCCGGCTCAACGATCTGACCGTCGGACACCAAGAGATTTGCCCCACTCGCTTCAATGCCGCGTACACCAGATGGCATGTCGAGTCGTTTCGCTACCGCGCCATGCCGGGACAGGGGATGCCGGTTACGCTGACAACGATGATCTCGGACCATTACGGCGGCACCCGCCGCGACAACGCCGATCATGTCGAGCGGTTTTATTTCACCCGCGAGCTCGGCGGCACCCGCTGGGAGCGCTGGCAGAACGCCAATGGCAATCACCAGTTCAGCGCGGCTACGGTCGCGGACGCGGCGAAGAGGTTCGCGGCGACAGGCCGGTGCAGCGATGCGCCGGTCCCGGAAGGTGGTGCGCCGCTGGTGCTGATCGATTGCCGGGAGTGGACCCGGATCGTCCCACCGTCAGACCCGGCGGGCGACAGCCCCGGTTTCTTCATCCAAACCTTACGGCAACGGACAGGAATCCCCGCATTCTTCGCGCCGCCCGAGAAGAGCAAATAGCCGCGCGGTGGTTAACCATACGCAGTGCGAAATTCCGAGTTTTTGCTCGGTATTTTAGCTATCGTGCCGCCAGCGGCGAAAACCGGGACCGGGGGAGATGCGGAGTGGCGGGAATTTCTTACCTGGCCAAAGCGGCTATTGCCACGCTTCTGGTCGCCGCGCCGATCGGCGATACGACGGTGCTGCTGTTGTCTTCGCTCTCTCTGGAAAGCCTGTTGACCCTGATGCTCATCCGGGAGCGTCGCTGGCGCGTGGGCGCGGCCACCCGGAATGGCGGCAACGCGACAGAAATCCCCGTCTCAGCTTTGCGCCGGACGGCGTCGCATTTGCGGCTCGCCGTCCCGCGCCCTCCCACAGCTTCGTGATGGCCGAAGCTTCATCGGCCCGCTGGCGAACAGCTTCCGGCGAGGCCACATCATAAGACAGGGGATCACGGACAGCGCCGCGACCGGCGCGCTGGAGAAGCATGTATCCGTGGCAGGATTATAGCGGCCGGCTGTCGTCGCTGAAGCTTCTGGTCTTCATCGCGCTATTCCTGCCCGGGCTGTGGACCGCCCTGGCCTTCGACATGGGCTGGCTGCAGCCGCGGCCGTTCACCGAGGCCATCCACCAGGCCGGGCTATGGATGCTGCGCTTTTTGTTCATTGCGCTGGCGATCACGCCGTTGCGCCGGATCGTGCAATGGCCCGGGCTTATTCTGGTACGGCGCATGGTCGGGGTAGCGGCCTTCGCTTATGGCCTCGCTCATATCAGCCTCTTTCTTGCCGATCTGAAGTTCGACATCGCCAAAGCGGCAACCGAAATCGCGTTGCGGATTTATCTGACGATCGGCTTTGTTGCGTTGCTGGGGCTGGCGGCGCTTGCGGCCACCTCGACCGATGCGATGGTGCGCCGGCTCGGCGCTCGGCGCTGGCAGCGATTGCACCGGCTGGTCTATGCGATCGCGCTACTCGCGATCGTGCATTACTGCATGCAATCGAAGCTCGATTTATGGGAGCCGACGATCATCGCCGGCATCTATGCGTGGCTCATGGGCTATCGGTTGCTGGTGAAGCTGGTCGGCGTGCGCGGCAAGCTGCCGCTCGCCTGGGTTGGCGCGCTGAGCCTTGCCGCCCCGGTGCTGACAGCGCTCGGCGAGGCGGCCTATTTTCGGGTTGCGCTCGGGGTCGATCCAACCCGGGTCCTGTCGGCCAATTGGTCGCTCGTCGCCGGATTACGGCCAGCCCCCGTCGTGCTGGGGCTCGGCGTCGCGGTCACCGCGATCGGTATTGTGCGATCGGTCGGTCCGCTGATCGTCAAGCGCCTCCCCCGTTTCGCGTGAGGCCGCCGGTGGACGATCGCGACGCCTTGTTGCGCGAGCTGATGGCGGTGTTCGACCAACTGCCGGCGGCGCTGCGCGAGGCGATCAACTATGCACCCGAGCCGCTCGACCCGAAGGCGCTGGCCGCGCTGTGCAAGAAGCACGGCGCCACCAATGTGCTGGCGATGATCGAACTGAAGCTGAAACGGCAGACCGAGCGGTGACCGTAACGCCCCTTTCGCGGCGAGCCAAACCGCGGCATCCTCCGTCCCGGAAGAGTACCGCTCCCGGTGGGGCGCGCGGGCTTCAAACCCGTTGAAGGGCGCGTTGGCGTCCTTGGTAGGTTCGACTCCTGCCTCTTCCGCTTGGTTTCGGTCCAGTGCCGTCGGCAGCCGCCCACAGAAGTCGCGTAATTACAAACAGTTTTAGCTCTTTTGGTCTACCGGCATCCACACTTGACCAGAGAAATCCACGATAGGATGATGGGTATGGTGTTGGGTTTTGGGTTCGACGGAAAAACCCGTGATGGGTCGGATGTTGGGTAGGGAGGGTCCGAAAGGATGCCCAGGAAGGCTGCCGGGCTGACCGCGCGGCGCGTGCAGACGCTCGCCTCTCCCGGTCTTTACGCGGATGGTGGCGGGCTCTATCTGCAGGTCGCACATGCCGGCGCCAAAAGCTGGATCCTGCGCTATCAACGCGACGGCCGCCGCCGCGATATGGGGCTCGGCTCGGCTGAGCTCGTCTCGCTCGCCGAAGCGCGGCAGAAGGCGATTGACGCGCGTCGCCTGATCACCGCGGGCAATGATCCGATCGATACCCGCCAGCGGGCGCGGCAGAACACGCGGATCGAGACCGCCAGGGCGATGACCTTCAAGGAATGCGCTAAGCGCTACATCACCGCGCACCGGGCCGGCTGGCGTTCGGCGAAAAGCCTCGCCGCCTGGGAAGGCACGCTGGCGGCCTATGTCTACCCGGTGTTTGGTGATTTGCCGGTTCAGGTGATCGACACCGGTCTCGTCACGCAGGCGATCCAGCCGATTTGGGCGAGGATCCCCGAAACCGCGGGGCGCGTCCGGGGCCGCATCGAGAGCGTCCTCGACTATGCGAGCGTCAATGGCTGGCGCGACGGCGAAAACCCGGCCCGCTGGCGCGGCCACCTCGAAAAGTTGCTACCCCGCAAAACCAGGGTGCGCCCGATCGAGCACCATGCCGCTCTGCCCTATCAGGACATCCCCGCTTTTATGGCAAGGCTGCGGCGTCAGGAGGGCATCGCCGCCTATGCTCTCGAGTTTGCGATCCTGACCGCGGCGCGCACCGGCGAGGTCATTGGCGCCCACTGGGACGAGATCAACCGCGATAATCGTTTGTGGATCATCCCGGCCGGGCGAACGAAGGCCGGCCGCGAGCATCGCGTGCCGCTGTCGAATGCGGCGCTGGCGGTCGTCGACAAATCGGGGGCGATCCGATCGGGCGATTATCTGTTCCCCGGCGCCGCATCGGGGAGGCCGTTGTCGAACATGTCGATGCTGATGCTCTTGCGCCGCATGGCGAATCCCGATCTGACTGCGCATGGCTTTCGTTCGACGTTTCGCGATTGGGCGGCCGAACGCACGGGTTTCCCGGCCGAAGTCGCTGAAATGGCGCTGGCCCATGCGGTGGGCGGCAAGGTCGAAGCCGCGTACCGGCGTGGCGATTTGTTTGAGAAGCGGCGGCAGATCATGGAGGCGTGGGCTCGGTTTTGCGGCGCCCCGGAAACTCGCGGCAGTGTCGTCGCGCTGCACGCCACAGTGCCAGCCGAGTAGCGGACCGCGCTCTCAGCGCGGACGCGATTCGCCGATTGTTCTCCTCGAATGGCATGCTGCGCTGTGTGTCGAGATCCCGCTCGAGCAAATTTCGGCGCGACGAGCCGTCGGAAGATTACTGTTTGAAGACGTGGGCGCGACGGAGCAATGCCCAGTTTTACTGGGTTTGCCGTGCTCCCATGTGCAACTTGCTCCCAAACGGGAATGTGCCGATCGCGCTCTCGCGTGGTGAGATCAGCAGGGGAGTTGACGTGATGTAATTTTACAGGTCACCCTGCCCCCGGCACAATCGTATGAGCGGCGGCGCTCCAGAGGCCGACCAGCCGCATGGCGGGTTCTCGATCGTATCCATGAGTCGTGCCTCACCCGCTCTGAAAGACTTAAACCGAGGCGGATGGTGCCCCAGCCACGGTGTCACTCGGCTAGTGTGGTCCACACGATGCGCTAATCGCCGATAGGACCTGATGCGGGCTGCCGCGCAGGCGGCATTCGGCTGTCCCTCGGCGCGATTCGTAGATAGTGCCGCGTCCATCTTGGCAGACCGTGTGCGCGGCGGTAACCCGCATGAGAAACGGTTTGGGTCAATCGGCGGATTGCCCAAATTCGAGGTGCGAAGGGTCAGCTTGGAATGCAAACGCAATTTAAGCGATGCCGCCGCAGAACTCTGTGGGGAGATACCACTGGTTAAGTGAACTTCGCTCCTGGTGAAGCCGGCGATGGAGAATTCTCTGCGTAACATCACAAGCACCCCGACGGGCGAGCCGTGAATGGGCCCGGCACCCGGGGGAGCGTTGGACCCCTGCGCGGCGCAATACGACTTGGTTAGTAGCCGCGATCGCGTGCGGACCCGATTCGGCCCTTTGTGATCGCAACGCATCCATCATGCTTGCGCGTCGAGCTCGCCGCCTAAGGAATGCCCCGCAACCAGCTGCCCCCTAGCCAAACATGTTGCAGATCTCCACCCGATGAAAAAACCCGATGCCTTCAGCGGCTAACGATCCGAGAGGATGGGTCTGCCGCTAACAAGGAGAGAAAAACCAGCGCCGTTACGCGGTGAGTTTAACAGAGGAGTTGACGCGAAGTACAAACGCAGGTCACCCTGCCCCCCGGCACAATCGAATGAGCGGCGAAGATCGCAAGCGGGTTGACCAAAACACGCCGGCTGATCGAACTCGCGAACTTGGTCGTGTAGTCTACTCGGAACTTCCTAAGGTTAGCCGGAATCGCGAAACCAGCCGCTCTCTGAGCCGAGCGGTGTGTTCACTGGGGTCGGTAGATCCGCGCCTTGTACCGATCGCCGGTCCGATTTGTCGCGGGATGCCCAGTGCGTGGCATTTGGGTGTCCGCGGGCATCGATTTGCAAATCAGTGCGGCTAGGGATCGTGGCCGCACGGCCATCTGCGGTGGCGCCCATTCCTAAAGTATTTGGCCGGCCGTTTGGCTGTCTGGCAATCATTCCGTGAAAAGCCGCCTGAAAGGGCGCAAACGCGGCTTAAGCTGCGCCGCATTGCGCAAGGCTTCCCGCGAGCGTACGGCGATCCGGGCGTGACGTTCTAAATGCGCGTCGAGCGACAATCACCGCGATGCGTCGGCTCGATTCGCTCAATCGGAAATTTACGCAGACAGGTCGCCGAACGCAGGTAACCTTTGGGATGATCCGCTAGGCACAAAATCAACAGCTCTGCGGCTCGCACTGCCTGCTACTTTCACCAGCCGACTTGACTGGTGCAAAACGCGGCTTAAGCTGCGCCGCATTGCGCAAGGGTGGGTAATCGGCCCGCCGATGCAACTCGTCAGCGCCCGCCTGGGAGGGATCCCGCGGCGGGCGATCCATTTTTGCTGACGGGTTGATTCAGCTCCGTCACTGAACGATCGATACCTCTAGCCCTCTTTGACAAGAAGCTTAACCGCCCGGCTCGCCCAGCCGCGGCGCAGCTCACTCCTGCCTGAAAGTGCCGATCATGAAATCTGATCGCCATCACGTGCGCCTGCATTCGGCGACAAAAGCGGGCTGGCGCGTTAACGAGTGGGCTGCTGATGTTGGCGTGTCACGCGCCTATGTCTACGAACTTCTAAAGAAAAAGTCGATCGCCAGCGTCAAGCTCGGCGCTGCCCGCATCATAACCACCCGACCGAGTGATTTTCTCGCCTCGCTCAATGGCGAGCCCGACTGAACCCGCCGCAGCATAATAAAACCCCCTTTTTTAAATGTTTTCGCCGATCGGAGCGGGATGATGGTCGAGCGTTTCGCTCGGATACCCGCTCGGGCTGCTGGAATGCACTTGGCTGGCCGTGAGCTGAGCGTGCTGATCGCGATCGCGGCGCATGTGAACGCCGCCGCCGGGTGCGCTTTTCTAAGCCTCGCGACAATCGCGAAAATCGTTCGCATCGATCGTAGCCGGGTTCCGCCGTTGGTACGGAAGCTGGAAGCGGCCGGGCTGCTCCGCAAGCTGCCGCCATCCGGAGGGCGGCGCACAACAACCTACGAGGTCATTTTCGACCCCAGCGCTACCGACACAGGCCGGAAGAGCACTGGCGATGCTACCGGGACCAGTACCGGTGATGCTAGCGGCAACCGCGCCGGTGATGGGAAAGGGAGCAGCGCTGGTGATGGGCCGGGGAACAGCGTCTTAACAGAGTCTCTGAACATAGCTCCTGAACAGAACGGCACAAAGATGCCTCGTGATATCAATGAGGCGTTTGACCGGTTCTGGAACGCCTATCCGAGCCGATCACCGCACCCCCATCCCAAGGAGCCAGCCCGCGAAGCATTCGCGGCCCTGGTGCGGCGCGGTGTAGATCCCGAGATCTTGATAGAGGCTGCAGGAAATTTCGCGGCAGCTGTTGTGGACGATCCGACGAGACGGTACATCCCCTACGCCGGCAACTGGCTGCAACGGGAGCCGTTCCCAAAAGGTCGCAAGCCTGAGTCGCCGACGGCGTGGAATAAAGCCTTATCTGAGGCCGAGTGGCGAGACATTTTAACAGCTTACAAGGCGGGTTACTGTCGAGCGGCGACGTGGCCGAAGGGTGTCGGGCTTCCCCCTGGGCACCGGGCAACACGGGTGCCATTGGCACTCAGAAAAGAGTTTGGGTTTTCGGACTAATCTGGGCCGTGTTGAAAGTTGGATAGGGTTCGTCTTCTCCGATTCGGCACCGTGGGCAACCGCCATGGGGCTCACGCACAGAAGGAAACCGAAGGCCAAAACTGGCCGATTTCCGCGACTTTCTTGAGTTCGGCCAAATTTCCGATTTCGCTCGATTTCAAATAGCGCAACGGAGGGCAAAAATGAACAATGAAGCGGCCGATCCGGCCCCGACAGCACCAGCCCTGCCCGTAATATCGGGCGGCTGCAACCGTGCGCATCGGGGCGCGTCCGAAAAGTAGCCGATCAGCATGCGATCGAAGGCGGCTCGCTCGTGGATGTGCGCAGTCTGGGCAATCACCCCAGCATCGAAAGGAGGTCCGGACGGCGGGATCAGTTCGAACGACACCCAGGGTGCGATCCAGCCAATCATCTCGACAAGCAGCGGTCCCATCAGGGTTGAGCGAAATGGCCGCTTACCGGCGCGAAGCGGTCGAAGGTCCGATTAGTGGCGCTCGACTGAATTTGCCCCGTTCCGGACCTTCCTGGCTCCGTCGCCCGATGAACAAGGCCAACTCACCGACGGTCGATGTTTTTAGATCGCTGCTGAGGACTGGCGCCCGACCCCCGTCGACGCGAACAAGAGCGAA